>OQVS01000424.1_pt1 | contig 28663 bp, 20 predicted proteins | sample 1691601 | NCBI WGS metagenome assembly OQVS01 (sample SAMN03418268, study PRJEB22391) | human gut metagenome | biome: human-gut; feature: organic feature; material: feces | host: Homo sapiens | place: Tanzania | collected 2013-01 | reverse complement strand
CGCGCTCTAACCGACGGACGCATCTTCACCATAGGCACCGACCATGCGCCCCATCAGCTTGCCGACAAGCAGGGTGGCTGCGCCCGTGCCGCCTCGGGAATGCCCATGTTGCAGTTCTCGCTTGTGTCCATGCTTGAGCTTGTCGACGAGGGTGTGCTCACCATAGAGCGCCTTGTTGAGCTTATGTGTCATCATCCGGCACAGCTGTTCAGCGTGCGCGACCGTGGCTTTGTGCGCCCAGGCTGCAAGGCCGACCTCGTGGTGGTGCGCCGTGGCGAACCGTGGACCGTCACCGATGAGTGTGTGCAGAGCATGTGTGGATGGACACCGCTCGCTGGCCATTCGTTCGCTTGGCGTGTGTGTCAGACCGTGAGCAACGGACACCTTATATATAATAATGGTGTCTTCGACCAGAACTCGCGTGGTGAGGCTCTGATGTTTAGATAGGATAATTCAATGCTGACACATTGAAAACAGATAATAAGTATGGCTCGTGTCATTAAAACTTTAGAATATAGCATCGCCGATGTGGTGCCCTACATCAACTGGCTCTACTTCTTTCATGCCTGGGGCTTGTCAGGAAAGCCTGAGGCTGAGAAGAACGCCTTGCGCGAAGAGGCCATGCAGATGCTCGCCTCCATGGAGACGCGCTATGCCACACATGCCGTGTTCGGACTGTTTGATGCCAACGCCGATGGCGACGACATCATAATAGACGGCTTGCGGTTCCCGATGTTGCGCCAGCAGACGCCAACAGAGAAGGGACAGCCCACGCTGTGTCTTGCCGACTTCATACGTCCGCTTTCCCACGGCGTGACCGACACCATAGGCGCCTTTGCAGCCACCGTGGACAAGTCGATGGAGACCGACTATAAGAATGACGATTACATGCGCATGCTCGCGCAGACGCTTGCTGACCGTCTGGCTGAGGCCACCGTGGAGCGCTTGCACCAACAGGTGCGCACACAATGGTGGGGCTATGCTCCCGATGAACATCTGACCATCGAACAGATGCTACGCGAAGATTTTCAAGGCATACGTCCCGCTGTGGGCTACCCGTCAATGCCCGACACAAGCATGAACTTCCTCCTCGACCGCCTGCTCGACATGAAGACCATTGGCATAAGGCTCACGGCCTCGGGCATGATGATGCCGCATGCTTCGGTCTCAGGACTGATGTTCGCTCATCCAGCTGCCCACTATTTCAATCTGGGAAAAATAGATGAGACCCAGCTTCACGATTATGCCCACCGACGTGGCATCCCTGTCGAACTGATGCGCCGCTTCTTGGGTGGTTGCTTGATGTAAGATGGTGGTTGCTTGATGTAAGATGGTGGTTGCTTGATGTAAGATGGTGGTTGCTTGTTTGTAAGCTGGTGGCTGCTTGTTTTTAAAATCCTCATAACTCGTCATAAGAAAAATATGATTGCCCGAATTTCAATATTAATATTCCTCGTCATCCTTTTGCCTGAGGCCTATATCTATAAGGTGCATCTGCATCGTCGTGGTCCCATGTCAAGAGTGAAGAAGCTGTTGTGGTGGATTCCTGCTGCGGTACTGTCTGTCTACACCATTGCCCTGTGCTGCATACCCGACTTTGCCCCTTCAGACCAACTGTGGCTGAACCTCTTCCTCTTGCTGTTCGGATTGTTCGCAGCGCCTAAGTTTGTGTTCATGCTCTGCTCTCTGATAGGTCTCGGCGTGAAGCGTGGCTTCGGTCTGCATCGCAACTATGGCACGCTGATGGGCATCTCCCTGTCTGTCGTCATTGTCGTGGCGGTGCTCTATGGCTCGTTCTTTGGTGTGCGCCGACTGGAGGTCAAGCATGTGGAGATTGAGTTTAGCGACCTGCCTGAGGCTTTCGATGGCTACCGCATAGTGCACATTTCCGACCTTCATGTAGGCTCCATTCCTCATGCTTTGCTGGAGCGTGCCGTAGACAGCATAAACGCAGCTCACGCCGATGCCGTGATGATGACTGGCGACATACAGAACATGCAGCCCAACGAGCTGCTGCCTTTTGCCTCGTTGCTGTCAAAAATCAAGGCCCGCGATGGGGTGTTCGCCGTGCGCGGCAATCACGATTATAGCATGTATGTGTCTGGTACAGACAGTCTTAAGGCAGCCAATGAACGGCAGCTCGTTTCTCTTGAACGCTCGTTCGGATGGCAACTGCTGCTCAACGACCGCCGCGTTGTAAGACGAGGCAACGACTCTATCGTTGTGGCTGGCGAGGAGAACGTCGGGCGACCGCCGTTCCCTATGAAGGGAGATCTTAAGAAGACGCTCCGAGGAGTGGCCGCCACCTCCTTTGTGGTGCTTATGCAGCACGACCCGTGGGCATGGGAGGAGCAGATCCTTCCTCGCTCAAAGGTGCAGCTCACGCTAAGCGGACACACGCATGGCGGACAAGTGGAGCTCATGGGGTTCCGCCCAACGCAGTTTAACAACCGCGAAGACTGCGGACTCTACCGTCGTGGTGAGCGCTCCCTCTTCGTGTCATCAGGCCTCGGTGGCTTTGCCCCATTCCGTCTTGGCGTCTATCCAGAGGTCGTGGTGATAAGCTTGAAGGCTAAAAGAAAGTAGAAATTCAAAACCAATAATTAAAGATTAATAACACACAATGAAAATTCTCTATCGCATTTATCAGCTGTTCATCGTGTTGCCGGTTATAGCGCTCGGCACACTTATAACAACTCTTACGGTAACTATAGGCTGCACCCTTGGAAACGGACATTTCTGGGGCTACTATCCCGGCAAACTGTGGGCACGACTGATCATCCGCATGTTCCTCCTTCCCGTAAAGGTTGAAGGACGTGAGAACCTGGAGCCCGGACGTTCTTATGTGTTTGTGGCAAACCACCAGGGTGCATTCGACATATTCCTGATTTACGGCTACTTGAACCGCAACTTCAAATGGATGATGAAACGACAGCTGCGTAACATGCCGTTAGTGGGAAAGGCATGCGAGGCTTCACACCAGATCTTTGTAGACAAGCGCGGTCCGGCACGCATTCGTGAGACCTACGACAAGGCACGCGACACTCTGCGTGGCGGCATGTCGGTGGTGGTGTTCCCCGAGGGAGCACGCTCGTTCACAGGCCACATGGGTGTGTTCAAGCGCGGCGCTTTCATGCTTGCCGATGAGCTGCAACTCGACGTTGTGCCCATAACCATCAACGGCTCGTTTAACGTCATGCCCCGCATGCGCGACATGAAATGGGTGCTGTGGCATCCGCTGCGTCTGACCATCCACAAGCCCATCGCGCCTAAGGGACAGGGGGCTGACAACATCAAGGCCATTGAGAAGGAGAGTTATGATGTGGTCATGAGCGGACTCGTTGACGAGTATAAGGGCTTTGTGGAGAACCCTGACCAATGATGACGTGGGTTGAGGCTTTTATCGACGTGTCATCCATTTTTATTGTTGTTTCATCCATAATTCTCAATAATTCGTTGTAACTTTGCAGACAATAAACGTTTATTAGATTTTTATAGAGAAAGAATGAAATCATTGAAGAAGTATCTGCCCGACCTCGTGGCAGTGGTTTTGTTTGCCGTCATCTCCTTTGTCTATTTCATGCCGGCCGACATAGAAGGTCGCATACTCTACCGTCATGACACGTCGGCAGGACGTGGAGCAGGCGTGGAGCAAGAGCAATATCTGGAGAAGACAGGCGAGCGCACACGTTGGACCAACTCGGCGTTCAGCGGCATGCCCACCTACCAGCTGGCACCGTCGTATAAGAGTACCGACATGCTCTCAAGCGTGATGAACGCCTACCACCTGTGGCTTCCCGACAACGTGTGGTATGTGTTTGTCTATTTGTTGGGATTCTACATCCTTCTGCGTGCCTTCGACTTCCGTCATGAGTTGGCGGTCCTCGGTTCGCTGATATGGGCTTTCAGCAGCTATTTCTTTATCATCATTGCCGCAGGACATATATGGAAGGTCATGGCGTTGGCTTATCTGCCGCCCATGATTGCGGGCGTGGTGCTGTCTTTCAAGGGCCGATACCTGTGGGGCTTCATCCTCACGGCTCTCTTCTCTGCCTTTGAGGTGAAAGCCAACCATGTGCAGATGACCTATTATTATCTCTTCATCATCCTCTTCATGGTCATCGCCTACCTCGTTGAGGCCGTGCGTAGCCGTCAGATGGCACGCTTCGGCAAGGCTCTTGGCGTGTGCATGGCAGGTGCCGCGATAGGCATCTGCATAAACCTGAGCAATCTCTACCACACATGGCAGTATGGTCAGGAGTCGATGCGTGGCAAGAGCGAACTGGTGAAGAAAAACTCTGCAAACCAGACATCGAGCGGTCTCGACCGCGACTATATAACGCAGTGGAGCTATGGCATTGACGAGACATGGACGCTCCTTGTCCCTAACGCCAAGGGTGGCGCTTCGTTCCCCCTTGTGCAGAGCGAGAAGGCCATGTCTAAGGCCAACCCCGAGTTTATGCAGCTCTACCAGCAGTTGGGACAATATTGGGGCAACCAGCCAGGCACCAGCGGACCCGTTTATGTGGGTGCCTTCGTGCTCATGCTGTTCTTCCTCGGACTGTTCCTTCTGAAGGGTCCCATGAAGTGGGCGTTGTATGCTGCAACGGTGCTGTCTATCCTCCTGTCGTGGGGCCGCAACTTTATGTGGTTCACCGACCTGTTCCTCGACTATGTGCCGATGTATGCCAAGTTCCGAACGGTGGCATCAATACTCGTCATCGCCGAGTTTACCATACCTCTTCTCGCCATGATGGCGTTGAAGAAGCTCGTCGACAATCCTGAGGTTCTTAAGGAGACGGAGACCATGAAGCAGAAGGTGCTTGGTTTCATCTTCTTCTCACCTCTCTCTATCTTCGTGCGTAAGAAGCGCGATTATCTTGTTGTGGCGTTCGCCATGACTGCCGGCATGTGTGCGCTTTTTGCACTTATGCCAAAAGTGTTCTTCCCCGACTTTGTGTCGGCTTCAGAGATGGTGGCGCTGAAATCGTTGCCAGCCGAATATCTCGGACCGATCCTTAGCAACCTCACCGACATGCGTGTGGCTGTGTTCACCGCCGACTGTTGGCGCTCTGCCTTCATCGTGACGTTCGGCACCGTGGTGCTGGTGCTCATGCTCATGAAGAAGATCAACAGCAAGATGGCTGTGTCTCTCATGATTGCCCTTTGCGTTGTCGACATGTGGCAGGTGAACAAACGCTACCTCAACGACTCTATGTTTGTAGAGAAGAGCGTGCGCGACACGCCACAGCCCATGACAGCCACAGACAAGCAGATTTTGCAAGATCGCTCGCTCGACTACCGTGTGCTTAACCTCGCGTCAAACACGTTCAACGAGAACGAGACCTCTTATTACCACAAGAGCATCGGCGGCTATCATGCTGCAAAGCTTCGCCGCTATCAGGAGCTTATCGACGCTTACATCTCGCCAGAGATACAGAAGGCTTACCCGGCAATAGTTCAGGCTCAGGGCGACATGACAAAGGTGGCAGGCGACTCTATCTACCCCGTGCTCAACATGCTTAACACCAAATACATCATTCTGCCGCTGCAGGGTGGACAGACGGTGCCTGTGCTTAACACATATGCTTTTGGCAACGCCTGGTTTGTTGGCGACATCAAGTATGTTGACAACGCCAACGAGGAGCTTGACGGCGTGGGTAAGATAAATCTTCGCCATCAAGCTGTGGCAGACGCCAAGTTTAAGGAGGTGCTGGGAGAGGCTGTGCCTGAGGACGACATGGCCATTGTGAAGCTCACAAAGTATGAGCCCAACGAGCTGACCTACGACATCAGTTCAACAAAGGGCGGTGTTGTGGTGTTCTCCGAGATCTATTATCCTGGTTGGACCGCCACCGTCGACGGAGAACCTGTGGAGGTGGGACGTGTCGATTATGTGCTTCGAGCCATCAACGTGAAGGCCGGCAAGCATAAGGTGGTGCTTACCTTCAAGCCAAAGAGTATCCGCGACACCGAGACCGTGGCTTACATTGCCTTCGCCCTCCTCTTCATCGCCATCATCGTTGGTGTGTGGTTTGAGGAACGCAAGAAGCGCAAGGCGGCAACAACAGATAAAGAAAAGGCATCAATCGACTAAATCGAACAATGCAGTTTAGAACAATTGTAGACATACCGAGACCCGCGTTCAGCATAGCCCCCTGTGAGGAGATGCTGTTCGTGGGCTCTTGCTTTGCAGACAACATTGGGCGCCGTTTCAAGGACGAGATGTTCCGCGCAACGGTCAACCCTTTCGGCGTGATGTATAACCCGGCAAGCATCTTGCGCACGGTGGAACGCACCGACGTGGCACCGCGCGTGGCTGTCTTCACGCTCGGAACAAACCATGTGTACATCCTTCGAGAGACGGGCGAGATTGTGGACAACTGTCAGAAACGACCGCATCGGCTCTTTGAGGAGCGTGAGCTCACGGTGGAGGAGTGTAAGGATTATCTTCTTCGTGCGGTCAACATTCTGCGTGAGCGAAGACCCGATGTGAAGGTCATCATAACGGTTAGCCCCATTCGTTATGCCAAGTATGGCTTCCACGGAAGCCAACTCTCCAAAGCCACGCTCCTTCTCGCCGCTGATCAGCTTATAAAAGAAACAACTCTAAATAGAGAATCGGGCATTGGCAAAGAATCGAGCATCAGCAAAGAATCGGGCATTAGCAAAGAATCGGGCATTAGCAAAGAATCGGGCATCAGCAAAGAATCGGGCATCAGCAAAGAAGTTTCTTTAAATGAAGAGCAGGGTGGGGCGGTTGTAACCTATTTCCCTGCCTACGAGATTGTTAACGACGAGCTTCGCGACTACCGTTTCTATGCCGACGACATGCTTCATCCTTCCTCTGTGGCGGTAGAGTATATCTGGCAGCGCATGGTAGAGACGTTCTTCTCTGATGAGGCCAAGACGTTCCTCCGCGAGTGGGCACCCCTAAAGAAAGGCTTCTCTCATCGTCCGCTCAACCCCGATGGTGACGAATATAAGGCGTTCCTCGCTAAGCTCCATGCCGAAGCAGAACGTCTGAAGCAACGTTATAAAGACATGCCGTTGTAAGAAACATGCAACTTTAGCTTTTTTATGTAAAAAATAGTAACGAAACAAAAAAGGGAAAGCTATAGTCTGCATAATTGCAGAAAAATAATTACCTTTGCATAGGTCATTCCTAAACAGCGAAATTAGTTTAAAAACATAACATCAAATAACATTATGGCTAAAACACCAGAGTTCAAGTATGCTCCTATGTTCCAGTTGGGCAAGGACACTACCGAATATCGCTTGCTTACCAAAGAAGGCGTAAGCACAGCCGAGTTTGAGGGTAAGACTATCCTGAAGGTTTCAAAAGAGGCTCTCACACTGCTCGCACAGCAGGCATTCCACGATGTGGAGTTTATGCTGCGCCGTGAGCACAATGAGCAGGTGGCAAAGATCTTGACTGACCCGGAGGCATCGGAGAACGATAAGTATGTGGCACTGCAGTTCCTTCGCAACGCCGAGGTAGCTGTGAAGGGCATCCTGCCTTTCTGCCAGGACACCGGTACCGCCATCATCCACGGTGAAAAGGGACAGCGCGTGTGGACCGACTTTGAAGACGAGGAGGCTCTCTCGCTGGGTGTCTACAACACCTACACACAGGACAACCTGCGCTACTCGCAGAATGCTCCTCTTAACATGTATGACGAGGTCAACACACGCTGCAACCTGCCTGCACAGATCGACATCGAGGCAACAGAGGGCGACGAATATCGCTTCGTGATGGTTGCCAAGGGCGGCGGTTCAGCAAACAAGACCTATTTCTACCCCATGACCAAGGCTACCATCCAGAACGAAGGCACACTGCTGCCCTTCCTCGTAGAGAAGATGAAGAGCCTCGGCACAGCCGCTTGTCCTCCTTACCACATCGCTTTCGTTATCGGTGGCACATCAGCAGAGAAGAACCTGCTCACCGTGAAGCTGGCAAGCATCAAGTATTATGATAACCTGCCCACAACAGGCGACGAGACAGGCCGCGCATTCCGCGACATCGACCTTGAGAACAAGCTCCTTGAGGAGGCACATAAGATAGGTCTTGGCGCACAGTTTGGCGGTAAATACCTGGCACACGACATCCGCGTGGTACGTCTGCCCCGTCACGGCGCAAGCTGCCCCATCGGCATGGGCGTGAGCTGCTCTGCTGACCGTAACATCAAGGCAAAGATCACAAAGGACGGTGTGTTCTTGGAGAAGATGGACGAGAACCCCACAGAGCTTATTCCTGAGGAGCTGCGCAACCCGGGTGAGGGCACCAAGGGCATTGAGATCGACCTCGACAAGGGCATCGACGCTGTGCGTGCAGAACTCGCAAAATATCCCGTTAGCACACGCGTGAACCTGAAGGGTACCATCATCGTTGCCCGCGACATCGCTCACGCTAAGCTGAAGGCCCGTCTGGATGCCGGCGAGGAGATGCCTCAGTATTTCAAGGATCATCCTATCCTCTACGCTGGACCTGCCAAGACTCCCGAGGGCTACCCCTGTGGTTCTATGGGCCCGACAACAGCCAACCGTATGGACCCCTATGTTGACGAGTTCCAGGATCATGGCGCTTCTCTCGTGATGATCGCTAAGGGCAACCGTGGCGATGTCGTTACAGAGGCTTGCAAGAAGCACGGTGGCTTCTATCTCGGCACCATCGGTGGCGTTGCTGCCGTTCTGTCAAAGAGCAGCATCAAGAGCATCGAGTGTGTAGAGTATCCTGAGCTGGGCATGGAGGCTATCTGGAAGATAGCTGTTGAAGACTTCCCCGCCTTCATCCTCGTTGACGATAAGGGTAACGACTTCTTCAAGCAGCTCAAGCCCTGGACTCCTTGCAAGGAGTGTATGAAATAAAAAAAACTCTCTATAAAAAACAAAAGGGACAATATTTTGGAAATGGTTTTCATAACTAACAATCCAAAATATTGTCCCTTTTTTTGTTCAATAGCTTTTTCCTGATTTCGTTGTGTCGCTTAAAAATTTTCACATCGCGTTTTGTAAGTGCCATGTTTACGCATCCTAAGTGCCATGTTTACGAACCATAAGTGCCTTGTTTGCGCTTCGTAAATGGCATGTCTACAATCTTCAAGTGATGATGTTTTGGCTTACAAACATGCTTTGTTAAGGATGCAGAAATGTTAAAACGGGAGCATTTTTACTCCAGTTTTGCATAAATATACAGAATGACAGAAAGATAGTAAACAAGGCTTTATGCTTTCACAATGTGCGGAATTATAGTTAAAATCAAAGCATGAATTGTTAACAGTTCTTAAATACACCCCTGTTTTGTCATTAAGCCTCTTTGAGGTCGTCAAAGAGGCTTAATGAGGCTGTCAAAGAGCCTCTTTGACAACGCCAAATGGGCACTTTCATTTTGTCAAATGGGCTTAATGAGAAACTGAATAAATATACGACTAAAAGCGCATATTTATGCATTGGATGAGGTGGCAAGACAAAAAAAGTCGCTTTCTCAAGTTTTTCATTAAAATAAATTCTGCTTGCGCAAAGCCTCTTATAAGAATTTCTGTTTCTTCAAAGCTTCCAACAGCGTTTCCGACATTGCCTCACAGTCGGCCTTGGTGTAGCGGCAGTCAGTGAAGACCTGAGCTAAGGTCTGCTTGTTGTTTATCTTTACAAACTCCTTGTTTTCATCAAGCTGCTCCTTATACGCATACGCCTTGTCTATGTCGGCAGCGCTATAGTCGTGGAAGGTCTCTTCGTGAATGATGGTGCTTGCGGGCAGACGGTCGCTCAGAGGCGGATTCTCATCGGGCCATCCCAAGGTTATCGTAGCCACGGGGAAGACCAGCTCGGGCAACTGTAATGTGTCGATAATGCTTTGTGGCTGATACACCGTGGTGCCGAGGAAGCAACAGCCCAGGCCCTCTTCCTCTGCCAGGTTACAGAACGTCTGGCAGAACAGCAAGGCATCGGTCATGGCGTTGACAAACGACAAGGGGTTGTCATAGCCCGGTGTTGCCTGACGCTGCTCTGCCCAAAGGGTGGTGCGGCGATAGTCGGCACAGAAGGTGAGCACCACGGGAGCACCCGTCACCATTGGCTGGTTGAAATGAGCTGGTGCCAACTTTGCTTTCAGCTCCTTGCAGCGTGTCACCACCACGCTGTAGAGCTGTAGGTTGCCCATTGTCTGTGTGCGTTCAGCCTCCTCAATGAGTCGTGTGAGCAACGTGTTGTCTACATCCTTGTCTTGGTAACGGCGGATGCTGCGTCTTGTGTTTATTGTCTGCATAATATTAAAAATTCCATTTTACGCCCAGACAGGGGCGACACTTGAAGCCTCCCGTTGAGCCAAAGTTTTGCGTCAACTCAATCTCTGTGCCAACATTTAGGTTGTCAACCCCAAAATGGCGGCCAACGTTGTACCAAAGCTGCGGCTCGGTTATGAACACCGTGTGGCGTGTGTCGCTGCTGCCGTCTTCTTTAAAGTCACACTGGTGTGTCTCCCACCAGAAGTCGGCAAAGCCATTGAAGGTGAGGCCCGTCAGGCCGAACAGGTCCTTACATGTCCACACCGCCGTCAGCTGCATGGGTATGCTGCTGTTTCTTTTGCGTATGGTCTTGTAAAGGGCTTTCAGGTTGAGCGTGTTGCGATAGGTCTTGTCATGCAAGAAATAGTCGACACCAAAGAGCCACGCGTTGTTTATGGGGTAGCTGCGCGTTATGCCGCCGTTATATTCTACCTGTAAGCTGAAATTCTTCAGCGCCGACTCCTGCCACAGGTTTATGCAACGTGCAATCTCAAGATAGCTGCCACCGGGCGCGAGGTTTGAGCCCTCCACATGGTCGTCATAGTTGAAATCGTGATCTACGAAGAAATAGGTGTTACCCCACTTGTCTGCCTTGAACATCTCAAGGGTCAGGGTCACAAACTTACGGTCGCTGCCAAAATCGTAAAACAGCTGTGCGTTGGTCTGGGCCTTTGCCTTGCTGCCCGTGAGCACAAGGCCCATGAGCAGCAAGGTGGCCATGACAATCTGTCTGGTCTTATTCATGTCTTGAAAAAATGTTTTTTGTTATGGCTTCTCCTTAAGCCTTGTCTTTGCTTGTGGTGCACTGGTCAACAAGATAGACAATCGACTCATAGGGAATGCCCGAGTTGGTGGTCAGGCCAATCTCACAAGTGCGACTGTTAGAGTAGCCCATGCGTATGCCCTTCTTCTCAAGCTGCGGACGAAGCTTGCGCAACGCATACTTGTTGACCTCGGGATGGGTGAAGCCACGGTCGCCGGCAAAGCCACAGCAGCCCACCTCCTCAGGCACGAACACATCGGTAGAGCACAGTTTGGCGAGAGCCACAATGGTGTCGCCCAACCCCATGCGGCGCATAGAGCAGGTTATGTGAATGGCCACAGGCTCATTGATGGGCGTGAACGCCAGACGGTCACGCAAGAAGGTATAGATAAACTCGGCGGGCTCGTAGAGGTGCATCTTCTTTATGGTCTCACGCATGCGGTGCAGACACGGACTCTGGTCACAGAGCACAGGCCATTTGCCTTCCTCGCTCGCTGCCCACAGAGCCTCCTCAAGCTCCTTCGACTTACGGTCGGCGATGTCCATCATGCCCTTGCTCTCCCAGATGGTGCCACAGCACAGCTTGTCCATGTTCTTGGGGAACACAATCTCGTAGCCAGCCTTGTTGAGCAGCGACACCATCTTGTTGACGAGTGCCATCTCCTCAGGCGACTTATGCGGCAAGCCCATGGTCTGGTTAATGCAGCTTGGGAAATATACCACCTTGTTTTTCTCCTTGGGCTGTCTTGCCTCCAGATGCTTGTCTACATGGAACGCCTTGGGCATGGCAGGTGTCCACAGCGGAATGTTGAGCAGCGAGTGCATGCCGCCCGTTAGCGCCGACATCGCCTTTGTGCCGAGCACGGTGTGGGCTGTGTCGGCGAGGGTGAGGACAGGACGCAGCGCACTCTTCATGCCAGCGAAATGGTTAGCTGCAAAGTTGCCGATGGTGTAGCCCATGCTTCCCTCTGGCATCTCCTGCTGACGGATGACATGTGTTAGCTCACCCATGTTGATGTGCATGGGGCAAGAGGTAGAGCACAGTCCGTCGCCGGCACAGGTCTCGTTGCCCCAATACTTGTAGCCTTTCACGAGAGCTTTGAGGCGTTCGTTGTCTTCGCCCGTAGCCTTAAGGCGTGCTATCTCTCGCTGGATGATGATGCGCTGACGGCTCGACAGGGCAAAGCCGCAGGTAAGACAGTTGACCTCGCAGAAGCCACACTCTATGCAGCGGTCCACCAACGGGTTGGTCAGTGGCAGCGGCTTGAAGTGCTTGACATGACACTCGGGATCGTCGTTGAAGATGACGCCGGGGTTGAGCAGACCATCGGGGTCGAACAGCTCTTTCACAGCCTTCATCACGGCAAACGCATCGTCACCCCACTCGTAGCGCACGAACGGTGCCATGTTGCGGCCTGTGCCGTGCTCAGCCTTCAGCGAGCCGTCATACTTGTCTACAACGAGGGTCTTCACGTCATCCATCAGACGCTCATATTTCTTCACGTCCTCAGCCGTCTTGAACGACTGGTTGATGATGAAATGGTAGTTGCCTTCAAGCGTGTGGCCGTAGATGCAGGCATCGTCGTAGCCGTGACGTGCAATGAGGTCTTGCAGGTCGGCAGTGGCTTCGGGCAGGTCTTCAATGTGGAACGCCACATCCTCAATGAGGCAGGTGGTGCCCAGCTTGCGTGTGCCGCCCACGGCGGGGAACACGCCCGAGCGCATGGCCCAGAACTTGCCATACTCCTTAGGGTCATCGGTGAAATGTACCGGTGTGAAGGTCGTAAACTGCTTCAGGCAATCTTCTATCTGCGCGATATATTGCTGTAGCTCCTCCTTTGTCGAGGCTTTTGTCTCGGTGAGGATGGCTGTAAGGTTCTCGCCCGTGGTGTCGTTTACCGAAGCCAGCGACTTCTTGTCCAGCAGCTCTGCACTCTTCACGATCCATTCGCCCTTGGCGTTGACAAGCTTCTTCATCGCCACAACGGCCTTACATGCCTCTTTTATCTCTTTGAAGTAGAGCATGGCGCTTGCCTTGAACGGATAATCAAACTCGGTGTTCATCGTCACCTCCGACAGGAACGCCAGTGTGCCTTCAGAGCCAACCATGAGGTGGGTAATGATGTCGAAGGGGTCGTCAAAACGTACGAACGGCAGGATGTTGAGACCTGTCACGTTCTTGATGGCATATTTATATTTTATGCGCTCGCAGAGCTTCACGTTCTTGCGCACCTCATCGCGCAGGTCTTTGATCTTCTGAACAAACTCTGGTTTCTTCTCGGCAAACTGCTTCTTGCTCTCCTCGTCGCCAGTGTCGAGCACGGTTCCGTCGGCCAGCACAAGGCGTGCCGAGAGAAGCATCTTGTCGCTGTTGGCGTGTGTGCCGCAGTTCATGCCCGATGCGTTGTTCATGACGATGCCGCCCACCATGGCGCTCTTTATAGATGCGGGGTCTGGAGCAAACTTTCTGCCATAGGGACGCAGCAGGTCGTTGACACGCTGGCCGATGATGCCTGGCTGCAAGCGTATCTTCATGCCGTTGTCGAGAATGTCATATTTCTCCCAGTGCTTGCCTGCGACGATAAGGATAGAGTCGCTGATGGCCTGGCCCGACAGACTGGTGCCGGCGGCGCGGAAGGTGACAGGCAGATGCTTCGCCTTTGCAAGCGCCAACAGTTGTGAGATCTCTTTTTCTGAGTCGGAGCGAATAATGATTTGTGGTATGAGACGGTAGAAGCCGGCATCACTTCCCCATGCCAGACGTCTCAGTTCGTCTGTGTAGATGCGCTCTTCTGGAACAAACGAGCGAATCTCTTTCAGAAACGATACATATTTGGTATTCATTTTGTTGAAAATTGTTTATATACAAAGTTTGTAGTTAATGGTCTTTCCACCTGCTTGCTTTGCTTTTTAAAAAGTTGCCATGCTTTTTTTAAAGATTATGCAAAGGTAATATTTTTTTAATTCTGTAAACGTGCTTATTTGCAAAAAAACAATAAAAAACTATGCCATGTGTAGCTTTATTCTTAATTTTGCGACTATTATAGTGATTAGGGACATCTAAAAGCTGTCTCTCTTATAAGGTAACAATAAAAAACAACAGAAACAAAAACAAAAATCGTTATGAAAAATTTCAAGATCAAAGGATGGATGATAGCTGTTGCCGTAGTGGCTGTACTCGCTTTCTGGGGCATCGGCAGTTACAACTCGCTCGTAGGCATGGACGAGGAGGTTAACGGCAAGTGGGCAAACGTGGAGACGCAGTATCAGCGTCGCAGCGACCTCATCCCTAACCTCGTGAACACGGTGAAGGGCTATGCCACTCATGAGAAGCAGACCCTTGAGGCTGTCATGCAGGCTCGTTCGCAGGCCACACAGGTTAAGATTGACCCGTCCAACTGCACACCGCAGCAGCTCGCCGCCTATCAGAAGGCTCAAGGCGACGTGACAACAGCGCTCGGCAAGCTGCTCGCCATTTCGGAGAACTATCCGCAGCTCAAAGCCAATGAAAACTTCCTCGAACTGCAGTCGCAGCTCGAAGGCACAGAGAACCGCATTAATGTGGCGCGTAAGGACTTTAACGATGTGGCAAAGGAATATAACAAGACCATCCGCAAGTTCCCGAAAAACATTATTGCCGGAATGTGCGGCTTTGAGAAGCACAACTATTTCGAGGCTGAAGCAGGAGCAGAGAAGGCTCCTAAAGTGGAATTTTAATGCTTGCAGTAAAAAAAGTGTTGAAAACAAAACATAAAGGTCTATGGGCAAGGGTGGCTGTGGTGTTTCTGCTGCTGCTCTTGCTCCCCGTATGCTCCTTTGGCTACGATGTGGAGCAGGTGCCAAACGTGCACCTCAAGGACAAGCGACAGTTTGTTAGCGACCCCGACAACATCCTGTCACAGAGTGCGCGCGACAGCATAAACGTCATGGCGATGCGCCTTGAGATGACCACAGGCATAGAGACAGCGGTGGTGCTGCTGCCCACCATCGGCGATGCCGACATCTTCGATTTCTCTCACAACCTGTTCCGCCGATGGGGCATAGGCAAGAAGAACCGCGACAATGGTTTCCTCGTAGTCTTTGTCATGGATCAGCACAAGGTGCGCTTCACGACAGGCTACGGCATCGAGGGCATCATGACCGATGCCATGTCGAAGCGCATTCAGATGCAGCAGATGGTGCCGCGGTTCAAGGAGGGCAACTGGGACGCGGGCATGGTCAATGGCATGCGTGCGGCGGTGAGCGTGCTCGATGGCTCCATGCAGCCCGATGCCGCTGATGATGAGGGCGACGACACGGTAGCGCTCATCATCTTGGCTGTCATGATAGTGGGCACCGTGCTCATCATTGTCTTTGCTCTTTCTTACACAGCCAAATGTCCGCATTGCGGAAAGAAAGGTCTTCAGAAGGTCAATGAGCAGAAGCTGAAGGTCAATATGGGCGCTGGACGCAGCAAGATGATCTTGCGCACAACCTATAAGTGCAAATATTGTGGCCGCCTCGTAACAAAGGATGAGGACATCAACGATGGTTCAGGCTCTGGTTTGGCTACCGCAGCCATCGTGGGTTCCATGCTCGGTGGCCGTGGCGGTGGCTCCACAGGCGGTGGCTTCTCCGGCGGCAGCTGGGGTGGCGGCTCCACAGGTGGCGGCGGCTCTACATCGGGATGGTAAGCGCAAGGCGAAACTTAAGTAAGCATAATAAAAAGGGCATATCACTTTTTTATGTGGATTTTTTGTTGTAGCTTTGCAACTTGTAATTTTGAAATAAATACTTTTGATGGAAACTAACAAGACATACTCTTTCGACGAAGCTCTTGAGGCGTCGTTAAAATATTTTGGTGGCGACGGACTGGCCGCGAGCGTGTGGGTGAACAAATATGCCATGAAGGATAGCTTCGGCAATATTTATGAGAAATCGCCCGAGGACATGCACTGGCGCATTGCCAACGAGATTGCACGCATAGAGCAGAAATATCCTAACGCGCTGTCAGCAGACGAGGTGTTCGGTCTGATCGACCACTTCCGTTACATCGTTCCGGCTGGCAGCCCCATGACAGGCATCGGCAACAACCACCAGGTGGCATCGCTGAGCAACTGCTTCGTGATCGGACTCGACGGCGACGCCGACTCCTATGGCGCCATCATGCGCATTGACGAGGAGCAGGTGCAGCTGATGAAACGTCGCGGCGGCGTGGGCCATGACCTCTCTCATCTTCGTCCCAAGGGTTCACCTGTCAACAACTCGGCGCTCACGTCAACAGGTCTTGTGCCCTTCATGGAGCGTTACAGCAACTCCACACGCGAGGTGGCACAGGATGGCCGTCGCGGCGCTCTCATGCTGAGCGTGAGCATAAAGCACCCCGACAGCGAGGCGTTCATAGACGCAAAGATGACGGAGGGCAAGGTCACGGGCGCTAACGTGTCGGTGAAGCTTGACGACGAGTTTATGCAGGCTGCCGTAGACGACAAACCCTACACGCAGCAGTTTCCTGTCAACTCTGACGACCCATTGGTTAAAAAGGAGATATCGGCATCTGCCCTGTGGAAGAAAATTGTGCATAACGCATGGAAGAGTGCCGAGCCTGGCGTGCTCTTCTGGGATACCATCCTGCGTGAGAGCATCCCCGACTGCTATGCCGACCTCGGCTTCCGCACGGTGAGCACAAACCCGTGTGGAGAGATTCCGCTCTGCCCGTACGACTCTTGCCGTCTGCTGAGCGTCAACCTCTACAGCTATGTGGAGAACCCGTTCACACCAGAGGCAAAGTTTAATTATGACCTTTTCAAGAAGCATGTGCGCATTGCACAGCGCATGATGGACGACATCATAGACCTTGAGCTGGAGAAGATCGATGCTATCATAGCAAAGATCAAGAGTGACCCGCAGAGCGATGAGGTGAAAGGTGCCGAGCTGCATCTGTGGGAGAAAATCAAGGCGAAGAGCAGCAAGGGACGCCGCACGGGTGTGGGCATAACGGCTGAGGGCGACATGATTGCCGCCATGGGTCTGCGTTATGGCACACAGGAGGCTACCGACTTCAGCGTCAGCGTACACAAAACCTTGGCTCTCACCGCCTATGCCAGCTCTGTGGAGATGGCAGAGGAGCGTGGCGCCTTCTCTATCTACGACAGCAACCGCGAGAAGAACAATCCGTTCATCCTCCGCATTAAGGAGGCAGACCCCGCCCTCTATGACCGCATGGTGAAGAGCGGACGACGCAACATCGCGTGCCTCACCATTGCGCCTACAGGCACAACGAGCCTCATGACGCAGACAACCAGTGGCATCGAGCCGGTGTTCATGCCTGTCTACAAGCGCCGCCGTAAGGTGAACCCCAACGATAGCGGGGTGCATGTCGACTTTGTGGATGAGGTGGGCGACTCGTTCGAGGAGTATATCGTCTATCATCAGAAGTTCTTGGAGTGGATGCGCATCAACGGCATCGACACCGAGAAACGCTACTCTCAAGAGGAGATAGATGAGCTTGTGGCTCGCTCTCCTTATTATAAAGCCACCGCCAACGATGTCGACTGGCTCATGAAGGTGCGCATGCAGGGCGCCATCCAGAAATGGGTGGACCACAGCATCAGCGTGACGGTGAACCTCCCCAATGAGGTGGACGAGGATCTTGTCAACCGTCTCTATGTCGAGGCATGGCGTTCTGGCTGCAAGGGCTGCACCATCTACCGCGACGGCAGCCGCTCAGGTGTCATGGTGTCGGTGAGCAAGAAGGACAAGAAGAAAAAGGAAGAAAAGGCCGAGAAGGCTGAAGCCTTCCGCAGTCTCACCGATGTGGTGGAGGTGCGTCCCAAGGAACTTGAGTGTGACGTGGTGCGCTTCCAGAACAACAAGGAGAAATGGGTGGCGTTTGTCGGTCTGCTCCACGGCTATCCTTACGAGATCTTCACTGGTCTGCAAGACGACGAAGAGGGCATCTCTCTGCCCAAGACGGTAACGAAAGGCAAGATTATCAAGCAGACAAACGAGGACGGCACACACCGTTACGACTTCCAGTTTGAGAACAAACGAGGCTATAAGACCACGGTGGAGGGACTGAGCGAGAAGTTCAATCCTGAATATTGGAACTACGCCAAGCTCATCTCTGGCGTGCTCCGTTACCGCATGCCTATCGACCGTGTCATCAAGCTCGTCGGCTCTCTGCAGCTCAAGAACGAGAGCATCAACACATGGAAGGTTGGCGTGGAACGTGCCCTCAAGAAATATATCGTCGACGGCACCGAGGCCAAGGGTCTGGTATGCCCCAACTGCGGACAGGAGACGCTTGTCTACCAGGAGGGATGTCTTATCTGTAAAAACTGTGGTGCCTCACGCTGCGGATAACATGTGTCATGGGAAAAGTTTTTGTAAAAAACATACGTCTTCATGCTTTTCATGGCGTGCTTCAGCAAGAACGCGTCATCGGCAACGACTATCTGGTCAGCGTGTCGGTGACCTGTTCCTTGGACAACGCCATGAAAAGTGACAGCGTGGAGGACACGATCAACTATGCTGCCGTTTATGAACTGGTGAAAGAGGAGATGGCCGTACCGTCAAACCTCGTTGAGCATGTGGCTGGCCGCATAGCGCAGCGCGTGCTTGAACGGTTCTCGTTGGCCGACGACGTCACGGTTGAGGTGGTTAAGGTTAACCCGCCCATGGGTGCTGCGTGCGATGGGGCAGGGGTGGAGCTCTCTCTCCACCGCTCCGACATGTAGCGTCTTGACAACATGGAGCCATCATGCAACATCAAGATATCTTGGTGACAAAACCGCCATTGGAGAATTGTTAAATTGTTCTCTTTTGACGAAAAACTAATTTATTGTTTGTGGTTTCCATTTTAATTTTTTAATTTTGCAAACGTCTTTGAAAGCAAGACAATAGAATATCGCGATTTTGGAGTGTTTATGAAGTCGATAAGAATACTGCTGATGACAATAATGATAGCTGTCGGTGCCTTTGCATGTGCCGCCAGCAAGAGTTTCACACTTGTCATCGATGCCGGTCACGGAGGTCATGACTCTGGTGCTAAAGGCGCAATGTCATATGAGAAGAACATCAACCTTAAGGTGGCGCTCGCGTTCGGCAAATATGTGGAACGCAACTGCCCCGATGTGAAGGTGGTGTATACTCGTAAGACCGACGTCTTTGTTCCTCTCTACGAACGTGCAGAGATTGCCAACCGCAACAAAGCCAACCTGTTCGTCTCGGTTCATACCAACGCGTTGCCCAAAGGCAGAATATCACGCGGCTTCGAAACCTACACCCTTGGCGACGGACGCTCTCACGGCACAAAGACAAACCTCGATGTGGCAAAGCGTGAGAACTCGGTCATCTTCATGGAGAAAGACTATAAGCAACATTATGTGGGCTATGACCCCAACTCGCCTGAGAGCAACATCATGTTCGAGTTTGTGCAGGATCATAACATGCAGCAGAGTGTGGCTTTCGCCAAACTGCTTCAGCAGAACGTGTGCTCGCTGGCTGGCCGTGTGAACAAAGGTGTGCATCAAGACAATTTTGCTGTGCTCCGTCTGACATCCATGCCCGCCTGTCTCATTGAGTTGGGATTCATTACAACACCCGATGAGGAACAGGCTCTTAACAATCCAACCGTGGTCGACAAAATAGCGCGAGGCATATACAACGCTTTCGCCGACTATAAGAACCGACAGGCTGGAGGACTGACCGTCCCTTTCAAGGCAGAGGCAGACAAGCTGCCAGCCGAGGATCTGCCAAAACAAGCAGCCGTGGAACAGCCAACGGAACAAAGGCTGGAACAGCCAAGAGAGCAAGCTCAGGAACTGCCAAAGGAACTGAAAGAAAAGGGACAGGAGCAACCAAAGGTGCAGGCAAGACAACAACCAAAGGGGCAGGCAAGACAGCAGGCAAAGCGGCTGGAAAGAAAGCAAAGTAAAGCTCCTGCCAATGATTTGCCCGTGACCCATGACGGCATTATTGTCTTCGATGAAGGTCCAACACGACGCATGGAAACACCGGCTGAAGCTGCTGCTGTCGTGAAAGAATTTGCGCCCGACGCAAAGCCTGACAAGAATGTTGAGGCTAAGGAAGAAAGCAAACCGGAAGCTAAGGCTGAAAGCAAACCTGAGGCAAAGGCAGAAAGCAAGCCTATGGTTAAGGCAGAAAGCAAACCTGAGGCTAAGGCAGAGAGCAAGCCTGTGGTTAAGGCAGAGAGCAAGCCTGAGGTTAAAACTGTCAAAAAGCCAGAGAGCAAGCCAGAGGCTAAGGCTGACAACGCGACCATGGACAGCTCGCTACCGGTGTTCAAGGTTCAGATCATGGTGTGCCACAACAAGCTGAAAGAGGGCGACCGCCAGCTGAAGGGGCTGAAGGGTTGCGACTATTATCAGGAGAACGGCGATTGGAAATGCACCTACGGCGCGTCAAACAACTATAATGAGATCGCGCGCATGCGTAAGCAGATTCTCGACCTGTTCCCGTCATGCTTCATCATCGCCTTCAAGAACGGTGAGAAGATGAACGTCAACCAGGCAATTAAAGAGTTTATGCAGAACAAAAAAAGATAATCTCGGTTCTGCGTTGTAACAATATAATAAAAAGGTAAGAAAATTAAGAGGCTATGAAATATTTTACAAAAGAGGTGAAAATAGCACTCGTGGCAATAGCCGGAGTGGTGGTGCTGTTCTTCGGAATGAACTTTCTGAAAGGTCTAAACATCTTCTCTTCCGAGGACAACTACTATGTGCAGTTCTCTGATATCACCGGACTCTCGTCGTCGAGTCCTGTCTATGCCGACGGATTCAAGGTGGGCGTGGTCAAAGACATCATCTACGACTATACCCACACCGAAGGATCAAAGGTGCTCATTGGTGTCGACAAGCAGCTACGCATACCGCAAGGCAGCTCTGCAGAGATCGTGAGCGACATGCTTGGCAACGTTAAGGTGAACCTCCTCCTTGCCAACAATCCTCGTGAGAAGGTGGCACCCGGCGGTCTCATCAAAGGCATGATCAACGATGGCGCCATGGGTAAGCTTCAAGACATGGTGCCAGCCGTGGAGAAGATGCTGCCTAAGCTCGACAGCATCATGACAAGCCTGAACGCCATTCTTGCTGACCCCGCCATACGTCAGTCGCTGCACAACGTGCAGACCATCACCGACAACCTCACAACCTCTACGGCGCAGCTCAACACGCTCATGGCCGGTCTTAACAAGAACGTGCCGGGCATGATGGCAAAGGCAAACAACGTGCTTGACAACACAGAGACGCTGACAGCCAACCTCGCTGCCGTTGACGTGGCATCGACCATGCGAGAGGTTGACCAGACCATTGCCAACGTGCAACAGCTCACAGCCAAGCTCAACAGCAAGGAGGGATCGCTCGGACTGCTCATGAACGACACGCAGCTCTATGACAACCTCAACTCGACAATGCGCAATGCCGACTCGCTCGTCATAGACCTCCGTCAGCATCCTAAGCGCTACGTCCATTTCTCTGTCTTCGGCAGAAAGGACAAGTGATCAAATGTTTCACGGCAAGACACGGGGCAACAGCCCCTCTGTCTTATGCCGAGGGGCATGGTCGCCGCAAATGCTTGTTGAGGCTTAACCTTTGTGCGGCGACCCACATTGCTGTGAATATAGATAAGAGTAGGAGAAAATAACATATTTTAAACCTTTGCAGATAATCTGTTGGCTTTAACCTTGTTATCCTTGTTTTTGTGCCTTTTCGTGGCCGCGGAATGGGAGGAGGTTAAAAAAATATTACAACTTTCATTCTTGAATATACTTTTATTTTACTAATTTTGCAGTAAATTTCAGAAAAAGGTCAAACAAAGTCACAAGACGTAATCATAAATTAGCGAATGGTAATTAGTCCAAACTCTCCGTGGAACAATGCGCTTTCACTGATACGCGCCAATGTTTCGGAGCAAGTTTACAACACATGGTTTAAGAAGATTGGCTTCGAGTCGTACGATGACAAATCGAAGACAGTCATTCTGCAGGTGCCCAGCCACTTTGTGTGCGAGTATCTGGAGGAAAACTATGTAGGCTTGCTTGGGAAGGCTCTGAGGCAGAATTTCTGTCCAGAGGTGGGCTTGAAGTACCGTCTTGTAGCTGAGAAAGAGGTGGCTGCCGTTGAAGCAGAGCCACAGGCCACAGCCAATCAGACGGGCGCTAACGCACCGGCGCAGCCCAATGAGGCAGCAGCACAGCCCAACGAGGCAGCACAGCCCGTCGCTTTCGACTCTCAGCTAAACCCCGACCAGACGTTCGACAACTACATCGAGGGTGTGTGCAACAAGCTCGCACGCTCTGTAGGTGAGACCCTGGCGGAGCATCCCAACACCCCGCAGTTTAACCCGTTCTTTATCTATGGCCCATCGGGCAGTGGAAAGACGCATCTTATAAACGCCATCGGCATGCGCACCTTGGAGCGCTTCCCCGACAAGCGTGTGCTCTATCTCAGCGCCCGCACCTTCGAGATGCAGTATACCACAGCGCAGATTCAGAACAAGATTAACGATTTCATCAATTTCTATCAGACCATCGACGTTCTGATAGTTGACGACATACAGGAGTGGGAGAACAAGAAAGGCACTCAGAACACCTTCTTCCATATCTTTAATCATCTTTTCCGCAACAACAAGCGTATCATCCTCGCCGCTGACCGTCCGCCGGTAGAGCTGCAAGGCATGATGGATCGTCTGCTCACGCGTTTCAAGTGTGGACTCATTGCGCCGCTGGAGCGTCCCAATGCCCAGTTGTGCATGGATATCCTCAGCAAGCACATCTATCAGGAGAACCTCAACATTCCGCGCGACGTGGCCGAGTTTATCGCCCGCAACGCCAACGGCTCTGTGCGCGACCTTCAGGGCGTGCTCAACATGCTTCAGGCCTTCTCTATGGTCTACCAGCGTGGCGTAGACATGTCGGTGGCTCAGCAGGTGCTCAAAAGCTCCGTTAAGGTGGAGGAGAAGAAGGACATCACCGTGGAGGAGATTATCGATGCTGTGTGCAACCATTTCAACGTCACCATTAACGATGTCAACAGCCGCAGCCGCAAGCGCGAGTTTGTCATGGCGCGTCAGGTGTCTATGTACCTCGCACAGAAATACACCAAGATTCCTGCCATACGCATCGGCAAGATGGTTGGTGGACGCGACCACAGCACTGTTATCCACAGCTGTGCTCAGGTTGAGCGCCGTCTGAAGGTTGACCACAAGTTCTCTGACGAGCTTCAGAGCATAGAGACCTCGTTCTCTCTCAAAGCAGTATAAGTTTTTAAAAATACAATAAAAAAAAGTTCTTGCCCGTTAAGGCAAGAACTTTTTTCATTTCATATAGGTTGCTCAAGAAGCAACCTCTTTCTTACAAGTTCACACTTGCACCAGCCATAACCCACAGTCCAGGCTGCTTCACGCCACCGAGGTCATAATAACGATGTGCGGTGATGTTGTCTGCCTTGACGAAGAGGTCATATTTTGGGGCCTTCCACATAAGTCTTGCGTCAATCTTACAGTAGGGGTGGAAACCGTTCATGCGCTGCTGCCAGCGCAGGTTCCACTGTGCCAAGAGGCGTGACACGATGCGGTGGTCGAGCTGCACCGTAAACTTATGACGCAGATACTCCAGCGCATAGAGCGAGCCGTAGATCTGGTGCTCGGTGTCGTGCTCCTGGTTGATGTAGGCATAGCCAGCCTTCAGGCGTGTCACAAACGGGTTGTGCATCAGTTCGGCAATGTTGAGCGTGGCATCAAGCGAGTAGCCCATGTTGTTAAGCTTGCCAATGTTGAGGGCATGATAGGTCTTGCTCTCTGCTGTCTCATACACCCAGTCGATGATGTTTGTGCCGTGCGAGTAGAAGCCGCTGAGCACGGCCGCAAAGCCCAATGTGCGGTAGCGGGTGCCTACCTTGAACGTGCTGTTGCGCTCAGGCTTCAGCTCCAGGTCGCCCACCTGTACCGAGTTCTTGGCATAGAGGTCGGTGTATGTAGGCACGCGCAGCGCCTTGTTCCATGACGCATACACCTTCCAGTGTTCGTCGGGACGATAGCTGATGTCTACGCCGGGGTAGAAACGGTAGTCGCCGTCGAGACAGGTGTTGCGGTTTGCCATCACGCCAGCCGACACCGTCAGTCCGCCAACGATGATGTTGTGTTCAAGGAACAGACTGGTGTTTGTGCGGTCGCCACGCCGCGAGTATTTGCGGTCAGACCCACTGATGTTTATCCATTCGTCCTCAGACAGCTCGTCGCCATAGGCGGTGCTCACTATGTGTTCGCGGCGTATGTCGGCACCCACCGAGGTGGTACCGAGGAGCCAGCGCAGGTTGGCGGTCAGACCGCCGCCATACACATCGGTGCGGTGATAGTTTTCGCCTGCTGCCGCACCTTCCTTGCCTCTGATGAGCTGGTAGTGGTCGTAGTCGCGGTGCCAGTAGAGCTGTGGCACCAGCGTCAGCCAGTCGGTGTCGAACGGTTTTATTGTGCCTGACAGAGAGGTGAGATAGCGGCGTGTAGCCTCAAACTGGTCGTTAAACTTTGCGCTGTAGAACGTGTTCGCGCCAAAGTCTTGCGATGACAGTCCCACCTGCCATTGCAGGTCTATATGTTGTGATGCGAGGTCACCCTGATAGAACATCTGGCGGCGTTTGAAGTCGCTGTGCAGCGTGCCGCCGTCGCTCTGGCGGTATCCGCCGCTAACGCTGTTGGTCACCGCACCCGTTGCCACGCTGACGCGTCCGTTGACGCCCCATGTGCCGAAGGAGCCGCCCTCAGCCGACAGTCGTGCGCCTGTGCGCTTCTCGCGTTTGGTCACGATGTTTATTGCTCCGTTGAATGCAGAGCTTCCGAACACGCGTGCCGACGAGCCTTCAAGAATTTCTATGCGCTCAATGTCGGCCATGTCTACAGGGAAATCGGCAGCGTTGTGGCCTGTTTGTGGACTGGAAATGTTGATGCCATTCAATAGAATGGTGATCTGGTCACTGGTACCGCCGTTTATGGAGATGTCCGTCTGTACACCAAAGCTTCCGCGCTGACGGACATCCGCGCCGATAGCTAATTTTAAGAGGTCGTTTACGGTTTCTGCTGGCGCACGGTCAATGTCGTCGCGTGTGATCACAGAAACAATTTTTGCCGACTGTATGGCAGTCAGCGGTGCTCGTGAGCCTGTGACGATAACCTCGTCAAGCTTCACCTCCTGATGGCCGAGCGAGTCGGCGGCAGCAGCAGCTTTCACGCTGATGCCTTCAGCCTTGGCGTAGGTCAGTGTCGTGACGCTGAGTGTGCAGATGAGCACCTCCTTGCCAATGCAGCTGAACAGAGCGTAGCCGTTGCGTGTGAAATGCTTGAAACGCAGGGCTTGGAGCTTGTTGAATCTCTGTTTGAACATAAAAATTTTAAATGTTTATAAATAAAAAAACGTCTTGTCATCCGACAAAACGTGTGCAAAGGTAATGTAAAATGAAGAGAAAACCAAAAAATATTTAGAAAAAAGCCCCACCCCCTCGCCGCTCTTGCTCTATTGGAAATTTAAAAACATCAGATACACGCCGTCGCCTTTCATCGTAAACGTTGTCCCGACAGCCTCGTTGAGCGTTCCTTGCCACATCTGCTTGTAGGCGTAGCTCTGCCAGCGCAGGTTCTCGCTCGACAGCTTTGTGCAACTGATGTTGAAGATGCTTACCTGCTGTTTTGCATACGAAGCGAAGGTGCGTGTGCCTTTGGCAGGAATGAAGACGCCGTGGTCCGTAAACATGACGGGCTCAACGTGCTCCTCCTCCAGATAGAACGGCAACAAGAAGATGTTTCCAACCGTGTGGTCTTCGCGCTTGCCCGTGGCACCGAGGTAGGCTATGCGCGGTCCGCGATTCTTGCAAAAGCGCGTGGCTTTCGTCATGTCGTTAAACTCTTGCTCTTTCACAATATGCACGATGTCGGCATAGCGCTCTTTTAGTTCCTTAGGCAGCGAGTCGCCGTCGCCCACGATAGCGTCTGGACAGATGCCGTGGGCGAGACACTCTTCTGCCGCACCGTCACAGCAACACAGATACTTGGCGTTGTGGAGAATCTCCAGCGCCTTGGGGTGTGTCGGAAACTCGCCGTTGCACAATATCACGGTGTCAAACTCTTCTTTTTCCATTTCTCTCATCTTCTTGTTAAACCTTTTTCTATTTTCTTTAGAAAGAGCTAAATTCTTTTTCTTGCAGGCGCCCAAAAAGTTGTTGGCGGGTGCTTGACCCTTGTTTAACCCTTCTTGCTCACCTCTTGGTGCTTAACCATTGTTTAACCCTTTTTGCTCACCTCTATTATAACCAAAAAGGTGAGCTCTAAAAAAAATAGAACCCACCTTTTTGTATCGTTGTCCTTCCTTCACTTCCTTAAACGGTCGTGAACGAAGCTGTTGTCTTTTTTTACAGTTCGTTTGTAACCTCTCTACCCATCTGCATAACGTAGGTGAGGTTGAGGTCCTTGTCAAACATAATGATGTCGGCATCCTTGCCGTCCTCAAGTGATCCCTTACGGTCGAACACACCCATGATCTTGGCAGGTGTCTCGCTCGCCATGCGGCATGCATCTTCCATAGGAATCTTTGCCTTCTGCACACATGTGCGGATAAGACGGTCCATGGTGGCGATAGAGCCGGCGAGGGCAGAGTGGTCAGCGAGCTTGCACACGCCGTCCTCAAGAATAACGCGGGGGTCGAAAGCGATGTCGCCGTCGCTTGCTGCACATGCCAGCGAGTCGGTGATAAGAGCTGTTCTCTCCACACCCTTGATCATGTAAACCACGCGGAGCATCACTGGAGGCACATGAATGCCGTCGGCGATAACCTCTACGGTCATGTCCTGAAGAGCATAGATACTCTCCACGGTGCCTGGAACCTTAAACTCGTGTTCCTTATAAACCACAGGCATGGCGTTGTAGAAGTGGGTTGCGTGCGTCATGCCAGCCTCAAAGCCTTGGAGCACGTTCTCGTATGTGGCATGTGTGTGAGCGATGGCAGGTAGAACGCCATTCTTCTTGCATGTCTTGATAAACTCCACTGATCCAGGGAGCTCTGGAGCCTCGTCCCAGCGCTTGATGCAACTGTAGGTGCTGAGCAGCGGCTCATATTCTGAAGGCACGGGGGCCTTGATCCATTCAGGAATCTGTGCGCCAGCCTGTGCAGGGTTGAAATAGGGACCCTCAAGGTGCAGACCGAGCACCGCGCTGTTTTCTTCTGCCATTAGTTTGCCGCATGTCTGGCAAGCAGCCTCGATCATCTCCACGGTCGATGATGACAGGGTGGGAAAGATCGATGTTGTGCCATGCTTCATGTGAGCATTGACAGCCACACGGAATGCTTCTTCGGTGCCTTCCATGAAGTCGCGTCCGCCACCGCCGTGAACATGCATGTCCACACCACCGGGAACCACGGTGCAACCTTTGGCATCAATTATTTCTGCCCCCTCGATGTGGAGGTCGATGTTTGAAACAGCTTTAATCTTGTTTCCGTCGATAATTACTGATCCGCCCTTTAACCAACCTTGTGGTGTCAAGATGCGACCATTGATAATTTGCTTTAACATTTTGTTTGAATGGTTTTGGTTATGAGAACATGCCATCATGCAGAACATGTCAAAAGGTATGAGTGCATGGCTTTACTGTTCGTTGACTGATTTTGCACTGCAAAGGTACATGTTTTTTCTTAACTAATCACTCAAACTTAAATTAAATAAATTTATTAATAGCAGATTATTAATTATCGCCGTTTTATATGAATAATTTTTAATTAATTTCTCAATTTTGCTTCATCATCTTCTTCCATTTGAAGTAGCCCATGATAGCCACAACCGAGTAGAGACCATAGAGACCGGCTTTAAACGGAATGCCTTTGCCGACATAAAGGTAGCAGCTGATGACGTCGACCACAAGCCAGAACCACCACTGCTCGATATATTTGCGCGACAAAGCCCAGAGGCCAACAAAGCTGAGAGCGTTGGTGAACGAGTCGCAGACGGGTATCGTGCTGTTCGTGTAGGTCACCAGAACCCAGTAGGTCAAAGCCCAGGCGGCAGCGAAGAACAGGACGGTAGGCAGAATAAGGTTGCGGCGGAAATGGGTTATAGGCATCTCCTCGCTCTCTTTCTGTCCATTCTTGCGGCCAAACTTCCACACGGCGTAGCCATAAACGGCTGCCACGGTATAGTAGACCGCCATGCCGGCATCGCCATAGAGCCCGTGTGTCCAGTAGAGATAAACGTCCATGGCCGGCATGATGATGCCCACAAGCCACAGGGCTATGCTTGCGCGATACTCGAGCAGCAGGTAGATAAGGCCGAGCACCGTCGTCAGAATGTCTAACCAGTGAATAGAGAGATAGTCAATCATTTTTTTAGAGGGTTTTAAAAACGGAAGTTAACTGAAAATTTTAAGGGAGTTAACGGAAGCTATCGGGAGTTAATGGGAGTTAACGGACAATAGCTTTATAGCTCAAGCAATAGTGCATATGTCCGTTAACTTCCTTCTAACTTCCTTCTAACTCCCGTTAACTCCCTAAAAAAATTAGAACTTCAGCGTGAGATGTCCCATCACGTTAAATCCTGCCATAGGCATGTATGCTAAAGCCTGATAACGCTGTCCGCCG
>OQVS01000423.1_pt1 | contig 28664 bp, 18 predicted proteins | sample 1691601 | NCBI WGS metagenome assembly OQVS01 (sample SAMN03418268, study PRJEB22391) | human gut metagenome | biome: human-gut; feature: organic feature; material: feces | host: Homo sapiens | place: Tanzania | collected 2013-01 | reverse complement strand
ATAGAGACAATCTTTTTTCTTATAGAAATTTTTGTTTTAAGACAATAGGGACAATCTTTTATGTGTTATGGAAAAACCAGCACATAAAAAATTGTCTCTATTGTCTTTAAAAACCACGCTTAGCTTTCGCATTCTTTCTTGCGTTAGTTTTAAAGACAATAGAGACAATAGAGACAATCTTTTTTCTTATAGAAATTTTTGTTTTAACAACAATAGAGACAATTTTTTTCTTAAAGAAATTTTTGTTTTAAGACAATAGGGACAATCTTAATAGTTCAACCCGAAGCACCACAGCGGAATGATGTTGCCGAAGCCTGTTTCTATATCGTCCTTCACGATATAGGCATTGTCCAGACCTTCTATCTGCTGTTTGCCCTTCTTGCGACCGCCAATCTCGAAGGTGTATTTGCCAATGACGAAATCGGACTGACGTGAGGCTGTCACAGCATTGCGCACACGCATCTGATTGTAGAAGAATGTCTCGCGCAGATTGCCTATGTTTGGCGTGCCGCCTGCAAGAACCGTCATCAGACTCGGATTGTCGATGTATACCTTCTCTATCTTTCCAAGGTTGCGTATGCCAGAAGTGTCGTCGCGAAGCAGTCCTATCATACCCGACTTCTCAAGATAAGCCAGATAATCGGGTATGCTGTTCTTGCTTGCGCCTATCTCCGACGCCAGACTGTCTGCTACGGGCTTATATGGGGCCAGATGCGAGAGGATGGCAAGCAGCTGCTTCAGTTTGCGGGCTGTTGAGGCTTTCATGTCGGCATACTGCGGTATGTCCACTTCTATAGTCTGCATCACCACTTGCTCCATACGCATCGGGAAATCGCCCTGGACGGAGAAGGGATAATAGCCACGACTCATATAGTCGCGGAAGAGAGGCAACGGATGTTCTACGGCATCAAGCACTGCGCGGTTGCTGAGGATGTCGTCGAGGGCGTAAACCGGACTGTCTATGCCGTGGAAGAAAGACAGATATTCTCTGAACGACAAGCCATACATGAAATAGAGCAAGGCACGACGACTGAGGTCGGACTCGCCACGATATATGTCGAGCACCGAAGAACCGGTAAAGACGATGTGTAGCGAAGGGTGCATGTCGTACATAAGTTTCAGTTCTCTGCTCCAGCCGCTATATTTGTGTACCTCGTCGATATAAAGATGCGTTCCGCCCTCCTTCACAAACTTGTCGGCAAGGTCGAAGAGCTTATGGTCGGCAAAGTAGATGTTGTCGGCTGTGATGTAGAGGCTATTGTTTTCGGGCGTGTTCTTTATGCGCTGCAATATCATTGTCGACTTGCCGATGCCTCGCGGGCCAAGTATTCCCACCAAACGACTGTCCCAACTGATATCGTTATACTTATAACGCACGAATGTGGTGGGCGTCTGCTTAAGCAATTCGCGCATGTATTCATAAAGTCTCAATTCTATCATAGCTTATAGACGTTTGATTAATGATGCAAAGATACGAAAAATCCTTCAATGAGGGAAATATTTAGCATATTTGTCCCTCTTAGAGGGAAATTTTTGGCAGTTTTGTCCCTCTTAGAGGGATTTTTATATAATTGATTTTCTTCTCAGGCGAGCGTCGCCGAAGGCGGCGAATATCCATAACCGCTGGTGAAGAGAGCGAAGCGAACGTAACCTGCGGTCTCACAACAAGAAAATAGATCGTCCTCGAAGAGGGCGAACATAAGCAAGCTAAGCAAATATTCCCTATGTTCGCCCTCTTCTTGCTCTGGCAAGCGACAAAGTCGAGCGCGACGACGCTTGCTTGAGAAAATTTCCATTTTAAATGCGAAAGTTCTGTTGTAATTGATAATTCTGTGTTGGCTTGTTTTTTTACGCCTTTTTTCGCTTTATATGAATTTTTTTCTTGAAAATAATATCTCCTCATCCGATGCATAAATATGCACTTTGAGCCGTATATTTATTCAGTTTCCCATTAAGCCCATTTGACAAAGTGAAAGTGCCCATTTGACGTTGTCAAAGAGGCTCTTTGAGGAGCTCATTAAGCCTCTTTGACGACCTCAAAGAGGCTTAATGACAAAACAGGGGTATATTTAAGAACCGTTAACATTTCGTGCTTTGATTTTAACTAAAATCTTGTGCATTATGAAAGAACAAAGCCTCGTTTGCTAACTTTCTGTCATTCTGTATATTTATGCAAAACAGGGGCGAAAACGCTCCCGTTTTAACATTTTTGCATCCTTTACGAAGCATGTTTGCATCCTTAACAAAGCATGTTTGCAAGCCAAAACACCATCACTTTAAGATTGTAAACATGCCATTTATGAAGCCTAAACATAGCACTTACGATGCGCAAACATGGAACTTACGATGCGCAAACATACCACTTATGAAGCATGGCACATTACCCGTATTTGTTTATGCGATATTGTATGAAAGAAGCGGATGCCTTTATAAACCGCTATAGCCCATCATGCAAGAAATGGCGCAGATGCAGGTGGGTTATGCCATTGTCATCGTTGCGGGTGAGCAAGGGGGTCATGGAGATGACATACTTGGGATAGTTGTCCTTGATGGCTCGAAGATTGCCAAACTCTCTCTCGCGTGTGGTCTCGTCGGCAATGATGTAAGAAGCCTGCACATAGATGCGTTGACCGTCGGGCTTGGTACCGACAAAATCGATCTCGGCTGCCTGTAGCTGTCCCACAAACACCTGATAGCCAAGCCTACGCAGATGTAGGTAGATGATGTTTTCTATCACCTTCTCCACGTCTCCCTCGCGCGTGCCGCCAGCGATGGCGTTTCTTATGCCGCTGTCTTCGAAATAGAACTTGTCGTTGGTCTCGAATATGCGTTTTCCATGAATGTCGTATCTGCTCACTTTGTGCAGGATATAGGCTTCGCAGAGAAAGGAGATGTAGTTGATGATGGCCGATGATGTGATGGATTCGCCCTGCGACTTCATATATTTTGCGATGCTGTTGGCAGAGATAAGCTTGCCCGTGTTGTCGGCAAGAAAGCGCACAAGGTTTTCCAAGAACGGCACGTTGCGTATCTTGTTGCGCATGATGACATCTTTCAAGAGCACCGTGTGGTAGATGTCCATCTGATATTCGCGTGCATCGTCTTCGTCTAACCCGATCTTTGCCAATCCGGGAAGCCCGCCATACTGTATGTAACGGGCGAGCGCCTCGTCGCTGTCTGCCAACTGGTGAAACTCTAAAAACTCGTTGTAGCTGAGCGATTGAATGTAGATTTCCTTGTATCTGCCGCCTATCAGCGTGCTCAACTCATTGCTCAGCATGCGGGCATTGCTGCCCGTGATGATGATGTCGGTGTTGGGTTCTGTGCGGAAGCTTCGCACAGAGCGCTCAAACTCTTTGATGTCCTGCACCTCGTCAATAAGAATAAAATTGTGCTTGTCGGCAGCGAAATGGTCGTCAAGATATTTGTTAAGGTCCTGATAAGTTTGGATGTTGTCAAACTCTCGCTTTTCCTTGTCGATATAGATTACGTTGTTGCCAGAATCCTTCATCTTCTTCTCGCGCACCATTTTCATCATGTAGCTTTTGCCCACACGACGTTGTCCCACAAGCACGATGATGGTTTCTTTGCCAAGATATTTTTCAATCTTGTCCATGTAGCTTCGTCTGTTGATTGCTTCCATAGGTTTTTGTCTTTTATAAAAGAAATTCTCCGCAAATATACAACTTTTATCTTTTATAACGAACAAAATCTGTATTTTTCATACTTTTATCTTTTATAGAAGAAGCCCCATAAGGTTCAGAAACCCTATGGAGCTTAATAATTTTAATGCGGCGTCAGCCTTTTTTACTTTTTTACCTTTTTACCTTTTTACCTTTAAAAGCCTTTTTACCTTTAAAACTCTTCCATCAGCCGTGCGCACGATGGTTATGCCCTTTACAGAGCTGTCCACACGTTGACCTGCGATGTTATAGAAGGCAGTAGGAGCAGAAGAGAGGTCGGTGGTGACGGTGTTGATGCCCGTTGTGGCGCCCACGCTAAGCTCCTCAGAGAAGTTGCTCTCACCCTCGTCATAAACAGCTGTGACCTTATATTTGTGCGTCTTGCTGTCGCTCACGGCATCGGTGTAGCTGTTAGTCGTTACAGGCTCAGCGTTCAGCTTCTCGCCATCGCGATACACATTATAGCCTAAGAGCGATGCGCCGTCGGTAGCACCGTCATAACGGTTGTAGGTCACGTCGTCGACGAAGAGCATTACGGAACGACGGGTGCAACGGATGGCGAAATAACGGGTGCCGTCGGGCACCTCGAAGGTATACTCGCGCCAATAGTTCCATACAGGCAGGTGGTCGCCCTCGCTCACCTTTACGAAGCTGTCATGGTGATTGTCGGTGCTTGATGCCCAGAACGAAATCCATTCGGCATCATAGCTGGCGCCATTTGCCCACAGAGAGACGGTCTGCTTTCTACCGTCAAGACGCGGCGAGATGAGCCAGTCGTCGTTCTCAGCAGGATAGTCGGCAGAAGGACAGACAAGATACTGGTTGCCAGAGTGGGCCTGGAACGGCTGGTCATAGTTGCCTTCCACCCATGTTTTTGTATCTATGTTGTTGAACACCTGGAAGGCCATGGGGTCGCCTTGGTGCTCATATCTCATGGGGATGCGTGGTGTCACGAGAGTTGTCGACTTGTCACCGTCGTAAACGGTCCAGTCGCCGAAGCCGCTGATAAGGAACGGGGTGTAGCTCTCGAAATCGTCGGTCACGCTCACGGGGTCGCCATAAGCCACAGAGGGAACATCCTGCGAAGCGGTCCATGAAAGCACGTTGCCAGATGCCTGGCGTGAGCCGGTGAGACCCGTAACCGCGGGCATGTCGCTCAAGCGCACAGAGGTGGTCACGACGTCGGCGATGTCGTTAAACGTGAACTCATCGTTCTCGCACACCGTTCCCACACGCCATGTCTGATCCTTGCCCAAGGCATCGTTGAGAGTGGGCGTGAAGGAGGTGGTGAACTTGATGCGCTCTGAAGGTTTGATGGCCTTGCCTTCAAGAGTGGCATAAGTCTTGTTGTTGAGCTGCACGAGCACAGAATAGTCGGTCACGGTCTCGCGTCCGCGGTTGAACACGGTTGCTGTGAGCGTGATAGGCTCACCCACGTTGACGCGCTTCTTGTCTACGGTCAGGCTCTCAAGGGCGAGGTCCACATTGTTTTCTGGCTCGTCAATGCTGATGTTGTCGACATACATGTTGCGGTAGGCCGACGACTCCGACATAGCTGTGGCCAACAGACCGATGCGCGTGAAGCTGCCCTTGGCCTGTGCCGGGAGGTAGACCTCACATTGTGCCCAGCCGTTGCTGCTGTCGTTGATGCGGAACTCGGCACCTTCAACGTCTTGCCACTCGCCGGCATTGGTAGACCACTGCACCTTGATGTTGTCGTCGACAGCACCGTCCATGTCGGGATCGTACCATGGGCTGCGGGCATAATAGAACCAGAAGGTGAGGGTGGGCGATGAGAGCGTGGAGAGGTCAAGGAGAGGCGAGACGAGACGCGACTGCGAGTCGTAGTCGGCGCTCTTTGAGTTGAAGCACAGCACGCCGTTGTCCTTGTCTTGCGACACAATCTCCTCATACTCGCCATCCTCGTCATCGGGCAGCAGCTCGAAAGAGAAAGCGTGGAGGTCGGGGTCGAGGGTCCACGGGGTCTGCATCTTCTGCTTGGCAAACGACTCGTGATAAGGCGCGGCGAGAGGTGAGCCTGTAACGACCTCACCCGACTGTGCCGCTTCGCCCACGATGTCGGCAGCCACGGCGCTGACGGTGTAGGTCACAGCCTTCTGGCCCTCTTCCACGGGGTTGGCATCGGTGAATGTTGTGGCGCTCACAGGCTCGCCGAGCTGTGAGCCGTCGCGCTTCACGACGTAACGGAGGTTCGCAAAGTCGACATAACCGCCGTTTGCCGACTCGGTGGGCGCTGTCCATGCCAGGGTGGCGCCACGCTGGGCGTTGAGACGTGCGGTGAAACCGGACACGGCCTTAGGGGCATCGAGACCGATAAAATCGGACACGGTGCTGCTCTCGCCTGTACCGAGAGAGTTGCGCGTCACCACCTTATATATGTTGTTGCCGTGAAGGGGCGTGTTGTCGGTCCATGAGAGAGAAGCGCCCGGTGCCACATCGGCAAACTGTTTGGCGGGCTGCGCCTCGTTGTTGCGATAGATGTCGATGCCCATGTTGGCGGTGAGGGCAGCATCGGCAGCAGAAACGGTGGGAGCCGTGAAACTGAGCTTTGCTGTCATGGCACCCTTGTCGCCGCGAGTCAAGGTAAGGACGTTGACATGTGCGGGCACGCCCTTGACCGATGTTTCTGTGAGCTTTATGTTGTCCACCTCTACACGGTGGGCGTTGGGCTCGCTGTAAGCATAGAAGGCGAGGCGGAATTTTCCGCTTGCCTTGACATACACCTTCGCCGTCTTCTGTCCCGATGCGTCAGATGTGACATTGGTGTAGTCGGCAAGCACGGTGGTGAAGGCCGAGGGGTCATCGCCTGTGCCGAGGAGCACGCGCAAGCTCTCGGGACGTGTCAGGACATTCATTGAGAACTCGAGCGTGTAGACGTTCTCTTGACCGAGAGAAAACTCGGGCGAGATGAGCCAGTCGTCGCCAGGCAGACCGGTCTGATAGTCGAGCATGTAAGCGGCTGCTCCGTTGAGCCACTCCCATGTGCGCCCGCCGTTTTTATCCACAATTTTCCAGTTGTCGAGCGCTTCCTTGCTGTCAAACGTCTCGCTGAACACCACGTCGCCTGGGTTTGCCCATAGCTGTGTGGCTCCTGTTGCGGCCAGCGCTACCGTGAAGAAGGCACGCTGCGCATAACGATGTAAAGATTTTCCCATATTGTGCGGTTTTGATGTTTTCGTGCTGCAAAAGTAGCAATTATCTGCTTTGGAAAAGGCAAAAAGGGGTACGGCAATACTACGGCATTTCCCTTTCACTATGCAATTTTGTTAACTTTTCCGCTGTTTTACATCAAATCAGCAACAAAAACGCCCGTTTTTCTATCTTTTTGCTCTTCTTTTGCGAAAAGCTCTCATTAAGGTCAGACGAGATTGTTTTATGGTCGTTTTATGGATATTTTATGGCTGTTTTATGGTTGTTTTGAGAAAACAAACCCAAGAAAGCGCAACGGCGCTCTCTTGGGAAGAACATTTCGGGCACAGTCAAGGCGCATCTTTCGTAAACTGTTCGAGAAACTGCGCGAGGTTGGTCTCGGGCGGAAGGTTCAGTTTTTTGCGCAAGCGGTTGCGTGCCGACTCTACGCTGCGCACCTCTTTAAACGTGAGGGCGGCAATCTCTTTGGTCGTCATGCCAAGGTGAAGGTAAGCACAAAGACGAAGGTCGGACTTGCTGAGGACAGAAAACTGTTGCGACAGGCGCATGAGGAAGCCGGGGTGGACCTCGTCAAAAAAGACACGGAAGTCGTCGTCCAACGGCTTGTCGTTGAAATGTTGCAGACTGAGGATGAGATCCTTCAGCTCGTTGTCGGCTTCGGCGGCAGATAGCTTTTTCTCCCTCAGAGCCGACAGCGAGGCGCTGACATGCTGGTGAAACTCGTTTACGGCAGCAAGGTCGAGGGTGTAAGAGGTGAGCTGGCGGTTCTTGTGGTCCAGCTCCAGCGACATCTCCTCCTGACGCTGCACCATCTCTTCCTGCTTGCGCTTGAGAGCCTCTTGCTTGCGGCGCATCTCCTCTTGCTTGCGAAGCATCTCTTGCTGCTCGCGCTCACGCTCCTGCTGCTCATAGATGAGGAGCTGCTGTTGCTGCTCGCTGATGAGCTTGTTCTTGGCGCGGTCTGTGCGCATGCGGCGCCACAGAAGCACGACGAGAACAATGAGGATAACAAGAAGCGGCACGGCAACGGCAAGAAGACGCGTGCGCCCCTCGGCCTTGAGACGATAAATGTCGACCGTCTGCGCAAGGTTGGTGTTGTGCTGCTTCAGGCGGTCGGCATCGTAGGCCACGAGCAATTGTTGCAGCTGACTGTTGTTGTCGGCACGCTGCAAGCTGTCGTTGAGGGGCATGAAGCGGAGGATGTTGCGGAGGGCGGCAAGAGAGTCGCCAAGGTTGAAGCAGACGTCAGCCATCTGCTCATAGGCGTTGGCTTGCATGGCTAACGGGAGGTGCGGCATGGTCTGATAGAGAGCATGCTGCATGGTTAACGCCTCTGTGCGCTTGCCAAGACGGGCTTTCAGAAAAGTCATGTTAAGCCGTGTCTGCACCGTGCGGCTGTCGCGCTGCTGGCCGCGTTGCAGGTCGAGGGCTTTTTGCAAGGCCCGCTCCGCCTGCGACAGGCGGTTCTGACGGGTGAACACCTCGGCGCGGTTGGTGTAGATGAGCGACATGCCCACGCGGTCGGCACGAGGGGCGTAGGCAAGGGCCTTGTCCATGAACGCCAGGGCTTTGTCATATTGACCACGCTCGTAGCACACAAGACCAAAATTGTTGTAGTTGTTGCGGATAGACATTGAGTCGGCGGCGGCAAGACTGAGCTGCAAAGACATCTGCAACAGGTCTTCGGCTTGGTCAAACTCGCGCAGGGAATAATAGATGGCAAAGATGTTGTTGTAAAGAGCAGCAAGATGTCGCTTGTCAGCCGTGTGCTTGGCTACAGACAGGGCGCGTTGCAAGAGCACCAGAGCTTGGTGCTGGTTGCCCAGGTCTTCATAGTTGCGGGCGTTGCGCATGAGAGCACGCGTGAGCAGCAGCGAGTCGGCACGCGAAGCTTTGGCATAGGCGAACGATTCGATGTAGCGGTTGAGCACCATGAGCGAACGGGCTGTCTCGCCTTGCTGCGACAGGCACTCACCCTCCTTTACCAACGCTTCGGAAGAAGCCTTGGCCTTAGGGTTTGCCTTGTTTCGCGACACATTGGTCTTAACAACCGGCTTTTTGTCATTAATGGCGGGCTTGCCCGGTTCTTCTATAAACATGCGTGATGCGTCTATAGACATGCCTGATGCCTCCATAGACATGCTTGCATCTATAGAAGATGTATGGGCTTCATAAAAAGACGTGCTTGCTTCATAAAAAGACGTGTTTGCTTCATAAAAAGACGTGCTTGCCTTTGCTTCAGGAGTAAGGGCAAGCAGCAAAAACAACAACGTTACGGCAAGACGATGCAAGCCAAACAGTTGTAAAGAGATGAAAGCATAACCTTTGTTCATAGACAAGAAGCCCTAAAAAGTTTTTTTAACTAAAGATTATCTATATGGTAACATTATTTCCATTTACCTCGCTATTTTTGCAGCAGAAAATAACAACAAACTGTAATCATGAGCATTATGGAAAAGAACATTTACCTTATCGACAGCCGCAGCACAAAGCAACAGGCAGTCATTGGCAACTTCGTGAAGGCCTCTATCCTCAACGACATCGTGAAGAAAACATATAGCCTGTGGAATAACCTGAAAACGGTTTGCTTCAACAGCTACGCGAAAAAGGTAAGCATCAACAGCGACATGAAGGAGATTAGCCTCAACAGCGAGAAGGAGGTTTGTCTCAACAGCGAGAAGGAGGTTAGCCTTGACAGCATGAAGGAGATTAGCCTCTACAGCATGAAGGAAATTAGCCTCTACAGCATGAAGGAGATTAGCCTCAACAGCATGAAGGAGATTAGCCTCAACAGTATGAAAGAGGTTTGCCTCAACAGCGGCATGAAGAAGGTTTGCCGACCGATCGAATGGCTTTGCTCTTACTATTCTGATGTGTTGGATCGTAAGCTGACCATGCGCCAGACATGGCTTCTTATCAATGCTCAGTTGGCCTTCGGCGCTGCCTTCTTTCCCGTGGAAGCCCCTTGGGTTGTTCGCATCGGTTGCCTGGTGTGGGTGGTATCGGCGCTGCTGAAATGTAAGAGGGGCTTAAGTGAAAAGTGAAGAGTGAAGAGTGAAGAGTGAAGAGTGAAGAATTCAATAGCTTTGCTTCACAATAACCAAGGCACATGAATTCTTCACTCTTCACTCTTCACTCTTCACTTAAGAACCCTTTTCACTTAAGAACCCTTTTCACTTAAAACATCGTAGCCACTCTTTTCACCCCACTGACAAGAGCATCGATCTCCTCTTTTGTGTTATATAGGGCGAAGGAGGCACGCACCACGCCCTGCACGCCGAGGCGATCCATGACAGGCTGGGCGCAATGGTGGCCTGTGCGCACGGCTATGCCGAGGCGGTCGAGCAAGGTGCCCATGTCGAGATGATGGATGTCGCCAACGAGGAACGACACGACAGCGTCCTTGTCTGGGGTGGTGCCGAAGAGACGGATGCCGGGGATGGTCTGCATCTGTTCCATGCAGTAGGCGGTGAGCTCGCGCTCATGAGCCGCAATGTTGTCCATGCCGAGGGCCGACACATAGTTGAGAGCGGTGGCAAGACCGTGGGTAGCCACATAGTCGGGGGTGCCTGCCTCAAACTTAAACGGCAGACGCTCGAAGACCGTGCGCTCGAAGCTCACGCTCTCAATCATCTCGCCACCACCCTGATAGGGCGGCAGACGGTCGAGCCACTCTTCCTTGCCATAGAGCACACCCACACCTGTGGGGCCATAGATCTTATGTCCACTGAAAGCGAAGAAGTCGCAATCGAGGTCCTGCACATCGACCTTGAAATGGGGTGTCGACTGTGCTCCGTCCACCATCACAGGCACGCCGTGTTCATGAGCAATGCGCACAATGTCTTTCACGGGGTTCACCGTGCCGAGGGTGTTGCTCACATGCGCCACGCTAACGATTTTCGTGCGGTCAGAAAACAGCTTCTCATACTCGTCCATGAGCAGGTTGCCACTGTCGTCGATGGGTATGACCTTAAGAGCGATGCCGCGCTTTGCTGCCTGCAGCTGCCACGGCACGATGTTAGAATGGTGCTCCATGACGCTCACGATCACCTCGTCGCCCTCGCCCATAAACTCTTCACAGAACGAGCTGACCACGAGGTTTATACTCTCGGTGGTGCCGCGCGTGAAGATAATCTCCTCGGTCTTGGGAGCGTTGATGAAACGGCGCACGGTCTCACGCGCCGCCTCATGCAGGTCGGTGGCCTGTTGCGAGAGATAATGCACGCCACGGTGTACGTTGGCGTTGACATTAAGATACTCGTCGCGCATGGCATCGAGCACACAGAGCGGCTTCTGTGTTGTCGCCGCGTTGTCGAGATAGACGAGCGGACGGTCGTAGACGGTGCGAGAGAGAATAGGAAAATCGTCTCTCACCTTTTGTATGTTGTACATATCGTTTTTCAATTTTCGTTTTTCCCTTTTCCTTTAAATGCGGCGTCAGCCTTTTTTACCTTTTTACCTTTTTACCTTTAAAAGCCCTTTTTTCATTTGCACATCTTGCATCCCTCACACTTTGTCAGTTCGCCTCGGAAGCGTTTTTCGACAAGATAGTGAAGGCGGTCGCGAAGCGGTTCGAGCTTAATCCGGTCAATCACCTCGTTGATGAACGCAAACTCGAGCAGCAGCTTGGCTTCCTTCTCGCTGATGCCACGCTGACGCATGTAGAAGAGAGCGGCATCGTTGAGCTGTCCCACGGTGGAACCGTGTGAGCATTTCACGTCGTCGGCATAGATCTCGAGCATGGGCTGTGTGTACATGCGTGCCTCCTTTGTGGCACACAGGTTCTGGTTGCGCTCCTCGCTGACGGTCTTCTGCGCTCCGTGACGCACGAGCACGCGGCCGGCAAAGGCACCTGTCGACTTGTCATCGAGCACATATTTGTAAAGCTCATGACTTGTGCAGTGGGGCACCTGGTGGTCGATGAGCGTGTTGTTGTCGATGTGCTGTGCCTTGTCGGCGATGACGCATCCGTTGCACCAACACTCTGCTCCCTCGCCCTTGAGCAACACGTCGAGACGGTTGCGTGTCGTGCCGTTGTGCAGCGTTATGACGTTGTGGTTAACACGGCTGTCGGCCTGTTGCTCAATGTAGACGTTCGACACACGCGTGTTCTTATAGTGGGTCTCCTCCATGCAGTAGAGGTCAAGCGATGCGTTGCGTCCCACATAAGCCTCAATGACCTGTGTTGCGAGAAACTCGCGGTCATCGGCAGCATGGTCACAGAACAGCAGTTTGGCTTCAGCGCCCTCCTCCATGACGATGAGCACGCGACGGTTCACCATGAGCGGCACGTCAGAGCGCAAGATGTTGATGACCTGTATGGTGCGGTCCACCTTCACGCCCCGCTTCACATAGACGAGCAGACCGTCCTGTGCCAGCATGGTGTTGAGGGCCGTTATGCCATCCTCGTCGGCATGTGCGAGCTGCGCATAATGGTCAGCCACAAACTGCGGGTTCGCCTGAGCATAGGCAGCGAGCGAGTCGACCACCACGCCCTCGGGCAGGTTCTCCTTGGGCTGCAGGGCAGCGCGGAACTGGTCGTTAACGATAAAATAGAGCGATGTGCTGAGGTTCGGCACGTCGCAACGGAACGCCTTGTAGGGGTCTACAGGAATCTCCAGACGGTTAACGTTGACGCCATAGTCGGGTGCGAACAGCTCGTCAACGCTTGTATATTTGTATCTCTCTACCTTTCTTGAAGGGAACCCTTGTCGCTCAAACTGTTCAAAGGCAGCGTCGCGCACGGCGTTTAGCGGTGCGGCACTGTGAGCGCAGATCTGTTCTCTACATTCGCGGTAGAGGTCGATGTATTGTTTTTCGCTGTGCATTGTTTCGTTTTTTTATTATAAAATCAAAAACTCTACTCCACTTCCGCCTTTATCCAGTCATATCCTCTCTGTTCAATCTCCTTAGCCAGTTCAGGTCCGGCAGTTTTCACGATGCGGCCTTTGTAGAGCACATGCACGACGTTAGGTTTGATCATGTCGAGCAGACGCTCATAGTGGGTAATGACGATGGCCGATGTCTCGGGCGTGTGCATCTTGTTCACGCCATCAGCCACGATGCGCATGGCATCGACATCCAGACCCGAGTCGGTCTCGTCGAGGATAGAGAGCTTTGGCTCGAGCATGGCCATCTGGAAGATCTCGTTGCGTTTCTTCTCGCCACCGCTGAAGCCCTCGTTCACCGAGCGTCGTGTGAACTTGCTGTCAAGCTCCACCACCTTGCGCTTCTCGTTCATGAGCTTCATAAACTCGGCAGCCTTAAGCTCAGGCAGTCCCTGATACTTACGCTTCTCGTTCACGGCAGCCTTGAGGAAGTTGGTCATTGACACGCCCGGAATTTCTACCGGATATTGGAACGAGAGAAACAGTCCCTCGTGTGCGCGATCCTCTGGCTTCATGTCGAGCAGGTTCTTGCCGTTGAACAGAGCCACACCTTCGGTCACCTCATAGAGAGGGTTGCCTGTGAGCACAGCACTGAGTGTCGACTTGCCCGAACCGTTCGGACCCATGATGGCATGGATCTCGCCATCATTTATCGTGAGGTTGATGCCTCTAAGTATTTCCTTATCGCCAATCTTGGCGTGGAGGTTCTTTACTTCTAACATATTTAGACGTCTTTGTTTTTATCTTTTTTTATTATTCTGTTTTCTTCTGTGGTCGCTGGCTACCATTGCTTCATCAATAAGCATCGAGCTGGCTGCCATCGCTTCATCAATAAGCATCGAGCACACGCTTCAACCTTGCCTTCTGATGTTCCTTCTTCGTTTCCTTTTTAGGCTCATCGTCGGGACAATAGAGTCCGAGCGCTGTCGCTATAAACTTGTAGAGCGTGTTGCCGTCGTCAGACGTGAACCTGAACGGGAAGGTAAGCTTCAGCCCAATCTGTATGTTGTGGCGGTGCATGTTGGATCGCATGCCGTAGGTCTCGGGCTGTCCGTTATATGTCGTGCTTACGCTTGTCTTGCCATTGACGGCAAGCGGGAAGCCATACTGAAACTCAAGGGCGAGCGACGAGAACAGATAGCAGTCGAGCCCAATGGCTGGTGCCACGCTAAAGCGCGGATAGCTTATAGAGTAGTGGCGCTCATGGCTATAGCTTGTTCCCATGCCCGAAGAGCTGGCCTCCATGTAGCCCGTCTCGTTCTGCGTCCCCACATTGGTGTAGGTCACAAGGGCGGCGTAAGGCTGTATGGCGCAACCGTTAGACAACGGATAACAGCGTGCGCCCAGCACGATGTTGCGCAACATTGCCGACACGTCGCCGCTGAACCATTGGAGCACCTCGGCGTTATAGCCTCCCACCACCGAAAAGTGGTCGTTGGGAAGATAATACTCCAACATGATGTTGCCCAACGGGTTTGCGAACGAAGCCGCTCTCTCGTCATGCGCTGCATTATGGTCTCTGTCAGCCGTCGTAGGACAAGAAAGGTTCATGCCCGTTATGACCGCCCAACGGCGCGGCATGTCGTCGTCGTCATCATTGGCGGCAACAGCATTGGCAACAGCGGCATTGGTAACAGCTGCATTAGCAGCAACGTTAGCGGCAGCATCGACATTAGCGGCAGTCAGTGTGCTGAACGGGAAAGCTGCAAGAGCTGCAAGAACAGCCGACATTATTGTTTTGCGAAACACTTGTTTTCGATTTTTGATTTTTGAATTTTGATTTTTGAATTGTTGCGGCTCTGCCGCAATGTTGAATTTTGAATTTTGAATTATTGCGCCGTTGGCGCAATTTTGAGTTATGGATTTCTGAATTATTCTTTATTACGATTGATCTTTTTTTGTGATTATTTCTTTGCGATTAATCTTTTTTTTCGATTATTAGAAACACACAAATCAAAATTCAAGAATTCAAAATTGCGGCAGAGCCGCAACAATTCAAAACTCAAAACTCAAAATTCAAAATTCAAAACCTCTATCCCACCGTTCCTTCCAGCGACACGCTGAGGAGCTTCTGTGCCTCGACGGCAAACTCCATGGGCAGCTTGTTGAGCACCTCCTTGGCGTAGCCGTTCACGATCAAGCCCACGGCCTGCTCTGTGGGTATGCCACGCTGGTTACAGTAGAAGAGCTGGTCTTCGCTGATCTTTGATGTTGTGGCCTCATGCTCCACCACGGCGCTGTCGTTGTGAATGTCCATGTAGGGGAAGGTGTGGGCGCCACAGTCGGAGCCGAGAAGCAGCGAGTCGCACGACGAGTAGTTGCGTGCGTTGTCGGCGTTGCTGGTGGCACGCACCAGTCCGCGGTACGAGTTCTGGCTGTGTCCTGCCGAGATGCCCTTCGATATGATTGTCGACTTGGTGTTCTTTCCCATGTGTATCATCTTCGTGCCGGTGTCGGCCTCCTGATAGTTGTTTGTCACCGCCACCGAGTAGAACTCGGCCTGTGAGCCGTCGCCGCGCAAGATGCACGACGGATATTTCCATGTTATGGCCGATCCCGTCTCCACCTGTGTCCACGACAGTTTCGAGTTAACACCTCGCAGGTCGCCACGCTTGGTCACGAGGTTCAGCACGCCACCCTTGCCGTGCTCGTCGCCTGGGTACCAGTTCTGCACGGTCGAGTATTTCACCTCCGCGTTGTTGTTCACCACAATCTCCACAATGGCGGCATGCAACTGGTTCTCGTCGCGCATGGGCGCTGTGCACCCCTCAAGGTAGCTCACATAAGCGTCGTCGTCGGCCACGATCAGTGTGCGTTCAAACTGTCCCGTGTTTCTTGCGTTTATGCGGAAATAGGAGCTAAGCTCCATGGGGCAGCGCACACCTTTGGGAATGAAGACAAACGATCCGTCTGAGAACACGGCGCTGTTGAGGGCGGCATAGAAATTGTCGCGATAGGGCACCACCGTTCCGAGATATTGCTTCACGAGGTCGGGATGGTTCTTTATGGCGTCGCCGATGGAGCAGAAAATTATTCCTTTCTCTGCAAGTTTCTCCTTGAAGGTGGTCTTCACCGACACCGAGTCCATAATGGCATCCACCGCCACGCCGCTGAGCGCCAGTCGCTCTTCGAGCGGAATGCCGAGCTTGTCGAATGTCTTCATGAGCTCAGGGTCTATCTCCTTCTTCTCATCCTTCTTCTTTGCCAACGGGTCGGCATAATAAGAGATTGCCTGGTAGTCGATCTCAGGCAGGTGCACATGTCCCCATGTGGGCTGCTTGAGCGTCTGCCAGTGGCGGAACGCCTTGAGGCGGAACTCGAGCATCCAGTCGGGCTCGCCCTTCTTCTGCGAGATCAGTCGCACAACATCCTCGTTGAGACCTTTCTCTATGATGTCGGTGTGCACGTCTGTGGTGAAGCCATATTCATATTTCTGCTCCGCCACCTGTCGCACAAAGGCATTTTTTGTATCTTTATTTTCCATTGTTGCTGTTATGTTTGCAGGGTGCTGTTTCTATCTTTCGGCAGGCTAACGCTTTATCGCGAAAGCCGCGATGTCTTCGACAAAAAAATGTCATGTGTCCGAAAGAAAAACGACATGTCCCCTATTAAAATGCAAAATTACAAAATAAGCAATTATTATCGTAACGTTTTACGTTTTTTTTGGCTTTTACAGCTGTTCGTCAAAATAAAAAAAAACACAAGTTAGTGCATGCGCATAAACGCATAACACAAACCTGTGTTTTTATCATGACTCATTATTTTTCTATTCCATACTTAGCTCATCAAAGCGCCATAGACAGACCTGCCAAGCGCCATAGACAAGCGGCTATCATGCGAGCGTCTTACAGCGTCTGCTTAACCTCAATCTCGGTGAAGGTCTCGAGCACGTCGCCCACCTGGATGTCGTTGAAGTTGACGAGCGAGATACCACACTCGAAGTTGGTGGCCACCTCCTTGACGTCATCCTTGTAACGCTTGAGGGCAGCGATGTCGGCGGTGTGAACCACGATACCGTCGCGCACCACGCGTGCGCGGTCGACGCGGTGAACCTTGCCTTCTGTAACCATACATCCGGCAACGGTGCCCACCTTCGAGATCTTGTAGACCTCGCGCACCTCAACCTGTCCTGTGATAACCTCCTTCTTGACCTTGTCGAGCATACCCTCCATGGCAGAAGTGACATCGTCGATGGCGTCGTAGATAACCGAGTAGGTGTTGATCTCCACGCCAGCCTGGTCAGCCTGCTTGCGTGCTGCAGCCGAAGGACGCACCTGGAAGCCCACGATGATGGCATCGGAAGCGTCGGCGAGCGTCACATCGCTCTCTGAGATCTGGCCCACGGCCTTGAAGATGACGTTGACCTTGATCTTCTCCGTAGAGAGCTTGATGAACGAGTCGCTCAGAGCCTCTACCGAACCGTCGGTGTCGCCCTTTACGATGATGTTCAGCTCCTTGAATGATCCAAGGGCAATGCGGTGTGAGATATCTGACAGGGTGAGACGCTTCTGTGTGCGCAGACTCTGCTCACGCTGTAGCTGTGTGCGCTTGTTTGCGATGTCGCGAGCCTCCTGCTCTGTCTCGAGCACATGGAACGAGTCGCCGGCTGTGGGCGCACCGTTCAGACCCAAGATTATTGCGGGCTCTGCCGGTCCTGCCTTCTCTATGCGGGCGTTACGCTCGTTAAACATGGCCTTGATGCGTCCCCAGCTTGTGCCGGCGATCACATTGTCGCCCACGCGGAGCGTACCGTTGCTCACGAGCACCGTTGACACATAGCCACGTCCCTTGTCGAGAGACGACTCGATGATTGAACCTGTTGCCTTGCGGTTGGGGTTAGCCTTCAGGTCGAGCATCTCAGCCTCAAGGAGCACCTTCTCCAGCAGTTCGCTGATGCCGATACCCTTCTTGGCGCTGATCTCCTGACACTGGTACTTGCCGCCCCACTCTTCAACGAGCAGGTTCATGGCAGCCAGTTCCTCACGCACACGGTCGGGGTTGGCACCTGGCTTGTCGATCTTGTTGATTGCGAACACCATCGGCACGTTGGCAGCCTGGGCATGTGCGATAGCCTCCTTTGTGGTGGGCATGACAGCGTCATCGGCAGCAACGATGATGATGGCGATATCGGTAACCTGGGCACCACGAGCACGCATGGCGGTGAAGGCCTCGTGACCCGGTGTGTCGAGGAATGTTATGCGGCGTCCGTCCTCAAGCTTCACGTTGTAAGCACCGATGTGCTGGGTGATGCCTCCTGCCTCACCGGCGATGACGTTGGTCTTGCGTATGTAGTCGAGCAGCGATGTCTTACCGTGGTCAACGTGTCCCATGACGGTCACGATAGGAGCGCGCGGCACGAGATCGTTCTCGTCGTCAGCCTCTTCTGTGATGGCCTCCTGCACCTCTGCACTGACATATTCGGTTTTGAACCCAAACTCCTCTGCCACGAGGTTGATGGTCTCGGCGTCGAGGCGCTGGTTGATAGACACCATGATGCCCACGCTCATGAGAGTTCCGATGACCTGGTTCACGTTGATGTTCATCATCGTAGCCAGCTCACTCACGGTCACGAACTCGGTGAGCTTCAGTGTTTTGCTCTCCTTCTTCTCCTCGCGGCGTTCCTCGTTCATCTTCTCCTGAGCAGCTTCACGCTTCTCCTTACGATATTTGGCGCCCTTCTTTGTCTGGTTCTGCTTGTTTGTAAGGCGTGCGAGCGTCTCCTTAACCTGACGTGCCACGTCCTCATCATTAACCTCAACGGGCTTCTGGTTGCGGTTGCGGTTCTTCTTTTTCTTTCCGTTGCCGGCGCCGCCGTTTCCGCCGGCACTGTTGCCGCCGCCGTTGTTGTTGCGTCCACCCTGCTGGTTAGACGCAGCGTTTATGTCGACGCGCACCTTGTTTATGCGCTCGCGCTTCTTCTTGCCGTCGCGCTGCTGCTGAGCCTTCTCCTCGCGCTCCTTGCGCTTCTCCTCCTTCGACTTCTTCTTGGGACGGGTGCTCTGGTTGAGCGTTGCGAGGTCTATCTTTCCGAGCACGTTCACCTTAGGAGCGTTCAGCATCTTCTTCTCGCTCTTTGTGGTGAAGATGTCGTCGCTCTTCTGCTGCTGTGCCAGATGCTTCTGCTCCAGCGGTGTGCGCTGGTCGGCGGGCTTGTCGCCAGCAGCTACAGGAGCCTCCTGTGCTGCGTTGGCAGCGGCTTTAACCTCGGGCTGTGCCTTCTTCTGCTCAGCCTCCTGCGCCTTAGGCGCTGCGGGCTTAGCCTCAGCGTGCTGTGCAGCAGGCTTCTGTGCGTTCTGCTGTGCAGGCTTAGCTTCTGCGGGCTTTGCGGCGTTATTCACTGCGGGCTTCTGTGCAGCCCCGTTGTTGGCTTTTGCAGAGTCGTGGCTCACGGCAGCAGTCACGTTCTTGCTGTTCTTTCCGGCAGTCTGAGCGGCAGGCTTTGAAGGCTGCTTCTTTCCCAAACTGTCGAGGTCTATTTTTCCCAGGGGCTTATACTGCTGCACTCCTGCGGGGAGCACACGCTCTGTACGACCTTCCTTAGCCTGGTCCTTGGCCTGTTTCTTGTCCTTGGGCTTCTTCTGGAGCAGCTTCTCGGCTTGCGAGCGCACCTCCTTGTCCTGCTTGAAGGCTTCTACCAGAGCGTTATACTGCTGGTCGTTGAGCTTGAAGCTCAGCTCCTGTTTCACCTCTCCCAGTTCACTTCTCTTTTCAAGGAATTCAACTGCCGTTTGAAGTCCTATATTCAATTCGCTTAATGCTTTGTTTAACCTGATGCTCATTCTGTTTTTTTATCGTTCATCATGCGTGGCGGTGCCTCTTCCCCGTAAGCAGGAACCTGAGATTGCTGCTTCGCTGTCGCTGCTACGCCATGGCGCATATAGTTTTCTTTTTTAATAAAATTATTGTCTGCACGACCTCTCGCGGCTTGTCTCTGCAAGCGCCTGTCGGCAATATGTTTTGGTCAACTTGCCGTGGCAGGTGCGTGTCGTCACACCGTCCTGCCGTGGCAAGGATAGAAATGAGAGCCGGAGAAAATTATTTCTCAAACTCTGCGCGGAGCACGTTGAGCACATGATCCACGGTCTCTTCTTCAAGGTCAGCCTTCTCAACGAGCATCTCACGCGGAGCGTTGAGCACCGCCTTGGCTGTGTCGAGACCGATGCCCTTGATGGCGTCGATAACCCACTGGTCGATCTCGTCGACAAACTCGTCGAGGTAGATGTCCTCTTCCTCCTCGTCGCCGTTAACCTCGCGGAACACGTCGATGGTGTACTTGGTGAGCATAGACGCCAACTTGATGTTCAGACCTCCACGGCCGATGGCCAGGCTCACCTCCTGTGGCTGGAGGAACACCTCTGCCTTGTGGTTCTCCTCGTCGATGTTGATGCTTGACACCTTGGCCGGTGAGAGCGCACGCTGGATGAAGAGCTTGGTGTTGGCTGTCCAGTTGATGACATCGATGTTCTCGTTGCCGAGCTCACGCACGATGCCGTGAACGCGGCTACCCTTGACACCCACACATGCTCCCACGGGGTCAATGCGCTCGTCGTAGCTCTCGACGGCGATCTTGGCACGCTCTCCCGGCATGCGGGCGATGGCCTTGATGCTGATCAGACCGTCGTTGATCTCGGGCACCTCTGCCTCGAGCAGACGCTGAAGGAAAGCAGGGCTTGTGCGCGAAAGGATGATCTTGGGGTTGTTGTTCTCGTTGTCCACGCGCTCGATGACGGCACGCACGGTCTCACCCTTGCGGTACACGTCGCTGGGGATCTGCTCGCTCTTGGGCAGCGACAGCTCGTTGTTCTCGTCGTCTACCACGAGCACCTCGCGCTTCCACACCTGGTACACCTCGCCGGCGATAACCTGTCCCACACGATCCTTATATTTGTTGTAGAGCGAGTCGTGCTCCAGCTCCAGCACCTTCGAAGCGAGAGTCTGGCGCAGGTTCAGGATGGCGCGGCGACCGAACTTGGTGAAGTCGACAGCCTCAGACACATCCTCGCCCACCTCATAGTCGGGCTCAATCTTGCGTGCCTCGGTGAGCGAGATCTCCTTGTTCTCGTCCTGCACCTCGCCGTCTGCCACAACCACGCGGTTACGGTATATCTCAAAGTCGCCCTTGTCGGGGTTCACGATAACGTCGAAGTTCTCGTCGCTACCGAAAATCTTTGCAAGCACATTGCGGAAACTCTCCTCGAGCACACTCACGAGAGTTGTGCGGTCGATGTTCTTTGTTTCCTTAAACTCTTTGAACGAGTCGAACATGCTCACTGTATCGTCATTTTTTAATGCTGCCATTTGTGTTTACTTGAAACTGATTAAATATTTTGTATATTTCACTTTATCCATCTCGAACGTATGATCCACATCCATGAGCTGCGGACGTTTCTTGCCTTCCACCTTCACCTTTTCCTGTGTGGTGACAACGAAGCTGTTGCCGTCGACGCTCTTCAGCACGCCTTTATATTTCTTGCCATCGGCATCGAGCACCTCCACGTCTTTGCCTACGAAGCACTCATACTGGCGCGGCACCTTGAAGGGCTGTCCTAGACCGGCAGAGCCTACCTCCAGCTCATAGTCTTCCTCATCGCGGCTCAAGCGCTCCTCAATGAAGCGGCTGAGCTCCACACAGTCTTCAATCCACACGCCGTCGGCATGGTCAATCTCCACTACAATCTTGTTGTCGGCGCTTATCTCTATGTCTACAAGAAAATATTCCTTGTCCTCGAGCCAACTCTCAACAATCTCTTTAACGGTGTTTTTGTTTATCATACATTTTGTTTGGGGCGTGTTGTCGTTTTCTTTTTTGTTTTGCTTGCCACGCCGTGTTGTGATTTACAGTTGTTTTTTCATCTCATCCCGCCAGCCTGTTTACAGGCGAGACCTCAGTAATTAAAAAAATGAGGAGCTCTCTCGGAGCCCCTCATTCCACTGAATGGTGCAAAGTTACGAAAAAATCCATACTTATACAAATATTTTATGTGTTTTCTTGCAATTTTAGTCTAATTGTTGAGCCATCACAATGAGTTTTCACCGACATCGTTTGCGGAGCACGAAAAAAGTTGTAAATTTGTATGGCTTAAAACAGCAGCCTATAAAAAATTATTTTCAGAAAAAATGCAACATACACAATATAAAGGTCTTGCACGACAACGCGTAAGCAACGACATGAACCTTGCGGGCAGAACCATGAACCTTGCAGGCAGAACCATGAACCTTGCAGGCAGAACCATGAACCTTGCGGGCAGAACCATGCTTAGACCGTTCTCCTTTTTCTTCATCATCATAGCCATCGTCCTCACCATCGCTGCTTGTGGCGGCAGAGAGGAAAAAGGTGCCGTGGTGTCTGACAAGAAGAAGATTGAGCAGATAAAGAGCATCAGCTTGTCGCAGCCAGAGCTCGCCCTCTCCATGCTCGACAGCGCCGAGGTGCTCCACACCATGCCCATGTATGATGTCAACGCCCTGCGTGCCATCGTCTACAACAACTCGTCAAACGACAACGCCAAGGCGCTCCACTATGCCTTGCTCGCCAGCACCGACAGTCTGCTCACCCACAACGACGAGAAGCGTCTGGCGGTGGCGGCGGTCCTGGCATACCAATATTTTAAATGTGGCATCTACGACCGCTGTCTGCTCACCGCCGAGCAGGCCATCACCCTGGCACGCAAGCTCAAAGCGGCAGACAAGGAAGCGACCATTCTCAACACCAAGGCCATGTGTGAGAGCGAGATCGGACTGGTTGACAAGGCGTTGCGCTCGTTCGACAGCGGCATCGACCTGCTGCGCCGACAGGTTCACACCGCCGACACATGGAGCACATGGAGCGACCTCGTCGACATGTACTCGCAGAAGGCCAACGTGTTGCTCGACAACCATCGTTACACGGAGGTGGCAGCCATGTATGACACCTTCAGCGAGGCGGTTACGACCATGACCGAGCGCAAGCCCGAGAGTGTGGCGGGCGGCAACGACTGGTCGAAGGCCATGTTCTACGCCGTCTACTCGGTGACCTACGCACACCTTGGCGAGAAGCAGAAGGCCTATGAGTTCTACTCGAAGCTCCTCGACACCGACCTCTCCAAGACACCGTCGGGCATTACCTTCCTCGTGCCATACCTCCTGCTGGAGCGCCGCTACGGCGAGGCCATAACGAAGCTGGAGGAAGAGGAGGCGTTCTTCAAACGGCGCGGGCGCGACACCGTCGACTATTATTTTGTGCGCACGCTCCTGCCCTCCAAGGCCGATGCGCTCTTCAACGAGGGTCGCTACCGCGAGGCGGCGCTCACGGGCCTTAGGGTCATTGCGCTGAACGACAGTCTGTCTCTGAAACTGAAGAAGCAGAACGCCATGTCGATGAGCCAGCTGCTCGATTCAAAGCACAAGGACATGCGCATAAACGAGCAGGCACGCGACCTGCGCAACAGTCGCACCATCGTGGCTCTCGTGTCGTTCCTCCTGACCGTCCTTGCCGTGCTCTTCATCAGGGTCGTGTCTTACAACCGTCTGGTGCAGCGAAAGAACCGTGCCGCCGCGGCTACCATAAACGAGCTGACCGCTGCCAAGGAGCAACTCGCCTATCTGCTGGCATCGAAAAACAGAAACGAAGATGCTGCTGAGAAGAGAGAACACGACGATGCGGGAACCCAAAAGCAGGTTGTGAACAAAGAAAGCTCAGTCACCAACGAGGAATCTTCAACACAAGCAACCGCTTGTCATGAGGAGAACATTAATAAAAAGGTGGAGACGGAAAGTGCAGGGAACGGAAAGAAAACGGAAAGCGGAGAAGAAGCCGGGAACAGAAAAGGTGTTGAGAGCGGAGAACGAGCTGAGAACTTACAGAAAATAATGAACGGGGAGAACAAAAAGGACGGAGAAGATACAGAGAACGGAGAGCGAGCAGAAAGTGGAGAAGAAGCTGAGAAAACGGGGCTGCCTGTAGCAACGGGCGAAGGGGCATCAGAAGAAGAGGATGCCGTTGCCAGATTAAAAGACGACAAGTCGCGCGACATGTTCTTGCAGCTTGAGCAGCGCATCATCAACGAGCGTCTGTTCCGCAAGCCAAAGATCTCGCGCGACGAGCTTATCGCCTTGCTCGGCGTTGACAAGGGCACGTTCGTGTCGTTGCTCATGGTCTACTCGGGCAAGCCGTTCAACCGTTACATCAACGACATGCGTCTCGACTATGCCGCCTCGCTCCTTCGCAAGAATACCAACTTCTCGGTCGAAGCAATAGCCATCGACTGTGGCATCCCCGTACGCCAGACCTTCTACCGCCTGTTCACGGAGAAGTTTGGACTTTCGCCAGCGGAGTATAGGAAGATGAATGAGTAAAGCCCCACCCCCGCGCCGCTTCGCGGCTTTCCCCTCCCCTTAGGGAGGGGAGTGAATGGCCTTGGTTATTGGAAGCCCCACCCCCACGCCGCTTCGCGGCTAACCCCTCCCCTTAGGGAGGGGAGTAATTAGCCAAGGACTATTGAATTCTTCACTCTTCTCTTCCAAGGCGCCAGCCTTTTTTTTACCTTTTTACTTTTTTACCTTTAAAAAAGGCTATAGGATTTTTCACTTTTCGTTTTTCACTTTTCCTTTAAATGCGGCGTCAGCCTTTTTTACCTTTTTACCTTTTTACCTTTAAAAGCCCTTTAATAAAAATTTCCATTCCCTTGCTTGCACCCTCCTGTATGTGCGTGAGGTTTCTAATGCCATGTCCCACAGTGGCTTCTGGATCAATGAGATATATGGGGGTGCCCGGCTTGACATACTGCACCAGACCGGCGGCGGGATAGACGTTCAGCGACGTGCCGATGATGACCAGGATGTCGGCCTCTGACACCTCCTGGGCAGCATCCATGATCTTGGGCACATTCTCACCGAAGAACACGATGTAAGGTCGCAGCAACGAACCGTCACCTGCCTTGGTGCCAGGCTCCACGGTGCAATGGTCCTCGGGCAGCTCCACGATGTAACGCTCATCGTCGGGGTCCTTGCTTGAGCACACCTTCGACAACTCGCCATGCAGATGTATGACCTTCGACGACCCTGCCTTCTCGTGCAGGTTGTCTACGTTCTGCGTCACCACCACCACGTCGTAGCTGTCCTCCAACGACTTGATGAGCTTATGGCCCTCGTTGGGCTGGGCCGCATAGAGCTTCTTGCGGAGCATGTTGTAGAAATTTGTCACCAGCGTGGGGTTGGCCTCCCATCCCTCATGCGTGGCAACCTGCTCCACAGGATAGTTCTCCCACAAACCGTCATTGCCGCGGAACGTCTTGAAACCACTCTCCACCGACATGCCGGCACCCGTGAGGAACACTATCTTCTGCTTCTTTTTGCCATTCTGCTTATTCTCGCCATTTGGTTTCTTCTCGCCATTCTGCTTCTTCTCACCATTCAGCATCTCATCACCATCCTGCTTCTTCTGCCCGTTCATTTTCTCATTGTCTGCCATAACTCTTTCTCCTTTAAACATTTTTATCTTTAACCAGTCTTTCGCAAACAAAAACCGCTCGCTTTTCAAGATCTTGTCGCCTCAAGCAAGCATCAACACGCTCGCCTTTGGCGCTTGCCGGAACGTTGCCGCGCTCGCGCATGCATCAAGGCCGAGAGCGGCGTCGCCGTCTTAAGCACAACCGCTGACAGAGCGCTTGCAAAAGCCCAATTACATTAATATATGCAAAAATAATCTTTTTTCTAAAAACAAAGCCACATCATTCAAGAAAAATAAGTATTTTTGCACTTTAAACAAAAAGGGCCATTCCTAAAACGGATAAAAGCAGAAACAAATAATACAAAATAAAAACAAAACAACAACAAAATTTATCATGGACAAGTTAAGTTACGCTTTGGGTCTGAACATCGGACACCAGCTTTCACAGATGGGTGCCAAGGGCCTCAACATCGACGATTTCGCACAGGCAATAAAGGACGTTATTGCCGGTAACACACCGCAGCTCGCCGACGCAGAAGCGCAAACAATCTTACAGAAGTTCTTCCAGGACCTGGAGGAGAAGCAGCGTGCAGCACAGGCTGAGGCCTTCAAGGCTGTGAAGAAGAACGGCGAGGACTATCTCGCTGAGAACGCAAAGAAGGACGGCATCATAACGCTGCCCAGCGGTCTCCAGTATCAGGTGCTCAAGGAAGGCAACGGCCGCAAGCCAAAGGCCACCGACACCGTGAAGTGTCACTATGAGGGCATGCTCGTCGACGGAACAATGTTCGACAGCTCTATACAGCGCGGCGAGCCCGCCGAGTTCCCCCTGAACGGCGTGATCGCAGGATGGACCGAAGGTCTGCAGCTCATGCAGGAGGGTGCCAAGTATCGCTTCTTCATTCCTTACACTCTCGGCTACGGCGAGCGCGGCGCAGGACAGGCCATCCCTCCCTTCGCAGCTCTCATCTTCGACGTGGAGCTTATCGAGGTGAAGTAAAAAAAAGAATCCCTCTACAACAAGAAAACATTAAAGAACAAAACATAAAAAAAACAATGAAAAAACTTTTCATCGCAGCCGTTATGGCTGTAGCCGCCATGGGCATGACCTCTTGCGGCAACTCTACACCCAAGCCCAACCTCAAGACCGACGTCGACACCCTGAGCTACGCTATGGGTCTCTCTCAGACACAGGGTCTGAAGGAATATCTCGTACAGATGGACATCGACACCACCTATATCGACGCTTTCGTAAAGGGCCTCAACGAAGGTGCCAACGCTGGCGACGACAAGAAGAAGGCAGCCTATTTTGCTGGCGTAAACATCGGTCAGCAGATCAGCAACCGCATGGTCAAGGGCATCAACCACGAGATCTTCGGTGAAGATTCTACCAAGACCATCTCTCTGAAAAACTTCATGGCGGGCTTCATCACTGGCGTTACAGGCAAGAAGGGTCTCATGACCATCGAGCAGGCCGGACAGACAGCACAGATGAAGATGATGGCTATCAAGGCCAAGAACATGGAGCAGAAATATGGCGCCAACAAGGAAGCAGGAGAGAAGTTCCTCGCTGCCAACGCCAAGAAGGCTGGCGTGAAGATGCTCCCCTCAGGTCTTCAGTATAAGGTTATCAAGGAGGGCAACGGTGCCATGCCTAAGGACACATCGCTCGTGACCGTCAACTATGAGGGCCGCACCATCGACGGCAAGGTGTTCGACAGCAGCTACAAGCGCAACCAGCCTGCCGAGATGCGCGTAAACCAGGTTATCAAGGGCTTCACAGAGGCTCTCGTTCACATGCCTGCCGGATCAGTGTGGGAGGTTTACATTCCTCAGAACCTCGCTTACGGCGAGCGTGAGGCTGGCGAGATCAAGCCTTTCTCTACTCTGATCTTCAAGATCGAGCTTCTTAAGGTCAAGTAAAGTTGATGCTTTGACAAGCATCTGACGCTTAGAAAACAAGACAAGAAACATATAGATTACTTGCGACGAGTGACAAGAAGACAAGAGCAACAAAGAAGAGGCACCGACCTCATCGCGGCTTGTCTCTCGTCACTCGTCACTTATTTAATGCACTTTCACAACTATGAAGAAAATCATTATGCTTGCTCTCATCATAGCAGCAAGCTCTGCCGTTTATGCCGTGCCCGGCAAGAAGAAAAAGAAAGAGGCAGAAAAAACTGAACAGCCCAAGCCCGTGGTTCTCACCTCGGCAAGCGATACGCTGAGCTATGCCGCCGGCAAGATGCTCACACGCGGTCTGGACCAGTATCTCATCTCTGAACTGAAGGTCGACACCGCCTACATGGCTGAGGTAGAAGCTGGCTTCCGCGAGGGAATGACCCGCGACGCTGCCGACCCCAAGGCTGTGGCTCACAGCGCTGGCTTGCAGGTGGCCCAGATGGTACTCGGACGCATGCTCCCCGGCATCGAGAAGCAGTTTGCTGGCAGCGAGCACACCATCGACAAGACAAAGCTCTGCGAGGGCTTCGTGTCAGCGCTCCGCAACGACACAACCATCATGACAACAGAGCACGCAACCAACACCTTCACACAGATGCGCAAGGCTGACGAGGAGAAGGCCAACGCTGCATGGAAGGCGAAGAACGAGCAGTGGATCAAGGACAACGCCCAGAAAGAGGGCGTGAAGACTACGGAGAGCGGACTGCAATATAAGGTCATCACCGAGGGCCACGGCGCCGTTGCCGAGAAGAGCAGCACCGTGACCGTGAAATATGAAGGCAAGCTGATCGACGGCACCGTGTTCGACAGCAGCTACAAGCGCAACCCGCAGACCACCGACTTCAAGCCGGAGCAGGTGATCAAGGGCTGGACAGAGGCTCTGTGCATGATGCCCGAGGGCAGCAAGTGGGAGCTTTACATCCCGCAGAATCTGGCTTATGGCGAACGCGCAGCTGGCGGCACCATCAAGCCCTTCTCTACTCTCATCTTCACCGTGGAGCTGGTAAAGGTCAAGAACGAAGAGCCTAAGGCTGAAAAGACTGAAACCGCCGGCGCTGCCAAGAAGGCTCCCGCCAAGAAGCCCGTGGCCAAGAAGAAAGTAAGAAAAGCGGTTGCCAAGAAAAAATAAGAAAAGCGACTGCTAAGAAGAAACAAGAAAAGCGGTTGCCAAGGAAAAAATAAGAAAAGCGACTGCTAAAAGAGTAAAAAAAACAGAAACGAGCAGAATTCATCAGATTCTCTGCTCGTTTCTGTTTTTTATAGACTATCATTAATGTCTTGAAAAAGCCAACATCTGTTCTTTCAAGGCCATGTTTCTGTTTTTTTTACTGCTTCAATTTGGAGACCTCGTCAAGCGACAATCCGGTCATGTCTGCAACAACTTCAGCTGACATGCCCTTGCCAAGCATCTTTTTCGCAACTTCCACGATTCCTTCGGCACGTCCTTTGGCGATTCCTTCTGCGCGTCCTTCAGCAATTCCTTCAGCACGTCCTTCAGCAAACTTCGTCTTTTCTGCCGTTCTTATCGCATTC
>OQVS01000416.1_pt1 | contig 28887 bp, 22 predicted proteins | sample 1691601 | NCBI WGS metagenome assembly OQVS01 (sample SAMN03418268, study PRJEB22391) | human gut metagenome | biome: human-gut; feature: organic feature; material: feces | host: Homo sapiens | place: Tanzania | collected 2013-01 | reverse complement strand
GCACGCAATATGGACGATCATTTCCTCTCGCGTGCTTCAAGCACGCGGCATGGTCTGGCATGAACGGCTCATTGGCGGAAATTAACGTTGAAAGTCCAGCGTGCGGAGCAGGCTCTAAAACGACTATAGTACGTAGGCCCAATGGAGAAAGTTCTTTTTTAATCGTTACTTAACATGAAGAAGATCATCTCGATGCTCATCGCTGCACTCGCAGCCATCATCGGCATCGCCACTCAATTCATTCCCGAACGGACATCCGATGAAAAAGCGCCGCAGGAAACGGCCATTGCTCAGGAGCGCCCAGACGACGAAGCGAAGACGGGACGTCCTGCCAACGACCGCACGTCGACCACGCACCCTGAAGAACTGGCTTGCCCCATCTACGAAACGAGTCGTGGCGGGCAACGTATCTCCCGCGTGGGCTACACGCTCTCCTACGACGCGGACTATAAAACGCCACAATGGGTCGGATGGACGCTCACTGCTGAAAAGGCGGAGGGAACCGTACCACGTGAGAAGAACTTCTATCCTGATCCTGACGTGAGAGGAGCAAAGGCCTACCCGAAGGACTACACCAACTCGGGATACGACCGCGGCCACATGGCGCCTGCGGGCGACATGAAATGGAGTCAGCAGGCCATGCTCGAATCGTTCGGCTCGCCGACAAGGCTGGCCGTTGCCATCTCCCGCAGCTATCAGCGTGACGAGCGCAAGCTCTCCGTGCACGCAGATTCAAAGGACGGCGGAAGCGGCGAAGCTGTTAAGGTCAAGCCTGTTATCCCCACGCAGGGGGTAAAGTCGTCTGCGCCCATCGTTAAGCCCAACGAACCGGCGGCGGACGCATATGTTGATATCATTGAGGAGATCCGCCGTGAAAAGGCGGCCGAGGAGGGCATAGAGTATAAGCCCATCTTCTTCAAGGAAGATCCCAAGCCCGAGCCCGAGGTCGAGGAGTCGGCCGAGGAAGCAGCCGAAGAGACGGCGCAGCCCGTTGACGAGGCGAGCGAAGATGCCGCCGAGGAAGCCGGTACGGCAAACATTCGGAGCCCGCCGACGAGACGGCGCATGTGCTGGCGACGGTGTTTAACGAAACGCCCGAGGCAGCGCCGGAAAAGGTCAGGAAAACGAATGTTTTTGCGCTGATACTTTATATCATCGTGTCCGTGCCCGTGGGGCTCGTGCTGCTGCTCGTGATGCTCGGCCTTGAGCTGGGCGTGCTCGGCTGCGGACTGCTGGGGCTGAGGGTCGGCTTCGGCCTTCTGAGCTTCACCTTCTCGGGCATGTCGGTGCTTGCCGATGTGCTTATATGCTTCGGCGTGAACATCGCCGTGCTGGCGCTGGGCGTGCTTGTAACATGGTTTGCCGTGTGGCTCATCATCGTTTCCGTGCCGTGGCTCATCCGGGGCATCAAAAACCTCGGCAGAAAGCTTTGCGTCAAGGAGGTGGAGATAGATGGCTAAGGCTTGGAAGATAATCTCCGCCGTTTGCATCATCGCAGTTTTGCTCGGTGCGCTGTGCGTGCTTGTCGGTCTCATCACCGGCGGCGACACCCAACGAGTGCTCGACATTTTCAATGCGACCTACAATATCGACGGCATAAAGCAGGCATATGAGCAGGCGATCCAAAACGCCCTGCAAATGCAGCCATTGGGGTAAGTTAATGGAAGCCGAACCGCTATCGGTTTTGACGGGCAGCTTTCCGCCCATGCTTCGCTAAATCCCTAGCCCATATATGTCCATTATGGCCGTCGGGCTTTATCTTTGCCTGAACGAAAATCTGCTCCCTCAAAACTGCGAGGCATCTGTCGGTGAGATTTCAAGAAATTTTCGGCTTTCCCTAAAAAGTCGAAAAGCGCCGAACGGGCGCACCGACAGACGATAGAGTTCAGCTTCCGTCAACTTATAATAAGCGAATTTTGGTAGAGGAAAGGAGGCTGCGGCAATGGTAGTTGTAGTTCTTTCGATAATTTTCGCATTTTTGATCCCCATCATATCCGCTATGGCGATCGACAACATGATAAACAAGAAGCCCTACACGGCTCATGTGATAGCCGTCTCGATCTTCTTCGCCGTCATCGTCGCCACGCTCTTGCTCGTAAAGTAAACCGATAACGCAAAAATCTCCCGTCATGTGACGGGAGATTTTTATATTCGGGTTTTGGCTCAGAACTTGATCTCCTTGCCGGCCTTGCGCCACTGCTTGAACTCCGCAACGGCGGTGAACAGTGCGTCGGAGGAGGAGTTGATGGCGGTCTCGACGGAGTCCTGGATGACGCCGATGATGAAGCCGACACCGACGACCTGCATTGCGATGTCGTTGTTGATGCCGAACAGCGAGCAGGCCATGGGGATGAGCAGCAGCGAGCCGCCTGCAACGCCGGATGCGCCGCATGCGCCGAGGGCTGCCATGACCGACAGCACGATGGCTACGGGCAGGCTCACGGGGATGCCCAGAGTGTGCACGGCTGCGAGTGTCATAACGGTGATGGTGACTGCCGCACCTGCCATGTTGATGGTCGCACCGAGGGGGATGGAGACCGAGTAGAACTCACGGTCGAGCTTGAGGCTCTCGCACAGGGTCATGTTAACGGGGATGTTAGCGGCAGACGAACGGGTGAAAAATGCGGTGACGCCGCTTTCCTTGAGGCACTTGAACACCAGCGGATACGGATTCTTGCGGATGACGGTGAACGCCATGATGGGGTTGACGACGAGGGCGGCAAAGAGCATGCAGCCGACGAGGATGAGCAGCAGCTTACCGTACTCGTTGAAGATGGCGAGGCCGCTGGTGGAAACTGCGGTGAACACGAGACCGAGAATACCGAAGGGTGCGAGATTGATAACGAAGCGGACTGCCTTGGTGACGGCCTCGGAGGCATCAAACAGGAACTTTTTCGTCGTGTCGGATGCGCCCTTGAACATGAAGCCGAGGACAACTGCCCAGAACAGAATGCCGAGGTAGTTGGCGTTGACGATAGAGCCGATGGGGTTGGCAACGATGTTGTTAAGAAGGCCGGTGAAGATAGCCGCAAAGCTGTCGGGAGCGGCATCGGAGGCGGCCTCCGTGAGGGTGATTGTCACGGGGAAAATGAAGCTTGCGCAGACGGCGATGACTGCCGCAAGGAAGGTGGAGATGAGGTACAGGACGATAACCGTGCCGAACTGCTTGCCCATCTTCTCCTTGGACTGTGCAAGTGCGCTGATGATGAGTATGAACACCAGCAGCGGGGCGATGGCCTTCAGAGCGCCGACGAACAGGGTGCCGAGGATGCCGATGCCGGGTGCGGTCTCGGCGGCGTTGGGGATGAGCAGTGCAAGAGCCACGCCGATGGCCATGCCGATAACGATGCGCAGCACGAGGCTGACGCTGTTATACGCTTTTACGATTTTCATTTTTTCATTTCTCTTTCCTTTTGCATATTTCGGGCAGCGACAAACAGCCGTCCCGAGCGAACACTTTCAGTATTTTAACAAATTATTAACACCGTGTCAATTAACAAAGCAATCCGGGGAGCCGTATAAGCTCCCCGGATTTTTCATGAGGTATTGCCGAATTTTCATAGTCCCTTACTTTGCAAGGATGTGCACCACATTGCTGTAGGCCGAGGTGGCGTAGCTGCTGCGGCTGCAATTGGCGACGATCTTGTAGTAGTAGGTCTTTCCCGCAACGGCGCTCGTGTTGGTGTAGCTTGTGTACTTGGTGGTGTACATCTTGGAATAAGTGCCGTTTGCGGTGGTTGCACGGTAGACGGTGTAGCTGTCGGCATTATACACCTTGTCCCAAGTCAGCCTCGGGTCGCCGTTATTGAGGCTAATCTTCACGACGGGTCTTGCGCAGTCGCAGGTGCGCTCCTTGATGGCGCTGAACTCCGAGTTTGCGGCGGCGTTCGAGCCGCAGACGGCCTTGACCTTATAGTAATAGGTGTAGCCTGCGTAGGAGGTGGAGTTGGTGTAGCTCGTGGAGGTCGTGGTGTACATTCTGGTGTAGGTGCCGTTTTTGGTGCCGGATCTCCAGATCTCGTACTTCGTTGCACCCTCGACGGCCGACCACTTGAGGGTGATCTTGCCGGAGGAGGCGTTGTTGCCGCTGGTGACGGTGGGTGCTGCGCACTTGCACACGCACGGGCCGACGAGCGTTGCCGCCGAATCTGCGTAGGTCGTTCTGCTCGAGAGTGCATAAACCTTGTAGTAGTAGGTCACGCCGCCCTTGGAGGTGGAGTTTGTGTAACTCGTGGAGGTCGTGGTGTACATCTTGGTGTATGTTCCGTCAATGCTCGTGGAGCGGTAGATGGCGTAGCTCTTTGCGCCGGTCACGGCCGTCCACTTGAGGGTGACCTTGCCGGAGGTGGCGTTATTGCCTGCCGTGACGACGGGTCTTGCGCAGTCGCAGGTGCGCTCTTTAATTGCGCTATAAGAGCCTGCCCTGCCGTCATATCCGATGGCACGAACCTTATAGTAATAGGTGCTGCCTGCGGAGGCGGTGGTGTTGGTGTAGCTCGTGCCGGTGGTGGTGCAGTACAGCGAGTAGGTGCCGTCCTTGGTGCCGGAGCGGTAGACCTCGTACTTGGCTGCGCCGTCAACGGGGTTCCAAGTGAATCGGGGCTTGCCGGTCTCGGGATCGTTGCCGCCGGTGACACTGGGTACGCCGACCTTGTCAACGCTGATCTTGCCGTAGTTTATGGTGACCTCGGCGGTGGCGCCGGCCTTATCGGTCACGACGACGACAAACGAGCCTGCCGAAGCGGAGCTTGTGGGCGTGCCGGAAATTGCACCGGTGGCCTTATTGACGGTGAGCCCTGCTGGCAGTGCCGAGCCGGACTTTATCGAGTAGGAATATCCGCCTGCGCCGCCGTAGGTCGCACAGGACAGGTAAATTTCACGGTTGAGCTTGATGCCGACCATGGTTGCGGGCAGATCGAACATGGCGGAATCCATGATCGTAAGCGGCAAATTCGCCTTGGAGACGATGACCGCAGATTCGAGCGGCTTGCCGGTGGAATCGGTCAGATAATAGCCGCTGCCGGTGGTCGCGGTCGAAGTGCGGTAGCCGAAGTAATAGGCGTTATTGCCTTGCAGGGTCTTGTTCGATGCGACAGAGAAGTTATTGTACGGCGTTGCGCTCACCTTGGTGTAGCCGTTTAAGGCGACGCTGCCTGAGGTGCTTGCAACGGTCAGGGCGTTGTACACCGTGGTGGCCGTGCCGGTGGCGCTTAGCGTGACGCTGCCGCTGCCGGAGGTGTTGAGCAGATATGCCGCCGCTGCACCGTCCTTTACGCCGTTGACGGTTATTCTGATATCGCCGGAGGTGTTGGCGATAAGCCTTGATGCTGCGCCACGGTATGCGGCCGTGATATTGAGTCTTGCGTCGTTGTTGACATACGCCCAATTGGTGATACCGCTCGTGCCGGTGGCACCGGCCGCACCGACAAGGTTCACGGTGCCGCCGTTTACCTCAAGCGACTGCGCCTGACCTGCGCTGCCGGTGACGATAAGGTCTGCGGAGGTCGTGGTGGTCGTCTGCTTTACGGTCAGCGTATCGCCGAGGGTGCTGTTTGTCTTGGTTATCGTCAGCTTGCCGTTGACGCTGATGCCCTCACTGGCAGGGCCGGGCAGAGTGACGGTATTCGTGCCGCTCAGGACAATATTGAGGTCGGTGTCGCACTTAATGGGGCCTGCGTTGTAGCCCTTGAGGGTGAGGGTCTTGTTCGAGGCGGTGTAGCTCCAGCCGAGCCCCTCCTTATCGGTCTTGACATTGAACTTTATGTAGCTTGAGTTATCCGAGTAATCGACATACAAAAATTCCTCGGATGCCTTGACGGCGGAGTAGTTTATCGTTACCTGTGCGGTAGTGCCCTTGCTGTCCTTGACGGAGACGACAAAGGAGCCTGCCTCACTTGCAGCCGACGGCGTGCCGGAGATGCGGCCGGTCTTTGCGTCCATCGTAAGCCCCGCAGGCAGCTTGCCGGAGGCAACGGAGAACACATAGCCGCCCGAGCCGCCTCTGGTGGCGTTGATAACGGCAACGGTCGATTCATACTTCGTGCCGACCTTGAGACCGGAAAGGTCGAGCAGCTTCGAGTCCATTATCGCAAGCGGCTGACCGTCAACGGTCTGATAGGTCGCCGAGGAAAGCGGCTGACCGCTCGAGTTGCACAGGTAGTAGCCGGGATTGCCGCTCGGGTCTGTGGTATAGCTTCCCTCGTAGTAGTTATCCACGCCCTGCACCTTTTTGTTGTAGGCAACGGAGTAGTTGTCCACGGGGTCGTTTGCGACCTTGGTGTAACCGTTCAGGACTACCTTGCCTGCGGTGCTTGCGATATTAAGGCTCTCGCACACGGTGACTGCCGGTGTGGGGGCGTTCAGCGTCACGGTGCCGGTGCCGTTTGCATCGAGCGAGCAGACGGCGGCGGCAAAGGAGTTGCTGCCGTTTGTCGTAACGGTGACTGCGCCGGAGGTGTTGGTCCTGAGGGTCGAGCCTACGCCACGGTAGGGGGCCGTGATATTCAGCCGTGCGTCGTTATTTACGACGGTCATGTTCGCAATGCCCGTGCCAGTGCCGCCGACGACCTCGTTTTTGAGGGTGACGGTGCCGCCGTTTATGACGCAGGCGTGTGCCTCGTCATCCTTGCCGGTCTGGATGAGGTTCGACGGGGATGCGGCCACGGTCTGCTTAATGGTCAGCGTGTCGCTTGCCGATGAGCTTGTCTTGTTTATCGTCAGCTTGCCGCCGACGGATATGCCGGACTTTGCATCCTTTGCAAGGCTTATGGTGTTAGCGCCCTTTAAAACGACGGTCAGGTCGCCGCCGTATTTTATGGCGCTGCCGTCGTATCCGCTCAGGGTCAGCGTCTTTTTCGCTGCGTCCCATGACCAGCCCGTGCCGGAAGCGCTGGCGGTGTATTCCTTGCCGGAGACGGTGAGCGTGTCCGTGCCGGCAGCTAAAGCGGAGACCGGCAGGAGCGTGCACACCATGATAAGGGCTAAGAACAGTGCCAATAACCTTTTCATGAATTTTTCCTCCTTGAGGTTTCAATCTGCAACAATACTATTATATAGTAACACAAAAGCAGCGTCATTGCAATAAGCATATATGGACTAGGGGTTTAGCGAAGCATGAGCGGAAAGCTGCCCGTCAAAACCGATAGGTGTTCGGCTACCGTCAGCTAAAAGAAAAAACCGCCGGAGGGCAAACCTCCGACGGTTTTCGACAAAATTACTCAGTTTTCTTCTTTTTTCTTGCTTGCGACTACTGCGCTCACGCCGAGGCCGGACATTGCGAGCACGCCGAGCCAAATTGCGATGTTGCTGTTGTCGCCGGTCTGCGGGATGACCAGTGCGGGCATCGAAACGGTCTTTGTCTGACCGCACTCGGTGCAGGTGAGCACCTTTTCGCCGTTTTCGAGCGTGGTGGGCTCCTTGGTTACCTTGCCCTCGTCCCAGCTGTGGTCGTGGGGTGCGATGACGGTGACATCCTTGACGGCGTCGCAGTCTGCGCAGTGGACGGACTTGCTGCCCGATTCGGTGCAGGTCTCGGGTGTGTCAACGGTGAAGTCGCTCTCCCATGCGTGACCCTTGGCCTCGATGACGGTCTTGTCCTTGACCGCATCGCAGCTTGCGCAGTGGATAGACTTGCTGCCTGCTTCCGTGCAGGTGGGCTCCTTGTCAACGGTGAAGTCTGCGTTCCATGCGTGGCCGGTAGCGGCTATCTCCTCGGTGACGGTGTCTCCGCAGACGGAGCAGACCTTCTGCTTGCTGCCGGCATCCGTGCAGGTCGGCTCGACGGTGGTCTCCCAGTCGCCGTAGCTGTGCTCGCCGGTTGCGACATGCTTGTAAAGATCAAGGGTGAGCTGATGTGCTTCCTTTGCCAGAGCTGCACTCTCGGCAGTGGCGTATATCTTAGCCGATGCCGTGTCCATACCGCTGACGGCGGCCTTCATCTCGCCGATCTTGTCGTAGCACTTTGCCTGCATCTCGGCAAGCTTTGCGTGGATGAGCGCGTTATCCTCATCAGAGCACTTGTCGGACAGAGCGAAGTTGCTCAGGCCGTCAACGGACCAGTAGTAGCCGGTCTCCCAGCCCTCGGGCAGGATCTTGTAGCCGCTGCCCTTCCAGCTGACAGAGGGGAATGCGCCGTAGAAGCTGTCGGGCTCTTCGGTCGTGAAGCTTGCGCTTCCGAGGCCGCCGACCTTGTAGCCCTCGTACATGTCGGTGGTCAAAACGGGCAGGTAAGGAATTGCAACGGTGTACTGGCCGTGCTCCATTGCAAGCCACTCAACGGTGGCCGTCTCCATGGGGCCGGTGGACTGGATCTGGAAGATGTGCCATTCGAGATTGCCGGTGTTGCCGATACCGTTGACCTTGTAGAAGTCGACCATATCCTTTGCGCCGAGCTTCTTGGCTGCCTCGATAGCGGTAGTCACGGTGACGATCTTGCCGTCTTTGACATTGGTGATGGTAAAGTCGGAGCTTGTGGTGTTTGCGGAGGTGAACTTCTCGCTGCCTGCGAGGTAGTTAAGGCCGTTTACCATGCGGGAATTGATGCCGGTGTTGGAGTAGGAGGCACGGAAGTCAATGGTGTTCTCGGCCTCATCGCCGACATAGGTTCCGGCCTGCTTTGCGATCTCGATGATCTTATCCGATGCGATGACATTCTCGGTGTCGTCAAGGTCGACAAGGCCGATAGCTCCCATGTTCGGGCTGACGGCTATCATGTCGGAGGAGAGCTTGACCGCAATGTACTGGTGGCCGGTGTAGTTTTCGACATACCAGACTTCCTTCTGGTCGCCGATGAGAACGCCCGAGCGCTCCTCGGCACCGACGGTGTCGTAAATGTTCAGCAGTAGCTCAACGCCCTCTTTGGCGGAGCTTGCTTCGCCGAGGAGAACAGTGGTCATGTCACTTTCGCACATGCCGCCGCCGACCATCGGGTCAAGCGCCTTGAAGTAGCTGTTGCCCTTCCAGCCGAGCGTGACCATTGCGGAAACGGAAACGCCCTTCTCGTTAGTGCCGCACTCCTCCATCGGGGTGTGTGCGTGCGTTCCGTCGCAGTCGGGGCACACGCCGTCGAGATTATCGTCGGAAACGGCGGTGTAGGAGTAGCTGTCGTGGCTGAAGGTGTGGGTGAAGCCGTAGCAGCCTTCGTATACGCTGCCTGCGGCATGCTTGCCGTGCTCGCTTACATAAGCGACCTTGTTGTAGCTGTTGGAGTAGTCCTCGCTTCTCGCCATGAAGGTGGAGCCGTCGGTCGTGAGATCAGAGCCGACATATATCATCGTGCAGGCCGAAGCACTGCCGATACCTATCGCAGTGACCGCTGCAACGGTCATTGCGCAAACCATAAGCTTCTTTTTGAGGTTCATGTCGATTTTTCCTTTCGGTGAGTATTTATTCATTGACAGTGCATAATATACGCTTTTCAAATGGATATGTCAAGGGTTTTGCTGAATATTTTTTCATAAAATTTTAACATCTCCGCAACAATATGCATTATTACAACAGTTATGCACCTGTAATCATGCGTTTTTATTCATTCTGACGAATGAGTGCCCTCGCCCGTTCGAGATATGCACTCTTGCTTTTATATGTCGCATAATGTAAAATAAGGCAAACGCATTTTTAGGGAGATTATCATGCCTAAAACATATTTAAATTCGCTGCGGGTCATAATGGCCGTGTCGCTGCTTGCCGTCGGGCTGTTTTATGAGCTGACGAGTGCCGTAGTCTCGGCCGTGCTGTTTGTCTGGCTCGTTTTGCTTGCCAAGCGGCAGAAGCTCGGCTTCCGCCGGAACGCAGCCTCCGTCACCGCCATCGCCGTGTATATCGGCTACTGCGTCTCGATACTGTGGTCGGTCGACAAGGGGCTATCCGTGTGGGGCGTCGCAAAATATCTGCCCGTCCCGCTCATGGCGCTGTGCCTGCTGCAAACGGACAGCGATGAGCGCAGTACCGTATTAAACGATCTGCCGTGGATAGGCGCAGTTACGGTGCTCGTGTCGTTTGCGCTGCAATTTATCCCCTCGCTTCATGGCCTGTTCACCTCAAATGACAGGCTCGCAGGCTTCTTCCAGTACCCGAACACCTTCGCCTGCTTCATGCTGCTGGGTCTGGAGATACTTATTTTAAGTGAAGAGAAGATAAATGTATGGCGGGTGCTGTGCGCCATCGTCCTCGTGTTCGGACTTATCCAGTCCGGCAGCCGCACGGTGTTCGTGCTGGCGATACCGGCGCTGCTCGTGAGCCTGTTTATCCGGCTCAGAAAAAAGCCGAAGGTGCTCGTCATCGGCGCCGTCTCGGTCGCCGCAGTGTTTATTGTAATGATACTCGCCCTCGGCGGCTCGTACTCGGTCAGTCACCTGCTTGCGCTGTCAACGAGTGAGTCCACCCTGCTCGGCCGCCTGCTGTATTGGAAGGATGCCCTGCCCGTCATCGGCAGCCACCCCTTCGGGCTCGGCTACCTCGGCTACTATATGTCGCACGGCAGCTTCCAGACAGGTCTGTACTCGGTAAGATGGGTGCATAACGAGCTGCTGCAAATGCTGCTGGATATTGGCTGGATACCCACCGTTATCGCCATCGTCGCCGTTGTGAAAGCAGTTCTCGCAAAGCAGCCCACGGTGCGCAAGGTCGTGCTGCTCACGCTGCTTGCCCACTGCATGATGGACTTTGACCTTGAGTATATCGCAATGTATTTCATCGTTCTGCTGTGCCTTGATTGGGACACCGGCAAGACGAAGACGCTGAAGCTCACCGTGCCCGCTAAGGCGGTCTCTGCCGTGCTCATCCTCGGCTCGCTGTATATCGGTGTCGGCAGCACGCTGTATTACTCGGGCAAGACCGAGGCGTCCGTCAAGGTCTATCCGTGGAATACGCAGGCCCGCATGGAGCTTCTCACCGAGGCCGAGACCGCCGAGGAGATGGACGAGCAGGCCGATGCAATTTTGGCGCTCAACGACACCATTGCCCTTGCTTGGGACGCAAAGGCCGAAGCGGCGTACAGCCGGGGCGACTTCGGTGCGGTGATAGATGCCAAAAACAATGCTCTGGCGAACACGAAGTATATACGAAGCGAGTATGTCGATTACTTCAACAAGCTCGCCGTCGGCTATCAGCTCTACCTCCAGGCCGGCGACACGAAAAGTGCTCAGATCTGTTTGGATGAGATAATCGGCATCCAGTCCCGCATCGACCGTGTCCTCGCCGCCACCGATGACTTAGCATGGAAGATAACCGACAAGCCCTACCTCGTCATGCCCGACGAATACAACGACTTCGTTGCGGCGCATAAGTAAGAAAAAACTCCGAACCGCTTGGTTCGGAGTTTTTTAGCATGCTAGTTTTTTAGCATGCTAGATTTAATAGTGAGTAGGAGTAGTCAAGGAGCATTTCGGAAACATAGGTGCCGTTTACCTCGTAGACGGTGTTTTGCTCCGTGGTCTGCGTTGTTTTTGTCTTGCTGCCGGAAAATTCGAGCGTCAGCGTGAGGTCGACGGCGTTCGTGACCTTTGCATCGTGCGATTTTTCGCTTATCGCTTTATATGCCGCAACGAGCGTTTTCGCCTCGTCTGTCGTGCAGTCGTGGGCGTCTGCGTAATCCTGCCACGCCTGCTCGTCCCACTTTTCGGCGGTGGAAACGAGCACATTTGCCTTCTTCGAGATATCCTCAAGCTCATCTGCAAAATCGCTGCACGCCTTTTCGTCAAGCTGCGTTTCACTGCGGTCAATGACCGTATAGCGCCAGTCGTCGCCGTACTTGTCGGCGTATTCCGCACGCTTTGCGGCGACCTCCTTGTCCTTGTCGTCAAAGTGGATGACGGACAGGATGGTCTTGACGCTGTCGCCGTAAAAGCCGTCGCACATGCTGTCCCAATATCCGGCGAAGCCGTCGTATTTCATGCTGTACCGCTCCTCGGCGGCCTGTACCCAGAGGTCGATCCCCGTGGGCTCGGGCGTTGCGGTCGGCTGCGGCTCGGGCGCCGGTGCCGAGCAGGCGCTCAGCACGAGCATCGCTGCTGCAAGCAAAAACGCCGATATTCTGTTTGCGTTCTTCGTTTTCATAAGCGCTCCACTTAAAATGATAACTTAACTATGCCCCATTGCGGCGGCAATGTCAAGAGGGCAAACATTTACATATTTACACCATCTTAACATAATGCTATAATATTTGCAGAGGGGGGGCTGATTTAGTGATCGTTTACCTGCAGATGATAGAGGGCGAGGAGGAAAAGCTCCAGTTTGCGGCGCTGTACGAGACCTACAGAGGGCTCATGTTTTACACCGCAAACAGCATTCTGCACAATGCGCAGGACGCCGAGGACGCCGTGCATCAGGCATTTATATCGCTCGCCGAAAATTTTTCAAAGATAAAAGCGATCGAATGTCCCCAAACCCGTGCCTTCGTCGTTATAATAGTCGAGCGCAAGGCAATAGACATTCTGCGTAAGCGAAGCCGTCAGGCGGAGGTCGGTATGAACGAGGCCGTTCACGGCATCGACATCCCCCTGCCCGGCGACAACGGTCTTGCCGATGCGATGGCGAGCCTGCCCGCTCACGCCCGTGAGATACTGTTGCTGCGGTATTATAACGGCTACACGACCACGGAGCTTGCCGATTTCTTCGGCGTGTCGTATGCGGCGATGAAAAAGCAGCTTACCCGTGCCAAAAGCGCACTCAAAAAACGGATGGAGGAGGGAGACGCAGCCTATGCCGAATGACGCATTTTTTGATGATAACGACCTCAAAGCGGCAGCGCAATTAGTCGCCGGGTCGATGCTTAGCAGTCTCCCCTCCCGAGCCGAGTGTGAGCATGAGTTTTCGGACGATTTCACGGCGAAAATGGATAAGCTTTTGCACCGGCAGAAGCGGCAGATATGGTACACGGTGATACGCTACGCCGCCGTCATCGTCCTTGCGGCGACGCTCGCCCTCGGTACAGTGATGGCCGCAAGCCCCACGGCGAGGGCGGCCGTGCTCAAGTGGGCAAGGGAACTGATTGATGGCAACATGGTCTATCATTTCTATACGGAAGCGCCGGAAGAAACTCTGCCTCTGTACGGACTTGGGTGGATACCCGAGGGCTTTGAAGAAACTGATGTATTCCACATCGACATATATTACAAGGCAATATATATAAATCCAAAAACAGATCAGCTTTTTGTTTTTGAATATGGCTATATGGACACCGGCACAGTGCCTATGGTCATCCCCGATGAGGAAATTAATCTAGAAAAAACTAAAATCAACGGTAGAATTGCTGACTTTTATCAGGCGCCTAGAGATGAAGATACCAATATTCTGATACTCTTGGACGAAGAAAGTAATATTTGTTTTTCAATCGCTGCCTCAATTGATAGAGATACCATGTTTAAAATAGCAGAGCATATATATTTGGTGGAAACCACAAAATAACAAAATAAAAATTTCAAAAAATAATGTCCCCATTTCTCCCTCCCCGTCGTTTACATGGTTAAGAGTAAATTGACAGGGAGGGAGGTGTTTTTATGAAAAGACGGTTTATTGCAATCTTGTTGGTCTGCGTTCTGGCGCTCTCGCTGGTATATATAACTGATGGTGCAGAAGCTCGTGAAGCCGCTCCTAAGCCCAAACTATCGTTTAGCGGAACAACCGCCACCTGTATGTTCAGCATTACAAATGTTGGCTCAAATATCAGTGCAACGCTGGAGCTGTGGAAGGGCAACACTCGCATAGCATCGTGGCCTGCAACAGCGAAATCCTCGCTAACCATTTTAAAAACAAAGGCAGTTACAAGAAATGCAACATACACGCTAAAGGCATACGGAACTATTGACGGCGTATCGTTCACCGCATCGTCGACCACTAAGACTTGTCCGTAAACGACCGATTTATAAAGATATGGGGTGATTCCGATGGGCTATGCCCAACAACAAGAGGATAGAAGTCAATAAATCAACAGCAAACAACATAAAATATAAAGGAGAATTACTTATGAAAAAGTTTATCGCCATGCTGCTGACTTTGATAATGTGTGCTTCGCTGTGTGTACCGGCATTTGCAGCGGAAGCAGGAACACAGGTTTCCCTCTCCGGCTTTTCCTATGAAATGGACGGCAGTCGAATCGATTCAAAATACGACTATACTCTCAACGCCCGTGTGATCGAAACCGCCGATCACCTCCGGCTTACAAACATCAGCGTTTCCCCGACCGTTGACGGACTTAATCTTCCGGCAGAAGTAACTGCGGATAAGATGAACGAAAACACCTACTCGGCAGAAATCACAGGCACAGGGGTTTCGTTTATTATCGAAAAATACAGCGACGAATATTATATTGATATAACCAATGATACCGAGTGCTATTCCTTTGGCGGCGACAGGCATCAAAAGATGGTAAACCTATTTGCCGAGCTGGCTAATGCAGCGAATACAGAAGATGAGCTTCAAGATGCATCACAGGGAATTGAGACCATGGCGACAGCCGCAGGGCGTGTATTATCAAAGACCAAAAACGGGCTGAAAATTGAAGCATACTGGAATCCCGACGATGAGAAAGAACTGGCTATTAGAGTTAATACTTCCGACTCAAGAGTTGGAGAATGGATCAAAAGGGTTAGAATCAGAGACAGCTATGTCCCCAGCTCTTATGTAATAAAATCGGCAAATCCTACTGGAATCAACGAAAGCTCCAATTTCGTTAAATATTGCGAGTATGTTTACAACAAAGTGACCTTTTTTGTTTTCGTCCCCGCCTATTCTACAATAACTTCGATTTCATCAACAAATGGCAACTGCTTTACATTTGATATTTCTACCTATGTATCTTGGAATTCACTTAACTATTCAACTGCCACCAGATCGAACGGTGTGCTTTTCTACCTGTTCTTGAACAAAAATGGTGTCAAGCCCGTTCCGCACGGCAAGCTGGTAATAACTGAGCATGTCGCAGCAACTGGGACTGTAGATGTGTCGCTATCATTTTAAGGAGGAATCATGAGTAAATCAAAGCAGACCATGCTATGTGTCGTCTCTGGCATATTGGCTCTGGCGCTTGTTTTCAGTCTTATCAAGATCCGTAATTACAAGAAAGATATTTGGGATCTGTATTCCCTCATGCAGATAGAAAACGCCTTTATCTACACAAGGGATGTATATCTCAAGGGCGACAGCGAGACCCGAGAAAATGAATATACTTTATTTGTTCAATATGCCTATTGCCAGGGCACTTCTCGTATCGAGGATGAAAAATGGCACGCAGTCGAAGAGCTGCTTATGCATCTGGCAAACCATGTCGATCCTAACATTTCAGATGAGCGCGCGCAATATCTATACGAAAGGCTATGTGATCTAAATCTCTTCGCCGATATGCGCAGCGGCTACGCCGGCTTGATCGTAGATGTGGACGCAGTAAAAGCCCTCTCCGAAGAAATTGAAAACCTCCCGCCCGAGCTTTCGGATGACAGCCAAGACGAAACGCAGGATTACAACACGAGTGAAAAGCCATAAGATCAACACCCCCGTGCGAGTGCACGGGGGTGTTTGGGTCAAATGCCCATTTTGCTTTATTTAGTTGCGGTTATGCTGACAGCGCTGCTTTGGGTGGAATTTGCGTTAGAATTTGAGGCGCAGACGGCCTTCACCTTGAAGTAGTACTTGGTGTTCTTGCTTGCGCTGAGGTTGGTGTAGCTGAGGTTCGTGGTGCTGTCCCAGTAGCTGAAGTTCTTGCCGTCTGTGGAGCGATATACATAGTATTTGTCCGCACCGGTGACCGCTTTCCATGTGATCTTCGGCTTGCCGCTCACAGTCGTGATGCTCACGGACGGGGTCGCAAGCGTGGTCATCAGCTCCTTAGTATTGCTGTTTGCGGAGGCGACATTTTTGCCGTTTACGACCGCAACGGCTTTGACACGGTAGTAATACTTCGTGCCGGAGGCTGCGGCGGAGTTGGTGTAGCTGAGCTTCGTGGTGCTGTCGTAGTAGCTGAATTTCACGCCATCGGTCGAGCGGTATATCCAGTACTTCGCTGCTCCGTCAACTGCGCTCCACTTGAGCTGCGGCTTGCCGTTTGTGCGGTAAATGCTCACGCTCGGTGCTGCGGGGCGGCACTGGATGCTCTTTGTGACGCTGTAGTCGGAGGCCACATCCTTGCCGCTCACGACCGCAACGGCCTTTACTTTATAATAGTAGGTCGTGCCGATCTCGGTCAACTTATTGGTGTAGCTTGTATTATTCGTCCTGTCGTAATACTTAAAGTTCTTGCCGTCTGTGGAGCGGTACACCCAATACTTTGCCGCACCGTCAACTGCGTCCCAGTAAATTTTCGGGTGGCCGGATGCGGTGGTTATCTTGAGCTCGGGGGCATCGGGTCTGAAGCTTGCATCGACTGCGCCGCAGCGGGTGCACTTACCGCCCTTGTAGCTGTGGCCGAGGGGCTGCACGAGGCTGTCCTTATAGCTGCTGCCGCAAACGGAGCACTTATGCTCGGTGTAGCCGCCGGTGAGGCAGGCAGGCTCAACGACCTTGTCGACATATGTATGTGCCTTTAGCTCATCGTCCTTGTAATCCTTCTTCTCTGCGCCGCACTTTTTGCACTTGAGCAGGTCATAGCCATGCTCGGAGCAGGTCGAGGAGACCGTTTTTACATAGGCGTAATCATGCCCTCCGGGAATATATTCGGTGTATTCATAGCCGCAGGGGCATAGATAGTCTATCTGCCCCGACAGCTTGCAGGTGGGCTCAACGACCTTCACGGGAACATAGTGGCCGTCAAACGAATCGCAGTTATAGTGGATCTTCACGGTCTGCGTCTTGGGGAAGGTGCAGCCCATTGCCTCCCATGCTTCCTTTGTGCCGCCGTAGACGATGTCTGCAAGATCGGTGCAGTAATCAAAGACATTGTCGCCTATCTTGGTCACGCCTTTGGGGATGGTGACACGCTCGAGGTCGTAGCAATAGGAGAATGTCCTTTCGCCTATCTGCGTCATGCCCTTCGAGAGCACTGCAGTCTTGAGCTTAGTGCAGTATCTGAACGCATAAATACCGAGCTGCTCAACACTGTCGGGAAGCGTGATGCTCACGAGCTTATTGCAGCCCTTGAACGCATGGTCGCCAATGCTCTTCACCCCGTTTGCGATCGATACATCGGTCAGTGCGGTGCAGTCGAAAAATGCAGAGGTGCCGATGCTCTCAACGCTGCCCGGGACAGTTACCTTGGTCAGGTTAGAGCAGTCCTTGAATGCATGATTGCCGATGCTCGTAACGCCGTTTTCGATGACGACGCTCTTTATCTGGTAGATATACATGCCCCAAGGCTGACTTCTTCCGTGAATGGTTTCAAAATTATAATCGGCCATTTTGCCCGTGCCGGAGATGGTGAGAACGCCGTCCTTGAGCACCCATGTGAGGTCATCGCCGCAGGTGCCGCTGCGCGCCTCATCCGCCGATGCGCCCATGGGCAGCAGGCTGAATATCAGGCAAAATGCAAGAAATATACTTAAAATTTTCTTTTTCATTTTTTCCTCCTATCGTTTGTCGTAGGCTGGGTTTACTGCTTTTTTGTATCATACCAAGCCCGTTTGCGTTTTCCAATAGGCAATGTGCCGAAAAACGGGCGCAAATTTTGGCCGGAATGACGAAAATCGCCCCTGTGGATTACACAGGAGCGATTATGTTTATTTTTTTGCAGTGATGCTGACTTCGCTGCTTTGTGCGGAGTTTATGCCGGAGTTTGCGGTGCTGACGGCCTTGACCTTGTAATAATACTTGGTGTCTTTTACTGCGCCGCTGTTGATGTAGGTCAGATTGACCGTGCTGTCCCAGTAGGCGAAATTCTCGCCGTCGGTCGAACGGTAGACATAGTACTTGTCCGCACCGTCGACCGCTTTCCATGTGAGCTTCGGCTTGCCGCTCGTGGAGTTCGTGATGCTCACGGTGGGGGCGGCGAGGCGGCACTGAATGCTCACAATGTCGCTGTAGTCGGAAATCACCGTCTTGTCCTTCTGGGCGGTGACGGCCTTGACCTTATAGTAGTAGGTCTTGCCGAGCTCGGTCGAGGTGTTGGTGTAGCTTGTCTTGGTCGTGGTGTCGTAGTAGCTAAAATTCACGCCGTCGGTCGAGCGGTAGACCCAGTACTTCGTCATGCCGCCCTGTGAGTTCCAATAAATCCTCGGCTTGCCTGCGGAGGTCGTGATCTTCACGATCGGGGCACTGGTCTCGGCACGCACGCTCACGGCGTTGCTGTAGTCAGACCGCACCTGGCTTGACGGGGACGGCTTGTATTTCGGTACGCCGTAGCCACGGATAAACCTGCCGTTTATCTCGATAGTCCTGCGGCCGACTGCGTCATCTTTGTTGTTGCCGTCGATGACCGTGACGGTCGAGCCGACGACCTTCTCGACGATGCCGACATGTCCGGGGAAGCCGGTGTTGTCGCCGTAGCCGTTATCGTCCCAGTCGAAGAAGATGATATCGCCCGGGTTCGGTATTCTTGCATCGGACTCGTCCCACGAATCGAGCTGCTTAAACAGCCTAACCATCGAGCCGCAGCCGCACTCCTGCGGGATGATATCCGCCATGCCGGTCTTGATGGCGCAGGCCGACACGAACGCTGCGCACCACGCCTCCGTGTAGCCGAGCTTATAGCCCCTCGGCAGCGGCTTGCGGCCGTTATAGATGTCGATTATCTCCTTGTTGCTGCCGTCGGCTTCCTTGCAGCCGAGCCAAGCTCTTGCCTGCGCAACGAGCTTTGCCGCCGTTCTGTCCAAGGCATCGCCGGTTAGCGTGTCGAGCTCGGAATTATCCGCCTTGACTTTGTAGTAATAGACCTTGCCTACCTCGTAGTCTGTGTTGGTGAAGCTGGTTTTTGTCGCGTAGCCCTGATAGCTGTAGCTCTTGCCGTCAACCGAGCGGAAAACATAGTAGCCGTTTGCACCGTCAATTGCATCCCAAGTGATATGCGGCCTGCCGCCCACGGTGGTAATGCTGACGGTGGGAGCGGCAAGCGCCGTGAGGATGCTCCTTGTGCTGCTGAAGCCGGAGACGACATTTGCCCCGTTCACCGCCTTTATGCGGTAGTAGTATGTCGTGCTGAACTGTGCGCCGGTGTTTATGTACCGCGTCCTCGTTGTCGTATCCCAATATTTAAAATTCACGCCGTCGGTGGAGCGGTACACCCAGTACTTCACTGCGCCGTCAACTGCGTTCCATGTGAGCTTGGGCTTGCCGTTTGACCGAGTGATGCTCAGGCTCGGTGCGGCTGGGCGGCACTGCATGCTTATCGCCTCGCTGTAGTCCGAGGCTTGATCCTTGCCCTCGACGAGCCTGACCGCCTTGACCTTGTACCAATAGGTCGTGCCGATCTCGGTTGAGGTGTTGGTATAGCTTGTCTTGCTCGTCCTGTCGTAGTACTTGAAGCTCTCACCGTCGGTTGAGCGGTAAAGCCAGTATTTATACACGCCGTCGACTGCGTCCCAGCTGAGCTTGGGGTGGCCGGATGCGGTGGTTATCCTAAGCTCGGGCGGCGCAATGTAGCTTGCGTCCTCCAAGCCGCAGCGGGAGCACTTGCCGAGTATGTAGACATGGCCAAGTGCGGGCGTTTGGCGGTTCTCGGTCTCGCCGCAGCTTTCGCATGTTCTCATCTCAACGCCGACCTCGGTGCAGTCGGCCTCGCTTACGGCCGTCCACTCGCCGAAGCTGTGCTCGCTGCACTCGCTATCGGCCGATACGCTCACCGGCAGCAGCGACACGACCATCAAAAGCGCAATTATCCCGCTTAATATTCTCTTTCTCACGCTCAATAGATCCTTCTTTTTTTATTCATGTCTTGCATTATATCTTCAAATCGCCCGAAGCACAACTGTCGATTTTGCAATTTTCCTGTCAAAAGCGAAAAAAGCCCCCGTGCGTCAAATATAAGCCACATATAGTAGACACTTGAAAACCCGAAAATGTTTCAAGGCTGCGCTATGGGGTCATATCGGCACGGGGGCGTTTGGGTCTATATGCTTATTTTGTTGCCTTGATGCTGACGGTCGAGCTCTGGGCGGAGTTTGCGTTGGAGTTCGATGCGCAGACGGCCTTGACCTTGTAATAATACTTGGTATTCTTCTTTGCGCCGCTGTTTATGTAGGTGGTTTTGGTCGTGCTGTCCCAATAGCTGAAATTTTTGCCGTCGGTCGAACGATAGACATAGTATTTGTCCGCACCCGTGACCGCTTTCCAAGTCAGCTTCGGCTTGCCGTTCGAGGTAGTAATGCTCACCGAGGGCTTTGCAAGTGTCGTCAGCAGGCTCTTTGTGCTGCTGTTTGCGGAAACGACATTTTTGCCGTTCACGACCGCAACGGCCTTGACACGGTAGTAATACTTCGTGCCGGAGGCAGCGCCGGAGTTTGTGTAGCTGGTTTTGGTCGTGCTGTCAAAGTATTTGAAGTTCACGCCGTCAGTCGAGCGATATATCCAATACTTCGTTGCGCCCGAAACGGCCTTCCAGCTCAGCTTCGGCTTGCCGTTTGAGCGGTTTATGCTCACGGTCGGAGCTGCGGGCTTGCACAGGATGCCCTTGGACACGCTGTAATCGGAGGCCAAATTCTTGCCGTCAGCCACGGCAACTGCCTTGACCTTATAGTAATAGGTCGAGCCGATGGATGTCGAGTTATTGGTGTAGCTGGTCTTAGTCGTGCTGTCGTAATACTTAAAATTCTTGCCGTCGGTCGAGCGGTATATCCAATACTTCGCCGCACCGTCGACTGCGTTCCAATAGATCTTCGGCTTGCCCGCCGAGGTGGTTATCTTGAGCTCGGGAGCCTTGGGTGCAGGCTTGTAATTGGGGTCTGCCGCACCGCAGCGTGTGCACTTGCCGTTTGCGTAGCTGTGACCGAGTGCGGCGATGTAGGCATAGGTAGAGCTGTCACCGCAATTGCTGCACTTGCGCACTGTATAGCCGCCGGAAGTGCAGGTCGGCTGTACGACCGTGTCGATATAATTGTGCTCAAGCGCAGTGATGTCTTCCGTGTACTCATATCCGCAGTCGCAGCGATACTTGGCATAGCCCTCCGTAGTGCAGGTAGGCTCGGCTCTCTCTGCGAGGACATAGTGGCCGTCAAGCGTAGTGCAGTTGTAGTGGATGTTCACCGGCTGCGAATATGAATCGAATGTGTAGCCGATATCGTCCCACTCGTCCGCCGTACCGCCGAACGCAACATCTTTAAAGTCGTAGCCGCAGTCGTAGAACGCATCCTCGCCGATGCTCGTCACGCTGCTGGGGATAACAACGCCCTTGAGCTTTTGGCAGCCGTAAAACGCCCATCTTCCGAGCTTCGTCACGCCGGAGGGGATAACAACGCTTGTAAGTCCGGTGCAGTATTCGAATGCGCCGATTCCGATGCTCGTTACACTGCTGGGGATGGTCACGCTCTCGATGCCGGTGCATCCGTAAAACACATAGTCTCCTATGTTCTTTACCCCATCGGGAATGACGACGGAGGTCATGAGCTGCCCGTCAATGTACAGGTCGACATCGCCAAGAACATTGCCGCCACAGGGGTTTGCAGTATAGTAGTTGAACTTTATACCGAGCCATGAGTTTATATCGCCGGTGTAATAAACCTTTGAAATTCTGTTGCAAGAATCAAACGTCCAAGTTCCGATGGATTTTACGCCCTTGCCCAGCGTCACCGTCTCAAGTCTCTCGCACCACCAAAATGCGCCATCATCGATGCTGGTCACGCTGTCGGGGATAACGATGCTCGTGAGACCCTTGCACCTGTAGAATGCATTTTCACCGATGGTCGTTACGCTTTCAGGGATGGTCACGCTCTTGAGAATTTGGCAGCCACCGAGCATATACCTGCTGATGCTCTTTATGTTGTCCGGAAGCTTTATGCTTCTAAGGCCGGTGCAGTACTCAAACGCTTGTTCGCCGATGCTTGTTACGCTGTTGGGAATATCGATGTTTTTAAGTCCTTCGCAATAGCTGAACGCTTTTTCCCCAATGCTTGTTACGCTGTCGGGAATATCGATGTTCTTGAGACTGGTGCATTTATTAAACGCCGAGCTTCCAATGGTTTTTATGCCCTCGCCGAGCGTTACCTCCTCAAGGCCGGTGCAATAATTAAACGCAGAACTGCCGATGCTGGTCACGCTGTCGGGTATCGTCACGCTCGCAATACTGCCGCAGCCTCCGAACGCACAGTTTCCAATGCTCGTTACGCCGTCCGGGATAACGACCGATGTTACGAGCTGACCGCCGAAGTAAAGGTTGACATTCTTATCACTGGCACCGGAAGAATAGCAAGGATTTGAGCAAGAACCTTCGAATTTTATGCCGAGCCACGAGTTTATGTCGCCGGTGTAATATACATCCGTGACATTTTCGCATCCTTCGAAAGCTGAATGGAGAAGAGTTGCTTCGATGGTCTTTACGCCCTTGCCAAGCGTTACCGTCTCAAGGCTGCTGCATCCAGCGAACGCACCGTTTTCAATGCTCTCAACACTGTCGGAGATAACAACGCTCTTGAGACTGGTGCAGTCACAAAATGTATCGTATTCGATGGTCTTAAGCCTGTTACCCAGCGTTACCGTCTCAAGACCGCTGCATCCACTAAATGCGTAGCTGCCTATGCTCTCAACACTGTCGGGTATAGATGCACCCTTAATCTCTGTGCAGCTATAGAATGCGCAGTTTCCAATGCTCGTTACTCCGTTTTCGATTACCACGCGCTCTATCGCTTCGTAGTATTCGCCCCAAGGCGCACTGGTTACCGAGCTCCCGTCCGGCTTTTTTGTGTAATATCCATATCCGTCCATCTCACCCGTGCCGGAGATGGTCAGAACGCCGTTTTCAAGCGTCCATGTGAGATTATCTCCGCAGCTGCCGCTTTCCGCCGCATCCGCCATGGCCGTGACGGGCAGCAGGCTGAATATCAGGCACACCGCAAGAAGTATGCTCAAAATTTTCTTTCTCATTGTCTCTCCTATCATTTTAAAAATTTTAACTGATTGTATCATACCAAGCCAGCCTGCCTTTTCCAATGGGCAATGTGCCGAAAAAGCGCCGAGTTTTTTGGTCATATCTACAGAAAAAGCACCGTTTCGACCTTTCGGTGAAACAGTGCTTTGATTTTTTATCTGTCCAGCGAAATGTCGCCGCCGGTCTCGATGGTCTTGCCGTCAAGCAGCAGCATCTTCTCCGCAAAAAGCCTCGAAAACCCGCTTATCACCGCCGCCGCAGTGATGAGATCCTCGGCGTTCTCGGTTGAAATGTCGGTCGTCTCCTCGTGGTCGAGGATGTCCGCCGCCGCAAGACGCACCTGATTTGTAAAATACACCGCCGCACGGCTGTGCTGCTTTGCGTAGGAGTTGTAGATATCCCGCAGCTCGTCCTCGGTGAGCCCCATGGGTATCATCGTCTGCAAAGTTGGAATACTAAGACAGTGCTTGAGTGAGCAGATCATGATAAGGTACGCAATGTGCGTGCGGTAGTAGCGCTTTTTTATCGGCTCGGGCATGATCTTTTTGCGGACATAGTTGTTCACCGTCGCCGCCGATATGAACTGCTCCTCCTTGAGCTCCGGCGGCAGGTAGTCCAGATAGCCCTTGAGCAGCGTCACTATCTGCTCCATGTAAAGCCCGATGTCCGGTATGTCCTCCCACATCGGCAGACGGTAGTTACTCAGATACCTCTCCCATCTGCGCAGCTTGGCAGCCACGAGAGCCTTGTCTAATGTCATCAAAACCACTCCTATTTCTTTCGCCTGCTATTTTAGCACACAAATAATTCGGCAGTCAATGACAAGTTTAACTTTTTAGACTTGACATAATCTTAATACCGTGATAATCTAATCTGGCAGATTAGATTGCATAAGGAGTTACTATGAGTTACCGTATTTTTACCGATACATCCGCAAACCTGTCCACAGACACGACCGAGGCGCTCGGCATCACCGTCGTCCCGCTGTCGTATATCCTCAACGGCGAGGAGTATATGTGCACCGACACCCGCAAATTCGACGGCGCCGGCTACTACGGTGCGATCAGAAAGCACGCAAGCGTCAACACCTCGCAGGTCAACCCCTTTAGATTTGAGGAGTACATGGAGCCCGCCTTGCAGGCAGGCGACGACATCTTGTATGTCGGCATGTCCTCGGGCATCAGCGGCTCATTCGCTTCGGCGAAAATGGCCATTGAACAGCTCAAGGCGAAGTACCCCGAGCGTGACCTGCGTGCCGTTGACACGCTCAGCGCCTCGCTCGCCGAGGGCATCGTTGTGCTCAAGGCGGTCGAGTATGTCAAAGCCGGCATGGATATCGACGAGATAGAGCGCAGGCTCAACGAGCTGAGCTACAGCATCTGCCAGATATTCATGGTGGACGACCTAATGCACCTGCGCCGCACCGGCAGACTGTCAAACGCCGTTGCGCTGGCAGGCTCGGTTTTGCAGATAAAGCCGCTGCTCATCGGTGACGAGCAGGGCAAGATTGTCTGCATCAAAAAGGAGCGCGGCAGACGCAGAGCCATCGAGGGGCTCGCCAAGGTGTACGAGAAATATGTCGTCAATGCCGGTGAGCACATCGTCGGCATCGCCCACGCCGACTGCGCCGAGGATGCCGAGCATCTGGCCGCCCGCCTGCGTGAGATCGCCCCGCCCAAGGATATTCTCATCGAGTGCTACGAGCCCGTGACCGGCGCCCATGTCGGCCCGGACACCCTCGCCCTCTTCTTTGTCGGCAAGCCCGGCTTCCGCTCCGACCGATAAATTTTTGTTGTTGATGTTTTGTATATAGATAATCGCCCACACATGCAGAAACTCCGGCAGTTTGAAAACTGCCGGAGTTTCAATTCGTTTTTAGGCTTTTGCTTATCGTTACTACCGTATTGAGAGATAGACAACCGTTCTGTCTTGTGCTATAATTGACGCATCAAATTTTGGAACACGAGGGCGATAACATGGCTAACGGACTTACTCCCGAGCAGACTTCGCAGCTTTCACGCAGCGGCATCAGAAAGCTCATAAAAACCTACAACGACTCCAACCAGCAGGACAAGGCGACGCTGTCGCTCATCATCGAGCAGCTCGCAAGAACTTCGCTGTACTTCATCGTCGAAAAGGACAGCGACCCCAAGACCGGCACGCTGCGCTTTGTGACGCTGTCGACCGGCGGTCAGGTGTTCATCCCGATGTTCACAGGACCTGACGATTTCGGCGCACTCGCCGATAAGGGTAAGGCCGTGTGCCTTGAGCCGGAAAGCTACCTGCGCATGCTGCTTGAGAACAACTGCCACGCAGTCATAAACCCCTTCGGCAGCTACTTTCTGATGTGGCCGGAGTTCATTAAAAACTACCTGCTCCCGTTCACTATAGAGACAAAAGACCTCGCCCGGCAGAAAAATCTATAATATGCAAAAAAGGCTCACCGTGGGTGAGCCTTTTTGGTGCTTGCTGTTTAATCAATACATGCCCATGTCGCCGGCGGGAGCGGCGGGGACGGGGTTCTTCTCGGGAATGTCGGTCACGAGGCTTTCGGTGGTCAGAACCATCGAGGCGACGGATGCGGCGTTCTCAAGAGCAGAGCGGCAGACCTTGGTCGGGTCGATGATGCCCATCTTGATCATGTTGCCGTAGACATCCTTGGCTGCGTCGTAGCCGAAGTTTGCCTCGTCGCTGCCGTAGACCTTGTCAAGGATGACTGCGCCCTGCAGGCCTGCGTTTGCGGCGATCTGCATGATGGGTGCCTTCAGCGCCTTGGCTATCATGGCAGCGCCGGTCTTTTCGTCGCCCTCGAGGGTGGCAACGAGTGCGTCGGCTGCCTTGGAGGCTGCGACATATGCGCTGCCGCCGCCTGCGACGATGCCTTCCTCAACCGCTGCACGGGTGGCGTTGAGAGCGTCCTCGATGCGCAGCTTCTTTTCCTTCATCTCGGTCTCGGTGGCTGCGCCGACCTTGATGACAGCAACGCCGCCGGAGAGCTTTGCAAGGCGCTCCTGGAGCTTTTCCTTGTCATACTCGGAGGTAGTGGTCTCGATCTGAGCGCTTATCTGGCCGATACGGGCCTTGATATCCTCGGATGCGCCTGCACCGTCGACGATGACGGTGTTCTCCTTGGTGACCTTGACCTGGCGAGCCTGACCGAGCATTGCGATGTCGGCATCCTTGAGCTCCATACCGAGGTCTGCGGAAATGACCTGACCGCCGGTGAGGATGGCGATATCCTGAAGCATCTCCTTGCGTCTGTCGCCGAAGCCGGGAGCCTTTACGCAGACACAGGTGAAGGTGCCGCGGAGTTTATTAAGAATAATAGTCGCAAGAGCTTCGCCCTCGACATCCTCTGCGATGATGAGAAGCTTTCTGCCGGCCTTGACGATCTGCTCGAGCAGGGGCAGGATCTCCTGAATGTTGGTGACCTTCTTATCGGTGATGAGGATGAGAGCGTCGTCCAGAACGGCCTCCATCTTCTCGGTATCGGTGGCCATGTACGGGGACAGGTAGCCACGGTCGAACTGCATGCCCTCAACGACCTCGCTGTAGGTCTCGGCGGTCTTGGACTCCTCGATGGTGATAACGCCGTTCTGCGACACCTTCTCCATAGCCTCGGCGATAAGAGTGCCGATAACCTCGTCGCCGGAGGAGATAGCGCCTACACGGGCGATATCGCCCGAGCCGGAGACGGGCTGGGAGTTAGCTCTGATTGCGCCGACGGCGGCCTCGGTGGCCTTGGTGATGCCACGCTTCATGGTCATGGGATTTGCGCCTGCTGCGAGGTTCTTAAGACCCTCGTTTATCATTGCCTGTGCAAGCACGGTAGCACTGGTGGTGCCGTCGCCTGCGACATCGTTTGTCTTGGTGGAGACTTCCTTTATCAGCTGAGCGCCCATGTTCTCGAACGGATCCTCAAGCTCGATCTCCTTTGCGATGGTCACGCCGTCATTGGTGATCAGCGGTGCGCCGAACTTCTTGTCGAGCACAACATTGCGGCCCTTGGGGCCGAGGGTGATCTTAACGGTATCTGCAAGCTGATTTACGCCGCGCTCAATTGCCTTGCGTGCGTCTTCGCCGAAAATAATCTGTTTTGCCATGATTCAACACTCCTTATTCAACTATTGCGAGAATATCACTCTGGCGGACGATGGTATAATCAACATCGTCGAGCTTTATCTTGCTGCCGCTGTACTTGCCGACGAGAACCTTGTCGCCGACTGCGACCTCCATCTTGACCTCGTTGCCGTCAACTACGCCGCCGGGGCCTACCTCGACGACCTCATAAATTTCGGGCTTCTCCTGAGCGGAAGCGGTGAGAAAAATGCCGCTCTGGGTCTTTTCCTCGGCAGCACGCTGCACGAGCACGATCCTGTCTGCCAAAGGTTTCAGCTTCATATATATTACCTCCAAATGTTTTATACAAAAAAATTCATCGAATTAGCACTCTTTAGCTCTGAGTGCTAATTCGATTATTATAATAACACACTTTTCGGATTTTGCAATAGCAAAAACACAAAAATTTTATGAATTTTTATATATATTTCGACACAAGTTTCAGAAATACATAAATAAATCACATTTGATCATGCCGTTATACAGCTTGCGCTTTTTATCGGCGGTCTTGCCGAAGGTGCGCTCAAACTCGGTGTGCGAGGACAAAAGGTACAGCTTCCAGTTTTCTGTTTTTCGCCACGCATCGCCGAACAGGCGATACAGCGTCTCGGCCTCCCGCTTTTCCATGATGCGCTCACCGTAGGGCGGGTTCGTGACGATGATGCCGTTTTCGGTTCTTCTGTCGAACTTTGTCGCATCGGCTTTTTCAAAGCGGACTATATCCGCAACTCCGGCACGCTCGGCGTTTTCACGGGCGATAACAAGTGCGTTGGGGTCTATATCCGCACCCACGATGCGGTAGTCACCGTGAAACTCTCTTGAGCGAGCCTCCTCACGGGCAAGGTTCCACACGCTGCCGTCAAGGCTGCGCCACTGCATCGCCGAGAAGCGGCGGTCAAGCCCGGGAGCACGGTTTTTGGCGATGAGGGCGGCTTCAATGGGGATAGTTCCGCTGCCGCAGAACGGGTCGCAGAAATCCTCCCTGCCACGGTAGCGGGAGAGCGTTACCATAGCGGCGGCCATGGTCTCCTTGAGCGGCGCTGCGTTGTGCGCCGGACGGTAGCCACGCTTGTGAAGCCCCGCTCCGGAGGTATCGATGCACAAAGACGCCACATCCTTCATTATGGAAAACTGTATCTGATATGTTTCCGCCGTCTCGTCGAACCACTCGATGCCGTACACGCTTTTTAGCCGCTCCACGACCGCCTTTTTAATTATCTTCTGGCAATCGGATACGGAAAACAGCTTTGAGTTGAGGCTGTAGCCCTTCACAGGGAAGGCGGCATCCCGGGGGATGAGCATCTCCCACGGCAGCGCCTTGGTCTTTTCAAAAAGCTCGTCGAAGCTGCGTGCTTCAAATCTGCCGAGCTCAACGAGCACCCGCTCGCCTATCCTTAGATTTATATTTGCCTTGGCGATCGCTTGAGCGCCGCCCTTAAAATACACTCTGCCGTTTTCCGAGCGCACACCGTCAAGCTTCATCCTCTTGAGCTCGTCGGCTATCGGCCCCTCAAGGCCGAGCAGGCAGGGCACGCACAGGTCAAAATTATTATTCATGCCGAAATCTCCTTTTCCAGAATAGATAATAACCGAAAACCGTTATAATGTAAATGAAAAAATATACAACATCTTATTTTGTTTTACATTTTATTCACCTTTATTGTTTTGCTTGATGTATAATCGGTTTGTAACTATAATACCCTCGTTTGACAAGGGGGTACACGCCTGACAGCACTCGTTTTCAGCGTACTCAGAAAAGAAGTGCAAAGGTCACATGAGCAGCATCTGTTGTCAGGTGCGAAGCAGTTTTGGGAGAGCTGATTTTCGTTCAG
>OQVS01000413.1_pt1 | contig 28902 bp, 24 predicted proteins | sample 1691601 | NCBI WGS metagenome assembly OQVS01 (sample SAMN03418268, study PRJEB22391) | human gut metagenome | biome: human-gut; feature: organic feature; material: feces | host: Homo sapiens | place: Tanzania | collected 2013-01 | reverse complement strand
GTCGTTGGTGGGCTCGTCGAGCACGAGCAGGCGTGGCCGGGCGATCAGCGCCAGCGCGAGCCCCAGGCGCTGCCGCATGCCCATCGAGAAGCGCCCGGCGCGCTTCTTCCCGGTGTCAGCGAGGTCCACGGCGGCGAGCACCTCATCTATGCGGCTCTCGGGAAGGCCCAGCAGCGTGGTGCGCACGCGCAGGTTCTCGCGCGCGGTGAGGTTGGGGTAGAGCGGCGCCTCCTCGATGAGGCTGCCGATTGCGTAGAGGTCCTCGCGGCGCCAGGCGTGCCCGGCAAAGAGGATCTCCCCGGCCGTCGGCCGCAGCATCCCGCAGATCATCTTAAGCGTTGTCGACTTGCCGGCGCCGTTGGGACCGAGCAACCCGTACACCTCGCCCTCGCGGATATGAAGGCTCACGTCGGCCACGGCGTCCTGCGCCTGGTCGCCGCGGCCGAAGCGCTTGGTGAGCCCGCGCGTCTCGAGCATGTAACCCATGGGTTCGTCCTTTCTCTTCCGGGCGCGCGGGCCGACCCACCGTGCCCGCGCGCCTTACCTTTCGGGTTCACCATCCATGGTGGGGCGCGTTTCTAACGAAGCCGTAACGGCCGTTGGACTCTTTTGGCGCCAGTCCTTCTCGACCCGTACGCCACTCATAGTATGTTTATCGTGATAATAAGGACGGAGGCGCCCGTGGCACGCAATAAGTACCCGGAGGAGACGGTCGAGAAGATCCTCGACCGTCGCCGAGCGGCTCTTCGTGGAGCGCGGCTACGAGCACACCACGATGATCTGAAGGGCAATACGCTAAATCGAAAAAGGCAAACCCTGGAGACGTGATTTTTGCCATAACGAGCGAGAATATCGAAGATGTCTGCATACCTTTGGCGTGGGAAGGCGAACAGCCGGTTGCAATCAGCGGGCACTCTTGCGCGTATGCGACCGAAAGCATTATCCCGAGATACCTAGCATTTTCAGCTACTGCTCAGGACTTTCAGATATCCAAACGAAAGGTGGCGAAAGGGACAAAGGTAATCGAGGCCGCGCCTGTGGACTTATCGAGGGTCGAGATTCCCGCCCCATCCAACGGCACCCAGCGGAAGGTCGTCGACATCCTCGACCGCTTCGACACCCTCACCACCGACCTCACCCAGGGTCTCCCGGCCGAGATTGAAAAGCGCAGACAACAGTATGAGTTTTACCGAGACAAGTTATTGACCTTCAAAAGAAAAGAGGCATAAGATATGGCAAAGAAAGAACATAAAGGAGTAATCTACATTCTGACCAACCCTTCCTTTCCTGATTACGTCAAGATCGGGTATGCCACCGATATTGAACAGAGGCTGAAGCAACTCAACAGGAGTGAAACCATTCCTTATGCATTCAGGGTGTATGCCATCTATGAGGTGGAGAGTAATCTTACTGACAAGGAACTCCACAAGCTGATAGACAGTCTGAATCCCGACTTGAGAACCATTGAGACCTTTGACGGGAAACAGCGGGTCAAGGAGTTCTATGCAATGTCGGCAGAGGATGCCTACTCTCTTCTGGATTGCATTGCCAAGATTAGCGGCACCACTGACAGGTTGAAGAAAATGAAACCGGAAGGACATGAGGTGGAAGATGAGAAGATAGCTGAAGACGTGAGAGCAGAATCGAAGAGAGGTCATTTCAGGTTCTCAGATTGCAATATACCTTTTGGCAGCGAGGTTACCTTCGTTGAAGACGAGTCAGTCGTGGCGACAGTCCTTGATGACAGGCACATCCTTTATAATGGACAGACAACATCCCTGTCAGCCCTTGCACGGGAACTGAAACACTTTGACCACCCTGTTCAGGGAACAGTATGGTTCAAGTACAAGGGTGAGGTGCTGAATGACTTAAGATTAAGACTTGAAAAAAGAAAATAGCCTATGTCCAAATACAATATCATTGCAGAAAGTGCAGAATATACTGTTGTCTCGGAATATGAGCACGCGGTGAGCACGTCCGAGGCGTACCAGAGTGAGGCTGAGCTGGAGAAGGAGTTCATCAGACTCCTTGGGGAGCAGGGCTATGAGTATCTGCCGATCCATACGGAGGCGGACCTCGTATCCAATCTCCGCACAAGTCTGGAGAAGCTGAACGACTACCATTTCACTGACAACGAATGGGAGCACTTCTTCAACGAGTGCATTGCCAACAAGAACGATGATATTGTAGCCAAGACCGCCAGAATACAGGAAGATTACATCCAGGTCCTGAAGAGGGACAACGGGGAAAGCCGGAACATCTACCTCATCGACAAGAAGAATATCCACAACAATTTCGTCCAGGTCATCAACCAATATGTCGAGGAAGGCGGAAACTATGACACGAGGTACGACGTGACCGTACTTGTAAACGGACTCCCCCTCGTACACATTGAACTGAAACGCCGTGGCGTACAGCTGAAAGAAGCGTTCAACCAGATAAACCGCTATCAGCGGGACAGTTTCTGGGCGGGAAGCGGACTTTACGAGTACGTGCAGATATTTGTCATCTCGAACGGGACCAACACGAAATACTACTCGAACACCACCCGCGCAAACCATCTGAAAGAGCAGGAGACCGGAGGACGGAACAAGTCCAGAAAGACCAGCAACTCATTCGAATTCTCCTCCTTCTGGGCCGACAGCAACAATAAGGTAATCAATGACTTGCTTGATTTTACCAAGACATTCTTCTCCAAGCATACACTGCTGAACATCCTCACCAAGTATTGCGTCTTCACAAGCGAAAGGATGCTGATGGTGATGCGTCCGTACCAGATTGCAGCCACTGAAAGAATCATCCAGCGGATCAATGTCGCACACAACTACAAGTTCTACGGAAGCATCAGAGGCGGCGGATACATCTGGCACACGACGGGCTCCGGCAAGACATTGACCTCATTCAAGACAGCGCAGCTGGCATCCGGACTTCCCTACATTGACAAAGTCCTTTTCGTGGTCGATAGAAAAGACCTGGACTACCAGACGATGAAGGAATACAACCGCTTCGAGGAAGGCGCTGCCGACGGCAATTCTTCTACCGCCGTACTGCAGAGGCAGTTGGAGAACAGGGACAAGAACGACGGATACCATGACTACCGCATCATTGTCACTACCATACAGAAGCTTTCCATCTTCGTCCAGAAGAACAAGAACCATCCTGTTTTCCAGCAGCGCGTGGTAATCATTTTCGATGAATGCCACAGAAGCAACTTCGGCGAGATGCACACAGCCATCACGAAGAACTTCAAGAAATACCATCTTTTCGGATTCACCGGCACGCCGATTTTCGCACAGAATGCAGGGAGTGGCGGCGACTTGAGGCTGAAGACCACCCAACAGGCCTTCGGCGACAAGCTCCACACCTACACCATCGTAGATGCGATCAATGACGAGAATGTCCTGCCGTTCAGGATCGACTACGTCAATACCATCAAGGAGAAAACCGGCATTGCGGATGAACAGATTTCCGCCATTGACAGGGAAAAGGCAATGGCTTCGCCGGAAAGAGTGTCGCAGGTGGTGAAATATATCATTGACCATTTCGACCAGAAGACCAAACGCAGTTCCTACTATTCCTTCAGGGTTCTCGATGATATCCACAAGGTCGCCAGCGCGAAGAAAGGGGCATCGGTTTCGGAACACAAGACGGAGCAGAAACTGAACGGATTCAATGCAATGTTCGCCGTGGCCTCCATTCCGATGGCCAAGGCGTATTACAATGAATTCAAGAAGCAACAGGCGGAATTACCTGAATCCCAAAGACTTAAAATCGCAACGATATACAGCTACAGCGCCAATGAGGAGGACATTGACGGCATCCTGGCAGAGGAGAATCCGGAGAGCACTACGCAGCTGGACCAGCAGTCCCGTGATTTTCTGGAGGGCGCCATCAAGGATTACAACCAGATGTTCGCCACGAATTACGACACGTCCGGCGACAAGTTCCAGAACTACTACAAGGACCTGTCCCTGAGGATGAAAAACAGGCAGGTGGATCTGCTTATCGTGGTGAACATGTTCCTCACAGGATTTGACGCCACCACGCTCAACACGCTGTTCGTGGACAAGAACCTGAAACAGCACGGTCTCATCCAGGCATTTTCCAGAACTAACAGGATACTCAATTCCGTAAAGACTTTCGGCAACATAGTATGTTTCAGGGATTTGCAGCAGGCTACCGACGATGCCATCGCCCTGTTCGGGGACAAGGATGCCAGCAGTATAGTCGTGCTCAAGGATTTCTGGTCATACTACAACGGTTATGACAACAAGGACGGCAAACATTGTTACGGCTACAGTGAGCTGGTCGATCAGCTCAAGAGCGAATTTCCGGAGGGCCGGCCTGTTTTGGGCGAGGATGCGGAAAAGCGGTTTGTAGCACTGTTCGGAAGCCTGCTGAAATCCATCAACATTCTCTCCACATTCGACCAATATGAGGGACGGGAAGAGCTGTCTGACAGGCAGTTGCAGGATTATCAGAGCCATTATCTCGACTTGCGGGACAAATGGCGCCGCAGGAAACCGGGGGACAAGGAAAACATCAATGATGACCTCATATTCGAGACCGAGCTGATCCGCCAGGTGGAAATCAACATTGACTATATCCTCCTGCTGGTGCAGAAATATCACGACACGAACTGCACTGACAAGGAGATTCTGGTCAATATCTCGAAGGCCATCGGTTCAAGTCTCCAGCTCAGGAGCAAGAAGGAGCTGATAGAAAGCTTCATAAGCAGTGTCAATGCCGGTACGGATGTGGACAGTGGCTGGCGGGAATATGTCCAGCGGCGCAAGGCTGAGGACCTGAACGAAATCATTGAAAGTGAACATCTTAAACCGGAGGAGACTGAGAAGTTCATCGAAAGCAGCTTCAGGGACGGACAGGTCAGGACTACGGGCACGGACATTGACAAGATTCTTCCGCCGATGTCGCGTTTCGGCGGGGGCAACAGGCAGGAGAAGAAGAAATCCGTCATCGAGAAGATCCAAAGTTTCTTTGAACGGTATTTCGGGCTATAAGCAAACGGTGAAAATAAGTTGTAGAGATTTGTGGAGGATTTACTATCTTTGTCAGACTTAACAAAACGGAATATGAAATCTGACATTGAGATTGCGAGAAGCATCAGGCTCAGGCCGATCGGCGAGATTGCGGAAAGACTCGGGATACCGCAGGAAGAGCTGGAACCCTATGGAAAGAATATGGCCAAAGTGCCTCTTACTCTGATAGATGAGGAGAAAGTCAAGAAAAGCAAACTGATTCTGGTGACGGCCATCACACCTACCAAAGCAGGAATCGGAAAGACGACTGTCTCAGTGGGACTTGCACTCGGACTCAATAAAATCGGGAAAAATGCTGTGGCGGCATTGAGGGAGCCTTCTCTCGGCCCTTGCTTCGGAATGAAAGGCGGGGCGGCAGGCGGCGGATACGCCCAGATTCTTCCGATGGAGAAGATCAATCTGCATTTTACCGGAGATTTCCACGCCATCACATCAGCCAACAATATGATTTCAGCATTGCTGGACAACTATCTGTACCAGCACCAGGCAGAAGGCTTCGGACTGAAACAGATATTGTGGAAACGCGTGATGGACGTGAATGACCGCTCGCTCAGGCATATCGTAACCGGTCTCGGACCTCACTCCAACGGACTTGTGCAGGAGTCAGGCTTCGACATCACACCAGCTTCAGAAATAATGGCCATCCTCTGCCTGTCCAGGGACATTGACGACCTCAGACGCAGAATCGAGAACATTCTTCTCGGCTATACACTTGACAACAAGCCGTTTACAGTCAAGGACATGGGAGTAGCAGGCGCTATCGTGGCCCTGCTCCTGGATGCGATGAACCCGAACCTCGTGCAGACCACGGAAGGCACACCGGCATTCATCCACGGCGGTCCTTTCGCCAACATCGCTCACGGCTGCAACTCCATTCTCGCCACACGTATGGCCATGACCTATGGGGACTACGTGGTGACTGAGGCAGGATTCGGTGCGGATTTGGGCGCAGAGAAATTCTTCGACATCAAATGCAGGAAAGCCGGGCTGAACCCGTCACTCACCATACTTGTAGCCACATTGCGCGGACTCAAGATGCACGGCGACGTACCTGTGGACAAAATCAGCGAGGCCTCGGAGGAAGGCGTACGGAAGGGATTTGCCAATCTGGACAGACACATTGAGAACATGCGGAAATTCGGACAGAGCGTACTCGTATGCTTCAACAAGTTCGGCGACGACAGGGACGACGAAATCCGGATGGTACGTGAACATTGCGCCGAACTGGGAGTGCCGTTTGCATTGAACGACGCATTCAGCAGAGGCGGCGAAGGCGCGGTGGAACTCGCGGAACTTGTCGTGAAAACCATTGACAATCAGCCTTCTGAGCCGGTAAAATTCATCTACCGGGATGAGGAAAGCATTGAAAACAAGATAACCCGCGTAGCGAAAGAGATTTATCGTGCCGGGGCTGTGGAGTTCAGTCCGGAAGCCCGCAAGATGCTCGCGAAAATCGAGGGAACTGAGTACGCGAAATTCCCTGTCTGCATCGCCAAGACGCAATATTCATTCTCACAGGACCCTAAACTCTACGGAGCGCCGGAAGGATTCGAGTTCGACATCAAGGACGTTGTCATCAATGCCGGGGCAGAGATGATAGTGGCCATCGCAGGAGACATCATCCGCATGCCGGGTCTGCCGAAATCGCCGCAGGCTCTCAGGATCGACGTGAAGGACGGTGCCATAGACGGACTTAGTTAGGATTCAGGTCAATGCTTTTCGACAATCACAATCACAGCCAGTTTTCCTTCGACGGGAAACGCACAAGCGTGGAAGCAACCGCATGCAGGGCCATCCGGAAAGGACTGGGCGGCATCTGCTTCACCGACCACTGCGACTTCTATGTGCCGCCGATAAAGGCCAAATACGAGTCGTACGTCTCCGAAGTCTTCGACGTGGACGCGCGCGATGCCGAAATCGACAGGGTCAATGATCTTGTCCATTCCGGAGAAATACTGGGCTGTAGCAAACCGGCAAAAGCTGCGGCTCCCGGAAACGGAGATGTCGCAATTCCGACAGGCTTCAAAGTGTTCAAAGGCATAGAGATAGGCGTCCAGAAAAGCGAGCGGGAGAAAATCGCCAGGCATCTGGAGGAGCACAGTTTCGACGAGGTCATTGCCTCAGTGCATTATCTCGACGATACTGACCCGTTCTGGGGCGGCTACTATGAAGGCAAGGACTGGAAGACGGCGTACAGGCACTATCTCGAGACATTGTACGAAGAAATCGTCTGGCTCGGGGACCGGTTCGACATAATGGGGCACTATGACTATGTCACCAGATATGCTCCCTATCCCGAGGCGAGCATCCTGTACAAAGATTTCCCGGACGTGCTGGACGAGATGCTCAGATTCCTTGCAGAGAATGGCAAGGCATTGGAAATCAATACCAAGACATATCAGGAGCTGAAAGGCAGGACACCGGTTCTGGACGAGAACATCCTGCGCAGGTATCGTGAACTTGGAGGTGAGATAATCAGCCTCGGCTCCGATTCACACGATGCCGGGAACGTGGGCCTGCATTTCGACAGGTTCGCACATATTCTGAAAAACTGCGGATTCCGCTACCTCGCACATTACGAGAAACGCAAGCTCGTGATGCTGCCCAATGAGTAGGTCCTAATTCGCCACCTCTGAGAGGAATTTCATACGCAACAGCCTGATTTCCATCTCTTCATAGTCACCGGAGAGAGCGTCGATGGCATCCTCGAGCGAGTCGGACTCGGCTTCAGTCCGGAACCATTCGTAGAGTTCGTCGGCCACGTCCGCATCCAGATTGTTGTCGATATAGTAATCCAGATTCAACTTCGTGCCGGACTCCACGATGCCCTCCATGGCGGAAAGCAGATCAGACATCTCCATATTGCGGGCTTCCGCAATATCTTCCAATGCCATACGCCTGTCCACGCTCTGAATGATGAAAATCTTGTCCGAAGACTTGTTCGGCATCGACCTTACCAGGAAATCATCCGGACGGGAGATTTCATTGTCCTCCACATATCTGGTAATCAGCTCGAGGAACGGCTTTCCGTATTTCTTCGCCTTGCCCTCGCCGACACCCTGACACTTGATGAGCTCGTCAAACGTCTCAGGATACATTATGGACATGTCCTCCAGGGACGAATCGCTGAAGATTATCCAAGGCTGAAGATGGAGCCTCTTGCCTTCGTCACGCCTGAGGTCCTTCAACATTGACAGAAGCTGCATATCACCTCCGCCGGCGCCTTTCGCCGGAACAGGAGCGTCGTCTTCATCGTCATCATCCGCATTGCCCTCGGAAAAACTGCGGTCGGCAGCCAACATCAGTTCGGTCGGCGCGGCAGCGAATGCCAGGCCCTCGTCAGTCACGGAAACAAGCCCATACGAGTCAATGTTCCTTTTCAGGAAATGCCTTATAATCCCCTGATGGATAACCATTTCCCAAAACCTTACAGGATGGTCCGACCCGGCGCCGAACATCGGAAGCTTGTCATGATTGTACGACTTTATCATCGCCGTGGCAATGCCGGTCAGCACATTGGCAAGATGCTCCACCTTGAAATGCTCAGGCAGAGAATTTACCAGGCGGATGACCATCGCCATCTCCTTTCTCGCATCGAAACGCGGCTTAGGCGACAGACAGTTGTCACAAGCACCACAGTTGTCCTGAGTATAATCTTCACCGAAATAACTCAGCAGCAGCTTCCTGCGGCAATCACCCGACTCTGCGTAGGCCTCGATTTCCATGAGCAGCTGACGTCCGATTTCCTGTTCGGACACCGGTTTGCTCATCAGGAACTTGTCCAGCTTGCGGATATCCTTATAACTGTAATATGCTATGCAGACACCTTCCCGACCGTCTCTTCCGGCCCTTCCGGTCTCCTGATAATACCCTTCCAGGCTTCTCGGCACGTCGTAATGGATGACGAACCGCACATCAGGCTTGTCGATACCCATTCCGAATGCGATGGTGGCCACGATCACGTCCACTTCCTCCATCAGGAACTTGTCCTGGTTCTCCGCCCTCACTTTCGCATCCAGGCCGGCGTGGTAAGGCACGGCACGGATACCATTGATCACAAGCACCTGGGCCAGCTCCTCCACCTTCTTGCGGCTCAGACAATATATGATGCCCGACTTTCCGGGATGCTGCTTTATATACTTGATGATGTCCTTGTCCTGGTCTATCTTGTCGCGTACTTCATAGTAGAGATTCGGCCTGTTGAACGAGGACTTGAACACATGCGCGTCCATAATCCCCAGGTTCTTCAGGATGTCGTTCTGAACCTTCGGAGTGGCTGTCGCCGTCAATGCAATGATCGGCGCCCTGCCGATTTCGTCCACGATAGGACGGATCTTCCTGTATTCAGGCCTGAAGTCATGCCCCCAGTCGGAAATGCAGTGCGCCTCGTCCACGGCGAAGAAAGATATGCGGATCTGCCTCAGGATGGCGATGTTCTCCTCCTTCGTAAGGCTCTCCGGCGCCACATAAAGCAGCTTGGTCACTCCGGAAGTGAGATCTTCCGTAACCTCCGCAATCTGGGCTTTTGTCAATGAAGAGTTGAGGAAATGTGCTATGCCTTCGTTTCCCGCCACGAAACCGCGGATGGCGTCCACCTGATTCTTCATCAATGCGATCAGCGGGGAAATCACGATGGCCGTGCCTTCCATCAGAAGAGCCGGCAGCTGGTAGCACAATGACTTTCCTCCACCGGTCGGCATAATCACAAATGAATCATTGCCTTGCAGCAGGTTGGATATAATCTGTTCCTGTTCCCCTTTGAATGAAGAGAACCCGAAAAACTCTTTCAGTTTAGCGTGGATGAGCTCTGAGTCAATTCCCATAGGCAAAAAATCATTTAACCAAATTTAGCATTAAATTTCTGACTTTCAAATAAAATTACGATATTTGCGGCTGCTGAAGAAGCGGAAAAAGATATTTAATAATTATACTAAAATGAAAACATTAAAATTCATCGCAGCATCACTCATCGCAGTGCTTGCAGTATCTTGCACATCAAACGGCGGCAACAAAGCAGCCATTGACGGTGCCGACTCCACCAAAACAGTTAAACCGGTAGATCCTAAGTCCCTGAAGCCAAGCAGATCAGAGGTTGACTCTGTCAGCTACCTCATGGGTATCAACTTCGGTTACTTCATCAAAGGTTACAACTTCGGTGACGAGCTCAACTACAAGCTTATGAGAAAAGGTATCGAGGATTTCATCAATGCAAAGGGCGAGCCTCGTGACTCTGCATACGCAAAGCAGTTCAAGATCGATCCGGAGCTGTTGAACGACGTATTCAATGAGTTCCTCTCCAAGAGACGCGCTTATGTAGCAGCTACCAACAAGCAGAAAGAGGCAGAGTTCCTCGCAAAGAACGCCAAGGAAGAAGGCGTACAGGTTACCGAGAGCGGTCTCCAGTACATCATCACAGAGCCTGGTAACGATGTTAAGCCTGCTGCTGCAGACACAGTATTCGTACACTACAAGGGCACTCTTACTGATGGTACAGTATTCGACGAGTCACCTAAGAACGACGAGGGCGTGAGAATGCTTCTCAACCGTGTCATCAAGGGATGGACAGAAGGTCTCCAGCTCATCGGCGAAGGCGGCAAGATCAAACTCTTCGTGCCTTCAGAACTCGGATATGGCGAGAACGGCCAGAGCAGAATCGAGCCTAACAGCACATTGATCTTCGATGTTGAGCTTGTAAAGGTAAACAAAGTCGCTGCTACTGAAGAAGAGGCAAAATAATGGAACTTGAAGGAACACTTATTACCAAGCTTGCGGTTCAGTCCGGCAAATCCGCCAGAGGCGACTGGGCGAAACAGGAATTCGTAATCGAGTACCAGGACGGCAATTTCCCTAACAAGGTCTGCTTCAATGTATGGGGCGCTGACAAGGTAAAGGAACTCGACTCGCTGCGTCTCGGAGAGAAGATCCGTGTAAGCTTCAATATCTCAAGCAGAGAGTATAACGGAAAGTGGTACACTGACTTGCGCGCGTGGAGAATCACATCTTCAGCCGCTGCAGGCGGACAGGCTTACGGCCCTGCTCCGGCACCATCCGAACCGCTGCCTTCACCGGCTCCGGAACTCACCGCAGACGATATGCCAGGCGACGACTTGCCATTCTGATTCAAGATTGACGCAATAAAAAACAGGACGATGTTTCCACATCGCCCTGTTTTTTATTGCTTTGCCTTAAGCGGCATCAGTCCAGTTTATGGATAGCCAGTCCTGAACGGAGCTTAGGCTCGAACCAGGTGGTCTTAGGAGGCATGATGTTGCCGCTGTCCGCAATGTCGGTAAGCTGTTTCATGGAAACAGGATAGAGAGCGAAGGCAACCTTCATCTCACCGCTGTCCACACGACGCGAGAGTTCTCCGAGTCCACGGATACCGCCCACGAAATCGATTCTCTTGTCGGTCCTCAAATCCTTGATGCCCAATATCTTGTCGAGGACAAGGTTTGAAAGGATGGTGACATCGAGGACACCTATAGGGTCATTGTCATCATAACGGCCCGGCTTGGTCTCCATGTAATACCACTTGCCGCCGAGATACATCGAGAAATTGTGCAGATGGGACGGATGGCACTCCCCCTCCCCTTCGTATGGAGCGACAGTGAAATCCTCCTCCAGCGCTGACAGGAACTGTTCCGGAGTCAGACCGTTCAGGTCCTTCACGACTCTGTTGTAGTCAATGATTTTCAGCTGTGTTTCAGGGAAGCATACAGCCATGAAATAGTTGTATTCCTCGTCGCCGGTATGAGCTGCATTGCCCGCACGCTTCTCTGCGCCGACTCTGGCAGCGGCAGCCGTACGGTGGTGACCGTCAGCCACATAGAAAGCATTGACCTTGTTCGTGAAGATATCGGTAATCTTCTCTATCGTAGCGTCGTCGTCGATCACCCAGAACGAATGCCCGAAGCCGTTCTCGTCGGTAAACGAATACTCAGGAGCGGCGGCCACCGTCCTGGAGACGATCTCATTCAGCTGAGAGTCATCCTTATAGGCGAAAAATACCGGTTCAATGTTGGCATTCTGGATTTTCACGTGGACCATACGGTCATCTTCCTTGTCCTTGCGGGTAAGCTCGTGCTTCTTGATCTTGCCCTCCGCATAGTCGTCGGTATGGGCGCAGAGCACCAGTCCGTACTGGGTGCGTCCTTCCATAGTCTGGGCATAGACATAGTAGCAAGGCTTCTTGTCCTGCACCAGCCAGCCGTTCTTCTGCCACTGGGCGAAATTCTTCACGGCCCTGTCATAGACCTTGTCGTCATGATCCGGCAGAATCGGATCGAAATCTATCTCCGGCTTGGTGATGTGGAGCAAGGACTTCTCACCGGCCATCTTCTTGGCCTCCACAGAGTTGAGCACATCATAAGGAGGTGCAGCCACCTCTGTCACAATATCTTTTGGCGGCCTGATTGCCGCAAACGGTTTCACTCTTACCATAATCGTGTACTATTTGTTTACCTGGAAGCGGGTGCATCCTTCAGCAAAATAAGCTACAATCTGTCGTGCTGCAGCAAGGCCTGCATTCATATTGGCCTCAGCGGTCTGTGCTCCCATCTTCTTAGGTGTGGCAAATACTCTGAGTCCGAATTTCTCCTTGAGGACAGCGAGATTGTCCGGAGCCACGTCCGTCACATATTTGAGATCCGGCCTGTCTTCCAGCGCCTTCTCGAGACCTGCCTCGTCTATCACTTCCTTGCGGGCTGTATTGACCAGGACAGCGCCTTTCGGCATCGATGTGATCAGGTCATATCCGATGGAGCCGATGGTCTCAGGGGTAGCAGGGATATGTACGGAAACGAAATCGGATTCAGCATAAAGTTCCTTGACCGTAGCGACCGGTTTCGCGCCGGCCTCGGCGATTTTCTCAGCTGGCACGAACGGGTCAGTAGCCAATACCGTCATGCCCAATGCCTCAGCTTTCTTGCCGACCAGACGGCCGACATTGCCGAACGCCTGGATACCGAGCCTCTTGCCTGAAATCTCTGAACCCGCCGTCGGGGTAAACTGGTTACGGCTCATGTAAATCATCATGGCGATCGCCAGTTCAGCCACCGCATTCGAGTTCTGACCGGGAGTATTCTCGACGATGACGCCGCGTGCCTTGGACTCCGCAAGGTCAATGTTGTCGAATCCGGCTCCTGCACGAACCACGATTTTCAGATTTCCTGCAGCCGCAAGAACTTTAGGAGTAACCTTGTCTGAACGTACAATCATGGCATCAACATCAGAAACAGCTGCAATCAGTTCACCTTCGTCAGCATATTTCTCCAAAACCGTTACCGTATGACCGGCTTTAACGAGGATTTCCTCAATGCCTTTCACTGCCGCCGGAGCAAAAGGCTTCTGTGTAGCAACAAGTACTTTCATTGTATCAGGACGTTATTTTTTCATTGACTCGAATTCTTTCATGCAGGCTGTGAGCGCGAGCACATCTTCCTTCGTGCAGGCATTGTATATGGATGCCCTGAAGCCGCCTACAGAACGATGGCCCTTGAGACCGACCATTCCCTGGCCTTTCGCGAACGAAAGGAACTCGTCCTGGAGCGCCTCATATCCCGGAGCCATGACGAAGCATACGTTCATGATGGAACGGTCCTCGACTGCCGCTGTTCCGGTAAAGAGAGCATTTCTGTCAATCTCCTTGTACAGGATGTCCGCTTTCTCGACGTCCAGCTTGTGAACGGCTTCCACGCCGCCCATGTCCTTGACCCACTTGAGAGTCTCGTTCATCACGAAAATAGAGAACACAGGAGGTGTATTGAACATTGACTCTTTGTCGATATGAGTGCGGTAGTCGAGCATTGTCGGGATATATCTGCTGACTTTTCCGAGCGCGTCCTTGCGGATGATGGCGAACACTACGCCTGCAGGGCCGACATTTTTCTGCGCACCGCCATAGATCATCGCATATTTGCTCACGTCCACCGGACGGCTCATGATGTCTGACGACATGTCCGCGATGAGAGGTACAGGACAGTCAATGTCCTCCTTTATCTCGGTACCGTAGATGGTATTGTTCGTGGTGATATGGAAATAGTCGATGTCCTCCGGAATCACATAGCCCTTAGGGATATAGGAGTAGTTCTTGTCTGAAGAACAGGCCAACGCATAGGCATTTCCTAAGCCCTGCGCCTGCTGCAATGCCTTGTGGGCCCAGACGCCAGTGTCCAGGTAGGCCGCCTTGTTCTCAAGGAAGTTCATGGCAACATACAGGAACTGGAGGCTCGCGCCGCCACCGAGGAACACTACCTCGTGGGTATCCGGGATGTGGAGAAGTTCTTTCCAGTTCGCGCGGACTTCAGCCATCACCTCTCCCCACTCCTTGGATCTGTGAGAGACTGACAATACTGAAATACCGGTATTCTTGAAATTCTTCAGGGCTTCTATTGAATTGTCAATAGCCTGCTGGGGGAGGAGGCAGGGGCCTGCATTGAAAACGTGTACGTCTGACATAGTTTTGCGTGTTTTTAAAAATATAACAACGATTCACATTTGAAAATATAAATCGTTGTAAAGGTAATGATTATTTATTATTTTCCAATAAAATATTTCATATTCTCAGGAATTCTACCTGTAACCGAGAAGATATGAAATTACAGCCATCCTGACGTACATACCGTTTCTCGCCTGCTGGAAATAATATGCATAAGGCGTATCATCCACATCGGTAGCGATTTCCGTGACTCTCGGAAGCGGATGGAGAATCTTCATGTTCGGTTTCACTCCGGAAAGCATGGAAGCGCGAAGTTCATAGACGTCCTTCACCTTGTCATAATCCTCCTTGCTCGGGAAGCGCTCCTGCTGAACCCTGGTCATATAGAGGATGTCGCAGTCATTCAGGTGTTCTTCCAATGAAGCGGTCTCCTCGTAAGGTATATGCTTGCTGTCCAGGTATTTCAGATATTTGGTAGGCATCTTGAGATCATCCGGGGCGGTGAAGACATACTTCGGAGAGAAATCAGACATGGCCTCTGAGAGCGAATGGACGGTACGGCCGTATTTCAGGTCACCTACCATATTTATGGTAAGGCCGTCGAGCCTGCCCTGAGTCTGCATTATCGAATACATGTCCAGAAGCGTCTGGGTAGGATGCTGGTTGGAACCGTCACCTGCATTGACAACAGGCACCGGCGACACCTTGGCAGCGATTTCGGCGGCTCCTTCCATCGGATGACGCATCACGATCATATCCACATAATTGGAGACGATCTTGATGGTGTCTTCGAGAGTTTCACCTTTGGAAACGCTGGTATTTCTGGAATCAGGAAAACCTATGACTCTGGCTCCCAGGCGGTTGACCGCTGCTTCAAATGAGAGCCTCGTTCTTGTGGACGGTTCGAAGAACAGACAGGCGATGACTTTTCCCGCGAGGAAGTTCTGCTCTCTGTTCTTTTCAAATTCCTTGGCGACGTCCAGGATATGGAGAATCTCATCCTTGGAGAAATCGCCGATTGAAATCAGACTTTTAGGCATAATGCACAATCATTTCAGACGGCCGCACCAGAAAAGCCGCATTATTAAGTTCTTATATGAAGAGTGTCTGGTCACTCCAAAATTTCCATCCTGCAGCCCTCCACGTTCCCGACGCGCTTCTCGAAATCCTCCACCGAGGAAAGACGCACTTTCAGGTCAATGATGCATTCATTGCCGAAAGCCTGGCCGCTCTGCTCAAGCCCCATATCCTTCACTATCTTCATCACCCCGTTCATCTCCATATAGCCAAACGAAAGCCTGTAACGCGTTGTCGCTGTTTTGGTTATGATCTCGGCATGGGCCAAAGCATCTGCAGATGAGCTCTTGTACGCGCGTATCAGTCCCGGTATGCCGAGCTTGATGCCGCCGAAATACCGCACCACCACTATCAATATGTCGCTCAAACAATTGGAATCGATCTGCCCGAGAATCGGACGTCCCGCTGAAGACGAAGGCTCGCCGTCATCATTGGCCCGGAACACATCTCCCTTATAGCCAAGACGATAGGCATAGCAATGATGCCGCGCATCGTGATACTCCTTTTTCAAAGAACTGACAATCTCCCGTATCTGCTCGAGTGTCTCGACAGGATAGGCCAATGCGATGAACCTGCTGCCGTTGTCCTTGAAGAGCCCTTCGGCAGGAGCCGCAATGCTCTTGTAAGTGTCGCAGATAGGGTCAATGTTCTTTTCCATAGGCTCAAATTTAGTTAAAAGCGGATTATTATGCAACGGAACGGAAATATTTTGTAACTTTGGGGCGGTTGAAGCAATTTTTATTAGACTAGCATTTATGATTCTCAGGTATCGTGTGTCCCTTCCGGGGATTAAAGGGTTCGCCCGCGTTTACGAATTGAAGTCAATGACGACTTTGTATGATTTTCACAAAAGGATGAGAGATGATATGGATTTCTCTCACGACCAGCTTATACAGTTCAAGGGCCTCGATGAAAACGGAAATCTGGTGGCCCGCTACGGAATGTTCGACCTGGGCGCAGGCGCTGTGGACGAGGTTACGGTAGAGGAAACAGTGAACAAGGGCATTGCCAGATTCACCTATTTCTATGATGTCACTGACAGGAAGAGCGTGATCGTCACATTCGAAGGTGAGGTGGAAGAGGAGCCTGGAAGGACTTATCCTGCACTGGTTGAGAGCAAAGGTCCTAATCCTGTGGAGTTCGAGAACGGATATGTGGCTTACGAGGATCTTCCGGATGAGCAGAGACATCTGCCTGGCGAATCGCTTATGGCGAAAGAGGACAAGGCAGAGAAGGATGCAGATGACGCAGATGACATTGACGATATTGACCCTATCGATGATGATGACGACGATGAGGATGAGGAGGACGATCTCAAGTCATCCATCGCAGAGGACAGCGATGAGGTTTATGACGGATCAGAGGAACTCCTGTTCTAACCGTTCATTGACCTTTCAATGGGCAGGAAGCTTGTCATAATTACCGGACCCACGGCCGTAGGTAAAACCGACTTCTGCATCGAAGCCGCCCTCAAATACGGTTCTCCGGTGATTTCCTGCGACTCAAGACAGATATATAAGGAAATGACTATTGGGACTGCTGTCCCTGATGCTTCGCAGTTAGCCGCTGTGAAGCATTATTTTATCCATAGCATCCACGTTACCGAGCCATATTCCTCCGGCCAATATGAAATAGATGCCCTGGCTCTCATTGACAGACTTTTCAGCGAGGGGCGTGAGACACTTGTAATGTGCGGAGGCTCAGGATTTTATATCGACGCGGTATGCAATGGTCTGGACTGTCTGCCTGTTCCACCTCCCGAGCTGAGGGAAGAGCTTACGCAGAGGGTCAAGACTGAGGGTGTCGGTGCATTGGCAGAGGAGCTGCGCAGACTGGACCCTAAGGCGTGGGAAGCCATAGACATCCACAACGGACAGAGGGTGGTCAGGGCGCTGGAGACCATCATGATATCGGGGCGCTCGTTCACCGAGTTCAAGCTCAGGGAGCCGAAAAAGCGGGATTTCGAGATAGAGAAAATCTGCCTCACGCGACCGAGAGAAATTCTGTACAGCCGTATCAATGAACGTGTTACGGCTATGGTCAATGCAGGGCTCGAGGATGAGGTACGCGGTCTGCTGCCATATCGGGATCTGCCGGCTCTGCAGACTGTGGGGTACAAGGAGATGTTCGATTACATCGACGGAAAAACATCATTGGACGAGGCTGTAAGGCTGATTCAGCGGAACACCAGGCATTATGCCAAGAAGCAGCTTACCTGGTGGAAAAGATATTCTGACGTAAAATGGATCGAGTTATGAAAGTGGGCAATATGCTTTTGTGCGCATCCGTCTGCCTAGTTCTGGGCAGTTTGGCCAATGCCACAGGTACTGATGACAGATTGTTCTACCGGCGTCCTGCCAAGATTTGGGAGGAGACTCTGCCGCTCGGTAACGGCCGGCTGGGACTGATGACCGACAGCGGGACCCGCCATGAGCACATTACGCTCAATGAGATTTCCATGTGGAGCGGCTGCGAGGCCGACTACCGTAATCCTGAGGCGGCTTCATGCCTGCCTGAGATAAGGGGTCTGCTGTTCGAGGGGAAAAACGCTGAGGCCCAGGCGCTTATGTACGAGAAGTTCCTGCCACGGAAAGAGGTTTCAGATGCCAGGTACGGGACATATCAGACTCTCGGCGCGCTGGACATTGACTATGTTTTTCCTGTCAATGACGGTCATGGGCCGGATTTACAGCCTGTGGAATATATCCGCGAACTGATTATGGATGAAGGTGTTGCGAGAAGTTCTTTTATCGTGGACGGCATCCGTTACAGCAAGGAGTTCTTCGCATCGAGGGCTGATGACGTGATGGTGCTGCGGCTTACTTCTTCCGAAAAGGGAGGATTGTCATTCAAGGCGGTGCTGAGCCGGCAGGAAAATGCTGCTGCAGGTGTTGAGCACAGGAAATGCGGACGCAGGAAACTGCATGCTGCCACGCTTGAGGGCAGTCTTGAGAGCGGTATTCCTGACAGGAAAGGTATCAGATATAAGGTATCAATGACGGTCGCCTCTTCTGACGGCAAGGCCGTGTACAGCGACGGGGCCATAACATTGACAGGAGCGAGCGAAGCTATATTGATCATTTCGGCTGCGACTTCGTATTCTGCGGAGGGGACCATATTTCCCGGAGAGAGGTATGTGGGTTTCTGCGACAGCCTGCTTGACGCGGCGGTTCATAAGGATTATAACGAATTGAGTTCCGGCCACATAGCTGCGCATGGCGAGCTTTACGGAAGGGCAGGGATTTATCTTGAGGAGTGCGATGACGATGCGCTGGCGACTGATGAACGGCTCCGGAAAGCTGCATCTTCGGACAGCGGGAGTCTGGCTCCGGGACTTGCGGTATTGTACTGGAACTATGGGCGTTACCTTTTCATAAGCAGTACGAGGCCAGGGTCGCTTCCTCCGAATCTTCAGGGGCTGTGGGCGGACGGTACGAGCACGCCGTGGAACGGTGATTACCATACCAATATAAATATCCAGATGAACTATTGGGCGATGGAACAGGTCGGTCTGCCTGAGTTTGTCCAGCCGCTGATGTCCATGATGGAGAGGCTGGTTCCGTCCGGACAGGAGAGCGCCAAGTGTTTCTACGGAAGTGAGGCAGAGGGCTGGGTGCTGCATATGATGACCAATGTGTGGAATTATACGGCCCCGGGAGAGCATCCGTCGTGGGGTGCGACCAATACCGGCGGGGCCTGGCTTTGCGCCCATCTCTGGGACCATTACCGTTACACTCTCGACAAGGATTTCCTGAAAAGGGCATATCCGACAATGAGGGGAGCCGCGAGATTTTTCTTGTCAACGCTGGTGGAAGAGCCTTTGCATCAATGGCTTGTCACAGCGCCGAGTTCTTCTCCGGAGAACGCGTTCTTCTGCGGAAAAGATTCTACTGCGACGAGTATATGTATGGGGCCGACAATGGATGTCCAGCTGCTCGGGGAACTGTTTTCATCGACGTCTGCCGCTGCAGGGATTCTCGGCATTGACAAGGATTTTTCTGACAGTCTCGCAGCTGCGATGAAGCGGTTTCCGCCTATGAGGGTGGATTTCCGTGGACGACTGATGGAGTGGCTTGAGGAGTATGCTGAAGTGGAGCCTCAGCACAGGCATGTCTCGCATCTTTACGGGCTTCATCCCGGCAATTCCATCAGCACCCTACGGTCTCCGGAGCTCGCCGAGGCATGCCGTAACACTTTGAAGGTCAGGGGCGACGGCGGCACGGGATGGAGCAGGGCCTGGAAGATCAATTTCTATGCGAGGCTCGGTGACGGCGACCACGCCATGAAACTGCTTAAGGCACTTCTGGCTCCGGCCGTGAGGTACAGTGAGATAGATACGTTATCTGTTCCTTATTACAATAGCAATCTGCATCTGGCTCAGTTCAGCGGCACTTTCCCTAACTTGTTCTGTTCGCATCCGCCGTTCCAGATAGACGGCAATTTCGGTGGCACGTCCGGCATAACCGAGATGCTGCTCCAGAGTCAGGACGGATACATAGCCCTGCTCCCTGCCCTGCCGTCCGAGTGGAGAAGCGGCAGTGCAAGAGGCCTCAGGGCCAGAGGAAATGTGTCCGTGGATTTCAACTGGAATGATTCGCGCGTGGAGCAGGTGACCATCACCGGCCTGCCGCTCCGTGCTGGTGAACGTGGCGGAGGCTCGGTTGCGAGTGGCGATGGTGGTGCAGCGATGGACGGTCCAGATTCGGGCGCGAGTGGCAAGGGTTCTGCCGTGATGGACGGACCAGATTCGGGCGCAAGTGACGGAGTAAATTCCGTGGAAGCAGGTGACTTGATGGCATGCGGCAGGAGCTCAGGCGCGATGGCCAAGGGTTCTGCCGCGATGGACGGACCAGATTCGAGCGCAAGTGACAGAGTAAATTCCGTGGAAGCAGGTGAGTTGATGGCGTGCGGCATGAGTTCAGGTGCGATGGCCAAGGGTTCTGCCGCGACGGATGGACCAGATTCGAGCGCGAGTGACGATGGTGCTGCTGTCACGGCAGGTGGACGGAACTCGGTGGTTCTGAAGGTGCCGGCAGGAAGCATTGCACGGGATCTTTACGGCAATGAGTTCCCTACCGACTCCTCCGGCTTCGTTCACCTCAGCGTCTGGAGTGGCGAAAGCGTCACGATACGGTTCGGAAGGTAAACGGGACGGAGAACGGTTTCGGAGACGAATCCGGTGAACAGGGCTGAAAACAAGGATGAAGGACGGTTTCGGAGACGAGTATGGAGAACGAAGGACGGAGACGCTTACGCGAAAAAGAACGCAGGTCATCCAGCACACCTCGCAACGCATTTTTCTGTGAGTTCTCTGTTATTCCTGATAATCGTTATCTCACAGAATGGATTTTGTCCGTAAAACCCCGCCTTTACGCGGACAAGTTGTTGATTTTGAGCGACTTGTCCGTAAAACACCCTTTTATTACGGACAAACTTAGCATTTTGAGTCAACCATATTCAGTAATTTGCGGACTTTATCGTCCTGAAAAAAGTTTACCAAAAAAGTAAACTTTTATGGAAGCTAAATGCTATCGGGCGATGCGGCGCGCCCAGTGTATCGTCCTGAAAAAATTTAGTCAACACGTAATCGCGGAGACGCTTACCTCAAAAAATTGTCAGCGTCACCTGCATCACCTTATTTCCCTGACCATATCTTCGAACTTGTCACGAGGGCCTCTGGACTTGTTTCTGATTTTCGCACGGTAGTTATAGACGGTATTGGCCGAGTAATGGAGCAGCGAAGCAATCTTGGAAGACTCGTTCACGCCCAGCTTCACCAGTGCGAATATCCTCAGCTCCGGAGTAAGCATATCATTGTCCTTCAGCACAATAGCCTCACCGTCAGCGAGCAGCGCATTGAACTGCTCGATAAAGTCAGGATAGAGATTCAGGAACGTCTCGTCGAACATCTTGTAGAACGTCTTGATGTCCTCGTCTATCGGCGGCAGCATCTCTATCTCGTCAATGATGTATTTTTCATTGCCCCTCTTGAGGTACTTGAGAATGTGGTTCTGATATTTTCGCGTCTTGTTTATATTGTCCGACACTATACCGAGAAACAGTGCGATGTACTCCTCCTTGATCTTGTCCGCCTCTTTTATCCTGCTGTTCAATGACTTGAGCTCTTCATTGGTCCGCGCGAGGATATTGTGGTGCCGGTAGATATGGAGCGACAGCACGGCAAGCACCACGAGAAGCAGACTCACGAAGACGACGGCAGCCATCATCATCCGGTTCTGCTCCCGCTTCCTCTGTTCATACTCGTGCTCTATCCGAGGGAAGAATTTGGAAATCTGCCACGGGCGGAGCTTGCCGTTGAAGGCCAATGCATCCTGCATACAATGGTCAGCGCAGTATTTGAACGCCCTGTCCACGTCTCCCATGTCGAAAATATACTGAGCGATGAGGTTCAATGACGCGTAATCCTTCGTGGCGCTGGAGATGTCAGCCTGAGCCGACTTGCAGAGCCAGTACATTATGCTGTCCGGCTGGTTCTTGGGCACGCCCTGAGAATAGTAATAGCAGGCTCCGGCGTATTTGCGGAGATCATTCTTCTGCGACAACGTCATCATTTTCCTGGCGAATTTCCTCACGGATGCCGAGTCCTTGGCAGACAGAGCCGCCTCCCTGTTCAGGTCATACCATTCGTAAGTCCCCGGAGCGACATATTTCATCAGCGAATCGCGAAGCTTGTTCCTGTCATCGAACTGAAGCCCGCCCACAGTATTGTCAGACGCATAATACATCAGCTCCCCTGCCAATGTGTGCCGTGTCCTGAGGTACTGCAGCTTGACGCTCTCCGGAATGCCGTCGTCAATGACACTCTGCATCAATGTCGTGGCTTCTATATGATAACCGGCCTTGGCATACACTTCCACAAGCGAAAGATTTGCAGAGGCAAGTCTTTCTTTGTCAGCATTCTGCTCAGCGAGTTCCCGGTTACGGGCGAGGAAGAACACGGTGGAATCGAAACTGTTCGCACGGAATTCATTTGCCATCCTGAGATTGAACGCCATCTGGTTTTCGTAGCTCTGGTCCGGCCCGTACACCTCCCTGATGGACTTTATCCTGGATTCAAACGCCTTTTCGTAGGTCGCTTTCATTGCCAATGTCGCATCCAGTTCGCTTACAGCTTCGTTTACAATGCCAGTTTCGCGTCCGCAGGAGCACAGACACAGAAGCAGAATTATGTAAATATATTTCCTGATCATATCACCAATCTTCCGGTTACAATCTGCTAATTTAGTCAGTAATCTTGAAACTTGAAAAAAACACGATAGTTTAAAGATAACGTTTTTTTGCACATTTTTCAGTTACATCCAAAAAAACTGGGCGGCTGAAAACGAGGATGGAGGACGGTTTCGGAGACGAACCCGGTGAACAGAGCTGAAAACGAGGATGGAGGACGGTAACGGAGACGAAGGACGGAGAACGGTTCAGGAGACGAATCCGGTGAACAGGGCTGAAAACGTGGACGGAGGACGGTTGAGGTGAACGGGGCTGCGAGACGAATCTGATGAACAGGGCGGAATAGTTCCGGTGAAATAGTTCGGTGAACGGGGATGGAGAACGGTTCTGGAGACGAGGATAGAGAACGGTGACGTGTACGGGGTGCCAGGGGCGCACCACGTAAAACCCTGTGGCACAACGATTTAACGCTTTTCAGAGTTGGCATTTTCACAACTCTGAAAAGCGTTAAACACTTATCTATCATTCATTTACAGGTTGCGCTAAACATGTCGTCCTGAAAAAAGTTCACAAAAAAGGCACCGGCATCGTCTGAGTGTCTGACGTCGAGTAGTCAATACGTAACCGCGGAGACGAGGATGAAGGACGGTAACGGAGACGGGACGGAGAACGGTTTCGGAGACGAATCCGGTGAACAGGGCTGAAAACGAGGATGGAGAACGGTTCCGGAGACGAGGATGGAGAACGGCGACGTGTACGTGGTGGTGGGGTGCACCGCGTAAAACCCTGTCTCACAACGACTTAACGCTTTTCAGAGTTGGCATTTTCACAACTCTGAAAAGCGTTAAATACTTATCTATCAGTCATTTACAGGTTGCGCTAAACATGTCGTCCTGAAAAAAGTTTACCACCAAAAGGCACCGGCGTCTCCTTCAGCGTCACCTTCAGCATCACGCTACTTCGCGATGAAGTCGCAGAGCTTGTTGTATCCGGTGGATTCTTCCCAGAGTTTCATGTTCGCCAGGCGGATACTGTAGAGCGGATTGTCGTGGAGAGTTGCACGGGCATCCGGAAGATTCAGATAGAGGGCATACTTGTGGCCGGTCTGGAGAGTGGACGGAAGATGAAGTGTTTCAGTAACTTCCGCTACATGACCTGCTGCCCAGCGACGTGGGTCGATATTGGATTTATAGACACTCTTCTCGCCCGTCTCAGGATCCACGATGATGAATTCAAGTCCACGAGGATTGGCCAGAGCCGCGAAACCTTCGTTCTTGATCGACATTGACACAGTCAAGTTCGTTCCTGCCTTGAAATCGGAGTAGAACTCTGCCTTGTCGAGCACGAAGCGGTAGCCGAGCCTCATCGAGATTTCATCCATACATTGACCTGCCTCCCAGACCTTGAAAGTGCCGCTGTGGTAGCCGCGGTTCTGGTAGGTCCAGTGGTAGTCCTCCATGGCCTCGATTGAAAGTGAGCAGGCGCAGTAAGTCGCGTCGCCGGAGCAGGTCTCGCCCCCCATAATCGTGTAGGCGGTCTCGGCCTTCCAGAGAGCACGGTCCTTGTTGCTGCTGTAAGTTCCCCAGTCAGAGCCACTTGAGATGAAGCAGTCATTGTGTCCGGCGATACGTGAGAGGTCTGAGCCGTCATAAGCTGTCTCGACCGTAATGGAGTCACGCAACTTGGTCTTGAACAGACCGAACTTCAGCATTGGTGTACGGACTGCAACCTGCCTGTCCTTAGGCATTGCATCCAACAGAGCGTATATGAGCTTCCTGCGAGGTTCGTATGCGGCAGAGTTGCTAAGGCTCTGGTTAAAATGTGTCGTAAAAGCCCATTCTCCCCACGAGCCGCAGAAACCGGCTTGGAGAACAAGGATAATGTCGCTGTACTCCTGAAGTATAGGTTTGAGCTGCTCCACGTGGCGGAGAACGATGTCCACTTCAGGGTCATACGGCTTGGATGCCTCATCGTTATTGTCCTTGTAGGCAAAGCGTACAATGGTTTTCATGCCGGCATCACGATGTGCCTGAAAGCTCTGGCGAATGATGTCGAGAGCTGCCGCACTGATGTCGCCTTCCATAAAATCAGTGAGATAGAACATGCTCAATGTCAATGTCTGACAACTTCTGCGGTTCAATGAAATCACCGATGGAGAAATCGCCTTAGGCATCTTGCCGCTGTTGAATCTTACAGTATATTGGGAATAATATCCTCTCTCGGGATTGCAGAAATTGGTTTTTGACGGTCTGTATGTCACTGTTTCCGCTTCCCTGGTGAGGACAGGTTCCTTATCGCATCCGCAGTTCAGTACACAGGCGAATGACAGGGCACAGAGGGTGTAAATGTATCCTTTAACTTTCATAGCACATATTATTTCTTGTCGATTGTAACTGCAAGTTTCTCGGCTGCGCCGCCTTTCGCATTAGGAAGCACTCCAGAGCTTATCCAGTTCTGCTGAAGGTCAACGCCCACTGTAAATGTGTCCGCAAATGGCACGTCCATCATCAGACGCATGATCTGAAGTTCATATTTCCCTGCCTTTCCGCTGCCGCTGCCGATACCTGAAGCGGAAATGTTATCCCATTTCCATTCGACAGCACCGACTTTGCCACTGTATTGCCAGAATGTAGGACTCCACGATGAGTAGCCACCCGGCTGATAACAATATCCCTGAAGCATGTAGTCCACGTCGTTCCCGAGATGTTCTCCGAGCGGATTTCCTCCGGTAGAAGAGTCATTGTCAGCATTGAGGAAAACATTGAGGACCGCGCCGGCATCCGTCTTGAGCATGGATTCGTCAAGTTCGAAATACATCCAGATATAGTCGTCATTGGCATATACTCTCATCTTCTTGAGAGCCTTCCATTTCGCATCCTCCGCACATACGGTCTCCGCAACTTTGGACGCGTCGAGTGCATCCCAATCTGAAAAATCCGCGTCAATCTTGATCGGCAGCAGTTCGCTCGGGTCCGGCTCAGGCTCTTCGTCAGTGCCGTCATCCGGAGAAATCACAGACGGGGTGTTGTCCACGGTCGGGGCATCTTTCTGACAAGATACCGCGCCGAACAGCACAGCCGCCGCCACACACACGGGATAAAGAATCTTTTTCATACAAGAACAACTAAGGTTATAGAGTATATATCGCTACTGTTTCTGGAAAAAATGTGGAGGATGGCTATCAATCCACATTGATTGGCAGCCATCCTCTGGATAATTAAAGGCTATTTGAGTGTGAGTTTGATGGAAGTGCCGTCGGATGGGAGGATGCCGGCATTGTTCCAGCCATCATCTACATACAAGGCAACAACTCTGACTTGTTTGCCGAGGTCAGGAACATTTGTCTTGTCAACTGCATATTCTACACCATAGAAGCCGCCCTTGACGAGTGAGCCTGCAACATTTGCTGCAGATACTACCATATTGTCCAAAGCCACATTCTGCTGGCTTGTAGCAGGACTCATTCCCAGGAACTGTTTATTGGCTTCCGGATCAATGTAAGTCCAGCATTCGCTCCAACCGAGCTTGATCTTACCGGCATTAGACCAGATGTATGAGTCAACAAGGACATCATAGCCATTAGGCTCCTCAGGGAATTCAGGCATCTTTCCGCCTGTATCTTCATTATTGTCAGCATCAAACATAAGACGGAGGGTACGAGGCTGGCTCTTACCACTGTCCCATTTCTCAGCCTCTGTATAGGCTGTTCCGATTACAGCAGCATCAACCTCCGCATAAACGTAAAGAAGTTCGTCCGTGTCATAGAATTTTATGAGTTTGACAGCTTTCTTGTCAGCATCAGACTCAACCTCTTTCATCACGACATCAGCCTCCGGAAGCTTTGCCCAATCGTCGAAGTTTCCGTCGATTACGATTCCCTCAACGTCGGCGTTGCTGTCATCGTCATTGTTGTTCTTGTTGCCGCCGTTGTCCTTGCTGCAGGCAACTGCTGCGAGTGACACCATCACTGCCGCAGCGAAAAAATTCATTGTTTTTTTCATATTTTCACTTGTAGAGAAAGTTATTACATAAGTTCAAGAGTGATGTACTGCTTGTCACCGCCCTGAGGGAGATAGCCATAAAGCTCTTTAGCATACTTCTCACCACCATAAGAGAGGACGCTGATATTGACCTTGTTCTGTCCGCGGAGCTGGTCCATGGCGTCACGGCTGATGGCAAACTCTTCTTTTACTACAGTTCCGACAAGTCTTGCCTGGAAATCGCTTCTGACAACAAGAGTATTGTCGAGGTTTCCTGCATTATCGGTTCCCCACATATAAGGAGGCCAAAGGTATTCGTCTCCATCTTTTGCTTCCCACTTGCTGTTAGCCCACTCTGTCGTCGGATCCCAATAGTTATACTGAGTCCAGCCGAGATTGATCTTTCCGGTCAACAGCCAGGTCAGCACGGTTCCACCCAATGTCACCGGAACGAGCTGGTCTGCGAGCCGTGCTGCCTTGCCCTCGACAGAGGACTTCAGCTTCTCGGACTCCTCGATCATCGTCACAATACGCTCATAACGCGAGCTGCCACCGACTTTTTTCACGCAGAAAGTGATCTCGCCCTCCTCTAACACACTGCCGGCATATACATAACCACCTTTTTCACGATGCACCGCCAACGGCTCACCGGTCAGTGATGCCTGGTTTACCATGCCATCACCGGATACGACCACTCCATCAAACGGAATGATATTACCCATATGTACGACAACCAGATCCTCTGCCTGTACCTGTGAAGTCTCGACCAATACTTCCTGATCCTCGCTCTTGACCCATACCTTAGATACCTGCAGTGCCATGCTGCGGGCGAGGTCTCCGACAGATTTCTTGTGAGTCCACTCCTCGAGTGTCTCACCGATACCGAGCAGGAACATCACTGAACCAGCTGTCGTTGTATCTCCGCGCAGGATGGACACGCCAATCGCTGTCGCATCCAATACAGCTACCTCGAGTTTTCTGTGTGCGAGACTGTATAGACCGGCTTTCAGATAGTGCAGCGATTTCCAGATGGTCCATGCCGCACGCAGCGGATAAGGTAAAAACAGCTTGCATGCATAGTGCCATGCGATCTGGCTCGCGATCTTGTCTTTGTACTCATTATTTAATGCCCGTCCGGAATTGGTCAAAACTGCCTCCGGAACTTCTACGGACTCATACCGGAATCTTCTCAGCGCCTGAATCACTGACGCGCGATCTCCGGAAAAGCAAATGCAGGCATCAGCCGTCCGTTCATAAACCGTTGCCTGCGTAACAGATTCCAGCGATTTCAGATAATACAAGAGCGTATCCGCCTGTGTCACAGACATACGCCCCTGTATCACATGAATTCGGATTCTGCCCGGAATCTCATGCTTGATCTCAAATTTCATCGATTACTCTGCCTGCGCTTCCTCTGCTGCGGGTTCCTCACACAGATCTTCCTCGTCCAGATCCTCCTGAACTGCAGCTTCCTTTGCCTGTGCACGCTCCTCATTGATCTGCTTTGCCTCTGCTAAAATATCACCGGCATTCTCCTGTACATTTTCAGCGGTCTTCATCACACAGTCCTTCGCACGTAATACTGCTGCGGTACAGCCTGTATACACTTTCTTTGCGTCTGCGCTTGATAAGATTTTGATTCCGGCTGTTCCAAACAGCACACCGCCTGCAAATAATCCGAGTTTTTTAAATTTAAAGATATCCATTTATTTATCCTCCGTTTTTCTTTTTTTCATTTCTGGCACTCTTTTTCTTTGATTCCAAGCAAAAGAAATGCCTCACCTGACTTTGATTCAGTGTTTCTTCCCCAGATGTGAAAATAATCCGGTCTTGGTATATGGCTCACTTTTCATTGAAAGCATCTTGTATCCGGTCTGCTCGATCGCTGTACGCAGTGCCTCCTCATCAAGTTCCTGCTCTGCAATGATCTCGCATGTTCCACTGCTGTGTGAGGAATACACTTTCTTCACACGAAAATCCCTGCGGATCATATCATTGATATGGCTCTCACACATGCCGCATGCCATACCCTCGATCTCCAATGTGGTCTTCACCATAGGCACACCTCCTTATCTTTTATTATCCTTATACATGGATTCCCGCGCTGATAGTGACGTCAAAACCGCCAGAACTTCCTTCCGAAGGCTTCACCTCAGGTAAA
>OQVS01000412.1_pt1 | contig 28902 bp, 19 predicted proteins | sample 1691601 | NCBI WGS metagenome assembly OQVS01 (sample SAMN03418268, study PRJEB22391) | human gut metagenome | biome: human-gut; feature: organic feature; material: feces | host: Homo sapiens | place: Tanzania | collected 2013-01 | reverse complement strand
GATTATAGCATCTAAACGGCTCAGGTCGCTCCCGCAAGGGAGCGTGGATTGAAATGTTGTAAATGAGATTATAGCATCTAAACGGCTCAGGTCGCTCCCGCAAGGGAGCGTGGATTGAAATGTTGTAAATGAGATTATAGCATCTAAACGGCTCAGGTCGCTCCCGCAAGGGAGCGTGGATTGAAATCAAATCAGCCAGTACGAACGAAACGGAAGGCAATGTCGCTCCCGCAAGGGAGCGTGGAGTGAAATACGCGAGAACTAGACGGTTTAGGCTGAAAAGTTGGTCGCTCCCGTGAGGGAGCGTGGATTGAAATGCGCTGTACCGGCAGAAGAAAATGATGCGTCGCTCCCGCAAGGGAGCGTGGATTGAAATTCTGGCAGGTAATGGAATTGATTTTCCAAAACCCGTCGCTCCCGTAAGGGAGCGTGGATTGAAATAGATGCAGCATACTGCTGAGCCTGCAGAGTAGTGTCGCTCCCGCGAGGGAGCGTGGATTGAAATACCGGCTCCAATCGCAAGCAACTGCAGAAGGCCCTGTCGCTCCCGAGAGGGAGCGTGGATTGAAATTCGCAGGACCGCCTGCAGAAGGTGCTCATCAGCGTCGCTCCCGTGAGGGAGCGTGGATTGAAATTGCTCCAGCAGCTGCGCTACGATACCACCACCGGTCGCTCCCGTGAGGGAGCGTGGATTGAAATACATAATCTCAAGTATCAGCATCAAGCTCGGCCTTAGGGTCGCTCACGCAAGGGAGCGTGGATTGAAATTCTAGGCTCTGCGGCTGTCTTAATCCGCTCTTCAAGTCGCTCCCGTAAGGGAACGTGGATTGAAATTCTCGCACATATTGTAATTGCGCATACTCCTGCAGGCACTCCAGTGAGGGAGCGTGGATTGAAATGCGAATGCGAGTAACGATGCGATCCTGGATTATTGTCGCTCCCGCAAGGGAGCGTGGATTACTACAAATAAATTAAGAATGGAAGTGGTACACATGGAATACAACGAAGAAGATCTTTTACAGCTTTCTGGTATTCAGCATTTCTGTTTTTGCCGCAGGCAATGGGCGTTGATTCACATTGAACAACAATGGCAAGAAAACCTCAGAACTGTGGAAGGTAACATTGTGCATGAGCGATGTCATGATGATGGTTTCATTGAGAAGCGCGGTGAGCTGTTGATTACTAGGGGCTTACGTGTATTTTCGCGAGAGCTTGGGGTTAGTGGTCAATGTGATGTTGTTGAATTTAAGGCTAATCCTGACGGCTGTAGGTTACGCGGTTATGAAGGGACATGGCTACCTTATCCTATTGAGTACAAGCGTGGCAAGAGCAAACTGATTGATGCTGATCGTTTGCAGCTTTGTGGACAGGCGATGTGCTTGGAGGAGATGCTGAAGGTATCAATAAAACAGGGGGCTTTGTTTTATGATGAAACGCATAGGCGTGAACGTGTAGAGTTTGATGCTGAGCTACGCAAAAAAGTTCGCAGTATGTTGGCTGAAATGCATATGTATTATGCTAAGGCATATACGCCAAGGATAAAACCAAAATCAGGCTGTAATGCTTGTTCACTTAAGGAAATTTGTTTGCCTGTGCTGTGTAAGAAAAATGATGTTGCTGGTTATTATGAAAGCTTTTTAGGTGAGGAGTAATCATGAGACACTTACTTAATACTTTATATATTACAAACGAAAAAAGTTATTTGTCTTTGGATAATGAAAATGTTATTATTAACATTGAGGGAAATGCTGTGAAGAAGCTTCCTCTGAGAATGTTTGAGCAGATTTTATACTTTGGTTATATGGGCGCAAGTCCTGCTTTATTAGGAGCATGTGCGAAGCATGGCATTTCGTTTTGCTTTTATAAGCCGAGTGGTCGCTTTTTGACAAGGGTTACTGCGAATAATAATAGCAATGTGCTGCTGCGCAAGGAGCAGTACAGGGTTTCTGATGATGAGCATAGAAGCTGTCTTTTAGCCAGAAATTTTATTGCAGCGAAGATTTACAATTCACGCAGTGTTTTGGCGAGAGCGAGACGCGATCATCCGTTGGTTGTGGATGTGGAGAGTATTGTAGCCGCAGAGCACGAGATGATGCGTTTAGCAAGGTTGTCTAGAAGGTGTACTGATTTAGCTGTATTGCGTGGCTTGGAGGGCGATGCGGCAAGCTTATACTTTGCGCAGTTTAATGAGTTGATTTTGCAAAGAAAAGATTTTTTTGAGTTTCAGAGCAGAGTTAAAAGACCGCCTACAGATGCTGTGAATGCATTGCTTTCATTTGCGTATGCTATTCTTGCAAATGATTGTGCTGCAGCACTTGAAGGTGTAGGTCTTGATGCTTATGTTGGTTTTTTACATCGTGATAGACCAGGTAGAATGTCGTTAGCCTTAGACTTAATGGAAGAGTTTCGCAGCGTCATTGCGGATAGGTGTGTGTTGACCTTAATTAATAATAGAATGCTGAGCAAGAAGGATTTTGTGCTTCAGGAAGATGGCGCTGTTTTGCTGAACGATACAGGTAGAAAAATCTTTTTGGAAGCTTGGCAAAAACGTAAGCAGGACGTAATTATGCATCCGTTTTTAAATGAGAAGCTGCCTATAGGCTTGTTGCCTTTTGTTCAAGCTCAGCTTTTGGCAAGATGCTTGCGTAAGGATTTGGATGAATATCCTGGCTATTTATGGAAATGAGGCGAGAAAATGCTTGTTTTGATAACATATGATGTAAATACACAGGATGCCGCAGGCAGAAGAAGACTGAATAAGATCGCTAAGCTTTGCGTAAAGCATGGACAGCGTGTTCAGAATTCAGTTTTTGAATGTTTACTGGAAAACTATGACTATAAAATACTGCAGCATGAATTGCTGAAAATAGCTGATTTGAATAAAGATAGTTTACGTTTTTATAAGCTTGGCGATAAATACGCTACGAAGATAGAGCATTTTGGCGCGAAAGCGACTTATGATCCCCAAGACGTTATGTTGTTTTAAATAATTCTATTTCGAGGTGCCCATGATCTACATCCTAAAATTCATCGCCGCCTGGCTGCTCCCCCCAGGCCTCTTCATCCTCCTGGCAGCTCTGCTGACCTGCCTGCTCTTCCGGCGCAGGGCAGGCCGCGTACGCTATCTGGCGCTCGCGCTGACGCTGCTCCTCTACCTGTGCTCCACCACGCTCGGAGCGCGTCTTTTGGCCCTGCCGCTGGAGCACGCCTGTCCGCAGCAGCAGCCCTCGCAGGCGCAGCTCATCGTGGTGCTGGGCGGTGGCTCTGTCGGCGGCGTTCCGGACGGGGCGCAGCAGGGCGGCCTTGGTGCCTATGGCGCGACACGCCTCTTGACCGCCGCACGGCTGGCGAAGCAGCACGGCCTGCCTGTGCTGATTACGGGCGGCCAGGTTTTTGCCGATGGCGCGAGTGAGGCGCTGATCAGTGCGCGGATCCTGCGTGACCTGGGCCTGCCTGACGCGCAGATCATCGTCGAGCCGCAGGCACGCACGACGCAGGAGAACGCCGGCTACACGGCAGCGCTGTGCAGGGAGCTTGGCTATGAGCGCGTGCTGCTGGTGACGAGTGCGTTGCATATGCCACGCAGCAAGTATTTCTTTGAGCGCTATCTGGGAACGCAGGGGATAACGCTGTACACCTACCCCTGCGACTACACGCTGAATCCCGCATCGCCGTTTTCGCTGCGCCGCCTTGTGCCGCAGTCCGGCGCCCTGGAGATAAGCTGCAATGCGCTGCATGAATATGTCGGCCTTATCGGCGGACGCTTGCGCTAAGAGAATATGTATATATGCTGATAAGCCGCAGGGCTGTGCGAACGTGCATGGCTCTGCGGTTCTTATTATTTATTAAATTCTGCGCGAGATTGACTATTGCGGATGATACTGCTAAAATTATATTGATGGACTATAACAGTTTATAAGGCGGCCGTCTTGCGCGAGACCGCTGCGATATAGAGAAAGAAGAAGCTGTTTAAAAATTTTTGAGGTATTGCATGAATGAAGAGTATGAGAAGTAATTTCGCAAAATATGTCTGCTTATGCCTGAGCGTTTTGCTGGTACTCGTGTGCCTGCCGCTGCAGGCGCTGGCGACGGAGGGCAAGGTTGTACGCGTAGGCTGGTATGAGGGCGGCTATAACATAACAGGCCCGAACGGTGAGCGCAGCGGCTATGGCTATGAGTATCAGCAGACCGTGGCCGCGTATACAGGCTGGCGCTACGAATACGTCAAGGGCAACAGTATGGAGCTGCTGGAGAAGCTGCAGCGTGGCGAGCTTGATATGCTTAACTGCATCTCCTACACGCCGGAGCGTGCGCAGCATGTGCTGTTTTCGTCTATGTCTATGGGCAGAGAAAAATATTATCTTTATGCCGATATAGATAAGACGGGTATTTCTCCTTCAAATCTGCGCTCGCTGGAGGGCAAGGGCGTGTGCATGATGGCAAGCAGCATGATGGAGACGGCGTTCAGCGATTGGGAAAAGCAGCAGGGATTGCACACCAGGCATATGCTTGCCAACAGTATGGAGAAGAGAAAAAGGCTGGTTGACCAAGGCGAGGCAGTCGCCGTGGTGGCGACGGAGCTTTTGCCGATGAAACAGGAGGGCCTGTCAGCGGTTACGCCGGTGGGCAGCTCGGATATATATTTTGCGATTAACAAAAACCGTCCTGACCTCAAGGCCGAGCTGGACGAGGCTATGCGCAGGATCCAGCAGGACAGGCCTTTTTATCCAGAGGAGCTGTATAAGCAATACATGACCGTGGCAGCTGTGCCGGTGCTTTCCGAAGATGAGCAGGCGTGGCTGGCGCAGCATGGCACGATCCGCATCGGCTTCGTCAATGGCGAGCGCGGCTTCTTCTCTTATGAGGAGGAGGGCACTTCTACCGGCGTTATCGCTGACTATATCCGCTATGCAGAAAACTGCTTTGAGAAGCGAAAGCTGGATTTTTCCGTGCAAAGCTTCGATACGCAGGAGGAGATGATGCAGGCGCTGCGGGATGGCAAAATAGACATGATTTTCCATTTTTACAATAATCCCTATTTTGCAGAAGAGCATGGCTTCATGCTTTCTAATAAGGTTATGTCGCTCAGCATGCCTGTCATCACCTCGCGCAAGAATTTCAATGAAGCGAACGCCAATGTTGTGGCTCTGTGCAGGGATAATAATTTTGCCAAGGCCTATGTTTCCTATCACTATCCGCAGTGGAAGATCAAAGAATATGCTTCGCGTGCAGAGGCGGAGCAGGCTCTGCGCAAGGGCGAGGCGGACTGCTTTTTTGCAAAGTACAGTATGCTGACGGATTATGCCGATGATAAATTGCTGCACGCAGTCTTTCTGAGCAAGCCGGGGAATGTTGCCTTCGCTGTCAACAGGAACGATACCGTGCTGCTGTCCGTGCTGAACAAAACGCTGCGAGCTATGCCTGCTTCTGTGATGGCAGGCAACCTGTCGATGTATGACAAGCCTGTGCAGAAGGTTACGCTGAAGGACTTTATCAAGCAGAATATGCTGACGCTGATTGCTTTTTTTGTGCTTATCATCGGCCTTATGCTGACGCTGCTGCATAAGGAGCGCAAGGCGGCGCGAGAGGCAGTGGCTTTGACCGCAAGACTGAAGGAAAGCCAGGAGCAGCTCAAGCAGGCGCTGGAGCAGGCAGAGAGCGCCAGCGAAGCCAAGACCAACTTCCTGTCGAATATGTCGCATGATATCCGCACGCCGATGAACGCGCTGCTGGGCTACACCAAGATGCTGAAGCCGAAAATCAAGGACGAAGAGCTGCTGGGTTATGTGGATAAAATGGAGAAGTCGGGCAATCTTTTGCTGTCGATTATCAACCACGTGCTGGACATGGCGCGTATCGAGAGCGGCAAGATGGAGGTCAACGAGGTCTATAGCAGAGTTGGCATAGACATTGAAGAGCTTATCTCCGTGTTCAGCGTGGAGGCGAAGAAGAAGAATATCCGCCTGCTGACTAGCGTACAGGTAGAGCATGGGCATATTATGTGTGATATTACGAAAATCAGGGAGATTTTCAGCAATCTTATCAGCAATGCGATTAAATATACGCCTGAGGGCGGCACTGTCGAGTTTAATACACGCGAGCTGCCCTGCTCAAGGCCCGGCTATATGCGTATTCAGTCGGAGATTGCCGATAACGGCATGGGCATGAGCAAGGAATATCTGCCGACGCTTTTCGATGCCTTCTCGCGTGAGCGCAATACGACTGTCGGCAAAATCAGCGGCACAGGCCTGGGCATGGCCATCGTGAAGAAGCTGGTGGAGATGCAGGGCGGCACGATTGAGGTAGAAAGCGAGCTGGGCAAGGGCAGCAGGTTCATCGTGACGTTTGAGCATCCTATTGCGGACGAATCGTATTATAAGCAAGAGGAGCAGGAGGCCAAGAGTGCGCAGGGCGCAGAGCTCATCAAGGGCAAGCGCATCCTGCTGGCAGAGGACAACGACCTCAATGCCGAAATCGCGCTGTTCATCTTGCGGAACATGGGCCTGGAGGTGGAGCGCGTGGAGGACGGCGCTCAGTGCGTAAGCACTCTGGAGCAGCAGCCGGCAGGCACGTATGACCTAATTTTTATGGACGTGCAGATGCCGAAGATGGACGGCTACACGGCAGCGCAGAATATCCGCGCTCTTGACGACAAAAAGAAGGCGGCCATCCCCATCGTGGCCATGACGGCCAACGCCTTCGCTGAGGATAGAGAGCGGGCCTTGGCGGCAGGCATGAACGGCCACATCGCCAAGCCGATAGATGTGAAGAAGCTGGAGCAGGCTTTGGTGAAGCTGCTGGGAGAGACGGCGCGGAGCTGAAGGAAATAACAGCGGTTGCAAAGCTAAGGGAAGGAGAAGGCAGATTATGGGCTTATTTTTGAATACATTGTCTCCGGCAATGCTGTACGAGGAAATTGCGGGCAGTACCTATTTTGTTGATAAGACGGAGTTTATCGGCAGGGTAGCAGAGCGCATCGGCACGAGCGCTAAGTATCTGTGCCTGACGCGTCCGCGCCGCTTTGGCAAGACGGTCATGGCGAATATGCTAGGAGCCTTTTTCACTAAAGCAGGGGACAGCAGAAAGATTTTTGCCTCCCTGAAAATCAGCGGCAACACGCAGGTCATGCAGCAGATGAATCAGTATAACGTGATTTATATTGACTTCAGCAGAGTCGGCGGTGACAGCAGCTCGTATACCAGCTATATAGAAAACATTACTGCTATCTTAAAAAGTGACTTGCATAAGGCTTATCCGCAGGTTGATTACCGCGTCGGCGGCAGTGCTTCCGAGGATTTGGAGCGCATAACGGCGGCGACAGGCGAGCGCTTTATCTTTATTTTTGACGAATGGGACGCAATTTTTCATGCGTCGTTCATCACCGAAGAGGACAGGAAAAGCTATCTGCTATTTTTGCGGGATTTGCTGAAGGACCGCGCCTATGTGTATCTGGCATATATGACAGGCGTTCTGCCTATTTCTAAGTACACAAGCGGCTCGGAGCTGAACACGTTTGCCGAGTATAATATGGCGACGATGGTTATGTACAGTGATGTCTTCGGTTTTACGGATAGTGAGGTTGATGCTTTATTCACTAAGTATTTGCAGAATACGGAAAGGCCGCGCGTTACGCGTGAGGGCCTGCGCGTCTGGTATGACGGCTACCACTCTGCTGCAGGCGAGCTGATGTACAATCCGCGCTCTGTGGTGCTGGCGCTGCAAAATAATCAGCTGTATAATTATTGGACAAGCTCCGGACCGTATGATGAAATTTTTTATTATATCAAAAACAACGTGCAGGCAGTGCGCGATGATTTGGCGCTGATGGCAGCAGGCGAGCGTATTTCGGTGAGGATTCAGGAGTATGCGGCGATGCTGCTGGAGCTGAATACGAAGCAGCAGATTTTTTCGGCTATGGTTGTCTATGGTCTGCTGACGTATGAAAACGGTCAGGTCTTTATTCCGAATAAGGAGCTGATGGACAAGTTCAATGAGCTGCTGCTGACGAAGGCTTCCTTAGGCTATGTGCATCAGCTGGCGCTGAAGTCGGAGCAGATGCTGCAGGCGACCTTGCATGGCGACACGGAGACGATGAGCAGCATTTTGGCTTTTGCGCATCATACGGAGACGCCGCTTTTGGTATATAATAATGAGACAGAGCTGTCTGCTATAGTCAATCTTGTGTATCTGGCGGCGCGTGATAGATATTATGTGCAGCGAGAGGATAGAGCAGGTCTTGGTTATGTAGATTTCATTTTCTATCCCTATAACCAGCATGACGACTGCTTGATTTTGGAGCTGAAGGTTGACCATACGCCGGAGGAGGCCATTGCGCAGATTAAGGAGAAGCAGTACGCTTTGAAGTTTGCGGGCACCTTAGGTGATGCGCACAAGCGTTATGACGGCCGCATTCTTGCTGTCGGCATTGGCTACAATAAAAAGGACAAGCAGCATAGCTGTAAGGTTGAGGTCTTACAAGCCTAACAACAACAAACCACGCCCCCTGGTTATGCAAAGGCGCATAGCCGGAGGGCGTGGTTTTTGTTATGCGATATATCAGCTGAGGCCGAGGGCCAGGCCAATCTGTCTGACGATGAAGGCGACGCACCAGGCTATCGCCAGCTCATAGACCATGAGGCAGAGCGTGCTGCTGTCCGAGTTCAGCTCACGGCGAATGGTGGCCAGCGCTGCGACGCAGGGCGGATAGAGCAGGCAGAACACGAGGAAGGTGTAGGCTGTCAGCGGCGAGAACAGGCTCGCCAGGTCAGGCGCACCGCCGCTGCCGACGGCGAGCACGGAAAGCGTGCTGATGACAACCTCCTTCGCCGTTATGCCGCAGATAAGCGAGGTGGCTGCCTGCCAGCTGCCAAAGCCGAGCGGCGCAAAAATCGGTGCTGCCAGCTTGCCAAGGGTGGCGATGACGCTGGACGAAGCATCGACCATATAAAAGCGGGCATCGAAGTTCTGCAAAAACCAGACGATGATGCTGACGATGAAGATGACCGTGAAGGCCTTATGCAGAAAGTCCTTGGCCTTTTCCCACATATGCATGACGATGTTGCGGGCGGTGGGCAGGCGGTAGGCCGGCAGCTCCATGACGAAGGGCACAGGCTTGCCGCGGAAGACGAAGCTGTTAAGCAAAAGTCCGGAGATGATGGCCACGCAGATGCCGATGAGGTAGAGCGAGAGCATCACCAGGCCGCCGCTTTTCGGGAAGAAGGCAGCGATGAACATGCCGTAGATGGGCAGCTTGGCGCTGCAGCTCATGAACGGCGTGAGCATAATGGTCATTTTGCGGTCACGCTCACTGGCGAGTGTACGCGAGGCCATGATGGCAGGCACGCTGCAGCCGAAGCCGATGATCATCGGCACGAAGGACGAGCCGGAGAGACCGATTTTGCGCAGCAGCTTGTCCATGACGAAGGCGACACGCGCCATATAGCCGCTGTCCTCGAGCATCGAAAGGAAGAAGAACAGCGTGACGATGGTTGGCAAAAAGGAGAGCACGGCGCCGACGCCGGAGAAGATGCCGTCGATAATCAGCGAATGCATGGGCGGCGCGATATCCAGCTCGGTCAGGCCGTTGTCCGCAGCTGTCGTGACAGCGTCGATGATGCTGCTGAGGATGTCGCTTAAAAAGGCACCGATGAGGTCAAAGGTCAGCCAGAAGACCAGGCCCATGATAAGAATGAAAATCGGAATCGCATAAAATTTATGCGTCAGATAATGGTCAATTTTTACGGAGCGCAGCTGTGCCTCCGTGTGCTTGGGCTTCTGCACTGTCTGCGCGCAGAGGTCCTCGATGTAGGCGTAGCGCATATCTGCGAGCGCGGCCTCCTTATCGGTGTTGAGCTTTTCCTCCATCTCGGTGACGAAGTGGCCGATGATGTCGCGTTCGTTCTCCGAAAGCTGCAGGGCGTGGGCGAAGTCGCTGTCGCCCTCGATGAGCTTCGTAGAGGTGAAGCGCAGCGGCAGGCTTTGGCGGCGGACCTTGGCTTCAATAAGATGCGCAATGCCGTGGATGGCGGTGTGCACAGGGCCGCTGCAGAAGTCCAGACGCTGGGGCAGCAGCTGGTTTTCTGCCACCGTGACGGCGCGGCGCAGCAGCTCGCCCACGCCCTCGCCGGTGTTGGCGGTGATGGGGACAACGGGCACGGTCAGGGATTCCTCCATGGCCTTGATGTCGATGCTGCCGCCGCTGCTGGTCAGCTCGTCCATCATGTTGAGGGCGATGACCATGGGGATATTCAGCTCGATGAGCTGCAGCGAAAGATAGAGGCTGCGCTCGATATTGGTCGCGTCAATGACGTTGATGATGGCGTCCGGCTTGTTGTATAAAAGCAGGTCGCGCGTAACGATTTCCTCCGAGGTATAGGGGGAAAGCGAGTAGATACCGGGCAGGTCGATGACACCGGCGTCGGGGACGGCGAGCACCGTGCCTTCCTTTTTCTGGACAGTTACGCCGGGAAAGTTGCCGACGTGCTGGTTGCTGCCTGTAAGATAGTTGAACAGCGTGCTTTTGCCGCAGTTCTGGTTGCCGACGAGGGCGAAATGCAGCGTCATGCTTCGCTCACCTCCGGCGTCACGGTGATTTTGGCGGCTTCCTCAGCACGCAGCGTCAGCTCGTAGCCGCGCAGGGAGATTTCCAGCGGATCTCCGAGCGGAGCACGCTTGCGCACTATGACGCGCGTGCGGGGAGTAAGCCCCATGTCGAGCAGACGACGACGCAGAATGCTGCCCTCGCCGCCGACTTTATCAATGATAGCCTCCTCACCTAAGGGAAGCTTATCTAGTGTTATTTTTTCCATAGTAGAAACCTTCTTTAACTTGATTTTGCCTTTGCTATCTCATTATATAGTCGAATGTGCAGATAGTCAACATTATTCAGAGTTTTGCTTTAGCTTGTAGATAACATATACTTTAACGAAGATTGCAGGCAAATACCATACCCTAACTTTTTAGACACTTTGCCAGTAGTGTCCAGCAAGATTTGATATGCTTTCAATAAGTCGGTGCTTTTCCAGAAAAAACTAGGAGCTTTTTTGTGAAAAAGGTGTAATTTAGGCATAAAAGCACTTGACTTTTTCTAGAAACCTAGTATAATTCTAATTGAAAACAAATCTCGTTAAAGGATGATGAAAATGGCTAAAAGAAATACTATTCAAAGACAATTAGTAATTGCGGCTGTACGTTTTTTAGCGGATCACCCTACTGCTGAAGAAGTATATGACCGTATCACTCTGGAGTACCCTGATATCAGCAAGGGTACCGTTTACCGCAACCTGAACAGCCTTGTTGAAAGCGGACTGCTGAATAAGGTTTCCGTTCCTAGTGGTGCAGATCGTTTTGATCATATTCTGGCAAGACATTACCATATCAAATGCACCGAATGCGGTACTTTTATGAACGTAGAAAACTTCGATTACATTCCGGACATGGATGAGAAGGTTGCTGCTGTAACCGGCTACCAGATGAACCACCATGACATCGTATTCAGCGGCATCTGCCCTGAATGCCAAAAGCACGCACACGAGCATGCTGCTGAGGAAGGCGAAGAAATTTTAGGCGACGACAAGAACTAACCTGTTTTTTGCTGTGCCTGAGGGTGAAGCTAATGACGCTCTACTAAGAAATTAGTAGGGCGTTTTTATTTGTGCAAAAAGTTTTCCGCAGAGCTTTTCCTGCGGCGCAGATGGACAGCTTTTGGCAGGGAATTTATGCTATAATGGGATTAATGAAATTTTAGATTGCAGCTTTTAGATAAAGCTTTTTAGTTAGCTACGCAGGAAAGGCGGGAAGATTATGGCGAAGAAAATCGAGCTTTGGCGCGTGCCTTTAGGCTGCAGCGCACGCAATAGCTTTGCAGAGCAGCTGGAGAAGCTGCCCTTTGGCGAGGGCGTGCTGGTGCTGCCGAACAGGCTGCTGACGGACGACGTGAAGCGCAGATATAATGTGGAGGTTATCGGCCTCGATACGCTGGCCAACAAGCTGCTGAACAGCAACGGCTATGTGGATTTTGATGAAATCAGCCGCCGCAGTCAGGAGCTGATTGTGCAGGATATTATTGAATATATGATGCTGGACGGGCAGGAGGAAAAGGAGCAGTCGCGTTTGCATGAGCTGCAGCAGGACAAGCCGCTGAGCTATTTTGATAAGCTGGCGTACAGGCCCGGCTTTGTGAAGGCGATGGCCTCGCTCGTGAGTCAGCTGGCACGCAGCGGTGCGACGCGTGAGGAGATTATCCGGGCGCTGGAATTATGGAAGGACGAGGAGAACAAGGACGGCGTGAGGCGCGAGGGCCTTTATGGCAGCAAGGACGAGGGCGTGCGCAATGTCTATCTGCTCTACCGCCAGCTGCTAGAAAATAACCATTGGTATGACCTCGAGGGCAAGTATCGTCTGGCGCTGCAGATTTTGCAGGAAAAGAAGCGGCCGGAGCTTATTTGGCGCAAGCTTTATTTCAGCGATTACTACAGCTTCGACAGGCTGCAGGTGGACTTCATACGTGCGCTGGCGCAATACTGCGAGATTAAGGTCGGCATGGTGTATGAGCCTGTGGGCAAGGCTGGCGATGGCAATGAACGCGATAAGTATTTTTCGGCGACGCAGAGCAGCTACACCTGGCTGCTGGAGGGCTTTCGCCAACATAATAAGGATGATAAGCAGCAGGAGCGTGTACAGATTGCTGTCGAGGAACGCGTGCTGAAAAAAGAAGAGCTGACGAAGGCTGCATTGCCTGCGGATATAGAGCAGCTGCGCCATCTGGGCGCTAATGTAGCGCCGATGGCGGCAGAGAACGTCAAGTTATATAAGTTTGGCAGCCGTGAGGCCGAGCTGCGCTGGGTGCTGGCCGACGTGAAGCAGCTGCTGCGCTCCGGTGTGGCGGCGCAGAAGGTTTTGGTGGCGGTGCGCGATTTGAACAGCTATGCAGGACTGCGGCGCTTGGCCGATGAGTATGGCCTGCCCATCAGCCTGCCGCAGACCTCGGCGCTGGCAGCACAGCCCTTGGTTGAGCTGCTGCAGCTGCTTTTGGACAGCGTGAGCGACAGCCATGAGGGGGCAGAGGCGTATTTTGCGCTGCTTTCGAGCGAGCTGCTGCCGCTGTTGGTCGAGGCGGATATCGAGGGTGCAGCGGAGCTGCGCCAGAAGAAATACTTCAAGCGCCGCAGCGCTGCGCAGCAGGCTGCGCACGCTGCTTTGGCAGAGGACGAGCTGTGGTCGCTCTTGGATGAGTTCATCAGCGATATGGAGCAGGCGAAGAGCAAGCGTGCGCCGCTGTCGAGCTATACGCAGCAGCTGGCGGCTCTGCTGCAGACGCTGCAGCTGGAGCAGAGGCTGGGCCTGGCGTGCAAGCAGGGCGCACTGCCTCTGGACGCTGTGGCTGCCTGCCTGCGCACTCGCGATGCGCTCGTGCGCCTGTTGCAGCAGCTGGAGCGTGACTATCAGCGCTGTGGCCGCGAGCATGACAAGATTACCCTGCAGGATTTCCGCAAGCTGTGGCAGGAGGCGCTGCTGCAGACGGAAATCGTGCTCAAGCATGGACGGCAGGATGGCGTGCTGATTACCTCGGTTATCAACGTCCCCGGTCTGAGCTTTGACCATGTATATATTATGGGCCTGCGAGACGGCGAGTTTCCGCAGGCGAAGAATGAAAACTGGATTTATAACGATAAGGAGCGCAGCGAGCTGTCGGCTGCTGATGTAATTTTGCCGACGACGGCGCAGTCCTACGCGGAGGATGCGTGCTTCTTTGCGCAGACGGTGACGGCGGCGCAGCAAAGGCTGGTGCTTTCCTGGACGGAGGAGGCGGAGCACGACGAGAGCGTGTATGTGCATGCGGTGCAGAAGCTGTTTACGAACCTGGAGGCGCAGTCTGCTCCGGCGCAGCCCTGTGCTTCTCCGCAGGAGGTGGAGCGCAAGGGCGAGGCTGTCGACAGCGGCTGGCTGGCGCAGCAGATTGGCAGCGCTGCAGGTCGTGATGCTGCTCATGCTGCCGATTCAGTAGCGCAGCGCGAGCTGGGCAGGCTGACGCTGGCTGCGGCGCAGGCTGACGCTCTGCGCCTTGCACAGCCCGAGAGCGTCTATAACGGCGTGCTGGCGGACGAAGCGCTGCGTCTGCGTGTACAGCAAAAGGTCGGCTCGCTGTTCAGTCCGAGCAGGCTGGAGCTGTACGCGCAATGTCCGTTCCGCTATCTGGGCGAGTATCTGTGGAAGCAGCAGCAGTTCGCCGCGAAGGAGGACGAGGTGGAGCCTGCGGACGAGGGCTCGCTGCTGCATGAGGTGATGGCGCGTTTCTTTGCGCCGCGCCTTGGCAGAAGCCTGTGCGCGGAGGAGCTGGCTGCCTTGCGTGCGGAGCTGGAGCAGACCTTTGACGCTGTCTGCGCCGAGTTTGTCGCGCAGGACAGGATTGTCGACAATGCGCTGTGGCAGGCAGAGCAGCCGCGCCTTTTGCAGCTTTTGCAGCGCTGGCTGGCCTTTGAATATGCTGACAGGGCAGAGTGGAACGGCTTTACGCCTGCTGCCGTGGAATGGGATTTCAGCTCGCAGAACGGCAAGCCGTATGAGCTGCAGCTTAACAGCGGCAAGAGCGTGCGTCTGGCCGGACGCATCGACAGAATCGACAGCGATGGCGAGAGCATTTTTATAACCGATTACAAGCGCAGTAAGGCTCCGGCCGGTGCTGATGTGCAAAAGGGACTGGATATCCAGCTGCCGGTCTATCTGCTGGCGGCTGCGGCGATGTATGCAGGCGGCAAAAGGGCGGCAGGCGGCTGCTATTTCGTACTCAAGGACAGCGAACGCAGCAGCATCCAGCTTTTTGGCAGCTGCGGCAATGCGGCGATGGAGAAGCAATATAAAAGCAGCAGGATAGAAAAGCTGCCTTGGGACAGCTTTAAGGAATTCTGTGAGAATATAATCCGTAATTATATAGAAAGCATTTATGCAGGTGCGTTCCCTGTGAACCCGAAGAAATGCGATGCGTATTGCCAGCTCAGCGGTATCTGCCGCAAGCAGGAGCTGAAGCTGGTGGCGCAGGAGGAAGGAAGTGGCAGCGATGAGTGAGGAGAAGAACAAGGCTGTGCAATATACAGACGAGCAGAAGCAGGCGATAGAAACGATTGACTGCAACGTGGCTGTTTCTGCAGGCGCAGGCAGCGGCAAGACGAAGGTGCTCGTGGCCCGCTTTATGTATATTCTCGAGCAGTCGCTGGCGCAGAAAAAGCCGCTGGAGGCGGCGAATATCCTGGCGATTACCTTTACGCGTAAGGCGGCAGGCGAGATGAAGACGCGTATCCGCCAGAGCATCAGCGACAAGATAAATGAGGATAAGCTCAACGCGTCCTTCTGGCGCAAGCAGCTGCAGAACCTTGAGCGTGCGCAGATTACCACGATTCACGGTCTGTGCAGCCGTATTCTGCGCGAGAATCCCGTTGAGGCACAGCTGGACCCCGGCTTTACGGTGGCCGAGGATTTCGAGGGACAGCAGTTCGTCAAGGATTGCGTGGCGCGTTACCTGCGCCAGGCCCTGACGCAGGATAACGCTGCCCTGCGCCGTCTGCTGCATATTTATGGCGCGGCGAGCTTTACGACGCAGGTGAGCGGCCTTTTGCCGCAGCTGGCAGATATTACCGGCAGGCTGGGCGCTGGGGAACAGCAGGACCTTACGCAGCCGTACCGGGAGTTTTTAGCGTCTTGCGAAGGCTGGAAGGAGGAGCTGCTTTTGGCGCTTACGGAGCTTGTCGAGCAAAGAGAAAACCTGACCACTAAGACTTCGCAGGGACGCAAAGCCTTAAACCTTCTGGCAGAGCTTTTTGTGCAGGTGCAGAGCGAGCTGCGTGCAGAAAAAACTGATTTTACGACTCTGGATAATGTCCTTGGCGGTATGCAGGCGCGTGGCAAGGTGAAAGAGCTTCTTGTAGATATCCGTGATTTGTGCAACAAGCTGCGGCAGCAGGAGGTTGTAAAAAATGCTATTCCTGTCGTGCAGGACTGGCAGGCCGTGCTGCAGGAGCTGGAGGAATATATCAGCCAGCAGAAGGCTCAGCTGGAGCTATTGACCTTTGACGATTTGGAGCTGCAGGCGCTGGAGCTGTTGCAGAGCAATGAGCAGGTGCGCCGCAAGTACCATGAGCGCTTCCGCTATATCATGGTCGACGAGTTTCAGGATACCAACGAGCGCCAGCGCCAGCTCATCTACCTTTTATGCGGCGACAGCATGACGGAGCTCGAGGGCAGCAAGCTGTTCATCGTCGGTGATGCCAAGCAGTCGATTTATCGCTTCCGTGGCGCGGAGGTGCGCGTGTTTGCCGAGGTGCAGCGTGAGCTGGCCAAGCGTGGCGGCAGTCTGCTGAAGCTGTCGAAGAACTTCCGCAGCATCAAGGGCGTGCTGACGGCCTGCAATATTGCCTTCAGGGAGCTTTTAGGCGAGGATACGAGCCGTGATGTTTATTTCGAGGCGCTCGATTATAATAAGGACGTTGTTATTGAGCCAGTGCTGCTGGAGGTTGGCTATGCGAAGGAGCAGAAGCCGCAGCGCCGCAGGCTGGAGGCAGCGGCGGTGGCGCAGAAAATGCGTGAGCTGCACGATAACGAGCAGGTGGCCTATGGCAAGATGACCGTGCTGCTGGAGGCCATGACGGAATGCGCTGTGATTGCCGCAGAGCTGGAGAACAAGAATATTCCCTATGTCATCATCGACGGCAAGGGCTTCTACGAGCGGCAGGAGGTGCTGGATTTGCTGCATCTCTTGACCGTGCTGCATAACCGCTATCGCAGTCTGGAGCTGGCAGGCGTTTTGCGTTCGCCGTACTTCGGTCTGGACGACGCGACGCTGACGCAGCTGTTTTTGTGCGGTGCGGACAGCTTATGGCAGGCGCTGCAGGAGGCTGATACAGCGTGCCTCCCTGCGGAGCAGGGAGCACGCGTGCAGAGGGCGCGTGAGCTTCTGGCGCAGCTGCGCAGCTACGCAGCGCTGTACGCTCTGCCGGAGCTGCTGGCCGAGCTGTGGCGTGTGCTGGCGGTGGAGGCTGTGCTGAGCGTGCAGAAGCACGGCGAAAGCAAGCTGGCGAATGCCTGCAAGCTGCGTGACGAGGCGACCGCCTTCTGCGCAGGCCGTCAGGCGAGCCTTGGCGACTGGCTGGCGCAGGTGGAGGCCGTGCGTGAGTCCAACGCGAAGGCGACGACGGCGAATCTGGACGCCGAGGAAGCAGTACAGATTATGACGATTCATAAATCCAAGGGTTTGGAGTTCAATACAGTGTTCCTGCCGCAGCTTGACCGCAAGGGACAGAGCGACACGAGCGTGATTAAATATAACAGGGAATATGGCCTGGGCATCAAGGCACCGCTGGCTGACGGCACGCTGGTGAGCACGGCTGTCCTGGATGCTATCAAGGAGTTTGACAAGCAGCGTGAGCGTGAGGAGTACGTGCGTAAGCTTTACGTAGCTATGACGCGTGCCGAGGAGCGTTTGATTATGTCGGGCGCTGTCGAGGGCAGCAGAACGGAGGAAGAGGGCAGCATGCACTTCACGCTCAAAAAGCAGCGCGAGAAGGCTCTGCACGAAAAGCGCTGGCTGCAGCAGCTCATGGATATCTTTGAGCAAACGGGCACGGGTATAAGCGTGGAGCTGGTCGAGAACGTGGAGCTGACGGATGCAGAGGAGGAGCAGGGCAAGGAGCGCTTCGCTGTCACTGCGGAGGTGGAGCAGCAGATTGCGCCGCTGCCGACGTTCTGCGGCAACGGACGCAGCTATTTTACGGCCAGCGCTCTGCAGACCTATCTGCACTGCCAGCGCCAATATTACTACCAGCAGGTGCTGGAGCTGCCGCCGCTCGAGGCGACGAACTGCGTCAATGGCGAGTGCGACACGCTGCCTGCCTATGTGACCGGCCTTATCGTCCACAGGGCGCTGGAGCTGTATCGCGGTGATGCGAAGGCGGCGCTGGCGAAGGCTGTCAGCGAGCAGGAGCTGGAGGCAGCGCCTGTGGCGAAATATCTTTTTGAGCAGTATCTGGACAGCGCCTTATATAAATCGCTGCCGACTGAGCACCGCCGTGAGCAGCGCTTCCTGCTGCCTGAGGATGGCCTGATGCTGGAGGGCATTATCGACTATCTGGCAGATACGCAGGACGGTCTTGTGCTTGTCGATTACAAGACAGGCGCACCGCCGGCAGAGGACGAGGTGCATGACGGCTATGCTTATCAGCTGGCGATATACAAGGCTGCGGCAGAGCAGATGTATAAAAAGACTGTGGCCAGAGCAGAGCTGCATTTCTTGCAGAACAATACGCGCTGGACGCTGCCTGAGGCAGATACATATTACAGCGATGCACTGGCCCTGTGCCGAAAAATTGCTGCGAAGTGCGAGGTGCAGGACTTCGCCTGCAATGCCGGCAGAGCCTGCAGCTATTGTCCGTATGCCTATATCTGTCCGCAGGATAAATGAGGGGGAATTTTTTTATGCTGACGAAAAGCTTTATTGAATTTTTATACGAGGCAGCGCATATTCAGCGCTGGAATGAGCATATCCGTCCGAGCGGCTTCACCGAGCTGGATAAGCAGGCGCATAAGATGATGATAGTCTATGTGCTGGCGCGTCACGAGGAGGACGACCACGGTGCGGAGATAAACTGGCGCCTGTTGATTGAGGGCGGCATTTTTGAGTTTATGCAGCGCAATGCGCTGACGGACATCAAGCCGCCGATTTTCCACGAGATGATGCGCGTGTACGGCAAGGAGCTCAACGAATGGGTTTATCAGGAGCTGCGCCGTCGCATTCCGGATATTCAGGACGACTTTATGCAGAAGATGCAGCGTTATTTTGAGGAGCCCGGCTATGCGGCGATGGAGAAGAAGCTGCTGCGGGCGGCGCATTATCTGGCGACGAAGTGGGAGTTTGAGCTTATCTATCACTTTAATGAGGGCATTTATGGCAGCGAGGATACGAAGGCGCTTATTGAAAATGAGCTGGAGGACCATTATGATTTGGCCGCTGTGAAGAAGCTGGCGCTCAAGGGCAAGAGCAGCAAGTTCATCGACCTGGTGGGACAGCTGCGCTTCCAGAAGCGTTGGGCGCAGTCGCCGCGCGTACCGGAAACCTCTGTGATGGGGCATGTGCTGCTGGTGGCGATTATGGGCTATTTCTGCGCCGTGAAGCTGCACGCCTGCGATGAGCGTATCGTGGGCGACTTCCTCTGCGGTCTCTTCCATGACCTGCCCGAGGTGCTCACGCGCGATATTATTTCGCCGGTGAAGCGCAGCGTGCCGGGACTGGATGAGCTGATTAAAAAAATCGAGGAGCGTCTGGTGGCGGAGAAGATTCTGCCGCTTCTGCCCTACAGCTGGCATGAGGATATTTTGTATTATACGCAAAACGAGTTCAGCAACAGGGTGCGCATTAACGGCAAAACTGAGCAGACGACGATTGAGGAGATTAACGCGAGGTATAACGAGCCCGGCTATCACGCGATTGACGGCGCGGTGCTCAAGGGCTGTGATAATCTGGCTGCCTTCGTCGAGGTCTGGCTGTCGCAGCGCTATGGCATTAGCTCGCCGCGGATGGAGGAGGGCGAGCGTGCTATCCGTGCGCAATATAAGGACAAAGTTATTGGCGGGATTAACTTCGGCCGTGTTTATGATGAATTCCCTATAAAAAAGTAGGAAAGGTATAACGTCTACATACCCGATGTAACAAGTTTTACATAAAAAACTCTAGACAGCCTCAAATGTAACCTATATAATATACTTAGCAGAGAGGGAAATTCCCTGTACGTGTTAGTATGTAAGGAGGCGTAATCTATGAACATTTTTGAAATGGCTCACATTCCTTTGAATAAGGCGATTGAAGTTATGCAGCTCGACGCTGGCGCAGCAGCTATTATTGCTACACCGGAGCGCACGCTGGAAGTGTCTATTCCTGTGAAGATGGATGATGGCAGTACAAGGGTTTTTACCGGTTATCGCAGTCAGCATAGTACAGTTCTCGGTCCTGCCAAGGGCGGTGTGCGCTATCATCAAAATGTCAGCATGGATGAGGTCAAGACACTAGCGTTCTGGATGACCTGCAAATGTGCTGTTGCCGGACTGCCGTATGGCGGCGGCAAGGGCGGCATTATTGTAGACCCGGCGCAGCTGTCGAAGCGCGAGCTGGAGGCCTTGACGCGTGGCTATATTGACAAGATTGCGCCGCTTATCGGCGAGAAGAAGGATATTCCTGCTCCCGATATGAATACTAATGCGCAGGTTATGGGCTGGATGATGGACGAATACAGCAAGATTGCCGGACAGTTTGAGCCGGGCTTCATCACCGGCAAGGCTATCGGCGTGGGCGGCTCCCTCGGACGCACGGCGGCGACCGGCCGCGGCGTTGTGGTGGCGGCGCTGGAGGCACTGAAGCTGCAGGGCATCGAGCCTTATGAAGCAACTGCGGCTGTGCAGGGCTTTGGCAATGTCGGCAGCTGGACGGCGAAGCTTTTCTGTGACGCTGGCGTGAAGGTTATCGCCTTGGGCGATGTCAACGGCGCTATTTATAAGGCGGACGGCTTTGACTGCTATGATGTCGATGCTTATGCCAAGAAGACGGGCAGCATTGTCGGCTACCCCGGCAGCAAGCCGATTACCAATGCGCAGCTGCTGGCGATGGAGGTCACTGTGCTGGCTCCGTGCGCTATTGAGCTGCAGCTGACGAAGGAGAATGCCGCAGACGTGAGCGCAAGCATTATTGTTGAGGGCGCCAATGGCCCGACCACTCCTGAGGCAGACGAGATTCTCGAGGAAAAGGGCGTGCTCGTTATCCCGGATATTCTGGCTAATGGCGGCGGCGTAACTGTCAGCTATTTTGAATGGGTGCAGAATCTGTACCGCTATTTCTGGACTGAAAAAGAGGTTATCGACAAGCAGACCGAAATGATGATTAAGGCCTTCCATGAGGTTCATGCCAAGGCTAAGGAATATGGCGTGCCGCTGCGTGTGGCTGCCTATATCGTGGCTTTGGGCAGCATTGCCGAGGCTATGAAGATTAGAGGTATGGTGTAAAATTTACATAAAAAGAGGACTATCGTAAAATCGCCCTCTGGTGCGTAGCTACGATAGTCCTTTTTCGCTTTTACATGAAAGTGCCGTTGGTCAGGCGGATGCGTTCAGCCTTGGCCTCGGCAAGCTGGCCCTGGTTTATCAGGCCGTACTTGAGCATAGAGCTGAGCACGAGCAGCTGACGCTTCTTGCAGCCCTCGGGGTTCTCCAGCGGATTAAGGCTGCTGGGGGCGTAGGGCAGGGCGGCGATGACCGCGCTTTCCGCGAGCGTAAGGGCGGACGGCGCTTTGCCGAAGTAAGTTTTGCTGGCCTGACGGATGCCGTTGGCACCGGCGCCGAAATATGTCGTGTTGAGGTACAGCTCGATGATTTCGTCCTTGCTATACGTATCCTCAAGCATCAGCGCCAAGATTGCTTCCTCAACCTTGCGCTCCATGCTTTGCTCATGCGAGAGAAAAACGTTTTTGACGAACTGCTGCGTGAGCGTGCTGCCGCCCTGCACCACCTCGCCTGCCGTGATATTGACGAGCAGCGCGCGCAGGATGCCGTCGACAGCGATGGCGCCGTGATTATAAAAGTCATGGTCTTCAATGGCGATGAGCGCATGAGGAATATCCTGCGCCATAGCGTCCAGGCTGGTCCAGTCAGGACTTTGGCGGATGGGGTCGATGACCTCGTCCATATTGAAGGCCAGATAAAATTTTTGCATGGGTGAGGGCCAGGCTTCACGTGGCGGCAGCAGGCTGGTAAACAGAGCCATGGCCGCAGCCTTTTCGTGCTTAGAGGCTGCCTGCTCCTGCTTGACGGCGGGGGCGGTGGGCTGAGGCTTTTCGGTCAGCATATCATAGCCGGCCATACATAGAAAAATAAGCAGAGCCATTACAAGTATTTTCCGCATAAGTTTGTCACCTCGTTCTCTTTCTTACATCTATTGTAGCAAGAAAAGTGCTTTTTGGAAAGTATGCAAGAAAAAAGACGAGCAAGGCGCAGGCGAGACTGTAACAAAGATTATAAAAGGAAGCGTGCGTAGCTTTTTAAGAGAAAAATTTTTGCAGGGTACTTGCAGAAATATACAAGAGTGATGTATAATTATTAAATATCGAGAGGGGGATGGATATGAAAGCAAGTGTTATTGGTGCGACAGGCTATGCCGGAGTCGAGCTGTTGCGGTTGCTGGACGGACATCCGGAGGCAGAAATCGCGGCTATCACCTCGGAAAGCAGTACAGGTGAAGCGATTGCAGCGATGTATCCGCATCTGGCAGGACGCATAGACAAAAAGCTGGAATCTATGCAGCAGCTGGAGGAGATTGCCGCTGTCAGCGACGTTATCTTTATTGCTCTGCCGCATGGACATGCCATGAAGATTGGCAAGCAGCTGCGAGGCAGCAATGTGAAAATCATTGACCTCGGCGGCGATTACAGATTTAGAGATTACCATGTTTTTGAAGAGTGGTATCACGTGCAGCATGAGGACCCGACGGCGCAGGCTGTCTATGGCCTGACGGAGCTTTTCCGTGAGCAGGTCAAGGGCGCAAGCCTGGTCGCTAATCCCGGCTGCTACACGACATGCAGCATTTTGGCTATGGTGCCGCTGCTCAAATATAAGCTTATTGAAACCAAGGGCATCGTCATTGATGCTAAAAGCGGCACGACAGGCGCAGGCCGCAGCCTGAAGGCAGGCAGCCTGTATTGCAGTGTCAACGAAAGCTTCAAGGCCTATGGCGTGGCAACGCACCGTCATACACCGGAAATCGAGCAGATTTACAGCGAGTTTGCCGGAGAGCCTGTGGTGATTCAGTTCACGCCGCACCTTCTGCCTGTGGACCGCGGCATTTTCGCAACCTGCTACGCACAGCTCAAGGAGGGCGTTACGGATGCACAGATTGCTGAGGCCTATCAGGCAATGTATGGCGATGAATTCTTCATCCGCCTGCGTGGCAAGGGCGGCTGTCCGGAGCTGAAAAATATCCGTGCCTCCAACTATGTTGACCTGGGCTGGCAGACGGATAAGCGTACCGGCCGCATCATTGTTATGAACTGTATCGACAATCTGGTCAAGGGTGCTGCCGGACAGGCAGTGCAGAATATGAATGTTATGTTTGGTATCGATGAGACCGCAGGCCTGCGCCAGCTGCCCATCGTTCCTTGATTTAATATACAAAAGAAATTATGAAGTTACGCTTCTGCTTTCGGCAGAAAAGCGTAGGCGAAATGAGGGATTTTCATGAAAAAAATAGAAGGCTGGGTGACTGCACCGCAGGGCTTCCTTGCTGCCGGCGTTAAGGCTGGCCTGAAGGCGAGCGGCAACCACGATGTTGCAGTTATCTATAGCACTGCTCCTGCTGCCTGCGGCGCAGTGTTTACGCAAAATAAAATGTGTGCGGCTCCTGTCCTCGTGAGCCGTGAGGTTAATACGCATGGCTATGCGCAGGCTATCGCTGTCAACAGCGGCTGCGCCAACGCCTGCACCGGCGAGCAGGGCCTTGCTGATGCCAAGAAAATGCAGGCGCATACCGCAGAGCTTTTAGGCCTGCAGCCGGAGGCAGTTTTTGTCTGCTCCACCGGCGTTATCGGCCAGTTCCTGCCGATGGACAAGCTGCTGACAGGCATTGCCGATGCCGTTGACAGCCTCGACGAGAACGAGGGCGAAAGCTGCGCGATGGCGATTCAGACTACGGATACGTTCATCAAGCGTGCTGCCTACGAAACAGAAATCGACGGCAAGAAGGTGACCTTTGCAGGTATCGCTAAGGGCGCCGGCATGATTCATCCGAACATGGCGACCATGCTGACCTTTATCACTACAGATGCAGCCGTTGCGCCGGACGTTTTGAAGCGTGCAGTGAAAAAGGCTGCTGACCAGTCCTTTAATATGGTCGTTGTCGACGGCGACACCAGCACCAATGACAGCATGATTGTGCTGGCTAACGGCCTGGCTGAAAATGAAATTATTCTTTCCGAGGAGCATCCCGACTATCCCGCCTTCTTCGAGGCGCTCGTAGCCTGCGCGACAGATTTGGCAAAGCTCATTGCTCATGACGGCGAGGGCTCGACCAAATTCCTGGAGGTCAATGTCACCGGCGCTGCCACCTGGGAGGACGCCAAAACCGCAGCTATGGCCATTGCCAAATCGCCGCTGGTAAAAACCGCCTTCTTCGGCAAGGATCCGAACTGGGGCCGCATCGTCTGCGCAGCAGGCTACAGTGGTGCAGAAATGCTTGCTGACAAGGTTAATCTGGAAATCGGCGGCATCCGTCTGGTAGAAAAGGGCATGAACTGCAACGTTCCGGCCGAAACGCTGGCACCCGTAATGGCAGAGCATGACATTTCCATGAGCATAGATCTGGGCGCCGGAAGCGAGAGCGCAACGGTGTGGACGTGTGATTTTAGTTATGAATATGTGAAGATTAATGCAGAATATCATACTTAATTATTAGGCACGATATAAGGCATCATCTGCTTCACAATGGCTCCTAGACGTACCTCTAGTACGCCTTCGTCGCCATTGCTCGCATCTAATACCTTCTATCGCGCCTTGAAACTAAATTGCAACAGTTAAAGTATAGGGGGACATCACTATGTTAATGACCGAACAACAAGTACATACCTTAATCGAAGCGTTGCCGTATCTCAGTAATTTTAAAGATAAAACCATTGTCATAAAGTATGGCGGTAATGCTATGCTTAATGACGAGCTGAAGAACAAGGTGCTGCAGGATATTCTGTTTCTGCAATATGCCGGCATGCGTCCGGTAGTCGTTCATGGTGGCGGCCCGGAAATCAGCCGTCAGCTGGAGCAGGCTGGTAAGAAGAGCGAGTTTGTCGGCGGTCTGCGCGTTACTGACGCTGAATCCGCTGCTATCGCAGAGATGGCGCTCGTCGGCAAAATCAACACCGACCTTGTTGGCCGTCTGAACAGCTTGGGCGGCAAGGCTGTCGGCCTCAACGGCAAGGATGCCAAGCTGCTGGAGGCGAAAAAATATCTGGCCGATGTTTATGAAAACGGCGAGGTTAATCTTGTAGATATCGGCTTTGTCGGTAGCGTGCAGCATGTCAACACCGACCTTATCAACTGCCTGCTGGACGGCGGCTATATCCCCGTCATCGCTCCGACCGGCGTTGGTGCGGATGGCGAAACCTATAACATTAATGCCGATGTTGTTGCCGGTGATATTGCCGGTGCGCTGAAGGCAGAAAAGCTGCTGGTGCTGACTGATGTGCGCGGCATTTATTCCGCTTATCCTGATGAAAGCAGCTTCATTTCTACTCTGTCCTTTGAAAAGGCTCATGAGCTTATGCTCAAGGGCAGCATTGACGGCGGCATGATTCCCAAGGTTCGTGGCTGCATAAACGCGCTGAGCGGCGGTGCGAAGAAAACACATATTATTGATGGCCGTGCCGAGCATTCGATTCTTATGGAATTGTTCAGTGATACGGGCGTGGGAACAGAAGTAGTAAAATAACTATTGCGTTCATTCTATAAAGGCTGTCGAATAAAGCATCATCTACTTCAGAAAGGCTCCTGCACGTACCTCTAGTACGCGTTCGTCGCCTTTCTTCGTATCTGATACTTTCTCGACGGCCTTGACGTAGATTTTTGTTTGAGGGGGACGATAAATTTATGGATAAAAAAACAGTTATAGCAGAAACTGAAAAATATTATCTGCCTGTTTTTGGCAGATATCAGATGGTGCTGGAGCTGGGGCAGGGCTGCCGCGTGTGGGACAGCGAGGGCAATGAGTATGTCGATGCCTTTGCCGGCATTGCGGTAAACAGCCTTGGCTATAATCATCCGGTGCTGGTGAAGGCGATTGCTGAGCAGGCTGCGAAGCTTATGCACTGCTCTAATCTGTATTACACCGAGATTCAGGCGAAGGCGCTGCGTGTAGTTGCTGAGGCAACTGCTATGGACCGCATTTTCTTTGCCAACTGCGGTGCAGAGGCCAACGAGGGCGCTATGAAGCTGGCGCGTAAGTATGGCGTTGCCAAATCGCCGACGAAGTACAAGATTATTTCTGCCGACGAGTCCTTCCACGGACGCACCTTTGATACGCTGGCTGCCACCGGTCATGATTATTATCACGTTGGCTATGGTCCGCTGAGCCCTGGCCATGTGCTTGTGCCCTACGGCGATATCAAGGCGCTGGAGGCGCAAATGGACGAGGATGTCTGCGCTGTATTGCTCGAGCCTATTCAGGGCGAGGGCGGCGTGCATGTGCCGTCCGACGAGTATCTGCAGCAGGTGCGTGCGCTCTGCGACAAGTATGATGCGCTGCTGATTTTCGATGAGGTGCAGACGGGCGTGGCGCGTACCGGCAAGTGGTTTGCTTATATGCACAGCGGCGTGAAGCCTGATGTGCTGACCTTTGCTAAGGGCATTGGCGGCGGCTTCCCGGTTGCAGGCTTTGCTGTACCGGAAAAGCATGCGCATGTCTTTAAGCCTGGTGACCACGGCGGCACCTTTGGTGGCAATCCGCTGGCCTGCGCTGCTGTTTATGCAACGCTGACGACCTTGAGGTCTGAGGGCCTGGTGGACAAGGTTGCAGCTAAGGGCGAGTATTTCATCAGCGAGCTGCGTAAGCTGCAGGCAAAATATCCTGACAAGGTTACCGAGGTGCGTGGCCGCGGCCTGCTGCTTGGTATGGAGGTCAAGGGCGAGGGCAAGCCGCTTGTAGAGGCCTGCCTGACAGAGCATGTCATTGTCAACTGCACTGCAGGCAATGTTATCCGCATCGTACCGCCTTTGATTATCAGCAAAGAGGAAATAGACATAGTGGTTGCGGCGCTGGATAAGGCGCTGGCGGCCTGTAAAATTTGAGAGGAAGTAAAAAATGAGCTTAAAAAATAAAGACCTGATTTCTATTCATGACCTGAGCGTAGGCGAGGTCGCAACAATTCTGGATGTAGCAAAAAAATTGAAGCGTAAGCAAAAGGCCGGTGAACCGCACCAATATTTAAAGGGCAAGACTCTGGCCATGCTGTTCTCCAAGGCTTCCACCCGTACCAGAACCTCCTTTGAGGTTGGCTTCTGGCAGCTGGGCGGCCATCCGATTTATCTGAGCGATTCTGCTTCCCAGATTGGCCGTGGCGAACCGATTCGTGATACTGCACGCGTGCTGTCCCGCTTCGTTGATGGCATTATGATCCGTACCTTCTCCCATGATTCCGTTATCGAGCTGGCAAAATATGCAAGCGTACCTGTTATTAACGGTCTGACCGACCTTTTGCATCCATGCCAGGCGCTGACGGATATCTTCACCATTCAGGAGAAGCTGAAGGTGCTCAAGGGCCGCAAGCTGGTTTATGTCGGCGACGGCAACAACATGGCACATTCGCTGATGTTTGCTTGCGCTAAGGTTGGCATGAACATGGTCTGCGCTAGTCCGAAGGGCTATCAGCCGGATCCGGAAATCCTGCGTCTGGCACAGGAGGATGCAGCGCAAACCGGCTGCTCCATTACTGTTGAAGAGGATCTCTTCAAGGCTGCTAAGGGCGCCGATGTGCTCTATACTGATGTATGGACCAGCATGGGCGAGGAGGCTGAGCGTGAAATCCGCTTCAAGGCGCTGCATAATTATCAGATTAATCAGGAGCTGTTGAACGAAGCACGCCCTGACGCAATTGTACTGCACTGTCTGCCTGCACACCGCGGCGAGGAGATTACCGAGGAGGTTCTGGAAGGACCGCAATCCTTCGTCTTTGATCAGGCTGAAAACAGATTGCATGTGCAGAAGGCGATTATGGCATTGTTGATGAGTGACGAGGTACTGTAAGTAATACCCTCTCCGCCTCGCTAAAGCTCGGCACCTCTCCCTGTTAGGGAGAGCTTATTCGCAGAACCACCGTTATGCTAGTACGTCTAATAAGTCTCCCCTGTAAGGGGAGATGTCAGCGAAGCTGACAGAGGGGTATCATGAAGCACTGTAACATTCTGTACACAAAAAATCGTGTATACATGAGCGTTTATACTTGATTTATGCATAAAAAGGGTATATAATACAAGAAGTTCGTAAGTTTATTCACTAATGCGTTGCATTATACAGAAATGGGAGGCTATTTACAATGAAAAAAGAAGATATTAAAAAAGTAGTTCTGGCTTACTCCGGTGGCCTTGATACATCCGTAATTATTCCTTGGCTGAAAGAGCATTATAACAATTGCGAGGTTATCGCTGCCTGCGCTGACCTGGGCCAAGGCGATGAGCTGGAGCCCGTTCATGACAAAGCACTGAAAACCGGTGCAAGCAAATGCTATATCATGGACCTGAAGGAAGAATTTATCAGCGACTATGTTTGGCCCACTGTTAAGGCTGGTGCTGTTTACGAGAAGAAATACCTACTGGGTACTTCCTTCGCTCGTCCGCTGATTGCTAAAAAATTAGTTGAGATTGCTGAAAAAGAAGGCGCTGACGCTATCGCTCATGGTGCGACCGGCAAAGGCAATGACCAGGTTCGTTTCGAGCTGTCTGTAAAGGCTTTGGCTCCGCAGCTGGCTATTATTGCTCCGTGGCGTGAGTGGGAGCTGCGCAGCCGTGACCAGGAAATTGACTATGCTGCTGCTCATAACATTCCTATCCCTGTATCTCATGAGCATGACTACTCTATGGACCGCAACATGTGGCATCTGTCCCATGAAGGCAGCGACCTGGAGGATCCGTGGAATGCACCGAAGGATGAGCTGTTCATCGTAACCAATATCCCTGAAAAAGCTCCTGATAAACCTGAATATGTAGAGCTGGAATACGTTGAAGGCGTTCCTGTCAGCGTAAATGGCGAAAAGCTCAGCCCGGCTAAGCTCGTTGAAAAGCTGAACGAAATCGGCATCCGCAATGCTGTTGGTATCACCGATATGGTTGAAGACCGTCTGG
>OQVS01000410.1_pt1 | contig 28968 bp, 19 predicted proteins | sample 1691601 | NCBI WGS metagenome assembly OQVS01 (sample SAMN03418268, study PRJEB22391) | human gut metagenome | biome: human-gut; feature: organic feature; material: feces | host: Homo sapiens | place: Tanzania | collected 2013-01 | reverse complement strand
CGAGTAGCATAATGGATGGCGATCCGCAAGTCCGGGAAGGAGCTTGCGGATGCTTTCTTTGAAGTTGCCTGACACATTTTGAAGGCGTTATTAAACGAGTCTGCGCAGCGGGGCAAAACGTGTCCTCCACTCTCTGGCCATGTTCCTTTTAATTCTTATTGATGTGGCAGTCGCCAATCTCAAGAGTCCTTGTCTTCTTTTTACTGTTCCTGGTATAGGAGCGTCTGCTTTTTCTTGGCCTTTTTCTTTTTGGCCAGTGGATGTAAATTTCTGTTAAGATACAACAATTAGTTAATTGTATGCTGAAGGAGCTGCAGAGGCTCTGCAAGTTGATGAATATTCCCGTGCTGCGGGATGCGCCTGACTGTCAGGCGGCAGTGAGCGTTTACCCATTCCGTCAAACATCACTGCCATGGGGGGGGGGACTGTCTAAAAGTATAATCACCCCCAGTTAGGATTGAATATTCGTTGTTACTCTGCATGCGGGCGATACTTTTCCATTTTCGTCGATACCTTTCAGACAGTCTGGGGGAGCTACCCCTCACTGCCCGGTGCCCGCTTCACTGCCAGGTGGGAATGTCACTCTTCGGAATTGCACGAAAAAGGGCCTGGGGGCTGTTAAGTCGCAATTCTGTGTTGAAAATTAGGCTTTTCGGGCGAAAAGGCCGCCAGAATTGCAGCGGAAGAGTGGCTGAAGGGCTTTGCAGACGTGTCCGCTATGCAATTCTGTCAATGCCAGCGGAACGATACGTCGCTGAGGTCGAGCTTCAGACCTTGACTCAGTACGGTTCCACGATAAATCAGATCTGCGGTTTCGACATTGTCGCAAAACAGCAAAACAGCAAGACAACATAACGACAAAACGGCAAAACAGCAAAACAGCAAAACGGCAAAACAGCAGCAAAATAGTTGAAGATCCAAGTTTGGAAGAGCAACATCCGCGTGGCGGCGGAGAAGTTCGTTGGGATATTCATTGATAATGTGTTAAATTTGTTGCCGCAAGCTTTTGCGTCGGTGTCGGCCTGGAAGGGTGGGCCGGTCGCCGGAGGTTATGGCTATTCGTAAAATGAGAAATGGTATGAAATTCATAAGTTGGAACGTGAACGGGCTTCGCGCCTGCGCGGGGAAAGGGTTTGATGAGGTGTTCAACACGCTTGACGCGGATTTTTTCTGTCTGCAGGAGACGAAGATGCAGCCGGGGCAGCTGGATCTGGAGTTCCTGGGGTACACGTCGTACTGGAACTCGGCGGAGAAGAAAGGCTACTCCGGCACGGCGATATATTCAAGGCACACACCATTGTCGGTGACTTACGGCATCGGCGTTGAGGAGCACGACCACGAAGGACGCGTAATCACTCTGGAGATGCCTGAGTTCTACCTCGTCTGCGTCTATGTGCCGAACTCGCAGGACGGTCTCCGGAGGCTCGACTACCGGATGCGGTGGGAGGATGATTTCCGGGAATATCTTGCCGGCATCGCTGCCCGGAAGGGTGTGGTGGTCTGCGGTGACATGAACGTGGCCCACAATGAGATAGACATCAAGAATCCGGACACGAACCGCCGCAACGCCGGGTTCACCGATGAGGAGCGCGGCAAGTTCTCCGGGCTTCTGGACTCGGGTTTCACTGACTCCTGGCGCTTACAGCACCCGGACGAGGTGAAATATTCCTGGTGGTCGTACCGCTTCCACGCCCGCGAGAAGAATGTCGGGTGGCGGCTGGACTACTTCCTCGTCTCCGACTCCCTCAGGGACAAGATCGCAGCCACCGAGATCCACACCGAGATCCTCGGCTCCGACCACTGCCCCGTCGAGCTCGACCTCGATCTGTAAGGCAAGGCCGTGCGCGGGAACAGGCCATCTGCTCACAAGGTCGCTATATTCAATGGTCTCGTGTACAGAAATGGTTTTTTCGCTCACGAGGGATCTCTTTCCCTGCCTTTCGTGAGCGGAAATGGGCATTTCACTCACATTCAAAGGATGTTAGGGAAGAATGAATATTATTGCGTATATTTCGCTGCGTAAAGTACGCAATGACATTGGCGGAGCCCCGTGGCGTATAACGCACTGAATGACAGTCAACTCTGAAATACCGCCATCCCATTTGTCCCGGTGGCTATTTGGAAACCTTTGAAAGTAAGTAAATAACATGTTGCGATAGTTCTCGCAGTCCGGGCATATTTTTTAATTGAATATTTAGTCGTAACTTAGCGGACTGCTTGACAGGCAAAGAATTTGTGGGGAAGAATAGCCGGTCGCCTGGATGCGGTCGCCTGGTTTGCCGGGGTGGATGGTGTCGAAGTATCGATAGAAGTGCCGGTAAAGGAAGGACTGGAGCGGGGAAGAGGCGGAGCGGCATAATGAGTGGAACATTTATTAACACTAATGAATATGAAAACAAATAGATTTTTAGGCTTCATCATGTCTGTGGCGGCTCTTGCTTTCGCGGCCACGGCTTGTGATGACAAGAAAGAGGACTTGGGCGCTCCGTCGGTGGAGGTCGAAAAGTCCGAGATTTCATTTGAGAAGACCGGCGGAACCGAGACCGTTCAGGTGACGGCCACCAGAGACTGGAAGGCCACCACCGAGCAGGACTGGATCTCCATCGGGCCGAGGGAGGGGAAAGGCTCCTCGAAGGCTGTGACTGTCGAGATCAAGGTGATGGAGAACTCTGGTTTGGATCGTGAAGGGGCAGTGAAGTTCGACATAGGCTTTGACTCCAAGACTTTGACTGTTAAGCAGAAAGGAACAGGTTCCGTGGCTGACATGACCGTCTACAAGAACGACTTTGACAAGGAGAAGGCCGTCAAGAGCGACAGCGGTTGGAAGACATACCTTGATTCGTTCGAGGGGTGGCGCAATGAGACCGGCACGGGAATCTCGTCTGTTACCTACGCCTCAAGCGGAGTAAGCGCAAGAACTAATGACAAGTACAACTCGTCTTCATCCTCATCGGACTATCAGGGATCAGGAATGAATTATCTTTGGTTCGGAAAGGAACCTTATTTCGAGGTAAAGAACATAACGCTGCCGGCGTCAACGAATTACACGCTCTCGTTCGGAGCTGAACGCAATGAATATTCCCAGAGCGGGGACATCGACAACACTTTCAAGCGTGATGAGTTCAAGGTGTATGTCAGCAATGACGGAAGCAAGTGGGTGCAGATTGAATATTCATTCCCTGCCGGCGACAAGAACAAGCGTTGGGATCTTGCTTCCTCCACATTCACTGTTCCTGACGGGACTTCCGCCCTCTATCTTTATTTCATGTCCACAAAGGCAAGCGTCTATTGTTTTGATGACTTGACCCTTTCGATTTCCGAAAAGGCCGGCACCGTCATCGACTTCTCCAAGGGCGTTGACCTCGGCACCGGTGGTGGAGACAATCCAGGACCTGCCACGGAAATGAAAATCTCCGAGGTTCTCAGCTCCCCTAGCGGAACAGCGGCCATTGTGACCGGCACTGTTGCAGCCACTTACCAGAGAGGTTTCGTCATCACAGACGGTGCGGACTATCTTCTTGTTTACGATGGAACCAAATGCGCCGCGAAAGAGAAGGACAATGTGAAGGTGTCAGGAACGACCTCTGAATATGGCGGACTTATCCAGCTGGCTTCTCCGGAGGTGACAGTCGTATCTTCCGGCAACGCATTGACTTTGCCTTCGCCTAAGGTTCTGGACGCTGCCGCCTTTGACGCATATTCATCAAGCAAGATTGAATATATCTCCTACGAGGGAACTCTTTCTGTGAGTGGAAATTATGTGAATGTTGAAGTTGCCGGCGCGACCAAGCACACGGGCAGTCTTGCCTACATCAATGACAGTTTCAACGCAAAGTCGTTCGATGGCACGGTTGTGAAGGTGACCGGTTTCTATGTGGGACTTGCCAGCAATAACAAATACGTCAACACAATGGTTACGGATCTTGTCCCAGGGGCCTCTGATTATCTGACTGTCAGCACCACAACTCTTTCTGCCGCGGCTGATGCCACCACAGCCACCTTTGATGTGAAAGCGAATGTCGCCTGGACAATCACCTCCGACAACTCCGCCTACACTGTCGAGCCGGCCTCCGGTGACAAGAACGCTACGGTTACCGTGAAGTTCGCCGCCAACACAGCGGAGACTGACAAGGTTGTGAAGCTCACGGTTTCCACAACCGCAGATGTCGCAACCAAGTCTTACACGGTAGTTTTGACTCACAAGGGCAAAAACTCTGCCTCTGGTTCTGAAATCACTCTTGAGATCGCGGGCAATAATAGTTGGACAGCCGCTACCGATGACACTTATGGAAAAGGTTTTGAGTTCACAAAAGATGGAGTCAAGTATGCTTATTATAAGTACAAATCAACAAGTGACCCGACAGCGCCGCAGTCTGACCATATCAGAATCTACAAAAGTTCCGTGTTTGTCATCGTGCCTCCGACAGGACAGAAAATAGAGAAGGTGGTTCTTAACTGTCTCTCCGGCAAATCCGCGAATATGACGGTGCTTTCAGACAACACAATCGCGGTTTCGAATGTTGCGGACAATACTGTGACTTGGACAGGAAGCGTGGATAAGTATGCCGCCCAGGCGGATGTATCGCAGGTCCGCGCGAAGAGTATAACGGTTGTCCTTAAGTAATTTTAATATAATGATTAAGAGCAAAGGGATGCCCGGAAAAGCGGGCAGCCCTTTTGCTCTCTAAAGCGATAATACGTGAAGGTTGCGTTGAGTAGATTTTGGATGATTTGCGCCGGGGTTGTGATGCTGGCGCTATCGTCTTGTGGCTCAGGCGGTAAGGAGGATGTGCTTCCGCCGACAGTCGAGGTGAAGACCGCGGTGGTTGAGGCGGGAGGATATTCACAGTTCATTTATGTGAAGGCCTCGTCATCCTGGAGGATCACTATAACTTCGGTGGACGGCGGCGAGCCTGTGGATTGGATTATTGCTGATCCGAGCTCTGGCAGCGGCGACATGGATGTCACCCTGAAGGTGGAGGAGAACAAATCGGAGAAGGAGCGCTCGGCTGTGATCACGGTGGAGAACAGTGCGGGCAAGGCTTCGAAGACTATCAGTCAGAAGGCTAAAGGGTCAGAAGTGAAGCCTGATCCGACACCATCCGGCGGCAATCTCTCTCCGAAGACAGGGTGGATGGAACTTCCGGCTATTCCGGAGGGGATGGATGCGTTCACGCATTCGATGACTGTCGGGTCGGTGAGCACGCGAAATTATTCATTCCTTTGGGATTACAGCAATCTGGTGGCGCCGTGGGTGGCCTATCCGCTATGCGTTTGGAATATGAGCGGAAAAACCGGAAGGACTGACGCCTGGGCTTTGGATCCCCTGTTGCCGGCGAACAAGCAGCCGGTTCTTACAAGAGGCTTTTCAGAGGGTAACGCCGGCTGGTTCGCAAGAGGTCACCAGATTGCCTCGGCTGATCGGCAGACATCCTACTCCTCGAATGCGATGACTTTCTACGGCACGAACATGACACCTCAGATCAATAAGGGCTTCAACGCTGACATCTGGGCGAATCTGGAAGGTAAGGTCCGTGGATGGGCAAGAGATTCCGACACCCTCTATGTCGTGACCGGTTGCGTGATAGACTACAAAGACGGAGAGACCGTCAAGTACGCCCTTGACAACAATGGCAAGAAAGTGACCGTTCCGACAGCCTACTACAAGGTCGTCCTCCGCTACATGAAGAATTCCACGGTTGGCTATTCGGGCTATTCGGCCTGCGCCGTCTGGCTGGACCACAAGGTCTACAGCACCAAGACCATAGATTCTTCCTATTCGATGTCGGTTGATGATCTTGAGAAGAGACTGAACATTGATTTCTTCGTGAACTTGCCTGCCAAGGTGGGCGAGGAGACTACGGCAAGGATCGAGGCCGAGGAGCCGAAGGATGTCGCCTGGTGGTGGAGGTAGCGCCCCGGCGGAACCGACATATTCATGAATAATAATACAAAACTGATATGCGTTTGAGAAAAATACTTTATTCCGCTCTGCTGCTTCTGGTTGTGGCCGCCACGGCCTGCGCCAAGGGGGACAAGGGCGCGAGGGGGTATGTCATCGGCTTCTACAATGTCGAGAACCTCTTCGACACCTACCACGACGAGGGCAAGAATGACTATGAATATCTCCCCGACGGGGCAAACCGCTGGACTGACGCGCGGTACAACCGCAAGCTCCGCAACATCGCCACGGTGATCAAGGCGATGGCTGACGAGAACAAGGCTTTCCACACGGTTCTGGGCCTGAGCGAGGTTGAGAACCGCCATGTGCTTGAGGATCTTGTGAGCCAGAAGGAGATCGCCGACGCGAACTACCAGATCGTGCACTATGACGGCCCGGACAGGCGAGGCGTCGATGTGGCCCTGCTTTACAGGCCGGAGCAGTTCAAACTGATTGAAAGCAAATCCATTCCGTTTGATTTCAATAATAAGGACATAAAGTTCGACATGGACGAGGAGTCTCAGGGACACTTCCGCACCCGTGATGTGCTGATGGTCAGGGGCGAGATCAAGGGCGAGATGTTCGCGTTCTTCGTTGCCCACCTTCCATCCAGGATCGGAGGCAAGGGGAGCGACCTTAGGAGCCGTGGCGCGGAAATCATCTACGAGAACTCCGCCAAACTGATGAATGAATATCCCGGGATCAAGATCGTGGTGATGGGTGACATGAACGACAACCCTACGGACGAGAGCATGGCCGTCTATATGCACGGCAAGGAGAATGTCTCCGAAGTCGGCAAAATGGACTTCTTCTCTCCGTTTACCTCAATGTTGAAAGCCGGTTACGGCTCTTTGGCCTATCGTGGCGAGTGGAACATCTACGACATCATCCTGGCCAACGAGGCGCTTGTGAACGCTCCGAAGGGGACGCTCAGGATTGTTCCGATCGTGAAGGGCAAGTACTACGGACGCGTCTTCAACCAGCCGTTCATGGTTCAGCAGACAGGACAGTACAAGGGTACGCCGTTCCGGACATATTCATCCGGCTCCTACGTCGGCGGCTACAGCGACCACTACCCGACCTATATTGTCATTAGTAACAAGTAGTTACTTCGGTCGCTTCGGCACTTCGACAAGCTCGGTGACTGAAAGTGCAGTGACCGCAGAGGCTCGGTCACTGAGTTTGTCGAAGTGACCCTCCAAATGGATAAATAGTTAATATTCAATAAATATGAACAAAAGAATATTCCTTGCCGCATCGGCTCTGTTTCTGGCTCTGACTTTATCGGCCCAGAACTACACCGGTGGCGTGAAAGGTACGGTCGTCAGCCGCTTGAGCAAGGCGACCATTGACGGAGCGGATCTAATCCTGTATTCAGAAGGAAAGGAAGTCGCCCGTGTGAAGGCCGGACAGGACGGAACGTTCCGGATCGGGAACCTGAAGGACGGAATGTACGACCTTGTCATCGAAAGCCCGGACTATCTCCAGTCCAGAGTCAACGTGACCGTCAATGACGGCTATGTCAAGAACATGTTCAACCTGTCCCTGACCCCGGTGGCGAAAGTCGCCGAGGTGGACGACGCCAGTTTCTCCGAGTTCGACATGGACGATTCCGGCTACCAGGACAGCCCTACCATCCTTTTCGGCCAGAACGATGTGTTCAACAACATGGCCGGCTACAATTTCAGTTCCGTGCGCTTCCGTGTCCGCGGCTATTCCAGTGAGTCACAGGATGTCTATCTTGCTGGCGTGAGGATGAACGACGCGATCACGGGCTACACGCCGTACTCCCTCTGGAGCGGTCTCAACGAGGCCACCAGAAGCAAGGAGTCCGTGAACGGAGCCGAGGTCTCCGATTTCGGATTCGGCGGCTACAACGGCCTCACGAACATCATGCCGATGGCCTCTTCCGTCCGCACAGGCTGGAGAGGAAGCGTGCTGACCAACAGCGCTCTGTACAGGCTCCGCCTGATGCTGACCTACGCTTCCGGACAGTTGGACAACGGCTGGTCCTACGCTTTCAGCGCATCGGCTAGGCTTGGCGGAAATGACTGGATAAAGGGTGTTTTCTACCGCTCGTTCGGCTACTACGGAGCCGTGGAGAAGAGGTTCGGCGAGGAGCATAAGCTGGGATTCACATTCATGGCCGCCCCTGGCGAGCGTGGGGCGCAGAACGGTTCCACCCAGGAGGTCTACGATCTGATGGGCGACAACATGTACAACTCCAACTGGGGCTACTATAACGGCAAGGTGCGCAACGCCCGCGTCCGCAAGACCCACGAGCCGATCGCCATCCTCAAGTACGACTTCACACCTGAGTCCCAGAAGTTCTCGGCCTCGGCCACAGTGCTTTACAGATTCGGCAAGAACGGCTACACGGCTCTTGACTGGTACGATGCCCCGGATCCTCGTCCTGACTACTACAGGAACCTTCCGAGCTATTTCTACATGGACAACACGGACTACAACCGTCGTAACTTCGCCAAGTACGCATGGGCGAAGGAGGCTTGGGAGACCGACCTCCCATCGACCACCCACATCAACTGGGATCGTCTCTATGCCGTGAACTCCTTGAACTCCACCGCCTCAGGTAACCGCTCGAAGTACGTGATCGAGGAGAGGCGTGTGGATCAGAACGACCTCAACTTCGCTGTCAACGCCAAGTGGAATCCTGTCAAGTTCCTGACAGTCAACGGAGGACTCTCCTACAAGTGGAACCGCACGGAGTACTACAAGATTCTGGACGACCTGCTCGGCGGAGACTACTATGTCAACATCGACCAGTTCGCCGAGAGGGATTTCGCCGCCTATCCGACGATGATCCAGAACGATCTGGACTACTATCTCAGGAACGGAGCCGCCCAGACCCTTGCCCAGGGCGACAAGTACGGCTACGACTACTATGCCCACGTCCGCCGCGCGGAGGCCTGGGCCTCTGGACGTTTCACGTTCGGCGGCTTCGAGGCGACGGTGGCCGGAAGGCTTGGATATTCGAAATTCTGGAGGGAAGGTCTTTTGAGGAAGGGTCTTTTCCCGGGACTTGACGACAACGGCAACCCGTTCACCTACAATGGGGAAATCATCACCAAGTACGACCAGATCGACGGCAGGCCGATCACCTCGAAGGGCGAGTCCGACAAGAAGGACTTCCTGACGGGATCCGGAAAGATCAACCTCGGCTACTTCATCAGCGGAGGCCACAGGATCTACGCCGACGCAGCCTACATCACCGAGGCCCCGACATTCAACCAGGCGTTCATCTCCCCGAGGACGAGGAACACCGTGATGCCTGACCTCAAGACCATCAAGACATTGACGGCGGACATCAACTACGCCTACAGCAATTCCGGCTACGATGTGCGCGTCACCGGATTCTATACCTCCATCAAGGATCAGACGGACGTGATGAGCTTCTACGATGACTCGCAGAACTCGTTCACCAACTTCGCGATGTCCGGAATAGACGAGAGGCACGTCGGAGTCGAGCTCGGCTTCAAGGTGCCGACTCCGGTGCCGAACCTTTCCCTTCAGGGAGTGTTCACCTACGGCCAGTACATCTACACCTCCAACCCTACGATGTACCAGACCTTCGACAACAGCGCTGAATATGTCGCCGGAACCTACGGAGTGACGATTCCTTACTGGAAGAGCCATCCTACCGTGGACGGAAAGACCGTGCAGCACTATGTGCCTAGTACCCCGCAGCTTGCGACCAGCCTTGGCCTCGCATGGAACAAGAACTACTGGTTCATCGACGCGGATGTGGATTTCTTCGGGAACTCCTATCTGGACATGAATCCTCTCTACAGGACGGACATGGCCACAGCCGGGCCTGACGGTCAGGTGACCGCCCAGGAGATCGAGTACATGGCCGCGCAGGAGAAGTTCAAGAACTTCATGCTCGTGAACGCCAGCGTGGGCAAGTCCTGGTATATTCAGAGAAAGTACCAGCTCGGCTTCTCGATGCAGGTGAAGAACCTCCTGAACAACAGGGATGTACGCACCGGCGGCTACGAGCAGACCCGCCTTGTGGACAACACCGTCAGCAAGGAGAGATTCTACAGGTTTGATTCCAAGTACTTCTACATGAGCGGAATCAACTACATGTTGAACATTTATTTCAGATTCTAAGGATTCCAAGGTATGAAAAGAATATATTTCGCGCTGATCGCCGCCATTTTCGTCCTCGCCTCCTGCGAGGAATGGGACCAGGTCTTCACCACGGACTACGGCAAGGCTGATGTCTACGAGCCTGTGACGATGACCCCAAACACGACCATCGCCCAGCTCAAGGCTCTGTACAAGTCCGGTCCGGTGAAGATCGAGAAGGACATCGTCATCGGAGGGCAGGTGGTCTCCGAGGACCGCAGCGGCAATGTTTACAAGAGCATCTACATCCAGGACGCCACGGGCGGCATAGAGTTGAAGATCGGCAAGAACGCCCTCTACAACGACTACAAGCTCGGTCAGTGGGTCTATGTCAAGTGCGGCGGCCTCACGCTCGGCGCCTACAACGGAATGATCCAACTGGGCTACGCCGATCCTACCGGTGAATATGAGACCTCCTACATCGAGGTTCAGTACATCATTGACACTCACATATTCAGAGGTAAGATTGACACTCCGCTGCAGCCTAAGAAAGTCTCCGCCGCCGATCTTCTGAAAGAGGAGAACATCGGCTGCTATGTCGAGCTTGACGGCCTGACCTACGCCAACGAGATCTTCTGCCTGATCTACATAGACTCCTACAAGGACAAGAAGTCCTCGTCCAACAGGATATTCCTATCCGGCACGGGCAAGGACTACAAGCCGGTCGCGGATCCGACGTGGGGCATAACGACCTGGGCGATGTCCAAGCAGGGTTTCATCGGCTACCTGAATTCCGGAAAGTTCGATGACGGGGATGTGGCTGACTATTCGAGGAAGATCTCGGATCCGGAACTCAAGGCCACCCTGCTGAAGAACGCGTCGGCGTATTCCGTCAGCCAGTACTTCAATATGGGCAGTCAGTCCGTCCAGATCCGCACCAGCGGCTACTCCCGCTTCGCAGACACCCAGATTGACGAGGCCATCCTCGGTGGCGCCCCGATCAACGTCAAAGGAATCCTCACTATCTATCAGGGCAAGGCTCAGTTCACGCTGATTGATCTCGATGGTGTTGAAAAGGTAATATAATATATTGCAGATAGAGAAAGCCTCCGCACAGAAATTCGCTGTGTGGAGGCTTTTTTAAAATGGATGTCAAATGCCTGTGGGAGCCAAAGCATTGTTCCTTTGGAAAAAAACGTTAACTTTGGGATTGGACATTAATGCTAAAGGCTATGGAGGCGAAGAGAATAAAGTATCCTATTGGGATACAAACATTTGACAAGATCATCGAAGGTGGTTATCTGTATGTCGACAAGACAGGATATGTGGATGATCTTGCCAACAAGTATCAGTACGTGTTCCTGAGCCGTCCGCGTCGTTTCGGTAAATCCCTGCTGTCCTCGACTTTCCATTGCTATTTCGAAGGAAGGAAGGATCTGTTTGAGGGGCTAAAGGCCGGAGAGGAGAAGAAAGAATGGAAGCGGCACCCGGTCTTCCATTTCGACATGTCCACAGCCAAGCACGTGAACGAGGATCAACTGTTGCGCCAGCTCGACTATAAACTTGCTGAATATGAAAGAGTTTATGGCAAAGGTGAGAATCTGGACAAGATGGATGTCAACGCAAGGTTGGAGTTTCTGGTAAAAGAGGCATACGCCCAGACCGGAGAGCAGGCTGTGCTGATCATTGATGAATATGACGCTCCGCTGCTGGATGTGATGAACGACAAGGTCAGGCTTCCTTCACTGAGGCAGATAATGAGGAACTTTTATAGCCCAATAAAGAGCTTAGACCCTTATCTGCGGTTCGTCTTCATCACCGGAATCAACAAGTTCGCCCAGCTCAGCATATTCAGTGAACTGAACAATCTACAGAACATTTCGATGATGCCGGAATATTCCGCTATATGTGGAATATCTCAGAGTGAACTGGAAAGATGTATGCCGGATGCTATTCAAGAGCTCGCTGATAAACAGAAGGTCACTTACGATGAGGCTCTCGCTTTGCTGAAGGATAATTATGACGGCTATCATTTCTGTGATGTGTCAGAAGACATCTATAATCCGTTCAGCCTTATCAAATCATTGAATGAAAGGCGTTTCGGCAGCTACTGGTTTGACTCCGGCACACCAACCTATCTAGTAGAAAGGTTGAGACGCAATCCGATTGATGAAACCACATTGGACAACATCCCGCTGGTTCCCCAGTCCGATTTTGACGTGTCTCCGGAACTCTCCGACAACTCCTTGCCGATGCTCTATCAGACTGGTTACCTGACCATCAAGTCCTACGATGAGCGGATGCAGCTCTACACCCTCGGCTACCCGAACAGGGAAGTCAAGATAGGCTTCACCCGAGGGCTTCTCGGTGAATATCCGAGCAAGACAGGAACAGCCTCCGGATTCGTGGCGCATTTCTATGCCGCGATGGACTCCCAAGACATCGACCTTGCGATGGAGAAGCTACAGGCTTATCTCGCCGGAATCCCGAACGATTTGGAGAACAAGACCGAGAAGCACTATCAGACAATCATATACCTGATTTTTTCATTGCTCGGGTTCTACATCCGCACCGAGGTCAAGTCCGCCATCGGACGAGCCGACGCCGTCTGCTACACCGACAACAGCATATATGTCTTCGAGTTCAAGGTTGACGGCTCTGCAGAAGACGCATTGAAGCAGATAGACGAGAAAGGCTATATGCTCCCGTACAAACTGGAGGACGGCAAGGCCCTCGTCAAAGTCGGCGTCAACATCTCCTCCCGGACCCGCACCGTCGAGAAATGGGTTGTGGGATAATAGGCATTCTCAGAATCCTATGACTTTATGGAATATATTGAATATTAATATATTAAATTTTAAAATATTTACACTAAGATGAAAAAAACAATCTTAGCATTAGGAGCGATCGCTATGATGGCAGCCTGCACACAGACAAAGAACAATCCGTTCCTGGAGGAATGGAACACACCGTACGGCATTCCGCCGTTCGAGAGGATTCAGCTGACGGACTATATTCCTGCCGTCAAGGCCGGAATCGAGGAGCAGAACAAGGAACTTGAGGCCATCCTGGGCAATCAGGAGGCTCCTACCTTCGAGAACACCGTGGCGGCTTACGAGCTGTCCGGCAGGACTTTGACAAAGACCACGGCTGTCCTCTTCAACCTTCAGGAGACAGAGGGAAACGACGAGATGAGCAAGGTGGTCGAGCAGGCCACGGCCCTGATGACCGAGCACGAGGACAACATCTCGATGAACAAGGCGTTCTTCGAGCGTGTCAAGGCTGTCTATGACGCTGACCAGAGCGGACTTACGAGAGAGCAGCAGATGGTTCTCAAGAAGCTCTACCAGAGTTTCACCCGCAACGGTGTGGATCTGGAGGAGGCCGCCCAGGCAAGGCTTAAGGAGATCAACCAGAAGATTGCCGCCGCGCAGCAGAAGTTCGGCACGAACCTTCTGGCCGAGAACAACGCGTTCAAGGAGCAATTCGGACTCCCTGTCTCATCCTACACCTCCGAGATGACATCCTGCGAGGACAGGAACCGCCGCGAGGAGATGTTCAAGGCATATTCCTCAAGAGGAAACAATGGCAATGAATATGACAACAAGGCTCTCTGCCTTGAGATCCTGAAACTCCGCGCCGAGAAGGCCAGACTCCTTGGCTTCGACAATTTCGCAGCCTATCAGCTGGACAACAAGATGGCTCACGACCCTGCTACCGTGGACGCTTTCCTTGACAGGATCATCGGCCCGGCAGTGGCCAAGGCTAAGGAAGAGGTGGCTGACATGCAGGTGATTATGGATGAGGACATCCAGGCCGGTAAAGTGGCCGCAGGTTCGAGGATCGAGCCTTGGGACTGGTTCTACTATGCCGAGAAGGTACGTCAGCGGAAATATTCTTTGGATGAGAATCTGACGAAGCCATATTTCCGGATGGAGAATGTCCGCAACGGCATATTCTTCGCCGCCAACAAACTTTACGGCATCTCCGTCGAGCCGCTGAAGGATGTTCCGCTCTACAACCCTGCCGTCGAGGCCTTCAAGGTCATTGACGCGGACGGAAGTCTTCTTGGAATATTCTCGACCGACTATTTCCCTCGCTCTTCGAAAAGAGGCGGCGCGTGGATGACGAACTTCCGTGAGCAGTATGTTGACGCCCAGGGCAATGACGTTCGCCCTGTCGTCATCAACGTCTGCAACATGACGGCTCCGACCGACTCTCTCCCGGCCCTTTTCACCATTGATGAGGTGGAGACGGTGTTCCACGAGTTCGGCCATGCCCTTCACGGACTTCTCACGAAGTGCCACTATCCTTCCGTCAGCGGCACCAATGTCGCCCGTGACTTTGTGGAGACGTTCTCGCAGTTCAATGAGAACTGGGCCTTCCAGCCGGAGATTCTCGCTGAATATGCCAAGCATTACGAGACCGGTGAGGTCATTCCTGACTCCCTCGTGGCCAAGATTAACAATGCCGGCAAGTTCAACCAGGGCTTCATGACCTCCGAGCTTTGCGCCGCTTCCATCCTCGACATGAAGTGGCACGAGCTTGACGAGGAGGATCTCGCGAAGCTTTCCGAGGGAGACCAGGCCGCCAATGTGGCAGAATTCGAGAAGAAGGTCTGCCGTGAGATGGGTCTTATCGACGAGATTATCCCGCGCTACCGCACGACCTACTTCAACCACATATTCAACAGCGGCTACAGCGCCGGCTACTACAGCTACCTCTGGGCCGAGGTTCTGGACAAGGATGCCTTCGAGTACTTCGAACAGCAGGGCATCTACAATCCTGAGGTGGCTCTGAAGTTCCGCCAGACCTTCCTTGAGAAGGGTGGCAGCGAGGAACCTATGACCCTCTACCTCTCCTTCCGTGGCGCGCAGCCGGACCCGGGTGCTCTTCTCCGTGCCCGCGGACTGACTGAATAGTATGTGCTCTGGTCGCTGAGCTTGTCGAAGCGACCGGATGTTAAAAACGCATAATCTCCGCTGACAGTGGGGGCAGAAAAAAGGCAAATGGCAAATTTTGCACGTTACCAAAATTTGCCATTTGATTTTTCTGCCCTGAGGGTGTCGATCTGTGAATGTCTAAAGGGATTGGTACACGAGAAGCCTCTCTGCGGTACCAAGTACTTTAAATAATGCCTTTGGTACACGAGAAGCCTCTCTGCGGTACCAAGTGCTCTAAATAATGTCGTTGGTACACGAGAAGCCTCTCTGCGGTACCAAGTGCTTTAAATAATGCCTTTGGTACGTATAACTGCCTTCTGGTGTACCAAACCTCTATAATAATGTCTTTGGTACACGAGAGGGCTTTCTGGGGAACAAACTGAATTTATTTTGTCAAAATTATTCTACTAAAATAATTTTGGTAGAATAATTTTTTGTTATATTTGCCGTAGATGGGATTAACTATGGACAATTATATCAATCCGTTCTTTGTCGCGGGAAGGATTCCTTCGGAATTTTTCTGTGACAGGGACGTGGAGACAAAGCGGTTGACGGGCTGCATATTAAATAGGGAAAATGTCGTTCTGACCTCTCCGAGGAGGGTCGGGAAGACGGAGCTTATTTATCATTGCTTTGATGAAGAGAGGCTGAAAGACAAGTTTTTCGTGATATTCGTGGATATTCTTCACACCTCCAGTCTGAGGGAACTTATAATGGAGTTCGGAAATGGGGTTTTCAAGAAGGTCGCGAGGCATAGTGACAAACTTATGAAGTCTTTCGCTTCGACTCTAAGGTCGCTTCAAGGGAGTTTTGGATTTGATCCGGTGAGTGGAAAGCCGACATTCAACGTCCGTCTGGGGGATATTACCGCTCCTGAATATACCATTGAGGAGATATTCGAATATTTGGAGAAGGTGGACAGGCGCTGCATTGTTGTAATCGATGAGCTCCAGCAGGTTGTGAAATACCGCGAGAAAGGTGTGGAGGCATTGCTGAGGGCGAATATTCAGCGCTCTTCCAACTCTAATTTTATCTTTTCCGGCAGTGAGAGGAGGATAATGGATCAGATGTTTCTGGACTCAAAGAGGCCGTTTTACCAGAGTGCGACCAATTTGAGTATGGATCCGATTGACAGGGGCGTTTATGCTCGGTTTGCACGGGGTCTGTTCGCAAGGTATGGAAAGACAGTTGCGGAAGAGGGAATCCACAAAGCGTACGATATGTTTGAGGGAATAACCGCCTACGTGCAGAGAATAATGCACGATGCGTTTACGGAGACGGTTACAGGTGGAACCGCGGATGTCGATCTTGTGGACAATATGACGGACCGCTTTATCGAGGAGAGTTCCAGGCGCATCCGGGAGCAACTTTCGGTAATAACGGAGCAGCAGAAAGAATTGCTGTATGCGATTCATTCAGAGGGTATTGCTAAAGGTCTGACGGCTTCGGCGTTTGTGAAAAGACACAGACTGAAGTCCGCAAGCTCTGTCCAGTCCGCGACCAAACAGCTCCTTGAGATGGATCTTATTACAAAAGAGGGCAATGAATATACTCTCTCGGATCCATTGCTGAAACTTTGGCTTACACGTGAAATCCAATAATTCATTAATATTATGAAAAGAATGTTTTTGACCCTCCTTCTTGGAGGAATGACGCTTTCGGCGGTTGGTGGGCCTGCTGAAGTGACCGACGAGGCGAGGCTTCTGAGGTTCCCGGCGACGAACGGGACGGAAGTTGTGTTCTCTTACGCCGGCGACCTGTTCACGGCTCCGCTCAGCGGTGGCGAGGCACGCCGACTGACCTCCCACATCGGCTACGAGATGTTCGCGCACTACTCACCGGATGGCAAGACGATCGCCTTCACCGGTGAATATGACGGCAACCGTGAGGTTTACATCATCCCGGCAGGAGGAGGAGAGCCTGTCCGTCTGACCTACACGTCCACCAACGGACGTGACGACCTCGGTGACAGGATGGGACCTAACAACATCGTGATGGGATGGACACCTGACGGAAAGAACATCATATTCAGAAACCGCACTGGCGATGGCTTTTCCGGCAAGCTTTGGACGGTTTCCGTGAACGGCGGCATGCCGAAGGAGATTCCGCTTCCGGAAGGAGGTTTCTGCTCCTATTCGCCTGACGGGAAGAAACTTGCCTACAACCGGGTGATGAGAGAGTTCAGGACCTGGAAATATTACCGTGGCGGAATGGCCGACGAGATCTGGATCTACGACGGCAGGAAGGTCGAGAAGATCACCGACAACCCGGCGCAGGACATATTCCCGATGTGGGTGGGCGACGAGATCTATTTCGCGTCCGACCGCGACATGACGATGAACCTTTTCGTTTACAACACGAAGACCAAAGCCACGACAAAGGTCACATCGTTCGATGACTACGACGTGAAGTTCCCGAGCACGAACGGCAGACTCGTTGTGTTCGAGAAAGGAGGCTACCTCTATAAGCTGGATCCGGCCACAAAGGCGACCGAGCAGATCCACATCACCCTTGGCTCCGACCTTGTCTATGCCCGTGCCGAGAGGATGAATGTCGGCAAGAAAGGCCGCTCTTCGTTCAGCCTTTCCCCTGACGGCAAGCGAATGGCCGTGACGGCTCATGGAGAACTCTTCGACGTGCCTGTCGGAAAGGGAATCACGAGGAACATCACCAAGACCCCTGGCTCGAACGAGCGCAGCGCCGACTGGAGCCCTGACGGAAAGTACATCGCCTTCATAGGTGACGGAACAGGGGAGACCGAGGTCTATCTCTACGATGTCGCCGCCGGTGGCGAGCCTGTCCAGGTCACCAAGGACAACGACACCTACATCCGTGACCTTCAATGGAGTCCGGACAGCAAGCACATCCTTTACACCGACAGAAAGAACCGCATCGTTGAGGTCGATCCGTTCGCCAAAACCAAACGGACTGTTCTTCAATGCCCTGAACAGGAAATAAGGGATGTTGAATATTCCCCTGACAGCAAGTGGCTTACCTACAGCCGCCCTGCCCCGAACAAAATGAGCGTGGTCTATGTCTATAACCTCGCTTCCGCCAAGGAATATCCTGTCACGGAGAAATGGTACGACTCCAGTTCCCCGACATTCTCAACAGATGGTAAATACTTGATATTCACATCTGACAGGGATTTCCGTCCGATCTACAGCTGGATCGAGTGGAACTTCGCCTACACTGACAGAAGCGGAGTCTATATGACGATGCTCGCTGCCGGCACTCCTTCGCCGCTGCTGCCGACAGACAGCGAGTCTGTGAATATTTCCGAAGATAAGAAGGATGAAGCGGCTCCGGCGGAAGCCGCCAAAGACAAAAAGGCCGCCAAGGCTTCTAAAGACACCGGCAATGCTGCTTCCGTCAAGAAGACTGTGGACGTGAAGATCGACATCAATGGCCTGGTAGACAGAACCATAAAACTTCCTGTAGGAGGCTCACGCTCATATTTCTCTGACGGCAAGAAGCTCTGGTACAGGGATGGTCGTGGTACTCAGGTGCTTGATTTCGAGACCGGTAAGTCTGAGCAGTGTTCTGAAGGAATGGTCATCTACCGTCCGGGAGACAAGAAGGCTCTTTCGACTGCCAAGGGCAAATGGACAGCCGTCAGCTTCCCGTCCGCTAAAGTCGGCGGAGGCGAGGCCATTGACCTTGACAATATGTACACGACAGTGGATTACGCCCAGGAGTGGCCTCAGATCTTCGACGAGGTCTGGAGAGCGTTCCGCGACGGCTACTATCTTGAGAATATGCACGGCCGCGACTGGAAGGCCGTCAAGGAGAAGTATGCAGCTCTCCTGCCTTATGTCAAGACCCGTCTTGACCTCAATTACGTGATCGGCGGAATGATCGGCGAGGTCGCCAGCGGTCACGCCTACGTCAATCCGGGCGACTACCCTAAGCCTGAGCGCATCCCGATGGGCCTTCTCGGTGCTAAGATGAGCAAGGACAAGAGCGGTTACTTCAAGATCAATCACATTTACTCCGGCGCTGTCTATAGGAACGAACTCCGCTCACCGTTGACCGAACCGGGAATGAATATCTCCGAGGGCGATTTCATCACAGCCATTGACGGACAGTCTCTTAAGGACGTTGACAACATCTACAGGCTCCTTGTCGGAAAAGCTGACAAACTTGTCGAACTGACCGTCAGCAAGTCGGCCGCCGAGGGCGGGCGCAAGGTCGTTGTCAAGCCTATCGCCGATGAATATCCTCTTGAGCATTACGAATGGGTTATGAAGAACATCCGTACCGTCGAGGAGAAGTCCGGTGGCAAGGTAGGCTACATCTATATCCCTGACATGGGACCTGAGGGACTGAACGAGTTCGCACGCTGGTACTATCCTCAGCTCGACAAGGAGGCTCTCATCATCGATGATCGTGCCAACGGTGGTGGAAACATCTCTCCGATGGTCATCGAGAGGCTTCTCCGCAAGGTTTACAGGATGACGATGTACAGGAACTCCAACCAGAACGGAACCATCCCGGAGGCTACCCACACCGGTCCTAAGGTGCTGCTGATCAATAAATATTCAGCATCGGACGGTGACCTCTTCCCGTGGAGCTTCAAGGCCAACAACCTTGGAACGGTGATCGGAACGAGAACCTGGGGCGGAATCGTGGGCATCAGCGGCTCCCTGCCGTACATGGACGGAACCGACGTGCGCGTGCCGTTCTTCACGAATTACGACGCGGCGACGGGACAGTGGATCGTCGAGAACCACGGTGTCGATCCGGACATCCTGCTGGACAATGACCCGATCAAGGAATATGCCGGTGAGGATCAGCAGCTTGACAAGGCCATTGAGACCGCTCTCCAGCAGATCAAGGACCGCAAGCCGCTTCCTAAGACCCCGGCTCCTCGCACCTTCAAGGATCTCGGACTGCCTCAGATCAAGTAACGGATTACCGAGACACTGAAATATGAAGACAACAGGAATCCGGCCGGCCATTCTGGCGGCAATGTTTATTGGTCTTACATTGGGTTTATGCGGATGTGGCGCGGCCACGGCGCCGGAATCCCTCCGGTGCGAGTACCAGGAAGGCGATGACATCGTGATTGACACCCAGGCCCCAAGGCTCTCCTGGATAAACAACACGACCCAGACGGCGTGGCAGGTGCTGGTGGCGACGGACAGGAATGCCCTCAAGGAAGGCAAGGCCGACATCTGGGACTCGGGTAAGACGGTTGGTGCCGAGTCGCATCTGGTGGCATATTCAGGCCCGGCTATGGAGTCCATGAAGGACTATTGGTGGACGGTCAGGATCTGGGACGGCAAGGACAAGGTCTCCACCTGGGCGAGACCTGCCCGCTGGACGACCGGAATGTTCAGCGAAAGTGACTGGCGGGCGAAGTGGATAGGTGCCTCATGGCAGGATGACAGCGTTCCGGAGGCGGACAACTCCGCACCCATATTCAGAAAGGAATTTACTGTCAGAGAGGGACTTGCCCGTGCGAAGGCATTTGTCTGCGGACTTGGCTGGTTCGAGATGTCCATCAACGGCGGCAAGGTCGGAGACGATTATTTCGTTCCTGGCCTGACTGACTACACGGCCAGACCGGCGCTTCTCACCAATCCGCGGATCCCTCTGGAGCCGGAAGTCACCGCCTACAGAACCCTGTATCTCGCCTATGACATCACCGACATGCTCGGCAAGGGGGCGAACGCCGTCTCGATGCTCCTTGGGAGCGGCTATTTCCATGAAGGGTTGTTCAACAACAACACCATAGCGAACTACGGCTACCCGAGGTTTATCATGCAGATGGCGCTTGAATATTCAGACGGAGGCATTGAATATGTCTGCTCGGACACCACATGGAAGGAGGCTCACTCTCCGGTCGTGTTCAGCAACCTCTACCAGGGAGAAGTCTATGATGCCAACTTTGAGATTCCGGGATGGAACAAGCCAGGATTGGATGACTCCTCATTGAGCCACGCCGTCCTGAAGGAAGCTCCGCAGGGCAGGCTGACCGCCAACATGGGACCGACAGACAAGGTGCTGGAAACCCTTAAGCCTGTCAGTTTCGAGCGTCTGGAGGACGGCACGTTCAAGATTGATTTCGGCAAGGTCATCTCAGGATGGGTCAAGCTGGACGGCGTGAATGTCAGGAAAGGAGACACACTGAGGGTTAACCACCTGTCCGAGTATCCGGCCGGCAGGTGTGAATATGTCTGCGCTTCAGACGGCAAGGTCACGACAAGCCCTCGGTTCACCTGGTACGTGTTCCGGGAGGCGATAGTCTCCGGGATGGAGAACCTTGACGTCTCACAGGTCGTGGCAGAGTCGGTCGGCAGCAATGTGAAGCCTGACGCCGAGTTTGACTGCTCGAATCCGTTGTTCTGTCAGATCGAAAAGATCTGGAGACAGTCGCAGGTGGACAACATGCATGCTGGAGTGGCTTCCGACTGCCCTCACCGGGAGAGACTTCCTTACACCGGCGACGGCGAGGTAGCCATGCCGATGGTTCTCGCCAACTTCGATGCCGCCTCCTTCTACAACAAATGGATCGGCGATGTCAAGGGCAGTCAGAATCCGGAGTCAGGCTATGTTCCGAACGGCGCTCCGTGGGAGCCATGCTGCGGAGGAGGCCCGGCCTGGGGAGCCGCCATCTGTGTCATGCCTTGGGAGTTCTACAACAGCTACGGTGACAAGACGCTTCTCGCCGACTGCCTCCGGCCGATGAAGGATTTCGTGCGCTACTACGACACCTGGCGGGCAGAGGACGGCACCTCGTCCTTCCACAAGCCTACGCCTCAGGGCGCGCCTCTCTACTGGTACAACCTCGGCGACTGGGCTCCGGCATTCGGCCTGCCTCAGGACGAACTCGTCCACACATTCTTCTATTGGTTGTGCGCTGACATCACATCGAAAGCGGCCAAGGTGCTTGGAGACGAGGCGGGAGCCGCCGCCTATTCCGTCAAGGCCGAAGGAATCCGTGACGCCTTCAACAAACGGTTCTACGATCCTGAGACAAAAAGCTACGGGGATTTCGGCTCCAATGTCTATGCCTTGTACATGGGTGTTCCCCGCGAGAGACTTGAGGATGTGCGCGCCACACTCCGCGACGAGCTGATGGTCAAGTACAACGGCCATGTCAATGTGGGATTCGTCGCTCACCGCTTCCTTTATGAGACGCTTGCCCTGAACGGAATGAACGATGTCGCTTGGACGCTCCTCAACCAAAAGGACTTCCCGAGCTTCGGATGGTGGCTTGAGCAGGGTGCGACAACCACGTGGGAGCAGTGGAACGGCAACGATTCGCGCAACCATCCGATGTTCGGTGGCGGTCTCGTCTGGTTCTACAGGATGCTTGCGGGAGTGCGCACTGATCCGGAAGAGCCTGGCTACAAGCACATCATCATCCGTCCGGTTCCAGTCCGTGAGCTGGGCGAAGTCTCCTACACGACGGCGACTCCTTACGGAACGTTGGTCTCCAAAGTCACGGTGGACGGTGACAAGGTACGCATGGAAGGCCGGATCCCTTTTGGAACCCACGCCACGGTCTATGTCCCGAAAAACACGGATGCCGCCATCCTTGACCCGCAGGACGACTCCAGCTACGAGATCCACAGCATCGGCCCTGGAGCCTATTCCTTCTGATGCGGGTGTCGGTGGCATTGGCATTGACAAGAAATGGACGGCCGGCGGCGGTTACACTTCTTTCTCCCTTTCCGGTGCCGATGCCGACAAAGTGATGGACGGCGGCATGCCAGGATTCTACTTTGGTGTCAATTATGATTACGCTTTTTTCACGATCGATGGTCTTACGGTTGAGCCTGGACTTTATTTCATGCACTACGGCAAGGATCATGTTGACCCATGGTCTGACTTTAAGGTCAACCGCAATACTTTCTATGTAGGCATAGGTTTCACCTTCTGATTTCAGCCCATATTAACAGGCAGGTCATAAAGTTATCCGGTCACTGAACATCTCGAAGTGACCGGATTTTTTATTTCGTTGAAACTTGAACTTGTAACCAATAACCTTTGGTTGCAATTCCTCTCCTGGATATTTTCATATTTTCGCACCATGAAACTATTCAGGATATTCAACACTTTTGTTGTGTCCGCATTTGCCGTGGTTGCTTTTTCTTTATGCTCAGGCAAGGAGACAGACTATGCGTTGGACGTTGCGGAAAACCTTATCTGGACAAGGCCGGACAGCTCGCTGTCTGTGCTTGGGTCTGTGGACACGTTGAGATTGAGGCCGGAATCGAGTCGCGCGAGATTCTCCCTGCTTTATGCGATGGCGCTGGATAGAAACTGTATCGACACGGCTGACATCAGTGTCCTCAGCCTGGCGGTCAGATATTATGATCGCCACGGCTCTGACACCGATCGGATGATGTCGTACTATTATCTTGGCAGACTTTACTATAATGGAGGCGATTATCTCTCCGCGGTCAAATGCTATATGCAGGCGAAGGAATATTCAATGCGTTCTGTCGATCTTGTCTTCAGAGGCTTGATTTCCTCCGCCATTTCGGATGTATATGCGCAGAACAACAATTTCCCCGAAAAGATCAGATATTCAAAAGAGGCTCTTGACTGTTTCAGTGAGGCGGGTGATTCCTGCAGGACTTGGATAACGACAGGACGTCTGGCTTCTTACTATGCGGATTGCAAGGACTGGGACAAATCGGACAGCCTTTATTCGATATTCCTTTCCAGTCCTCCGCATGACACCGCGGTCTTGGCTGAACATTTGTTCAATATCGCCAGATACTCTCTTTTCCGTCCGGAGCCAAATCCGAGGCAAAGCGTGGCGATATTTCAGAAAGCGGTTGATGAATATGGTGGGAAACCTTCCGCGATTGATTATGCCTCTTTTGCTTATGCCTTGGACAATATAGGCTGCCATCGTGCGGCGGACAGCATCTTTTCCCAATTGGAGGAGAGAGTGAACGGCTCTGTTCCGTTAATGATTTGGAAGTACCGTGTGCTCAAACATCGGAGAAAGTTTCAGGAGGCTTTGAATATGCTCGAACAGTCTGTGGTCTTGCAGGAAGAATCATTGAACGCCACTTTGAACCAATCCGTCACTCAAGCGCAGTCGGATTATTTCAAGACCAAGTCAGAAATGATGGAAAAAGACCATGACATGCAGATTCTTGTCAGATGGATTGTCGTTTTGCTTTCGGTGATCGGCCTGTTTGTTGTCATCACGGTCTATATGCACGGCAAACGAAAGTGGGCGAGGCGGATGAGCGAGATGTCCATGATCAACGAGGAGGTAAGCTCCAGGCTTTCCAAGGAGCACGATGCTTTGTCGGACAAGGAACTTGCCTTGAGGAATCTCAGGAGGAAGTATGTTTCAACCTACAAGCGTCAGTACAGCCAATTGAATGATCTATGTGTGGAATATTGGGAGACGGCAGGAAGCGGAAAGGAGAAGGAGAGAATCTATGCGAAGGTGAAGAGGCTTGTCAGTGTGATAGATGATTGCAACCAGAAGCAACTGGAGCGGATGATAGACGAGAATCTGGACGGAATCATGGGGAAGTTGCGGGCGGATTTGCCGGACGCTACAGACAATGAGTTCCGTTTCATCGCTCTGAATATCCTCGGATTTGATGCCAAGACCATCGCCCGCGTCATGGGCTACACGGTGCAGAGTGTCTATACGAAACGGGCTCGCATGAGGGCCAAGATCTCCGAAATCGTCTCTGAGAACAAGGATTTTTACCTTGATTTTATAGGTTGACGAACGTAAAAGTCTGATATTTAATTTGTTCAGGAATCCATTATTCTTTCCTGCCAGTATAACTGTCTGAAATTGAGCCCGATATGCGCACGTGTTGAGATTCTTGACTTTAACATAGGCTTAATTCATTGTGTCTTAATAATATACTGATGGCGGCTGTTAATACTTTTTTTCATTGAAATAATGCTCTTTCTTGCGACCTTTGCGAAAACCAAATATAAAACCAATTATGCGAAAAGTTTTATTTGCGCTGCTCGCGCTGACTTTCATCAGTCAAACGTATTCTCCGTGTAAGAGTAAGGACGAGACGCTTGTTGTGTTGATCGTCCTGGAAAACACAAAGCCATCCTCGTCCACGAACCGTTCTTTGGCGCAATGCCCTATAGACGGTTACTACCACACCTTGACGAATATGGTAGAGCTGTCCTTCAAGTCTAACCTTGGAAACGTGTTTGTCACGCTGGACAATATGACGACGGGCGAGACTTATGAATATTCCGGCAGCAGTGCCGCAGGGGTGATGATGATGCCTGTGTCTTCCAATTCTTGCTACACGATGAACATTACCACGGAGTCGGGACGTGTCTTCACAACCTCGTTCCTGACCGGTGATGTCTACGAGGACGAATAGTCCGTGATAACCAACTAACCATTATTGTTTTCATCAACCACCATGGATGCGGTAATGAATTATCGCATCCATGTTTCAGTGGTTTCAGACGTGGCTGTTATTTCGTAAGATAAAGCTTTGCGATGACGCGGTTGTCCTCTTCGTTTATGTTGTTCAGGATCTCAGGATTGCTGAGGCGTTTCTTGAGGGAGGACGGGAACGTGCTGATCGTGGCTGGTTCCAGAATACAGTAGATGATACCGTCTTTCATCTCCTTGAATGAACCGGCGAACACATCCTGACCAGGTTTGCCAGCGCTGAACCAATGCCAGTCACCGCCGCTCAGCAGGCCATAATAGGAATCCTGCTCCATAACCGTAATATGTCAGCACGCCTTCATCCGTCAGCCAAGACATTGATCCAAGATCCATTTACGGGAATATCTTCGAGTCGATCATATTCCCGTCCAATGAGAATCTTTGAAGTTTCGAAGGGGTTGAAAAGACGCAAAGGTTTCCGTCACGGTACTGGATGTCATTTATTCGAATATACTCCTCGGGCCCGTTGCCTTTCTGTCCGATGCGCCCAAGGAATTTTCCGTCAGCGGAATAGCGGAATATGTTGTTGATCAGATCCATCACGATATAGGAATCCCCGGCGATGGTCAGGTCTGTGACGCCGCCGACCAGATGCTCGCTGTCTGTTTCCAATGGTATCAACTCGATTGAGGAAATGTTTTCCGCCAAAGGATTGATGGTGTTGTTGAACTCCACGGCCACATTGCCGTCCGCATTCACCTTATGACCGGTGCATCCGATCGCCATGGAAGCCAAAATGCCCAAGGTCAAGATTGTGGTAAGTTGTCTGTTCACAACAAAACGTTTTGGCTGTCCGGCAAAGCTAATGTTTTTCTCGAGAATTATATCTAACTTAGCAACGACTAAAGACGATTTTGAATATGCTGCTTGAAAACATCCGCAGCCATTCCGGATGCTGGGGCAGCGTGGCGTGACGGCCTCCTCCGTCCCGGCGGACGCGTCCTTTCCCGAGAGAGTGGCCGGAATGCAGTTCCTCCAGCCCTTTCTGAAGAGTGTGCGTGCTGATTCCCATATTTTTGCTAAATTTGCGGTAGCTGAGTCCTCGGGACTTGAGGCTTTCCGCCCTCGCGGCAAGAAACAGTCTTCTGTCCCTTTCATTCAGACCCGACATGTAAGCCAACTCTGTTGGCGAGAGTATTTATGGAGGAGGTTTCGGATGCATCCTTATAACTCGTGGTTGTTTTATAAAGATACGAAATTTTCTCCAGATTTACTATATTATATTATTGACAATCAAATAATTAACTTAATATTTTACGCCGCGTCACCGAAACGTAATCAAGCATCTTTTGACTCTGATTCCAGAGGACGGAACCGCCATTTGATGGCCGCTTGAGTATGTGCTAAAGTGATGCAGGTTATTTTTTACATTTTACTAAGATGCTCTCGCGGAAGAGGCCGTCGAAGCTATGTTTGCCAGGGGTAAAGATGTCTTGGCCTGGGTCGATGAGGATTATCTTAGGGCTGCTTTTTTTAGTGCGCAGCACTATAATTCCGAGGGTAAAGGGACGGATAAAATGGGAGATTGTGAAAATTTACGATGCTGGATATTTGTGGTAAGTTCCTGATATATAACGTCTTTATAGATTACAGATTACGCTATTCTGTGCGATAGGATGAAAATCCTTGGAATTATTTGAAAACTTTTGTATATTTACAATCATCCAGCTGGCCTAGAATCTAGACTGAACAAATATTGAGGATTTTCCTCGTAGTCAGAGAGGTCTAGATGAAGGGGCGGGCTGGTTAGTTTTTCAGACTTGGTTTTGTGGTATGGCGTCAGAATGATGAAAAAGTATTTATTTTTAATCTTATTTTTCTCCTGCTTATTGTTTGTTACGTCACTGTTCTTTGATAACAGTTATTTCTTCTCCTTTTCAATGGCGGCTGTCTTTTGTTCTCTTGGCTTGTTGATAGGTCAGTTTATTCGTGAGAAGGGAAGAATTAAAGTGAATGGCAAGAGACTCATTCTGCTTTTCGTTGTTGTACTAATAATTGACGTCCTTATATCGCTTTTGCTAGAGAACAAAGAAACAGCAAAGAATATCATAATCGCGGTTTCCATCTTGGGCGGTCTTTTGGCACCCTATACCTCTATGAACAGCGCGTCTCATACAAATGAGAAATGAAAAAAATATATAGCATTTCGACTATTCAGTTCTGATGAAGGCATCCTTGTATTTCCTGCTGTACGTCGGCGTGATGAGAAAAGGGGTAATAATATTACTAAGTCTGTTGATGGTTGTGTCGTGCAAAGGCACAAAGAGTGACTGTGCGGTTGACAGGACCATTGAATGCAGGGAGTCGCAGATACGGCCGGATATTCCTGAATATGTCAAGAATGTTACATTTCTGCCATTGGAGTCGGGCGACAACACATTGCTTGGCTCTGTGGATAAGGTGGCTTTTTATAATGAATTGATTTATATCGCTGACTATAGCTCCCGGAAGATTCTGGCCTATGATATGAACGGCAAGCTTTGTTTCGTCCTTGACAGGCAGGGCAGAGGGCCTGGTGAATATCTTGAGGTAAAAAGTTTCACAGTGGACGCTGATAACCTTTACGTTTTGGACAATATCGGCAAGAAGTTGCTTGCCTATGATCCGTTGACGGGGGAATATAAAGCATCCAGAGAGATGCCTATAGTCGCCTGGGACGTTGAGGCGCTGTCAAATGGCGACCTTATTTTCGCGTTTGTCACCGCGGGCGGAAAATTGTCAAAAGAGCAACCGCCATATCGCTTGTTTGTGACAGACAATGATTTGAATATCAAAATACAGATGCTTGGCTATGGCGAAAAAGAAGGCTTAGATGCCTTCGGCTATGGTCGTTTTTTCTCCACTTACAGGGACAAGATCTTGTTCTGCTCCTACGGCAACGACGCATATTATGTTCTGGATCGCGGCAATGGTGAGATCATTGAAACAGTCGGGATTGATTTCGAGAATAAAGCATCCCGTAAAGACAAGAATGATGTGTCCCTAATAAACAGCTTCACGCATTTGGGCTCTGTGCCGATTGTTTGCGGAGATTATCTTTTTTGTGACATCACGACAAAAGATGCCGGTGGCGGTTATTGCCTTTATGGCTCAAACACAAATGGTTTTGTCTCCAATCCGGAAAATGGAGGCCGGAACTGTATGCTGGAACCAGTTTGCAGCTATGCCGATTCTTTCGTGAGTGTGCTTGAGGACAGGGATATGTATGACTTTATCGTCTCCACAGGCTTCCAGAAGGCCGGTGAGGATGCCGAGAATGCTCTTGACAGCGGTTCTCTGGTTCTTCTGTTTTATCATATGATATGAGTTCGGACCCGCGGTTGGTTGTGAGAAACCATGCGCACCTGGAATCGCATGCGCTTGACAATGATTGAGTTGGCACTCCAGGTGCGAGCGGATTCGCACACCTGAGAGTTGGTGGCTTCGCTACAGGGTGTTCTATTGGCACCTAAGACTTCCAGGTGTGAAAAACTCCGCGCACCTGGAACCGCATCGGCTTGACAATGATCGAGTTGGTACTCCAGGTGCGAGCGGATTCGCACACCTGAGAGTTGGTGGCTTCGCTACAGGGT
>OQVS01000409.1_pt1 | contig 29034 bp, 22 predicted proteins | sample 1691601 | NCBI WGS metagenome assembly OQVS01 (sample SAMN03418268, study PRJEB22391) | human gut metagenome | biome: human-gut; feature: organic feature; material: feces | host: Homo sapiens | place: Tanzania | collected 2013-01 | reverse complement strand
CTTTCTAAGCCCCGATGGTTCGATATCACCGGGGCTTATTTTGACAAAAGCTCTTTCTAAGCCCCGATGCCCCGATATCACTGGGGCGTATTCTGGCAAAATCTCTTTCTACGCCCCGATGTTCCGATATCGTCGGGGCGTAACAACTACAAATTATGATTTTCGCCCCGATCGAAGCAGGCTTGTTCCTACTCGATTTGTATACCTTGTACACCATCTCGCTTAGAAGCTCGATGATGTACATTCGCCAAATACAGATTCTTGTGCACGCACAAATCTGTACTTGGCTCATCGTATACGCAAAAAACTGCCCCGGCGCAATCCAGTGCGCCCGGGCAGCTTCAGAATCATACAAAATTGAAAAATTACAGTCTGTTCGCCTTCACATCCTCAAACTCCTGCAGCATTTCTTCCGAAGGAGCCTTAGTCGCCAGGCTGACTGCGATGATAGCGATGAGTCCCAGCCCAAAGCCTATTACCAGGGAATACAATCCGGTAGCCTTGCCCAGGGTCTGTCCGCCCATGAGAGGGATGTAATCCCAGATGACAACAGCCAGGGCACCGGTGACAATCCCTGCTACCGCTCCGGGGAAATTGGTTCTCTTCCAATATAAGGACATCACTACCAGAGGTCCGAAAGCAGCACCTAAGCCTGCCCACGCATTGGATACCAGTCCCATTACGGTGTTGTTCGGGTTCCATGCGATGATGTAAGCCAGCACAGCTACCACCAGTACAGTGACACGGCTGACATTCATGACCGTCTTGTCATCCGCATCCTTCTTGAGCAGTCCCTTGAAGATATCTTCCGCCACACTGGAGGCACTGACCAACAACTGGGAATCCGCTGTGGACATGATCGCCGCCAGGATACCGCAAAGGAACAATCCTGCAATGAACGGAGCCCGCACCTCTACGGTAAATACCTTCTTGATCATCTCGATAAATACCTTCTCATTATTGCCGTTCACCAGCTCCGGCAGATAAGCTCTGCCCAAGATACCGATAAACACTGCAAATCCCAGGGATAATGCCACCCAGCTGATGGCTGTTGCCTTGGACTTGGTCATTTCCTTTTCATCCCGGACTGCCATAAATCTCACCAGAATATGAGGCATACCGAAATATCCCAGTCCCCAGCCGAGACCGGAGATCACGCTGACGATATTATTGCTGCCGTCACCATTCTTCATCAGGTTCAGGAAATTAGTGCTGTCAGCGCCGCTGGCTTCCAGTCCTGCTGCCAGTGTGGTTCCATTGCCGGTCAGGAAATGATAGGCAAACAAAGGTACTGCCAGAATACCGACCAGCATCAGCATCCCCTGGATAAAGTCCGTTACGCATACTGCGGTGAAACCGCCCAGGAAGGTATAAACCAGTACTACCAGTGCGCCAATGGTCAGTGCCACATGATAATCAATGCCGAACACAGACTCAAACAGCTGGCCACCGGCAGAAAGTGCAGAAGCACAATACACCAGGAAAAATACCACAATCGTAACAGAAGAGACCGTCATCAATACCTTCTTATCATCATGGAAACGGTTCTCAAAATAAGTCGGCAGCGTCACGGAATTGTTGGCGCGGATCGTATATCTGCGCAGCTTTGTGGCAATGAGCAGCCAGTTCAGCGTCGTTCCGATAAACAGACCGATGGCGATCCAGCCGTCGCCGCCGACACCGGTTAAGTAAATTGCTCCCGGCAGTCCCATCAGCAGCCATCCGCTCATATCCGATGCCTGTGCGGACAGTGCAGCGACAAAGCCATTCAGCTTTCTGCCTCCCAAAAAGTAATCCTCGGAATTGTTGTTTCCCTTTGCGTAGAACGCTCCGATAGCGATCATCATGAGTAAATACAGCACGAATGCCACAATTACCCAGCCCAGCGTATTTCCTGTCATAATAGCCTCCTCACAGTTTTCTTCTTGTACATTTTTAAAATTGTATACAGTGATACGATTTATTATATACAAGAACCTCTGATTCGTCAACAAATTAGTTTGCTATCGCTGTAATGTGTGAAAGCCGCAAAAAGCCCCTCCGCAGAGTTATGTCCCTGCGGAGGGGCCGCTAATGCGAAACTATTGTTTCTTTCTTCTTACCAGCATGACTGCCAGTCCTGCGGCGGATACCACAAATAGTGCGATCCAAATGCCGGAAGCATCTCCGGTATTGGGAGAACCGTCCAGAATCTGCACTACCGTGTTGTCACTGCCTGCAGTATTGCTGCTGCCGTTATTGCTGCCGTCATTACTGTCATTGCCATTGCCGTTATTATCGTTGTTGTCATCCTTGTTGTTATCATCGTTCCCGGGAGCATCGGATGTATTTTTTGCCACCGTAAAACTGGTGCCTGCGGTGCCGTCCGTCCAGATGATTTCAAAGGTGTGAGTGCCTTCGGACAATGTCTTCAAGTAATCTGCCTTTAATTCGATGATGGTAGAACCTTCTGTAACGGTATAGTTCGCAGGATCAACGATCGTTCCATCCACCTTTACATTCACGAATTTGGAAATTTCACCATTTCCCCGGATCCTGATACTTCCGCTTCCGTCCGTACTCTGGGTCCAGGAGCTGTTCGCACCATCGATGATCTTATACTGCTGTTTGAAGGTTACAGCTATGGTATGTGCCGCTGTCACATTTTCAAAGGTATAGTCTGCAACAGCACTTACGGCGGTTCCGTCCACAGTCAGGCTCTCGATCTCATATCCTTCCTCGGCTGTGATCACAAAGGTCTGGCTGCTGCCTTCCACTACTTCTACATTACCGCTCGGGGAAATACTTCCGTGTGCTCCTGCGGCAGCCGTAATGGTGTACTTTTCTTTCACCGTCAATACTACGGTATCCGTTGTAACGGCACCGGCCGCATTACGGATGACGCACTGGTACTTGAATCCATCGCAATCCTTGTCCGTTACCCCTGTGGTATATGCCGCACCGGTGGCTCCGGGGATGTCTGTAAATCCATTTCCGTCGTTTCTGTCGATCTTCCACTGATAGGTTACGTCTGTACCTGTTGCAGTTACTTCAAAGGTTGCTCTCTCCCCGGTTATCACAGATACACTCTTAGGCTGTGCACTGATAGCAGGAGCATCCACATGGTACAATTCGATCTCACCGGTCACAATGTTGTAATTAGTATCCGCAGGGGTGAATCTCCACTTGTAAATCGTGTTGACTTTCACCTCAGTGTCATCGGACAGCACGTTTCCATCCGCATCTACCCAATCCAGGGTACCGTCTGCAGGATTCAGGGTACTGCCAGTTAACGTCAGTCCTGCATCCGCCAGGGTCTTGCCCTCTGTGGTGATCAGTGTGTACTTCGGCGCACCGGTAGGAGCTGCCTTGGTGATCTGGATGTGCAGCGTAATGGTGAAGTCTTCATAGTTGTTGCAGCATGCTTTCAGAATGACAGTAATCTCGTCACCTGCTTTGCCATTGGAGACCGCATAGGTCAGTCCACCGTCTGCCGCAGACACATTCAGCTTGGTAAATGTGGCATTGGATCCGTTGCTGATGCTGGATCCACACTTATAATTCCATGTCTGTCCGGCAGGAAGCCCCGACCAGTCCGGTGTATAAGTGTGGTCAGTGCTGTCATTGAATGCCTGTGTAAGTTCCTCTATGGCAAGATTCCTGCCGTCGCCCCGTGCGACTGTTATCTCAATTGCAGCGCCGACCACATTCTTGTAATTCGTATCATCCGGTGTGAAATAAGCGTCATACTTTACTGTGCCGGTCTTGTCGATCACTGTATCAGGTGCATACCAACTCCATGTACCGGGCATATTGCCCGCAGGATTGGACAGCGTGATCTCGCTAAGCTTCTGGCCATATTTCGCCATCAGACCCGAAGGCTTGGTGTAGGTCGGCGAAGCCTTCTCTACTGTAAACGCCTTAGCCTCTGTGGTGTAGGCCTTATAGTTCCCAGTCTCACCGATCACTGCGTACATATAGTAGGTACCGGCCTTCAGCGTGGTGGGTCTGATGTCCTTCCATTCCGTGCCGCCGCTGTTGGTCCTGGTAGTGCTGTAATAGTAGGTCACCGCAGCGTTAGGGTCGCCCTTCCGGTCTGTCAGATCCGGTGTCTTCGGTGTCTCATTATAAGTGTAGTTATCCATGAGAACTGCACCGCTCTGTTCTGCCTTGTTGACCTTGACGGTTGTAGTACCGGTGGTCTCTGCATAGGTCTGTGTATCTTCCGGTGTGAATTTCCATGCAGCCTGCTGATTGCCCGCATTCAGAACAGCGTCCAGGTTCTGCCATGCGAATGTACCGGTAATCTCCTTGCCGTTTGCCGTCATTGTGCCGGAAATAGTGATACTGGACAGCTTTTCATCATAAGTGATCTCGGCGGGGGTAAGCTTCAGTGTGCCATCTACCAACTGCGGAACGATCTTAGCTGTTGCCAGGATGTCGATCTGCAGAGTGATATCCTCGTAATTGGCTGAATGAACCGTCACCGTAATAGTTCCTATAGGGCCTTCCGTATTGCCAGTCTGTGTGAATTGCAGTGCCAGCTTTCCATACTCATACTTATTGCTTCTGACTTCTGCAGTGCCCTGATAGCTGTTGTCTGTAAGCGTCAGCTGCGGTTTTTCATAAGTAAGACTACCATACTCTCCGGGTGATACCAGTGACGGCAGAAGTTGCGGAAGCATCACCGTGTAAATTGTGGTGCTGCCGTTGATAATGGTAAGATTCCTGGCAGCAGGAGCTGCTACGGCAGCCTTTACAATCTGGCAGCCGTTCTTCGTATACCCTGTGTTGCTGAGAGTGTAGTTCTTAACGCTGTCCGCAAGTTTAACTGTGACAGCGACATCCTTATTTTCACCGACAGCAGCATCCGCAAAGTTACCGGTTACCGTATAATCCTTGTCCTTGGTCAGGGACTCGCTGTTCACAAGACCATTGAATGTCGCGCCTGTGACAGTCGCTGTCGTTGTGCCGTCGTAAGTCTTATCCTTAACCGTCACACCTGTGATCATCAACTCCTTAGGGGTGATATCTGCTGTCACGCTGGCGGGCTGTGCGGAAAGGGTGTAGTTGCCTGCCTTTGTGCCGGTAAGGGCATAACCGGTAAAGGTAACTTTCTTAGCAGTGCCCGCATCTGCGTCTGCGAATGTTGCCGTAGCATTTGTGGGATCAACCGTCACATAATTCTCATCTCCGGCTACAAGACCGCTGATCTCAGGATTTCCGGTAATGTCAGCGTCAACGTTGCCGTTATAGACCTTGTTATCTGCTGAGATGCCTGTAATAGTGACGGGTCTGGGGGTAATGTTGAAGTTTACACCTTTACGGAACTCCAACTGGTAGTTAGCAGCGTTAAAGCCATCGCTGTCCGTCAACTTCAGTGTGTCTTGGGTAATTTCATATTCTCCAACATTCGTACCGTTTATTCTTGACAGTGCACCATTAAAGGCGGGCGTTTCATTATTCACAGTTCCCGAAACGTTGTATTTCAACGTCGGATCACCATCGCCATAGATCTTTTTCTGACCGGTCTCCGGAGTCACGGTAATGGTGGCCTGACCGATGGTAAATGTTGTTCTTCCGGTGACACTATAATTGCCACCGGCTGCATCCGTAATTGTTACGGTAGCGGTACCGGCATTAGTGTTATTCTCATAAGAAACCTCATACTCGGCAGAAGGAATCTGCGTTTCTCCGACCTTTACAGTTACAGACGGGGTCTTGGGGTTACCATCATATGTTCCGGCATCCGCAACCTCAATGATTGGTTCTGTAACTTCCTTACTATACTATTAATAGTGTAGGTTACACTGGCTGTTGCATTCCCTATCGTAATCAAAGCACAATAAGTACCGGTATTGGTGGGTGCACTGGCGAGGGGCTTACCATCCTGTTGATATTCAATATCGTCCACAGTTACAGCAGCTGCCTGCCACTCAACCACATTTAACGTTGCAGCTGCAGCTTTACCATCGCCGTAGACTACATGCTCAGGCGCTTTTATAGTCACCGAGCCGCCTTCCTTCTTGGGACAACCGGTTACATTGCATACAGCATGAATGGTCTGTCCGTCTGCACCCGCCGTGTATGTCCACTGGTGCTGGTGGTTGTAGATGGCCAGACTGTTATCCTCGTCGCAGATTACAGTATAGCTTGGATTGTCCACGTCCAGCTGGAATATTTGGGTGTAATCCAGTTGGCTGTTCTTCGCTCCGGCTACAATTTGGACATTGTTGCCTACTGTGGGAAGATTAACCGTGCTTTTGCTCACGCCAATTCGGGCTTCCTGCGTCAATCCTGCTGTTCCAATGGTGATGGTCGCACGTTTTCCCACAGCACTTCCGGGTAGGTATACGTTACCTTTCGTGCTGTTTTCGTCCCGCACATACACCCCATTTTCGAGCTTGCCATTCTTCCAGTTATCTGTAATCTGCACCTTGCCGGACACAGTAAAGACGCCGCTTGTACCCACATACACACCGCCGGCCCATCTTTCCTTATCGGAGGTAGTAGTATTGTTCCCGGTGATGGTACCGCCATTCATGGTAAACGTACCGCCGTTTGCTACATACACGCCACCGCCTTCGGCTGCACTTGTATTTCCGGTGATGGAACCGCTGTTCATAGTAAACACACAGTCTTTTGCTACATACACGCCACCGCCACCTTTACCATTGTTGCTTTCAGCAGCTGTACTTGTATTTCCGGTAATGGAGCCACCGTTCATAGTAAACACACCACCGCTTTCCACATTCACACCACCGCCATTTTTTACGTCCTTATTTCCGGTGATAGAACCGTTCCACAAAGTAAGACTGCTCTCATTAACATATATACCCCGACCGGATTCGTTGGATTTGTGAGTGATCTTGCCGACTTCTTCCTTACAGTCGGTGATCTCAAGGGATCCTCCTTTTAGGACCTGGATGACCTGAAATCCTCTTACACCAGTGATGGTGCATCCGTTCAGACAGAGTTTTACTTTTTTTGTGCACTCCCAATAACCATCAAGCTCCACAGAATTCAGCAGATAATAATTGCCGTCTCCCTGAATATCATCAAGCTTCGTGATACCTTTCCATACTATATCGCTATGACCATCCTCGCTGCAGCTTTCCTTGCCACAGATGCCATGCTCATGTATTTCGCCGTTGCTAAAGATAATGCTGTTTTTCTTCAGTTTCTTATCATAGGTATTGCCAGTGTCGTCGCTTGAGAAAGCGTTCAGGTCATTCCCTGTCAGTGCATAGTTTTCTGTGCCCTCGGCAATGACGGCATATGTGCCTGCGGCGATTGCTGCCTCAGTGGTCACTTGAATCTTTGCACCGTTCAGTGCACCGGCAACGGTGATTTTCACCGGGTTCCCATCAGCATCTGTCGTCAAATAAACATTGTCAGCAGACTTTTGACCGACAATTGTACCACTTTTTTCTACGAGCTGCGACCAGTTGTCATAGATCTTTGCATCGCCGGAGACATTAACCTTGCCGGTTTTAGAGACGTATACACCGCCACCCTGAACCATTTCAGGTGTATCAGTTTCTTTTTGCCTTGTCCAGGAAGCCGTATTGTTAGTAATTTCACCACCGGTCATGTTGAATGTTCCGGCGACATACACACCGGCGCCCTTGGCATTTGTGTCCGCCTGATTACCGGTAATTTTGCCACCGTGCATGTTGAAGACAGCTTTTGATTGCACATACACAGCGCCACCCTTATACGGTCCACCAAAGATGTTGTCAGTGATGATGCCGCCATACATAGTGAAGGTACTATTTGCGCTCACCACTACAGCATTGCCATCCCTCAACGCATTTTTGTATCCCCTTCCATGCATAACCTTTCCGGTACCTCTACAATCGCAGAGAGTAAAGTTGTTATTGACCTTCATGGCAATACTTCCAGCCATCATTTTAATACTGTGTCCATTCAAACACAGCACCATATTCTTATTCGGAGTCCATACCCAACCAGTATTAAGATTATTTGTCAACTCGACATCATTAAGCAGATAGTAGTATTTAGGTGCTTCCGCAGTACCAGCTTTAGCATTTCTCAGCTCGGCTTCCGTACTGATCGCCGTCCACTCCACGCTCTCACCGTGTTCGCTACAGTTTACATCACCACAAACAGGGTGCTGGTGGGATGCAAGTTTCTCCACTGTGATATAAGCGCCAGAATCCTCTATAGCACTGCCGATCTTGTAGCCGCTGACTGCTCCTCCGTCAACAGCAAAGTGTGCCACGGCTGCTGCCACGTCCTGAGCATTGCCCGTTGCGACTTTCACAGAATGATCATCGGTGTTCTCAGGCAGTTTCTCCGGACTCACACTGATATATGCACTGTCGGTCAACGCACCGGTGAGCTGAATAGGATTGTTGGTGAACACATAAACGTTGTTTGCCGTACCATCTGTTTTTTTATTGGAGTTGATGACCGATCCACCAGACAGCTTGAAGGTGGCTTGGCTGCTGTCAGAAGGATAATATACACCGCCACCGCATTCTGCAGTATTTCCTTCAATTTTACCACCGGTCATGCTAAAACTACTGTTGTTATTTACGAATACACCACCGCCATTTTGAGCAGCCATATTGTTAGAGATTGTACCGCCGGTCATGGTAAATGTGCCATTAACATACACACCGCCACCATTTTGGGCACCATTACCGTTACAGATTTCGCCGCCAGCCATGGTAAACGTGCCTTGGCTATCTACGAATACACCGCTGCCATTTTGGGTAACCGTATTATTCCTGATTTCGCCGCCGCTCATGGTAAATGTGCCATTATGCACATACACGTCGCCACCATTAACAGCTGTGTTTTCAGTGCTTTTGTAAAGGACTTGGTTATGGCCGTCTTCACTTTGGACTCCACCACCAATACAACCTTGATTCATAATGAATGTGCCGTTGTTGGTCACATACACACCGCCACCTGATGACTTGGCATTGTTGCCGTCAATGAAGCTTTTACCAAGCATGTTGAATGTGCCACCGTCCACATACACGCCGCCACCGTATTCTGCGATATTGCCAAAGATGGCTCCGCCGTTCATATTAAATTTACCCTTTACGTTCACACCGTGACCGGTGTATTTAGTGTCTTCACTCTTCGTACCGTGGGTGATGCCATTTTGTTTTAAATTGCAGTTGTACAGTGTAAAAGTCACGCCTGTATCAACAATAATGACATCACCGTCAGCTTTCATTGTGATGCTATGCCCGTTGAGGCAAAGGATCGTATTGTTCTTGGGATGCCATGTCGTAGTCAACGTCACATCACAAGCCAGATAATAGCTACTAGCATTCTCAGGCAGAGAATCCTGTGCAGTCCACTCTGTCAGTCCCATGTTAGTGTGATCATGCGCATCCTGTGCCGCCACCGCCACGTTCAGAGCAGCATAAACATTCTCCAGACGGGTCATATTCAGTCTGGCAGTCTGCGCTGCGTCCAGTGCTGCCAGAGCCTCTTCAATCGCCATCAGCTGTGCCTGGAGTCCGTCCGCATTATCTGCGGTTACTTCCTCCGGCAGAGCATCGATGAGGGCCTGTACTGCTTCCACCTCTGCATCCTTTGTGCCAGCATTGCCGCCGCTGATGTCTTCAACGGTGGCGGAGCCGTCCGTGGTGTCCACAGTCCCAGGAAGTTCACTGCCCTGTGTCTCCTGCTGTTCCGTCACTGCATCTGTTCCTTCCGCAAATGCCGTCATGGGCATCATGGAAAAGCTGAGAACAAATGCCATGCACAAACTCAATACTCGTTTCTTCATAAGTTCCTCCTTGGTTGGCGCCTTACGCCTGTTATTCCGTATATCATAAATCCATTCTTTATACACAGTGTAACTGTTTTTTACCTCAAAAAACTATTTTTTGCATGAATCGACCCGATTTTGTCGTGAATCGACCTTTCCACACATAAGGTGGCACTTTTTCCGGGCTTGATGGCAGACTTTGCACCGGCATTGACAGATACGCTGATAGACAGACCGGCTTTTTTATCTTGTCAGTCTGTTTACATTCTGCTATATTAATGGTACATCGTCCCCTAGGGGACGAGTCAAACAGTTTCGACAAAAAACGGAGAAAAGTACGATGCAAAAAGATGAAAATCTGTTTCAGATCGGTGAAATAGCAAAAATACTCGGTGTGACCAGAAAAACAATTCTGGTCTATGAAGAAAAGGGGCTGCTGACTCCCGCCGTGAAGGATGAGAACACCAGATATCGTTACTATACCGCAGATAATATGACGCAGATACGTTCCATCAAGTCCCTGCAGACGCTGGGACTCTCCCTGAATGAAATTGCGGACTATTATTACTGTACGGATAATATAGATGCCCATCTGCAAAGGCTGATGGATCTGCGGGCGGCACTTGACCGCAATATTCAGCTGCTGCAGGTGCGTGCCGCCAGGTATGGGGATCTGACCGTTCGCAGCACGACGCTTCCACAGCAGGTGTGTTACGCCCGCCGGTATCAATGCCGGGATATTGCCGATGCTTCGGATCGTCTGCGTGAAACCTATATTGCTGCTGCGAGAACCGGGATGATGTCTATGGTTGCGCGGATGTTTACCATGCGGCTGTCGCAGGATTCCGATACACTTGATCTGATGTGCTGTATCCCTATGGAGAGCAGCTTCACAGGGCCTGAGCGGATGGAATTTGCGGAAACGCCTGCACTGTGTATTTATTTCCGTGGCGCTTATGATGAGATTTCCAAGGCATTTCACGCCCTGGCAAAGTACGTGGAAGAAAATCATGTCTGCATGACGGGACCGTTCCGCTCAATTTATCTCGAAGGTCCGCCAAGCCGGGGAGAAAATACCGGGGACTATATTACACAGATAGCCGTTCCCATAAAGCTGTAACGACAAAAGAACGCACCGGTATGATCGGTGCGTTCTTTCTGTATATTACTGTCGTAGCAAGTCCAGCAATGAGTATTCTCCTTTTGGTACTTTCGACATTGCATGATGTTTTTTTATTGCATCTACGAGGACCTCTGGATCACGAAAATAGTTCCTTACAAAATCATATGACTTTACTTCCGTCATCCTTAAATTTTCTTTGCAGAAGTCACTGGGCTTTTTCCCTGATTTCTTAAATTCCTTGTACTTATCCTCACTAAAGATGATCAACATCTCTATTTCCGGAGCGGTCACTACATTAATGACGTCCTATGATCCAGAAGTATATCTATAATGGCATTTTCAGCCGCACCCTCACAAATACATGCCTTATATTTTGCTAATTCCATGGCACCTCCTACACGATTGTTGAGGCAATGCCCTTCTTTAGTTGCATATAAGCCTCATATGTCGGAGTCGTCCCCTCAAGGAAGCCGCTCTGGTACGCATCACTTTTCTTAATATCATTTCTTGTCAGTATATTTGATAGGTTCTCCACCGTAATCCCATTACGGTTTCTGGTAATAAATATGCTGTCATTACGGTCATACTCATCAAGTAATTCCGGATAATGCGTAGAAAAAATGAGGGTTCCACCATTTTTATTCAACTTATTGTCCATAAAGAACCGCATCAATGTGGTTACAATTTCTTTATTAAAATGATTCTCTACTTCATCAATAACAAGATATCCACCACTTTGTAATACCTCCTGTGCCAGTGTAAAAGTAATCATTCCCTTTATTGTACCTGATGACAGATAGTTATTCAGTTCCACCGGATTATTAAGAAGGATTTCGTCTTCACCTTTAAATTTTAAATGGATCAATGTTTTGTTATCATTTTTGTCAAAATGCAAGCTCTCAATCGTTGGATCCAGAAATGTAATGACCTCTGTCGGAATATCTTCCGAAAACGGAAGAATATTTTCATTTGTATATTTCAGAAGATTTACAATGCGTACATATTCCTTCGTCTTTTTATTTCGCGCAATCATAATGCTCACATCGTCCGGCAAAAAATCCTCATGATTACTTCTGATCATGATCGGCTTTCTTCCTTCGAAATTAAGCATTGCTTTCCGGGTAGTCACTTCATCTATCCCTTTTGTCCACAAAAACTCCGAAACGATACTATAACTGATTCCTTCTGACTTACTCTTTTGGGATGTAATAATTGTTTCCAAACGACAGATCTCTTTGGTCTTTCCGGAATAGAAATACATGTTCAATTTAACCTCTTTTGCATCCCCCAATATCTCTTTTGTCTCTATGTGATTGATCGGTTCATTATTGATGATATTTAAAGCAAGTAAAATGACCTTTAAGACAGATGTCTTTCCGGATGCATTGATACCTATAAAACCGGTTGCAGCATTCATATAAACATTGGAAAATAAAGGATATAAAATTTTCTTCTGTTCTTCGGCAACTCTCTGTTGTGCATAAAAAGATAAATCAAGGTTTTCTTTGAATAATGGTAAGCCTTCCGCTGTGATACTAAGAAGTTTCATATCTTCCTCCAAATTTATAAACAGATTTTTCGTTTTTATTTCTATATATGAGTAGTGTATCACCATTTTTATAAGTTATCAACGTTTTTTACGTTTTTATTTTTTGCTATCCCTTCCGCAGATTCCGTGAATCTGCCGGTCTTATTCAAGTAAATCTTGAAAAATAAATGCTTCTATTATATGCTATATAATAACATATTCGAATAGACAACAGAAAGGTTTTATATATGTGGATTGCAGATCATTGGAAAGATTACGAAGTGCTGGATACGTCCAGCGGAGAAAAGTTAGAGCGTTGGGGAGATTATATTCTCGTCCGTCCGGATCCCCAGGTCATCTGGAAGACGCCTCACGATCATAAGGGCTGGAAACAGAAAAACGGCCATTACCACAGGAGTGCCAAGGGCGGAGGCGAATGGGAATTTTTCCATTTGCCGGATGAATGGGCGATCCATTACACTCTGCCTTTCCAGAAGGAAGCTCCCGGCAAGGCTGATCCTCTGACCTTCCATCTGAAGCCCTTCAGCTTCAAGCATACCGGTCTGTTCCCGGAGCAGGCGGTGAACTGGGACTGGTTCTCCACCCTGATCCATGAGGCAGACAGACCTGTAAAGGTGCTGAACCTCTTCGCCTACACCGGCGGTGCCACGGTATCCGCCGCAGCTGCGGGAGCTGCTGTGACCCATGTGGATGCTTCCAAGGGTATGGTCGGCTGGGCAAAAGAGAATGCTGCCGCCAGTGGGCTTGCGGATGCGCCCATCCGCTGGCTGGTGGATGACTGTATGAAGTTCGTGGAGCGTGAGATCCGCCGCGGCAATAAATACGACGGCATCATCATGGATCCTCCTTCCTACGGCAGAGGCCCCAAGGGGGAGATCTGGAAAATAGAAGACAATATCTGGGATTTTGTGGGACTGACCGCACAGCTTTTGTCTGATGATGCGCTGTTCTTCCTGATCAATTCCTACACCACAGGATTGCAGCCCGCCGTGCTGTCCTATATGATGAATTCCACCCTGACGAAAAAGTTTGGCGGTCATGTGGAAGCCGGGGAGATCGGTCTCCCCGTCACTGAGAGTGGTCTGATACTACCCTGCGGTGCTTCCGGACGCTGGCAGCGGAACTCATCTAACTAACATCATAAGCAGAATTAAGAAGGAGCCTCTGGTCGAGGCTCCTTTCTTCTATAGCACATATTTCTTCAATACCGGAATCTTACGAAGCAGCCATGCAGTTGCCATTGAAAGCGCCAGTACCAGCAGGCAGAAGGCAAGCAGCAGGAAAAGCAGCCATACCTGGCCTGCGGCCACAGACTGCACGCCGCTCTGCTCCAACAGCGTAAACGGTGTGATCTTCATAAATTTATAGAGCAGATTTACATACACCGGATGTACCAGGTATACAGCAAAGCTCAAAGTGCCTGCCGCCTGCCAGAGGGTCCGGTGCTTTTGCACTTCTTCGCCGGATCGTTTTTCGGGGCTGCCGCTCCATCCTGCGGCAAACAGTAAAAGGGCAAGCAGTACAGTAAAAGGATAATTGTACGCCATCTGGATCTGAAAATCTGCCAACAGTCTGCTGCCTGCCATTCCCAGCATCAGTACCGTTGCCATGGTTCCAAAAATCTTCTGCATTTTTTCTTTTTTATCCACCGTTTTCTCCCATTGGGCAAAAAAGTATCCACAAATATAATACAGGACATGGATACCTCCATCCGGAAGTACAGGAAGTACACTGTTATTCAGTACCTTATTCATAAAAGGCATCATGCTGCTTCCCACAAAAAGAAGCAATAATACACCCCAGATACACCATTGGGGAAGCACCTGCAAAGCTTTTTTCAACAGTGGTGTCATCAAGTACAGGAAAAAGATCAGATACAGATACCACATATGGGACCAGGTATGCCCTGTCAGTGTCAGCCGTAGTGCCTCCGGGAGCATTCCCATGCGGAAGCTTCTCTCTGCCACCATCAGTTCGGAACAGGCGTAAGGGACGCCGAATAGGAGGATCGCCAAGGCAATCCTCCTGCAATATTTTTTAATCATCACCGGATAGGTCAATTCCCGCTCCGGGTCTAAAAATAAATATCCTGAAATCAGTAAAAATACAGGAACACACCATGTCACCAGATCCATCACTGCCAACAGCAGTCCCCGGTATTCCGGCATTTTTGACGCATCTGTCACGTCTGTTGCGCCTGTCAGCACGTGCATCAGCACCACTGCACAGGTCGCCAGTACCCGGAGCACATCCAGAAACTGTTTTCTGGGCCGGGATAAGCCGTTTATCATGTTTCTCCCATCTCCTCCATCAGGCGCATGCCTGCTGTATCTGTCACGGGAAGGGAGAATACGATACTTTTTGCCTTGCTCTCCAGTCCCGCCTTTTCCATTATAGCACGCATGATGGAATTTTTCTGCTCACTTTTTACCACAATGAACAGCATTTCTTTTTCCGGCACCAGTGTCACACCCAGAAACTGCTGTGCGTTCTCCATTCCGGTGCCTTTGGCATGGATGACGGTACCGCCTGCTGCGTGTACTTCTCTCGCTGCATCCATCACCAGTTCCGTATATCCATGATTGGCAATCACTACCAGAAGCTCATTCTTCGTCTCTTTCAATGTGGACTCCTCTCCTTTTACGAACTCCTGCCCACAGGTCAGGTAATTCAGTGCTTTCTTACCGCCGATGCTGCTGACGGGAATGATAAAGGCGATTCCCATTCCCGGAAGGTCGATCTGCATCTTTTTCCGCAGGGCAGCCTTGATCTGCTGCCAGGAAGCGTCCGTGACAATATGAAACAGAATGCTTTTTTCCATGCCGTCCAGTCCGAAATAATCCAGGATCTCATTGGCTGCTGTTCCCATGCCGACGGTGATCCCGCCGACCTGTGCGCCGTTTTCCTTATAGCATTCCACGAATTTTCTCGTCAGCTGACGATTGGTGATGGTGACCATCATATATAATTCACTCATGGGCGCACCTCCTACAGTTCAATAATGGCATTCTCATCCAGCGCACCAAAGGCATCTGCTGTACCGGTAACAATTCCCACGCCTGCCTTGTGCTGTTTGATCTGGTATACCATTCCCAATACCTGAATTGTAATTAACGGTGTCATGGCTACCATGGCCACCACGCCGAACGCATCCGCCACCAGATTGCCTCCTACCGCCACACAGGCTCCCTGCGCCAACGGCAGCAGAAAGGTCGCTGTCATGGGACCGCTGGCGACACCGCCGGAGTCAAAGGCAATGGCTGTGAAGATCTTCGGCACGAAGAAGGACAGTCCGATGGCCACCCCGTAACCCGGGATCAGGAACCAGAGGATCGGGATTCCCGTCAGCACCCGGATCATAGCCAGTGCCACAGATAAGGAAACACCCACGGAAAGGCTCACGCCCATGGAGCGGGCCGAAATAGCGCCGTCCGTCAGTTCTTCTACCTGATGATTCAGCACATAGACCGCAGGCTCCGCTTTGACGATAAAATATCCGATCAAAGCCCCCACCGGCACCAGTACCCATCTATAGGATCTGCCAGCCATGACCTGACCGAGATAATTACCTGCTGGCATAAAGCCCACATTGGCACCTGTCAGGAACAGCACCAGTCCGATGTAAGTATACACCAGTCCGATCAATATCTTCGTTAATGTTTTGCCGGACAGCCGCAGGGCAAAGATCTGGAACAATCCGAAAAATAGTACAATAGGAAGCAGAGAGACTGCGATCTCTTTCATATAATCCGGGAGTCCATGGGCAAACAGCTGCGCCAGTTCCACAGAATCCGAGATCTCCGGAATCGCTGTAGGCTGGTAATCTGCACTGGTGGGCTTATAGATCAGTCCCAATACCATAACCGCCAGGATCGGGCCGATGGAGCACAATGCCACCAGGCCGAAGCTGTCATCCGCTGCATGATGGTCATTTCGGATGGAAGCAATACCCACACCTAACGCCATAATAAAGGGCACGGTCATAGGTCCCGTGGTCACACCACCGGAGTCAAACGCCACGGCCCGGAAATTCTCCGGTACCAGAAAAGCCAGAACAAAGACTACTATGTAGAAAAAAGTTAACAGGGGCGGCAGTGCCACACCGATCAGCATACGCAGAAGGGCAATGACCAGAAATATTCCCACGCCTACCGCCACTGCCAGGATCAGTGTCATATTCGGTACCGACGGCACCTGCGTGGCAAGTACCTGTAAATCCGGTTCGGAAATCGTGATCACCACTCCCAGGATAAAAGATAGTGCTACGATCAGTAAAATATTTTTACTCTGGGTCATTCTGGCACCCACTTTTTCTCCCATGGGAGACATGGACATCTCTGCCCCCAGAGTGAAAAACATCATGCCGGCCATGACCATCACCGCTCCCACCAGAAAGCACAATAGGATGCTTGAGGTAATGGGAGCTATAGTAAAGCTTAAGACGATCACGATCCCCACCACCGGCAGGACCGCTTTCAAGGATTCCGCAAATTTTTGCCTGATCTTTGGATGTAATAACTTCAATGTTTCACCGTTACCCTTTCTTCAAGTTTTTCTTATCTTAACATGAAGTAAGGGTACGCTCCTACCGTTTTAGAACAATTTATAAAATTTTCACAGCTTCTTAACGGAGTCTTTACGCCATCAGATACCGGCTTCTTCGATCTGTTTTGCGGTAATGTCCACCAGTTCCATGCAGCGTTTTTTCTTGTTGCCGAATGCGCCGGACATACTGGACCATCCGTCGGTCAGGTCATCCAGTACCGCATTCTTCACCACATTACCCAGTCCTGCCACTTCCGAAGAGCGCATTACCTGGTATTTTGCCTTACCCACATTCATGATCCATACCTGATTATTGCGATCCTGCTCCGGATATACAATGACCTGATTGAATCCATGCTTTACCAGCGCCGGTGTACCGGCTTCGAATTTGATATCTTTGATCGCCTCGTAGAGCTGTTCCATGGTCTCATAATTTCCCTTTAAGTTTAATTTTGCCACCTTTACACCTAACATTTCGCCAAATCCCATATTGTCCTCCTTATTCTGATCGCAATTCACGCAATCCACACATTCTTTACCAGTTCGAATTACCCTCTCCGTCTGCCGCCTCTTCCCAGGTCAGGTCAAAGGCACTATACGTTGCTCCGCCCTCCTGGGGCAGTCTCCGGTAAGAATAGTCCCTGCCGTGCTCCATCAGCGCTTTTGCCAGACCGAGCCGCAGCATTTTTCCGAGGTTTTCATCCTCCGGCATGTACGCATAGTAATATTCCTTGTTCTTCTTCGTTCCTTTTAAGAGGATGCCTTCCCGTATTCCCTTCCGCATGTTCCTCTCAACGGCACCGTAGTCCCCGGATGTGACCTCACAGCACTTCATGCAGGGCTCGCCCGTCGGTGTGGAGAACTGTACATAATAAGTATACTCTGTATCCCCCTCACTTTCGTACCATTCGCGTTCGCCCACTTCACGCCCGTCACACAGAATGCTGTCAAACAGGATGTCTGCTATGTACAGATCCCCGTGTCTGATCATCTCCTGTACATCCAGCTTCGCATTGCTCTCGAACAGCTTTTTCTTCTGTTGTCCCAGTGCGTCTGCCACATCTGCCGGAACCTGCCGGAAGGCAAAACCGTTAAAGTCCACCATGTGCTTCGCTTCCCGGCCGCATTTGCTGCACCTTCCCTGCACAATGGCATTGCCGCAGGAAATGCAGTAATCCATTCCTGCCTCTGTCTTATTCAATAATCCCATTGCATATTCTCCTTTCCGCCTGTTTTCCTTCATGTTTCTCTGTTCTTCGTAGTATAACTACATTGTAATCTAATGTTTTTCCTGCTGTCAACCTGACTAAAGTATATGTTCCTATTTTTTCTGTCCTGACTTTCCCGGGGATATCTTCCTGCCTTTTGCCGCAGCTTTTGGGAAAAAATACCGGTTTTCATGTATCCTTAACTACTTCTTTACACCTTGCGTTGAAAAGTAATGGTACTATGGTTATAATAAACTTACTATGAAATGGGTAAACAGACATGCTACCCCTGGAGGACAATACCGTGTTCCGATCACAATCCGATAAAAACGCTCCGCAGAAAAGCTTCCGCTTAAAGCCGCCTTATACCCGCCATGCCGTCAGTGTTCTGATCTGTGCTGTCTGTATGCTGTGTGCTACGCTGGCTTCTTTTTTATATCAGTCCATTGTTCCGGACAACCACGCCAATGTAGCGCTGATCTACATTCTGGCCCTGGTGATCATCGCAAGATGGACCGTGGGATACGGCTACGGCATTGTCTGCAGCCTTTTTTCCGTAATTGCCATCAATTACCTGTTCACCTATCCTTATTATAAGATCAATTTTACCCTGACCGGTTATCCCATCACCTTTCTGCTGATGGGTGGGATCACACTGATACTGTGTACCATGACATCCCACATGACCATTCAGTCTGAGATGATCGCCGAGAGAGAAAAACAGCTGGCCGAAGCAGAAATGGAAAAAATGCGTGCCAATCTGCTACGGGCGATCTCCCACGATCTGCGGACACCGCTTACCGGCATCATCGGCAACAGTTCCCTGTTTCTGGAAAGTCAGGAGGATCTGAGTTCCGCAGAGCAGCGTAAGATCATGACAAATATCTACGAGGATTCCAACTGGCTGTTAAATATGGTAGAAAATCTGCTGTCCGTCACCCGTATCCAGGGAGACAGCCTGAGCATCAATACTACGGAAGAGCCCGTGGAGGAAGTTGTTGCGGAAGCTTTGGAAAAACTGAAAAAACGCTATCCGGACGCTGCCATTCAGGTGAAAATCCCGGAAGAATTTCTGATGATCCCCATGGATGCTGTGCTGATCGAACAGGTCACCATTAATCTGTTGGAAAATGCCATTGTACATTCCGAAAGCATCCTTCCGATTGAATTTATCGTAGAGGATCACCCTGACGATGTTTCCTTTATCATAAGGGATTACGGCAAAGGATTGTCTGAGGAGAAATTGCAGACGCTTTTCGAAATAGGCTCCTATAGCAATTCTCAAAGCTCGGATTCCCGCAAGGGCATGGGGATCGGCCTGTCTATCTGCAAGACCATTATCACCGCCCACCACGGCACGCTGAGCGGGAAAAACCATGCGGATGGCGCAGAATTCTGTTTTACCCTGCCCAAATCGGATACTTCCAACGCTGAAAAATAACGAGTGTTCAAATCCATAAGATAAAAAGGGAAAATGCAGGAAAGGACATAGATGATAACAATGAATAAGATCAAGGTTCTCTTAATAGAAGATGATAGAAGCATCAGTAATTTCATTACGGCTACCATGGACCGAGAAGGTTACAAGGTCATGCATGCGTTAAACGGCAGGGAAGGCTTAAGTCTCAGCACTTCTTTCTGCCCCAATGTGATCCTGCTGGATCTGGGGCTGCCGGATATGGACGGCCTGGAGGTGCTGCAAAAGCTTCGCTCCTGGAGCGATATTCCGGTCATCATCATCTCCGCCCGCACCAAAGAGCAGGAAAAAGTAGCCGCTCTGGATCTGGGCGCTGATGATTACATAACCAAACCTTTCGGCACAGGGGAGCTCATGGCGCGCATCCGTACCTCTCTGCGTCATAGTCACGCACAGACCCCCGGCCATGTATACAAAGCTCTGGATCTGGAAATTGATTTTGAGAAGCGGCTGATCCGTCTCCGGGGAGAAGAGATCCACCTGACACAGATCGAGTATCAGCTGCTCACGCTCCTGGCTGAAAATTCCGGGCGGGTGCTGACCTACAGTTATATCATGAATGCCATCTGGGGACCCTACATGGACAATAATAATCAGATCCTCCGGGTGAACATGGCTAATATCCGCAGAAAGCTGGAGCAGAATCCCGCTCAGCCACAGTATGTATTCACAGAGATCGGTGTGGGATACCGCATGCGGGAAAATGAAAATACCGGAAATGCGTAAGGCTGCCTTTCTATCTGTTTCTACAGGAATTGCCCACTACCAGTTCCGGTTGAAGCAATATTTTCCGCTGCGCTCCTTCCAAAGCCTCGCCGTGCAGCAACGACAATAATAGCTGTGCCGCCATCTCTCCCAGTTTTTCCTGCGGATGGACGATAGTCGTCAGATGAAAGCCATCGCTCATGGCCATGTAAGAATTGTCATACCCTGTGACCGAAATATCCTCCGGCACCCTGCACCCGCAGGCCGTCAGTGCTGGAATGACCTGCATGGCGATCTGATCATTATAACAGACAATGCCGTCCAGATATATTTCCTTTGACAAAAGCCTTCTGATCCCTTCCTGCGGATGCACCTTCCGGTCTTCCGTATGGAACCAGATCACTTTGTCCGGATCATAGAAAATTCCGGCTTCCTGCAGCGCCTGCACATACCCCCTGTGTCTGTTCTGTCCCTGGATATCATCCGCCTTGAATACCCCGGCAATGCTGCGATGTCCGGTATCCAGCAGATATTTCGTGATCATATATCCTCCCTTGCAGTCATCCATCAATACCTGTGGTCTGTCTTCCATCCGGTCAAAACATCCCTGAATAAATACATAGGGAATTCCATATTCCTCCAGTCTCTCATATAAATGCAGATGTCTGCAGCTGATCTGACTTTTACTGGGTTCTATGATGACACCGTCGATATCTTTCTGTAACAGTTCCTCCAGGCACCTTGCCTCTTGACTTCTGGAGTTTCTCGTATTTTTCAGTAAAATACTGTACCCTTTTGCTGTAAGCACTTCATCGATCCCCTGAATGACACGGGGAAAAATGTAATCCGACAGATAGGTGGTCACCACTGCAATATTATGGGATTTATGCTCCGGCTGCATCCGCTCCGACACAAAAGTACCCTTCCCGTGCACCGCATAAATGTAACCCTCCTGTTCTAAAATAGCCAATGCCTTGCGGACTGTCTGGCGGCTCACCTGATAAGCTGCAGCCAATTGGTTCTCCGAAGGAACACGGTCTCCGTTTTTTAACTCTCCACGGCGGATCTGCTCCTGTAGGTCATGGTGCATTTTATAGTATTTCAGCTGTTTTTCTTCCATATGTATCCGTTCCACCCCGCTCCTTCTCTATCCGGTTTTGTACAACTCTATTCCGTTTTCCGGGTAGCGCTGCCCCGGTACATTTCATTATTTTCCGCCCTCCAGCAGGATCAGCCGCCGGATTTCTTCCGCTCCGCTGACACGTTCCCCGTCTATGGTATCGTTATGGATCACATAATCGCAGATCTTGCGGTTGCGTTTTTCCGCATCAATAGACAGGATCCGAAGCGTCTTTTCCTCGGTATCATAGTCAGAATCGATGATGTCTGCGATCAACTTTTCCTTGTCTCTTGCCACATAGATGATATGCGTGGGAAAAGACCGCTTCATAGCGATGGCACCGCACATATCCACGGGGATCACTGCAAACTTTCCCTGATCCAGTAAGGCCTGAATATCTTCCTTTCTGGTACCGTACCGCACACCGGCATACGCCGTCTTCTCAAAAAAATCCATCCGGTCAAAGGACTCTTCGGAAACATACCGATGACCGTAACGTCCCTGTTCCGTACAGTAATTCACCGGACGGACAAAAAGACTCTCCATCTCAATACTTCCGGTGGTGTTGTTTCCGGCGATGCTGCCACCTCTGCCGGTGCACAGTGCTTCCGTGATCTCACGTTTGCCGGAACCGGAAGGACCTACCAGTGCCAGTACTGCGGGGGCTGTGATTTTCTCCGTCCTGGAAGTGGATGCTTTCATGATCTGCTTCACCAGGGATACAAACTCTGCCATGGTATTTACAGACAAAAGTCCTGTCATTTTGGCATTCCAGGGCTTCCGCATCAATACCGGATACTCCGCCTTGCTCTCCAGAATATTGTGGATGGCATCGTCCAGTACAATATCAAAATGCACGCGGTCCTTGGCACTCCCAAGAATGATATTTTCCGGAGGAAGCTCCGGGAACTGGGTCATGATCTGCTCTGCCCGCACTCCCATAAAATGCGGAGACACCGCTGTGATAAAAAAAACGTCCGCAATCTGCATCAGCCTGCGGATCCCACGTTTCGTTTCCTCTGTGGGGATCTGCCGGCTGTACAGTTCCGGATCGTTATAAAATTCTTTGATCACCGAGGTACGTCCCTCATTGGCCCAGGAAGTGATCTCTTCCAGGCGGTAAGGCTCCTCCGGGTGATATTTTTCATTGGCCATGCGGATGGCTATACTGTTAAACGGGGCGGTAACGTCGTCCCAATCAATACCAATACTGGGTCTGAGCATGCTGTGCTTCCTCACTTTATACAGATACATTCTACTATTATATGCGATCTGTATTCAGCATAGCATAAACCGGTGCACAGCACAATCCATACATGCGGATATCACTAACCCTTCATGGACTCCTCCAGGATCTGCAGACAATTCTGCATGGAAGCTTCAAATTCTTCTTCATTATTATTTTGGAACAGGATCAGATCATCCCTCACCTTAGGATCATCCAGATTCTCCGGAATAGAGAAATCACAAGATGCAATATATTCATCCCAGTGTGCCAGCTTCCAGGTATCACGATCGGAATTTCTGGCGATCATACGCTCATGCACGATCTCCGGAGATGTTTCCACCCATACGACCACCAGCGTTGCATTTTTCTCTGCAAGTTTGGCTTTCAGGTTATGAATATAATCCATATTCCGTATCTCCTGTGTAAAAGGTGCATTGATCAGCACAATATCATCATAATCCAATGCTTCCATAGCCAGATTCACAACACACTCATACTCATAATCACGAATATTTTTCTCAAAAAAATCACTGCTTCTGTCATAAGGCTGTCCCGCTACTACAAAGATCTGTTTTGACAATGTGATCAACGTATCCTTGTCCAGATATACCACATGCTGCAGTCTCTTCGCCAGTGCTTTGGAAATATAAGTCTTTCCGCAGGCGGGCGGTGATGTTACCAAGATTAATTTCTTAACCATAAAAATCTTCCTTTCCACTATGTATTGTTTATTATTACCTGTCCCCTTTTCATTAGATATATCGCGATTTTTGGAGATTGTCAACTATTTGTCAAACTTTTTTTGTGATAATGCACAACGCCTTTTTTCTCTGTATTGCACAATTGTCAGCACACCCGAACTGTGCTACTATGCTTGTACAGGAGGAGAATTCATGACCAACCGGGAATTATTAGAAACCATAGTAATTAAATTAGAAAGTATAGATCAACGGCTAGACCGGGTAGAACAGCGGCTAGACAAGGTAGAACAGCGGCTAGACAGGGTAGAACAGCGGCTAGACAGGGTAGAACAGCGGCTAGACAAGGTAGAACAGCGGCTAGACAAGGTAGAACAGAGGTTAGATTTGCTGGAGCAACGGTTTGATTCCCTGGAACAACGTGTTACCTCCCTAGAGCATCGCTTTGACTCCTTGGAACAGCGTGTTATCTCTCTAGAGTCCACAACAGCTGAAATCAAAGGAATCATTGGTCATATGGATCAACGCATTACCAATATTGAACTGACTTTGGAAAATGAAGTCAGCCGTAATATCTGCACAATCGCTGAAGCTCATTTAGATTTATCCAGAAAATTTGATCAGGCATTAAAGATAAAAGACGATGATGAACTGGTTCGTGTCCGGCTTAATGTGTTAGAAAATGATGTCCGAAAAATAAAGCAGCGACTGGAAATTGCATAGTTTGTTTTTATCAATACCTTATCTTATTGGATAAGGTATTTTTTTGTTTCTCTTCTTGTTGACTTGTCAACATCTTTGTGCTACACTCCATATGTTTGTTGCTGCATCAACATTTTACAGGAGGATTGTCCATGCAGGATCGTTTTGAAAGATTTGTAGTATCTATCACGGAATTGCACCGTTATCTGCAAAAATTAAAAGAACTGGAAATGGGACAGATGGATTTAAAAGCCGGTTATACCATGTGTCTATATTATCTGGGAAAGCACCCGGAGGGGCTGACCGCCACACAGCTGACAGAGCTGTGCAAGGAGGACAAGGCCGCCATCTCCCGCACCTTAAGCCAGTTAAGTGCCAAAGGACTGGTGTCCTGCGAACTGCCGGGAAATAAACGTTCCTACCGCACGCTGTATTATCTGACAGCGGAAGGCAGCACTGTTGTCAAAAAAATCGGTTCCCGGATTTATTCCGCACTGGCTCACGGCGGTGATGGTATGACTGAGGAGCAGCGTGTAAATCTCTATGATTCTCTGGAACGGATCTCACACAATCTGGAGCAGTATCTCGCTGAATTTTCTGTAGAGCATCCTACTGAAAAATGATCCATCCGCAGATGCTCCGGCACATTTCCGTATAGGAGAATATTGCATCGTTATAATTATAGTAGAAAGAACAGGAAACAAATTATGGAAAAAATACGTTTTATCACGGATTCTGCATCCGATATGAACCATCCAAGAGAGGACGTCACGATCCTGCCTCTGCATATCCGCTTCGGCGATGAGGAATATGCCGACGGTGTCACCATCAGCCACAGAGAATTTTACGAAAAACTGATCGAATGCGATACCCTTCCCACCACCAGTCTGGTCTCTCCCGCTGTCTTCGAAGAAGCCTACGAAGCAGCAGTATCCAATGGAGAAACCGTCATCGTCATCACGATCTCCAGCAAGCTGTCCGGCACCTGTCAGAGTGCCCGGATCGCTGCAGAAGACTATGAAGGTAAGGTCTTTGTCGTAGACAGTCTCAACGCCACCATCGGCGAACAGATTCTGGTGGAATATGGCATGCAGTTAAAGGATCAGGGAAAAACTGTGGCAGAAATTGTAAGTGCTCTGGAATCACAGAAGCACAAGATCCACACCATGGGACTCTTAGACACTCTGGAATATCTGAAAAAGGGTGGCCGCATCTCTCCCACTGTGGCATTCATCGGCGGTGCTCTGGCTATCAAGCCCGTAGTAGCTGTCTCGGACGGTGAGATCATTATGCTGGGTAAAGCCCGCGGTTCCAAAAATGGCAGTAACTTCCTCATACGCGAAATCGAAAAAGCAGACGGCGTGGACTTCTCCAAGCCCTTCTGCCTGGGCTATACCGGTCTGAGTGACGAACTTTTGCAGAAATACATTCACGACAGTGAGCATCTCTGGAAGGATTATGCGAAGGAGCTTCCCATCAGCACCCTGGGTGCCACTATCGGAACCCACGTGGGTCCCGGTGCCGTTGCCGTTGCATTCTTCGAACATTAACCCTATCTTCCGGATGTTATGATGCGGGCGCACCACTGATCAAAAAAATCCCGAAGGCTTTCACAGTCTCCGGGATTTCTTTTATTTCTTAATTTGACTTTTGTTTCTCTGATTAAGCAGCCTTCTTTGTTTTCTTCTCTTTCATCTGCTTAACGAAGGTCTGTGCACCTTCCACTACCAGGAAGATTGCCAGAACTGCCATTGCAGCTGCGAAGAACAGCTGGAACCAGTCACCCCATGCAGCAGTGCCGGCACCGATTGCCTTGCACTTGTTGATCACGGTGATCACCAGGCTGGTCAGGGTTGCAGCAAGCATGAATACCATAGGGAAGAAGAACATCTTGTTGTTCTTGCCAACTTCACCCAGCCATGCAGCTACTGCCATCAGAGCGATACCTGCAAGCAGCTGGTTTGCTGCACCGAACAGACCCCAGATCTGGCTTAAGGACAGACCGCCGAGGATACAGCCGATCACTACCATGGATACAGTACCGAACAGAGGATGAGCCAGCACCTTGCGTGCGCCCTTGGCATCCTTGTAAGTAGCTTCGCCTTCCTTCAGGAACAGCTCGGAGAACATGAAACGGCTCAGACGGGTACCGGTATCCAGACTGGTCAGTGCGAATACAGATACAGACAGAGTCAGCAGTGCGTAGATCGTACCGTATGCCTTAGAGGTCTCGGTACCGAACATGGATGCAATACCTGCAGCGAATGCAGCTGCGGGAGATCCGAACTCACCGTTTAAATACTTCTGATATACTGCACCAACTGCTACCAGAGCGATGATACCCAGCGCAGACTCGATCAGCATGGAGCCGTAACCGATAGCCTTGGCATCCTTCTCGTTCGCTAACTGCTTGGAAGAAGTACCGGTAGCGATCAGGCTGTGGAAACCGGAACATGCACCACATGCTACGGTGATGAACAACATAGGGAACAATGTCTGTCCTGCCTTGGGCTCCCAGCTGGTAAAAGCGGGGATATCGAATGCGACAGTACCGGTGAAAGCACCGGCAACGACACCGATGAATGCCAGACCGATCATAGCATACAGCAGGAAACTGGACAGGTAATCACGGGGCTGTAACAGGATCCATACGGGAACCAGAGAAGCCACTGCGATGTATACACCTACAAATACGATCCATGCGATACGGTTCATAGCAAAACCAACATTCAGACCAAAAACAGTGATAATTACGATACCGATGATACCACCGATGGTAGCGGGCAGAGTCTTAACGCCCATTCTGTTGGTCACATAACCATAAATAACAGCCAGCACGATAAATAACAGAGAGATCATTGCGGTAGACTGATTACCGGTAGGATTGGTCACAAAACCGAAAGCGGTCTTGCCGGCATCATCCGCCAGGGTCAGGAAAGTACCTGCCACAATGTTAACGAAGGAAGCGATTACCAGGATCAGCACCAGAAGTGCGAAGATGATGAAAAGCTTCTTAGCTCTGGATCCCATGGAATCCTCGATGATCTCACCTACAGATTTACCGTCATGTCTGATAGATGCGAATAAAGATCCGAAGTCCTGCAGACCGCCGAAGAAAATACCACCGATAATACACCACAGGAATACGGGAACCCATCCGAAGATGGAAGCCTGAATCGGTCCGTTGATCGGGCCTGCTCCGGCGATAGAAGAAAAATGATGTCCCATAAGTACGGCGGGCTTTGCTGCAACATAGTCCACACCATCCTCCTTCTCAATAGCAGGAGTCTTCTTGGTTGGATCGATGCCCCACTGTTTTGCCAGCCAGGAGCCATAGAACACATAGCCGATAAACAACAGTACAATAGCGGCTACAACGATTAATAATGCTGTCATTTGTGTTTCTCCTTTTCTTATACACAGATTTAATAATTTATTGCCTTTTTCACGAGCTTCTTCAGAATCTGTCCGTGGCGGTTGTGGACGATCCGACCCGAAGAAAGTTCGGCGACAATCAAACGGTAATTACTCCAGCCATGGAATCCCCAGAGATAACTCTGATAGTGCCTGCACTTTTTCACCTGCGCAAGTGCCTCCTCATCAATATGGCCGGACAGAATGATCAGGACAACATCGCTGTTACGATGATTGGATGAGGGCTGCACATTGGCAGTTCCCCGCTCCCAGGCGATCATGTCCAGTTCCAGAAGACGTTCCTTTGACAGAGACTCTTCTGTTGCAAAATACACTTTTTCGTTGGTGTCAATATCTGCCACTTTGGCTTTCTTGATCAGAAAATACTGTTCATTATGAGATCCGAAGATTGCTTCGGCTGCGAATGGCGGTTCTACAGCTTCTGTTTCAATGTTGTAGTAAGTCTGATAAGACCGCAGGATATGCGTTAACGCCTCCGTGGGGGTAAGTGTCTTTTGTAATTCCATTCTGATTTCCTTTTAAGCATGCGTAATCGATTGTATTCACGTCTACGCTGTTTATAACTTTAGCACGCCGAAGTGTTGAATGCAATGGATTTTTTAGCATTACTTTACACTTTTTTAACAAATACGTGCTTTATCGTTATATAATAGTCCTCCGGAAGCATTTTTCCAAGGTGCAATTTTAACCTAAATACCATGACAAATTTAATCTTTTCGTACCAGTAAAACGCAATGTCTGCCTCACTGTTTTATGAATGGTTCTTCTCTTCCTTGATCTCCCAGTGGATCAGGAATGTCAAAGCTGCCCGGAGTCCGATGATCCCTGCTACAGTAACAATCTCCTTCCAGTCTCTGACAATAACTGTTTTCAAAATCTCACTGCACAGCTTGAACTCCAGTCCCACTGCAAGCCCCTGTGCAAGAGTGATCTTCATATCCGGCACCCGTCGTACATAATTGTAAAAGCCCTTCACACCGGAAAGAATAATAACGATCACCCCGACAAATTCAAAGAACAGTATCGCAACCTGAACAATATTGTTCATGGTAGTTTCCAGAAATTCTATGATGATCTCCATACACAGCCCCCGTTTATCGTACATTTGCATTTATTGTAGCGTATCCCAAAAGGCTGTGCAAGATGTATCTTTCTCTTTTGTCAGCTATTTTTCTTCTGTTTTTAATAGCTCCTGCATGGTGTGCCATCCCAGCACCGCACATTTTACTCTGGCGGGCATATGGGCGATATCCTGCAATACGGAGGCCTCTTCCAGCTCGTCTTTCTCTTCGTCGGTGATACTTCCCTTGATCATTTTCAGGAACAGATCTGCCAGATGCAGTGCCTCTTCCTTGCTTCTGCCGATGACCAGCTCCAGCATCATGTCCGCAGAAGCCTGGGAGATGGCACAGCCGTCTCCTTCAAAGGCTCCGTCTACGACTACACCGTCCTCCACCTTCAACTCCAGAAAAATATCATCGCCGCAGCTTGGATTGACACCCTCTAAC
>OQVS01000403.1_pt1 | contig 29247 bp, 21 predicted proteins | sample 1691601 | NCBI WGS metagenome assembly OQVS01 (sample SAMN03418268, study PRJEB22391) | human gut metagenome | biome: human-gut; feature: organic feature; material: feces | host: Homo sapiens | place: Tanzania | collected 2013-01 | reverse complement strand
ATGTCATGCTCGTAGTCAAGGGCGCACTGCTCGTGATCTCAGTCATGATCCCGAACCTGAAGATCGTTGGAAGAAAGAAAAAAGTAGCGTAACTGTGAGGGTACTGAACAGTTACAAAGCAGCGTAAATAAAAAGGGTAGCACAATCGCTACCAATCAGTTATACTTTATAACCGGCAAGAGCGGATGGATTCACATTCGTTTGAGCACATACAAAAATCTTATGGGAGGAAAGAAAAAATGAAGAAAAAAGTTCTGAGCGCATTATTATGCGTATCCATGGCAGCTACGATGTTAGTAGGATGCGGTGGAAAGACAGACGACGCTGCAGCAGATGCACCTGCAGCAGACACCACAGATGACGCAGCAGCAGATGCTGCAGAGGAGCCCGCAGCAGACGACGCTGCAACAGATGATGCAGCAGCAGATGATGCAGCAGCTACAGATGCTGACCTGACCACAGACAAGACTTTCTGTCTGATCGTTAAGAGTGCTGGTAACCCTTACAATCAGAAAGAGGCTGATGGTTTCAAGGAGGCTATCGAGGCACAGGGAGGTACATTCGTACTTCAGGAGCCCGCAGCAGCAGATGCTGAGAGCCAGATCACATGTATCAACAACGCAATCTCACAGGGCGTAGATGCGATCGCTATCGCAGCTAACGATGCAGATGCATTACAGCCCGCATTGACAGAAGCTAAGAACGCTGGTATCCACGTACTTGCACTTGACTCTGCTACAAACGCAGCTTCTCGTGAAGTATTCTGTAACCAGGCAGGTATCACCCAGGTTGGTGAGACGCTGATGGAGGCTGTAAAGGATATCTCCGGTGGAGAAGGAAAGTGGGCAATCCTGTCTGCTGCTTCTACAGCTACAAACCAGAACGCATGGATTGATTCCATGAAGACTGTAATGGAAGACGACGCTTACTCAGGACTTGAGTTAGTTGGCGTATACTATGGTGAAGATGAACACGTTATGTGCGATACGATTGTGAGAAGCTTAAGACGCTCTGCATACAGTGTTGACTATTGTTATGATGGGGATGAAGCGCTAGAGCTCTTAGCGGTTGAACGCTACGATCTTGTATTGTTAGACCTTAATCTACCTGGTAAGGATGGAATGACAGTATTACGCACCTTTCGTCAAACAGATCAGGAGACGCCTGTTTTGATATTATCAGCACGTGGGGAAGTGGAAGATAAAGTTGAAGGGCTTGATGCAGGTGCAAATGATTACCTTGCAAAACCGTTTCATCTTGCTGAGCTAGAAGCGCTTAAAGAAATCTTTGTAAAGAAAATTATCCCGCTTTTGCAAGAGTATTTTTATGATGATTATGCGAAAATTGATGCGGTGTTAAATGGTAATAAAATGATAGAAATTACCGAAGTTAAAGTGTCGAGTTTATTTTCTAAAAAGGATAAGGACTTGGAGTTAGATGATAAAAAAATCTATAAAATCACACCTTTTGAGAATGAAATTTGGGATAATTCGCAAACTTATAAAAATATCTATGTCGGCAAAGAGAGCAATTCACAAGAAATAAGCGAAAATGAACAAGAATAAAACCCTTTGTGTGTCTGAATGGCAGGTATTTGGCGTAGATGATATTTATCAAGTTCTCAAATCTTGTCATAATGACAAGGAAAAACTACTCGAAAAAGCCCAAAACATTTTTAAAGAACTTAAAAATTTTGCCGATGAAAAAGGCAATCATATCTTTTTAAACTCTTATGGCAAAAACCGCCTTAGAGCGCGAAATTATGTCGGGCTTATCCAAACTAAAAGTGGCTTTTGTTTAGAAATTTTGCCCAAAACTTTTCGCACGGCAAATGAAAATGAAGGGTTTGAAATTAGAAATTGCACTTGTTTGTCGCCTATCGGCTCGTCTTGCAATGACGACATTAGCAACACAAAATGCCAAGTTTGCAAGGCAAAAAACCTTTTGCTAAAAATGCTTAAAACCCTTAAACATTCGCCTTTCAAACAAAGCCACATTTCAAACCTAAAAACACAAAACGCACACTTGCTTGAAATTTTTGTTATTATGTTTTTAAACGAGCTTGAAACGCTTATCAAAAAGGGCTTAAAGAGCGATTATATAGAGTGCGAGCAAAACCGCAAATTCTTAAAAGGCAAGCTACTTTTCACGCAAAATTTAAAGCATAATTTCGCTCACAAAGAAAGATTTTTCACCGCAAGCGATGAATTTAGCAGCGACATAGCCCCAAACAAACTCATCAAATCCACGCTTTTGCTTTTAAGCACGCGTCATTTTAGCACCAAAACAAACGCCAGAATTATGCAAAGCCGCTTTGTTTTTGATGAGATTAGCCCAAGTCAAAATTATGATAAAGATTTTGTAAAATGCGTGAATTTAAGGCATTTTAAGACTTATGAACTTATTCTTTTGTGGTGCAAAATTTTTCTCAAAAAACAAACTTTTACCGCTTATCAAGGTAGCGAAAAAGCCTTTGCACTGCTTTTTGATATGAACAAACTTTTTGAAAGTTTTGTGGCGTGGCATTTGAAAAGATATGTCGCACACGAACAATGCGAGTATAAAGTCAAAACCCAAGATACAGGCAAGCATTTATTGCTTGAAAACGACAAAGAAAATAAATTTAGAATTAGACCTGATATAGTTGGCTACAAAAACAATAAAGCAAATTTTATCGCCGATACAAAGTGGAAAATTTTAAATTTCAGCCGAAATGATTATGGAGTTTCGCAAAGCGATTTGTATCAAATTTTTGCGTATTTAAGCAAATATCAATGCAAAAATGGAATTTTAATCTACCCTAAAATTGATGATGAAAACAACGATTTGCAAAAATTAAGCAAGCAAACATTCACATACAAGGCTGTTTCAAATTTAAGCGATGATGACAATAAAAAACCTCCTCATACGCTACAAATTTATTTTTTTGACTTAGACAAAGCACAAAATCCTCAAATTTATCCCTTTGAGGATTTAAATTCTAAAATTTTTGCTTAAATTTAGCAAACTTTAAGCAAAAATTCACTATAATTACCCTTTTGTTTAACGACAAAGCAAATTCTACACAAAGGACGAAAAATGCTCGAAGGCATAGTTAGAGAGAGTATCGGACACAAGGCGGCGAAAGCCTTGAAAAGAGATGGTTATCTAATCGCCAACATTTACGGCAAGGGGTTAGAAAACATCAACGCGGCTTTTAAAGTCAATGATTTCATCAAAGAAGTGCGCAAAAAAACAGGGCTTATCTTTGATGTCAAAGTGGGCGGCAAAACCCACAGCGTAGTGGTTGTGGATTATCAAAAAGACCCCGTAACGAGCGATTTAAAGCACGTGGATTTAAAAGTCGCTCAAAAGGGTGTTGTGAGCAAATTTATGGTGCCTGTAAAGGTGAGCGGCTCGGCTGTGGGCGTGAAAAACAAAGGCGTTTTAATCCAAAGCAAACGCCGTCTTAAAGTCAAATGCGCGCCCGAAAATCTACCAAATTTCTTTGAACTTGATGTCAGCAAGCTCGATGTGGGCGATGCGCTTATGGTGCGTGATATAGCCGTGCCGCAAGGGGTAAGCATTTTAGAAGCTGACAGAGTCGCTGTTGTAGGCGTAGAAAAGGCACGATGACACTTGTAGTAGGGCTTGGCAATGTGGGGCGTGAGTATGAACTCACCCGCCACAACGCAGGCTTTATGCTGGTGGATTTGCTTTTGCAAGACTTGCCGCATAGCGATATTTCCAAGCCTAGCTTTAAGGGAAGCCTTTACAAAAGCGAGCTGGGCTTGTTTTTAAAGCCATCAACCTTTATGAATTCATCTGGTGAGAGCGTTTTGGCTGTGCGAAATTATTTCAAATGCGATAGGCTCATCGTTATCCACGATGATATAGACTTAAATTTAGGTGTGTTGCGCTTTAAAATGGGCGGTGGCAACGGCGGACACAACGGACTTAAAAGCATAGACGCACTTTGCGGGGCTGAGTATGAGCGCGTGCGCGTAGGCATCGGCAAAAGAGAACCTGTGTTGTCTTTTGTGCTTGGTAAATTTAGCACCGATGAGCTTGCAAGCCTTGCGCCTGTTTTGGAGCAAGCAAAGGCTGGACTTTTGGCACTTTTAAAGGGGCAGGATATAACGCAGGTGGCAAGTGCTTTTAATCTAAAAGGACAAGCGCAAGATAAGGCAAACAAATGACAAAAACGCTTTTTGACAACCAAAACACCCAAATTCAAGCCCTTTGAGCGCGAAAAAGCCTTACGAAACCTTATTTAACGCAAAAAAGTCTCTGCAAGAAAAAAGCCTATCAAAACAAACATTTTCTCTAAAACAAAGGTGCAAATTTTTAACATTTGCTTTTGTTAATGAATTTTGTGTAAAATCGCTTTTACATTACTTTTTAAGGGAGAAAAAATGTCAGTAGCAGTAATTTACGGCAGTGCTATGGGAAATACAGAAGGTGCGGCGAACTCAATCGCCGAAAAATTAGGCATTAGCGATGTGCTCAATGTCGCAGATATCGATGCAGCGAAAATCAACTCTTATGACAAGCTCATCGTAGGCACTTCTACTTGGGGTAGCGGCGACTTGCAAGATGACTGGGACGCCTTTGATTTCGGCGCGCTCAAACTTCACGGCAAAACGGTTGCCATCTTTGGTATGGGCGATAGCGAAAGCTACTCGGATACCTTTTGCGGTGCTATGGGCAAGCTCGCAAGCAAACTCAAAGAGGCTGGTGCGAATATCGTAGGTAGCGTATCTACCGAAGGATACAGCTTTGAGTCAAGTGAAGCCGTCTCAAACAACGAGTTTGTCGGGCTTGCGCTTGATAATGACAACCAAGAAGACCAAACTGAGGCGCGCATTGACGCGTGGGTTGCCAAAATCAAACCGCAGTTTTCTTAAAAATTTATGAGTAAGGCTCGTTTTTGCGGGCTTTGCTCTTTTTTGAATTTTTGTGAAATTTACTTTCTTTTTGTTTAAATTCTTTGTAAATTCTTTTGTTTAAAATTTGCGTTTTAAGATAAATTTTTAAGCACCGCGACATTTTTGTTAAATTAACAAGTCTGCACTAAAAATCCTTACTCAAATCCTTTTCAGTGTCGATTTTATAGGCTTTATAAATGCTTGGCAAGAGTTTGCGAATGGCATAATCATAATGATAAAAAAGCTTGTAAATTTGCTCCAAATCCACGCCTTGCGCTAAATTTTCCCCCAAATTTTCGCCCTTAAAATTCGCGCCACTTTTGCTGCACGCTAAATTTTCGTCATTTAAACTCACTTTTTCGTTTGCACAGCCTTTATCGCCAGCATTTGAGCGAAGTTTAGCGAAGTCAAACACCGCCGTTTGCCCAACCTTTGGAATGTGAGTGTCGAAAAAGCCGTAGAATTCAGCCCTAGCCTTAAAAAGTGCGTTCAAATCACTGATAATTTTGTCCTTCATCGCTTATCCTTTGTAAAAATAAAACATTTTAGCGAAATTTGTTTAAAAAATCGCCGATTTTTGATATAATTTCGCTTTGTTTAAAAAAGATTAAAGAAAGAAAATAGATGAATTTCGTCCAAAAGCTCGCTCTTGCTTACTCTCACCGCACGATGACTCGCTCTTTGAGCGCGAATTTCAAGGTGCAGTTGCAGCCACAAAAAAAGCGTTACAACCCCGCAAAGTCCTATATGCTCTACGCTCACATACCTTTTTGCCACACCTTTTGTCCGTATTGTAGCTTTCACAAATACGCTTATGATGAGGATTTGGCAAGGGTTTATTTTGAAAGTTTGCGTGCGGAGATTAGGCTCATAGCTGAACTTGGCTTTGATTTTAGCACGATGGTTGTGGGCGGCGGGACGACTTTGATAAACGAAAGTGAGCTACTGCGGACTTTGGAGCTTTGTAAAAAGCTTTTTAACATAAAAGAAATCTCGTGTGAAACAGACCCAAATCACATAGAAGCAAGCAAACTTGGGCTTTTCAAAGGACTCATCGACAGGCTAAGCTGCGGCGTGCAGAGCTTTGATGATGGCATTTTGCAAAAAATCGCCCGCTATCAAAAGTTTGGTTCGAGTAAAGAGTTGCAAGAAAAGCTCGAAAAAGCCATAGGCATTTTGCCTTTGTTTAGCATTGATTTAATCTTTAACTTCCCATCTCAAAGCAAAGAACAGCTTTTAAACGACCTAAACATAGCCAAAAAACTTGCCCCGCAGCAAATCACCACATATCCGCTGATGAAGTCAAATCTTACCAAAGAGAGCATTGCTAGGGCTTTGGGCGTGAATTTTAAGGACAATGAATTTGAATTTTACCGCGTGATTTGCGAATTTTTCAAGGATTACACGCAAAACAATGCGTGGAGTTTTGCGAGCGCAAAAAGTGCTTTAAATGACGAGTATGTAAGCTCTCATCACGAGTATGTGGGCGTGGGAAGCGGGGCGTTTAGCTTTTTGGACGGCGAGCTTTTAATCAACGCCTTTAATCTCAACGATTATACAAAATTTATCACGCAAAATGCCAATGCAAACATAGCTAGGGCGAGTTTTAAGCGCAAGGAAATTTTGCGCTATATCTTTCTCACTGAAATGTTTTCAGGCGAGCTGAATGTCGATAAATTCAATACTCATCTTAACTGCTCGCTTGAAAAAGAGCTTTTTGTCGAGCTTTTGGGGCTTAAAATGGCTGGGGCTGTGGTGCGCGAAAATGGCGTGCTTAAATGCACGGACTTTGGGCGCTATCTCTTTGTGGTGCTGATGAAGGACTTTTACACGGGTATGGATATCGTGCGTGCGGTGTTTAGAGACGATGCGCGACTTAAAAATAGGGATTTTATCGACATTATGAGTGAAAAAATTTCAAATGAAAGTTGAATTTAGGATTTAAATTCAGCGTGCTTTTTAAAATTTTGTGAATTTAACTGCGTGTTTTGAAACATTTTAGGTTTTTGCGATAGCCTTGTGAGCCTTTATTTCGCCTTTGATTTAGCTAACTTTATTCTTAATGTCATAGGAGATTTGGCACAAAAGAAACGAGTGAGAGTGAAAAGGATGTGTTTTATAGATTTTTTGGGGAGATTATGAGAAGTTTAAAGGAAAATTAAGGAAACTTGTTGTAATATAAGTTTGAACAAATTGCTTTTTGAGAGGTTTAAAAATGGAAAAACAAGATGAAATATTGAACTCAATTATGCGACAAATTTTTAGAGGAAATGCGATACTATTTGTAGGGGCTGGTTTTTCTGAAGGTGCTATTGGCTTTGACGGCAGTATACCTACAGCAAACAAACTTAAAGAGATTATCTTTTCACTTATGGATGAGGAATATGATGAGACGATAAATTTACAATTCGTATCTGATTTTTTTATAAATGAGTATTGTAAAGATAATTTAAAGAGAATTGATGACTTTATAGAAAAGTTAAAAAATATATTTACTTGCAAAGAAACTCAACAATATCACTTGGATATTATATCTGCTCCTTGGAGACATATATATACTACGAATTATGATGATGTAGTAGAGCAAGCAGCTAGAAAAACCAACTTTAGAGTTGATAGTTTTGACTTGGATAGTTCGTTGGATAACACTGCCGATAAAAAATATTGCTTACATATCAATGGCAGAATTGATAAGTTGGGTAAAAATACAATAAACAGTTCTTTTAAACTTACCCATTCTTCCTATGTGAATAGCGACTCATTCAATACTAGCCCTTGGAAAAGGCGTTTTACTGATGATTTAGATATTGCTTCAGTGGTAGTTTTTATTGGTTACTCTATATATGATATAGATATAGAAAAAGTATTGCAAGGAATGCCCAAAATAAGGGATAAAGTATTTTTTATAGAAAAAGAAAGTAGTGGCTCAAAAATTAAAGATAGTCAATATGAGAAATATGGTAAACTTTTAAGAATAGGGGTAGAAAATTTTGCAAAAAAGATAAGGGATTATAAAAGTAGTAATAATGCTAAAGATATTCAAGAAGAATTTTTTACTGAATGCTTTGTAGAATATAGCATTAAACAAATAGATAACCTAGAAACTATCAGAGAAAGCGAAATAGACAAGTTTCTTATGCTTGGTTCCATAGAAGAGCGTTTTTTACAAAGAGAGACATTGGTTTATAAGAATAAACCTCCTTTTTTAGTGGTAAGAGAGTCTTGGCTAGATAAAGCAATATCAATATTAAAAGAACATAAACGCCTTGTTATTTTAAGCGATATAGGTAATGGGAAAACAATATTTTTAAAACAACTTGCAACAAAGTTGACACAAGAATATAAAGTTTATTATTTAAAAAATAGAGGAGATTCTGCTTTATACAAAAAAGATATCGATAAAATTGCACAACAAAATGAGATTTCTTATGTAATTATAGATTCATATCTTAGATATTTAGAGTTGGTGGATTTTATATTTTTACAAAAATATCCAAATATAAAAACTGTGTTATCTGCTAGAACATTAGACCATTATCAATATATAAGAGATAAAGATGATGAGCAAGAAATTCCAAAATTACTCATAGATACACTAGATGATAATGAAGTCGGATACTTTTGCGACATTCTTGATACAATTGGAATATGGACTGAAAGTTCTAAAACCAATTGGAGTCTAGAAAGAAAAAAAAATCATATACAAGAGGAATGTTATAGCCAAATATCATATATCCTTGTCGATATACTCAAAGCAAAACAAATGGCTGATAAGATTAAGGATTTGGTAGGCATTGCTTTAAAAGATGATATTACAAAAAGACATTTATTTGCTATTTTGTTGCTTAATGTAATGGATATTCCAATGGGATTAGGATTATTAGAACAGCTTTTAGGCGAATACAACTTATCTATATTTCAAAATGATATATTTACATATTTGGTTCATTGCAATCTTTTAGACAGAGATAATGAAATACAGCCGAAATCTTCAATTTTCTCTCGCTTTGTCCTTCAAAGCAATATTTTTGAGCCACAATATATTATCAAAGAATCACTAGATTTACTAATAAGGATAGAAAATTTAGGAAAAAATAACTTACAATATTCTAAATATTTAAATGATGTGAGAATAAATTTATTTCGATTTAATTTTATTGAGAGAATATTACCAGAAAATAACAAAAAGAATATGTTAGTTCAATATTATGAGAATATAAAAAATGAGATACCTAGAATACAACACGACCCGCAATATTATTTGCAATATGCTATGTGTTTTATAGCAAACAATGATTTTGAAAAAGCTCAACGCTATTTAAAAATCGCCTACGATAAATCAAAAGAAACTACTTACGATACCTATAAAATTGATAATCAACAAGCTAGGCTTTATCTATTGCAATCCGCTAGGCATAGTACCAATATCAAAGAAGCTATAGAACATTTTTTAAAAGCAGATGAACTTTTAACCAAACGACATAAAGATGATATTTATAAGTATAAGACTATGTTAAAATATAAAGATTTTATAGAAAATCGTTGCACTTCTTTCGATAAAAATGCAAAAGATAAAATTCGTAAGATTTGCGAAAATCAATTAAAGGCTATGGCTAATGTTAAAGGATTTGAAACTGATAGGCAAGACAAAACTTATATGGATTGCAAGGCTATGCTTGAGAAAATAATTGATATATTGACTTAATTTAAAGATAAGGGATATATTCTTATATATGACAAAATTCCTAGACCTACAAAAGATAAACAACCGCTTTCGGGTGCAAATGGACGCTAGAATCAAAGCCGTGCTTGATAAAGGCTGGTATTTAGAGGGTGAAGAAAATCAAACATTTGCGCGAAATTTTGCTAAATTTTGCGGGACAAAGTTCGCCCTTGGCGTGGCAAACGGACTTGACGCGATAAACCTTATCATAAAAGCCTATGAATTTGGCGTAGGCGATGAAATCATCGTGCCGTCAAACACCTACATAGCCACGATTTTAGCTATCTCACAAAATGGTTGCACGCCCGTGCTGGTCGAGCCAGACATAGACACTTACAACATAAACCCTGATTTAATCGAAACTAAAATCACCCCAAAAACAAAGGCTATCATAGTGGTGCATCTTTACGGACAAGCCGTGCAAATGCAAAAAATTTGGGCTTTGGCACAAAAATACAACCTAAAAATCATCGAAGATTCAGCCCAAGCACACGGCGCGATTTATGAGGGCAAAAGAGTAGGAAATTTAGGCGATGCGAGTGCTTTTTCGTTTTATCCGGGCAAAAATTTAGGTGCTTTGGGCGATGGCGGGGGCATTACTACAAATGACGAGGCGCTTTTTCGCAAAATCAAAGCCATTGCAAATTATGGCTCAGATAGAAAATATCATCACATTTACAAGGGCGTAAATTCACGCCTTGATGAGATACAAGCGGCGGTTTTGGACATAAAACTTGCGCATTTGGACGAGGACAATGCAAGGCGGCGTGAGATAGCTAAAATTTATCTCGAACAAATCAAAAATCCCAAAATCATCTTGCCAAAGGCGTATGATGAGAGTGCTTGCGTGTGGCATTGCTTCGTGGTGCGAACAAAAAAGCGCGATGAATTTGAGGCGTATCTTAACCAAAATGGCGTGCAGACGATTATCCACTATCCAACGCCACCGCACAAGCAAGGTGCTTACAGCGAATGGGCGCAGCAAAGCTACCCATTAAGCGAGCAAATTCACGCCACTATCATCAGCCTGCCCATCTCGCCTGTGATGAGCGATGATGAGGTGCAAAAAGTCGTGGAGGTAGTCAATGCCTACTAAACCAAAAGTTTCTGTCGTGCTTATAACCTACAACCAACAAGATTATGTAGGAAAGACTATTGAAAGTGTTTTAAATCAAAGCTATCAAAATTTTGAAATTATCATCGCCGATGATAGTTCTACCGATGAGACGGCTAAGGTCATCAAAACCTATAAAGACAAAAGAATCAAATATGTTAAAACAGATTATAACATAGGCTTAAATGGAAATTTAAATCTTGCTGTGAGTAAGGCAAGCTGTGATATTGTCGCTTGGATTGATGGTGGCGACATTTTGAGAAAAAATTATTTAGAGCGCATTGTGGAGTGTTTTGAAAAAATGAGTGATATTGATGTGTTGCATTCTGGGCTTTGTGTCATAGATAAAGATGATGAGTATATCAAAGGGCAAAATGAGTATTTTTATTATGTTCCAAATAGAACAAATGAAGAAAACCTTTACATAGCCTTTATGGATAGCAATATCTTGCAATCTCCCGGAATGGCGATGAGAAAAAAAGTAGTAGAAACGATATTTCCACTTTCGTATTCCTTTGTCAATACGCAAGATTATGTGATGCACATTGATATCTTGGCAAATGGCTTTAAGAGCTATGTTTTAGACGATATTTTGGTGGATTATAGAGTCTTTAATGACGGCACAAATATATCACTAAACAACAGCACAGCACACAAACGAGAAGAGACTGAGATTGCTTTGCTTATGGATTATTTTTTAAAGATAAAAGATGTCAAGCTTTTAAAAAGAGTCTTTAAAAATGAAATCCAAAGTGCAAATTTAGAGCCTTTTGATGATACTATCCCTTTCTTTTTGGGGCAGATGGCTTTGCGTTCTTCGCATTATCATCGCCAAGAATGGGGCTATCACACTATAATGAAATTTTTAAGTGATAAAAAGAATTTTGATATTGTGTATAAACGATACGGCTTTGCATTTAGGGATTATTTAAATTTAATAAATCACATAAAAGAAATATGCGCTGTTAAAGAAAGAAACAAATACATTAAAAAGTATAAAAAATATAAAAAACTTTGCCAAGTATTACTTGTATTGAGTATAATTTTGCTGCTGATTATATTCGGCGAAATTCTATTTTAAGGTAATAATGTGCGAGATAAGATTTTCGTTACTTCCCCTTTGTTGCCCGATATACAAGGCGTTTATGAGAGTTTGCAAGAACTTTACGCTTCAAAGTGGATTACAAATATGGGCGCAAAGCACAATGAGCTTGAAAGTGCCATTAAACAAGAGCTAAAAGTGCCAAATGCTAAACTGTTTAACAACGGCACCATTGCCTTACTCACAGCCATCAAGGCTTTAAATTTGCCTTATGATAGTGAGGTTATCACCACGCCTTTTACCTTTGCGGCGACACCACACTGCATAAGCTGGAATGGCTTAAAGCCTGTTTTTTGCGATATAGAGCCACAGACGATGACTATAAATGCTGATAAAATCGAAAGCTTAATTACACCTAAAACTTCTGCTATCTTGGGCGTTCATGTGTATGGTTTTCCTTGCAATGTCGGTAAAATCGATAAAATAGCCCAAAAACACAATTTAAAAGTCATTTATGACGCGGCTCACGCTTTTAGCACTGAGCTTGATGGCGTGAGTATAGGGAATTTTGGCGATATTGCTATGTTTTCTTTTCACGCGACAAAGCTTTTTAACACCATAGAAGGCGGGGCTTTGACTTATAAAGATACAAATTTGAGTGAAAAAATTCATAATCTTCGCAATTTTGGCATAAAAAATGAAGAATTTGTCGAAGAAATCGGCATAAATGGCAAGATGAATGAAATCCAAGCGACTTGGGGTTTGCTTAACTTAAAGCAATACAAAGCCGAGCAAGAAAGGCGGCAAAAAATCAAAAAATTCTATGATGAGAATTTAGGCAAAATAAGGGGCATTAAAGTCCCGCAAATGCCTAAAAATACAACAAATTCATATCAATACTACCCCATCATCGTTGATGATGAATACCCACTTTCAAGAGATGAAGTGTATGATAAATTTAAAGCCATAAATATAATGACGCGAAAGTATTTTTACCCTGCTTGCCACGATTTTGAGTGCTACAAAAATGATGAAAGTGCTAAAAGAGCGGATTTGAGCGTAACTGATGAGATAAAGATGAAAGTGCTGTGCTTGCCTTTTTATGGGGATTTGAGCGAGCAGGTGCTTGGTTTTATATGTGAAAGGATTGAGAATGTGTTCAAATAACAACAAACAGATTGTCCCTATAATGCACTGCTTTGATGATAATTATGTGATTCCTGCAAGTGTTTCGTTTCTTTCTATGCTTGAAAATGCTAATCCTAGATATTTTTATAAACTTTATGTGTTGCATACTGATATAAGTGAAAAAAATCAAAACACATTAAACTCCATAGTTTCAAAATTTAACAATGCGGATTTACAATTTATAGATATGAATAATAAATTTAATGATGAATTTGATGTAATGAAAACTAAGGCTCATTACTCCAAAGAAATTCTTTATAAACTTCTTGCACCAACTATTTTCCCACAATATGAACAAATCATCATCACTGATGTTGATGTGGTTTTTTGTGGTGATATAGCTGAGATTTATGATGAGGGGCAGTTTGATGAATATATCGCTGGCATTGCTTATCATAATGTTTTGGAAAACTTTATGCGCAACACTTATGAAGCTCAATTTTCTAGCGAAGAAATTAGAAAATTACTCATCGGCGCAGGGCTTTTGTGTGTGAATCTTAAAAAGATGAGAGAAGATGGTATGGAGGCAAAGTGTGTGGCGTATTTGGAGCAAAATTTACATAGGTTAAAACAACCAGAACAAGATGTGCTAAACCTTGTTTGTTACCCCAAAATCAAGTTATTGCCCGAGAGGTTTATGGTCTGCACTTATCTTTATAATATGATTGAAAACAATGAATTTTTCGGCAATGAAATAACACTAGGCAAGCAAGATAAAGTGTGGATAAAAGAAGCTTTAAGTAAGGTTATCCAGCTTCACTACGCAGGGGCGCAAAAACCTTGGAACACTCCAACTTGCACAAAAAGTGATGTTTGGTTTTCATACCTACTTAAAACGCCATTTTTTTACGAAGTGATGCGCAAAATTACTGCACCAAAATTGCCTGATTGTAAATTATATTTATTTGACAAAATTAAGATTATAAAAATTAAAGATAATAAAATAAGGTTTCTTGGATTTATCCCCATCGTAAAGAGGTTCAAATGAAAAACACATTTAGGTGTTTTGTAATAACAATAGTTTGTGAATATTTGATAGTCCCAAGTTGAAAGGAATAAGTGTAATGAACAATAAAGATAATCTACAAAATAAGCCTTTGGTAAGTATATTATGTATAACATATAACCATAAAAATTATATTAGGCAATGTCTTGATGGTTTTGTTATGCAAAAGACGAATTTTGACTTTATCGCTTATGTGGGCGATGATTGCTCGACTGATGGGACGACTGAAATCGTCAAAGAATATGAATATAAATATCCAAACATAATCAAGGGAATATACCACAGCAAAAATACAAATATTATAGGAAATTATTTTGATGTAGTAAATGCTTGCAAAAGTAAATATGTAGCCGTGTGCGAGGGAGATGATTATTGGATAGATGAATATAAACTTCAAAAACAGGTTGATTTTTTGGAGTCTAACCCAGATTATGCGATATGTTTTCACCCTGTTAAAGTGGTGTATGAAGGGTTTGACTTTGAAAAAACTGATGAAATTTATCCCACGCAAAAGATGATAAAAAGTGGAACTACATTTGAACTTTTGCTTAAAACAAATTTCATACAAACAAATTCTGTGATGTATCGTTGGGAATTTAATGATAAAAAGATAGAAGAGTATTTTCCAAAAGATATAATGCCTTTGGATTGGTATTTACATCTTTTGCACGCAAAAGAAGGCAAAATCAAAATGCTTATCGATGTAATGTCTGTATATAGGCGCAATCCTAGTGGTAGTTGGTCGGATTCTATAACAAATATGGATAAGATTTATTTAAAATATGGCTTGCAAATTATTAACTTTTATGATTATGTTTATAACAGTATTGCAAATTTGTCCCAAGAATATATTCAAAATATACTTTTACCAGAGTTGAAGAAAATAATAGATGTTTATTACCACAATAAAGAATTTAAAGAGTTGCAAAATATTTATGAAAAATATCCAAAGTATATTGATATGATATTTTCCGACAAAAGATATACAAAAAATAAATTTGAAGTAAAATACAAAAAATATAAAAAGCTATTTAAACTCACTTTAAGTTTGTCTGTTGTTTTGTTTGTCGCTTTACTTATATCCATTTTAAGATAAGGATTTAAAATGTTTCTATCAAACAACGAGCTACAAAAAATAGGCTTTAAAAGTCTTGGCACAAATGTCCTTATCTCTAACAAAGTTTCTATCTATGGTGCTGAATTTATTTCTATCGGCGATAATGTGCGGATTGATGATTTTTGCATTTTATCTGGGAAAATCACATTTGGTAACAATATCCATATAGGTGCAGGGAGTATGATATTTTCTAATCACGATAAGGCTGATGAGATTAGTGTTGAAATTGATGATTGCAGCACTCTATCTTCTCGGTGTGTGATTTATGCGCTTACTGATGATTATAGTGGTTTAACAATGACAAATCCAATGATACCTGATAAATATAGAGGCGTTATCAAAAAAAGCGTTTATATAAGCAAACACTGCATAGTCGGCACAGGCTCTACCATACTGCCTGGGGCAAATTTAGCAGAAGGGGTAGCTGTGGGTGCGATGAGTTTGCTTACAAAACCTACAAAAGCGTGGAAAATATACGCAGGAATTCCTGCTAGGGCGATTAAGGAGAGAAGTAAAGATTTGTTGGAGCTGGAAAAAGAATTTATGGAAAATTGTCCATAACTCACTCCACCCAAAAGCTTATCTCATCGTTTTGTCCGCTTTGGCTGATGATGAAAAGCTCGTATTTGCCAGCTTTTAAGTCAAATTCCTTGCTCTTATCCTTGCCTTCATAGACAAGCGAGTTGTTAAGATACCAAAACAAATTTTCATCTTTTAAATTCGCCACCCTCACAATGAGCGCATTTTTAGCGTGCAAGTCCCTTGTAGCCACGATATGCAGGTTTTTTGTGGGATATAAAATTTTCATGCTTTTGCTCTTCTCAAATTTCACGCCCGCTTCTTTTAGAAACGCCAAAGCGTGCAGTGGCAAGTCTAGTTTGATTTTAGGCGTGGCGTTTTTGAAATTTAAATGACGAGAATCCACCTCCACCCCCTCAAATTCAAACACTTTTTTTAGGTAAGGCGACACGCGCAAGGCTTTTGCGTCTTTTGGATAAGGCGCAAAGCTAAATTTCACGGGCAAATCATAACGATAACCCGTTGCGCTGTCGATTTTTAGCGCCATTAAATCATCGCTTGCCACAAATTCCTCGCTCACGCCATCAAGCAAATTCAAAAGCTCAAAAAAAAGCTCCCCAGCCACGCTCACGCCGTATAAATTCGCATTTGCCTCGCCTGTGAAATTCCCCGCCCAAACGCCCAAAGTATAACGCGGAGTTGCGCCCAAAGCCCAAGCGTCCTTGCGCCCGTAACTCGTGCCTGTTTTCCAAGAGATGATTTTGTCCCTTTGGTTAAACTGCTCCACGCCCACGCGTTTAAGCTCTTTCATAGTGTCAAGCGTGAGATACGCACTGCCCTTTGAAAACATTCGCCTTTTTAAATTCGCCTTTTTTGCTAAATTCGTGCTTAAATTTTCATCTTGCAAGTATGAAATTTCAGCTAACTCGCCGTAATTTGCCAGCCCCAAATAAAGCCTAACAAGCTCTTCAAGGCTCATTTCCTTTGTGCCAAGTATGAAAGATAAGCCGTATTTGTTAAAATCCTCATCATCAAAGCCCACAAAGTCTTTCATCTCGTAAAAAAATCGCTCATAACCATAGCTTTGCAGCAAGCTCACAAAAGGCACATTTAAGGACTTTTGCAAGGCTTCTTGCGCGCGGATTAGCCCGTAATACTTTTTGTTCGCATTTTGGGGGTTAAAATTTGAAAAAAAAGTTGGCACATCAAGCAAAAGCGACTCGGTGCAAATAAGCCCCTCATCGATAGCCAGCGCAAACAAAATAGGCTTTAAGGTTGAACCCACGCTGCGTTTAGCCACTATGCCATTTACCTGCCCTAAATTTTCGCTATCATAAAAATCCTGCGAACCCACATAAGCAAGCACTTTGCGCGTTTTGGTGTCAGCAAGCAAGACGGCTACATTTTTTATGCCCTGCCTTGCTAAATTTATGCTAAATTCCTTTGTTTTTTGCTCAAATTTCATTTGCAAATTTTTATCAATGCTCGAAAAAGCCTGCTTTTGCTTGTCGTTTAAAAGGCGCAAGGCAAGGTGCGGGGCTAGATTTTTACGCGGTTTAAAGCTAGGCAAAGGCTCAGCCAGAGCAAGCCTTAAAATGTCCTTGTCAAAATGCCCCTTTTCGCAAAGTTTATGCAAAAGGGCGTTTCTTTTGGCTTTGAGTTTGATTTTGTTTTTTTCTAAATTCATCAGCCCCGGCGCATTTGGCAGCACGGCTAAAAGCGCCGCCTCGCTCCACGACAAGTCCTCAGGCTTTTTGTCAAAATAAAACAAAATCGCCGATGAAAAGCCTACGAGATTGCCTCCATAAGGGGCGTTGTTAAGATAAAGGCTTAAAATTTCATCTTTTTTAAGTGAGCGTTCAAGCCTTAAAGCCTTGATGATTTCGCTAAATTTGTTAAGATAAGTGCGCTCATTTCTTTCATAGAGCTTAATCACCTGCATAGAAATAGTGCTTGCACCGCTTCTTTTGTCCTTGCTTAAATTTTTTACAAAGGCGCGAAAAAGTGCGCTAAAATCCACGCCAAAATGCGAGTAAAAGCGTTTGTCCTCATACTCAATAGCGGCTATTTTAAGGCGTTTGGGGACAGAATTTGCCTTTAAGTGCCACTGCTCTTCTTCGTTGATAAAAGCGCTTAAAATTTGCTCATCTTTGTCAAAAAGCACCTTGCTGTATCTTTTTTCAAAGCCTTGTTGCAAGGCGTTTGGGCTAAAATTTAAAAAGATAAAAAGTGCGCTAAAAAAAAGCATTAAAAGCGTTAAAATGGCTGTGAATTTAAGGGCTTTTTTTACAGAAAAAGGGCAAAAAAGGCGCGAAAAAAAGGTGCGAAAAGTTCTGTTTAAAAAAGCGTAAAATTTTATGAATTTTACGCTTAAATTTAAGTGATTTTTAAAGAATTTATTGCCCCACAATGACGGATTTTCCCTCGCTTAATGCGCCAAAATTATCATCATACATAGCCTCCACAAAAGCACCTGAAAGGTTGTATTTGCCCGGGGTTATGGCGTTAAGTTTGATGAAAAATGTCTTTGTGGCGTTTTTGCTTGCCCCGCTTTCAAGCGAGAAAAACCACATAATTTTATCATCTCTAATGTCGATAAAATCATAGTTTGAGTTCCATTCCTTAAACTGCGCATCCACCTTGCTTTGCCCCGCTAAAAGCGTGTTCGCAACCTCCCAGCCACTTGGCAAAACCTGCGTTAAAGCGACATTGCGAAGTGTGCCAAAATCGCCCTTTTGCGACACGCTGATGCCCATATAAAAGGTTTTGGAGCTTTTTATCTCATCTTCGCTGATTTCCCTGCCCTTATCGTCAAAAAATTTGCGTTTGAGTTCAAGGTTTTTCTCAAAAGGCTTTGCGTTGTCAAGCCTTATGCCCTCCACGCCAAAGCTAGCAAACAAGTCTTTTTGCGTGCTGACACTTGCCTTGCCATCGCTAAATTCAAAGCTTTGCGTGCTTTTTTCGCTCAGCTTGTGGCTTTTGCCGTTTATGTTAAGCGTGGCGTTCATCGGCTCACCTTGCTTTTTGCTGTCTAAATTTAGCCCCAAAGCAAGCGCGTAAAGCGCATAGCCAGCACTTTGCGTAGAAAGATACTCATTGCTTTGCAAGCTCGCTCCAAGCTCTTGCAAAAGCTCGTTGTGGTTTTTGCCGTAGATGATTTTATAGGCGTTTGCGATGATAGCTTTATCGCGCGTTACCGAGCCATAGTTATATTCATAATCAGCCTTGTTTAAATTTGGCTCTATGCTTGCACCTTGCGCGATTTTAAGGGCTATGTCATCAAGCCCAGCGAGCTTGTAAGCCGCGGCAAGCTGCCAAAGGCTTGCTGTATCAAGCCTAGCTCTTTGCTCATAAAGCACATTCATCATCGATACATTTGGTTCTTTTGCAAGGGCGAGCAAAAAGAGCGAGTTGGTGCGGTAAATTAGGTTTTCGTCCTTGATGATACCGCGTTTGACAACGCTTTTTTCATAATTTAGCCAGCGATTATAAAGGCTTTGCGGCACGAAATACCCAGCTTCTTTTGCGGCAAGCAAAAACATACCAGCGTAGTTGCTGCCCCAAACATCGCTTTTGCGCCCGCCTTGCCAGTAAGCAAAGCCTCCATCGGCGGTTTGAAAATGCTCAAAACGCGCAATGGCGGCGTTTATATTGTTGATGATTTTTTGCTTGTCGGCTTTGTAGCTAAATTTATCAAGGTAAAGTTGTGGCAAAACCGCGCTAGTTGTTTGTTCTATGCAGCCATAAGGATAGCGAAGCAAGAAATTCAGGCGTTTGTCTAAATTTAAAATCGGCGTTGGGCTGAGTTTAAGCACAGCTGTGGTGCTTCCTTTCACATAGCCGCTTGCCACGCTAAATTCTTTACTTTCACCCGCTTTGATGATGAAATTTTCACTCTCAAACGCGTAAGCATTTTTTGCCTTTATGTCGATTTCCATTTGGCTTGTGTATGCGTATTTGCCAGCTTCAAGTTTAAATTCAAGCTCTTCAACGCCGATTTGTTCGGCATTTACTTTGACATTAAAATATACACTTTGCGTGTCGCCCTTGCTAAAATCCACTTTGATTTGGCTTTTGTCAAAGCTCACAAGATGATTTTTGTTTTTTAGGCTTATGGTGGCGGTTTTGACATCTTTATCGACCTTAAACACTTGCACCAAAAGTTTAAATTCATCATTTATCCTTAAACTTCGCGGCAAAGTTTCAAGCATCACCACAGGGGCTGAAACAAGCACATTTTTTTCAGCCGCCCCAAAAGCCTTGTCATTTGCTCCCACTGCCATAACGCGCACTGAACCCATATACGGCGGCATTGTGAGCCTTACTTTGGCGTAGCCTTTTTTGTCCGTTTTCACAGGGGCTTGATAAAGCACCACAGGCTTAAATCTGTCCGCTTGCTCATCTAACTTGCTCTTTTTTGTCCGCTGCATCGCTGATGAGCTAAGCATAGCGTCTCCGCCCGTTGTAAGCACCTTTGCCACTTCGCCGAAGGTTTTAGCGATGATTTTGTCATAAGTGTCAAAAATTTTGAGCTTAAAGCCCACTTTGGCGTAAAAATATCCCCAAATGTCTGGCGTTTTGAAATTTGTAAGGCTTAAAAGCCCCTCATCAACCACAGCAAGCGTGTAAGTAAAGGGCTTTTTCTCACTACTTTGAATTTCTACTTCAAATTCGCTTTGCGGCAGGATTTTATCGGGTGCTTTAAGGCTTAAATTCAGCTTACTTTGCTCATCATTTACCCTTAAAGGGATAACGCCAAAAAGCCGCAAGGCTCTATCATTTTGCCAGCTTTCATACTCTTGCACTAGGCTCACGCTCGCGTAGATATTTGGCGCGTAAGCCTTTTCAAGCGGCACTTCAAAACTTGTGAGCTTGTCTTTTGTGTCTAAAACAAAGCGTTTGATAACGCCTTCGTTGTTGCTTAAAGTGATGAGAGCCACGCCACCTTTTACGCTTTCAAATTCGATTTTTGCCTTTTCGCCTACCTTGTAGCTTTCTTTGTCGCTTTTGATTTTAAGTGCGCTTTGTATGTTAGCCGTGTTTGGCGCGCCCCAAGAACTCACATAAAAATTTTGTCCTGTGCTTACGCCACTTTGTTTGTCGATGATTTCGATAAACATATCGCCGTATTTGTCCTTGCTCTCAAAGTCCAAATTCACAGGCTCGCTGCCACTTACTAGCTCGCCACTTGCGATAACTTGTGAGTTTTTGTCCTTTTTTATGGAGCGCAAATACTCGCTGTAATTATCATAATCCCACCACCACGAAGTGCGGCTTTGATAAATTTTGTATTCTAATTTTTTGCCTTTTAAGAGTTTGTTTTGCAAATCACTCACTATAACACTAAATGTGATTTTGTCCCCAGAGCTTATGTAGTCGTTTTCAAGCCTTTTTATCCCCACGAAATACTCGTATTTTCTAAGCTCTAAATTTAAGGCATTTTTCGTGCTGCGCCCGCCTTGCTCGTAAATTTCCGTGCTTAAAAAGGCGTTGAAATTTGTCCCTTGTGAATTTAGCGTGCGTTCATTTAGCTCAAAGGCTGATTTTAAAATGCCTTGTTCGTTTAAAACTCCATCTTCATCATAATAATCCCTGCTTATGTAAAGGCTTGGGTTTTCAAAAATGTAGTTTTTGTAAAGTTTGTTTGTGAAACTTTTTTTGCTGATTTGCATTGTGGTTCTTGCCTTTAAGCCGCTTGCTGGTGCGCCAAAAAGATATTTGCTTGTGATTTTAAAATCCACTTTTTTGCTTTTGTTTATGTTGATAAACTCATCAGCCTTTAAATCCACTTCTATGCGGTTTGGAGTGGTGGTTTGCACTAAAATTTTTTGATAAAATTTTTCCGCCCCTATGTCAAGCGTGGCTTCATAAACGCCTGTGGGAGCGTCTTTGTCAAGGGCGATTTCCTCATAAAACATTCCATCATTTAAGGCTTCAAGTTTTTTCTTGTCATAATTTGCCAAAACCTTGCCCTGCGGGTCTTTGAGCGTTAAATTTATGGGGTGAGTGAGCGCGCCTTTGTCGTTTTTTGCCACGACATTAAAATGAATGCTGTCCCCAGGACGATACACACCGCGTTCTGTGTAGATAAAGGCTTTGATTTTGCCCGCATTCATCAGCCCATCAGTGTCAAAGCCGTCCGTTGAAAGCGGGTTTGAAAGCCGCAAAATGCTCGCATCATCGCCCTTGCTTGCAAGCAAAAACAACGCCTTGCTCTCTTCTACTTGCAAGCTCGCTTCGCCGTTTGCGTTGGTGTTTGCGCTGGCTAAAATTTGATTTTTCTTGCTGATAGCTTCGATTTTTACCCCACTTGCTGGCTTCATCGTGGTAAAATCCCGCACGCTGACGAAAATTTCATCATTTATCAGCTCCGCGCTCAAAGCTAAATTTGAAAAAATGATATGCTTGCTCACCTCAGCGCGGTTTCTAAAAAAATCATACTTTTGCCAGCTTTCAAGCTCGCTAAAATCATAGCTCGTGCCTTTTTCATCAAAGCTTAACGAAACGACAAAAACCCCGCTTAAATTTTTGAGGGAATTTAGGGCGATTTCGTTTTGCTCCCATTTGTTTTTGGCTGAATTGAGTTCAAATTCACGCTCTAAAATCAAATCCCCCGTGTATTCAATAGCTTCGCCGTCCCAGCCTATAATATCGCTTTGGTTTGAGCTTAATTTTTTCTTGCTTTGAAAGTTGCGAAAGCGCAAATACTCGGCGATATTGTTCGCATAAATTTGATACACTTTGAGCTTTACTTTATCGACATTGAGGCTTTTAAAGGCGATTTTTTGTTTTGCACTGCTTGGCAAAAACACTCCATCGCTCGCAAAGGCAAGGCTTGGCTCTAAATCCGCAAGGCTCACTTTGGCTGAAAACTGCCTGTTTGTTTTCGTGCCACTTCTAGCTTGTAAGCCCTGTGAAATGGTGATTTCATACTCTTGCCCTATGTCAAAAGCCCCGATGAGCTTTATAGTGCTGCCGCTGATAACGGCGTTATAGTTTAAATTTGGGCTTATGCGGATAAAATCCTTTGCATTTTGTGTCGTGTCAAGCTCGGTGTTGAAAGTTAGTTCAATGTTTCTTGCCTTAACAAGCGCACTTTGCAAGGCTAGCTCGCCTTTGGCGTTGGAGATAAACTCATAGGCTAAATCCTTATCAAGCCCTAAAATACGCTTTTTGAACGCTAAATTTAATTTTTGATTTTTTTGAGTGAGTGGAAATTTCACGCTTGTGAGCGTATAATCCTTTGAATTTTCGTTTTTTATAAGGCTAAATTCAAGTTTTTCGCCGTTTTTTTCTAGCAAAATGCCCTTTGTATCATCATCACTTATCTCAAAAGAGCTGTTAAAACTCGCTACAAACACGCTTTCATCATCGATTTGCTCGAAATTCGCGCCCGCAAAGTTGATTTTAAGGGGCGCGGTTTTAAACTCTAACTTCACGCTCGTCTCATAGAGCTTAAATTCCACCTTGTAAGAGCTGTTTGCCTTTAAGGGCAAATCAAGCCACAAAGTCTGTGCTTTCACGCTTGCAGGGATTTGCATCTCTTTACCATTTACCTTTGCGTTCAGCTCGCCATTTGTCAAAACCGCCTTTAAATCGTATTTTTGCGTAAATTTCTCATCAAATTCAACAAAAAGTTCTCTTTGATAATCTATCACGCCCTCGCTTTGAGCGCGTATATCCTTGCTTTTGCTCTCTCCGCACGCGACGAAAAACAAAGCCGTTGCGGCAAACAAAAACGCAGCAAATGCCTTAAAAATGTGAATTTTTTTGGGGTAAAACATAGTGTTTCCTTATTTGTGAAAATTTAAAAGCAAAATTATAACAAAAAAGAGTTGCTTAAAAGCTGAATTTAAGCGTTAAAATTCACATTTAGCCATAAATTTTTAAATTTTTCAGCGCAAAAATTTAGCTTTGGCACGGCAAAAGGGCGAATTTGTGATGATTGCGCCCTTGCAAAATGCCTTAATGCCTTGCCAGATAGTTGGTGTCATAAGCGTTGTTGATGAAATCAGGGTTTTCCATCATATTAAGATGAAAATCACGCGTGGTTTTGATACCGCCCACGATGAGTTCGTTTAAGGCTACTTTCATCTTGGCAATGGCGCGGTTTCTGTCCTCCGCCCACACGACAAGTTTGCCTATCATCGAGTCGTAGTAGGGTGGCACGCTGTATCCTTGATAACAGTGGCTTTCCATTCTCACATTGCGCCCTGCTGGTGGTATGTAAGTGGCGAGTTTGCCGGGGCTTGGCACGAAACTTTTCGGGTCCTCAGCCGTGATACGGCACTCTATGCTGTGTCCGCGTAGTTTAATGCTCTCTTGCGCGGGCAAGGCGTAGCCCTCAGCCACTTTTATCATCTGCTCGATAATGTCTATACCGCTTACCATTTCGCTCACGCAGTGTTCTACCTGCAAGCGCGTGTTCATTTCGATGAAGTAAAAATCCAAATTTTTATCCACTAAAAATTCAAAGGTCCCAGCACCCTCATAACCTATGGCGCGAGCGGCTTTTATGGCGGTTTCGTGGAGCTTTTTGCGGGTTTTATCATCAAGCAAAATCGCAGGGCTTTCCTCGATGAGCTTTTGATGACGGCGCTGCATAGAGCAATCCCTCTCGCCGATATGCACTATGTTGCCAAAACTATCGCCGATGATTTGCACTTCTATGTGGCGTGGGTTTTGAATGTATTTTTCCATATACATTGTGCCGTCTCCAAAAGCCGTCATTGCCTCGCTTTCAGCCGACCAGTAGGCTTTTTCTAGCTCGCTTTCTTTTTCTACCACGCGCATACCGCGCCCGCCGCCACCTGCTGCGGCTTTGAGTATGACAGGATAGCCCATTTTGCTCGCTAGCTTTTTCGCCTCCTCCACGCCTTTTATCGCTCCATCACTGCCCGGTATCACAGGCACGCCAGCCCTTTGCATCATCTGCTTTGCCTTGCTTTTATCAGACATCAAAGTCATTGCTTCTACTGAGGGACCGATGAATTTAATGTTATGCTTGGCGCAAATTTCGACAAAATTTTGATTTTCGCTCAAAAAGCCATAGCCCGGAAAAATCGCATCAGCCTCTGCTATCTCAGCGGCTGAGATGATATTTGGGATATTTAAGTAGCTTTCACTGCTTCTTGCGTTGCCTATGCAAATGCTTGCGTCCGCATACTTTAAGTAAAGTGCGTCTTTGTCGGCGGTAGAATACACACAAATGGCTTTCTTGCCCATCTCTTTGATGGTTCGCAGGGCGCGAAGTGCGATTTCTCCGCGATTTGCGATTAAAACTCTTTTGATTTCCATTAAATTTTCTCCACCACAAACAAAGGCATATCAAATTCCACAGGCTGCCCGTCCGCTACAAGCACTTCGACAATGCGGCAGTTGTATTCGGCTTGAATTTCGTTCATAATCTTCATCGCCTCGATGATACCTATGGTGTCGCCTTTTTTCACGGTGCTTCCAGCCTTGACAAAGGGCGCAGCACCGGGACTTGGGGCTTGGTAATAAGTGCCGACCATAGGGCTGTTAAGCGTTGGTTTGTTGTGCTTGCTCGGGCTTGCCTCGCTTACGACATTGACATTTATGGGTTGGGGAGCTGGTGTGGCAGGGGCTGGCGGCTGTGGTAGCTCGCAGCACATATCTCGTTCAAGCTCTATCTCAAAGCCGTCTTTTTCTTTAATCTTAATCTTGCTTACATTTGCCTCAGCAAACATAGCGATAAGCTCTTTAATTTCAGCTTTTGTCATAAAATCTCCTAAAATTTTTTATGCTTACGGCGTTAATTTTAGCACAAAATTTCAAATTTAACTTTAAACGAGAAAAAAATTTACAAATTTTAGGCAAAAATTTAGCTATAATGTCAATTTCACTTTAAATTTACCTTAAAAAAGGACGGCAAATGGGCTTAAAAGCGGACAATTGGATAAGACAAATGGCACAAAAACACCAAATGATAGAGCCATTTTGCGAAGCAAATATCGGCAAGGGCGTAGTGAGCTATGGTTTGTCAAGTTATGGCTATGATATACGCGTGGATAGGGAGTTTAAGATTTTCACAAATGTAAATTCCACAGTGATTGACCCCAAAGACTTTTCTCCGCAAAATGTGGTTGATTTTGTGGGCGATGTATGCATAGTGCCTGCAAATTCCTTTGCGCTGGCTCGCACGGTGGAGTATTTTAAAATGCCAGATGATGTTCTAGCCATTTGTTTGGGCAAAAGCACTTACGCAAGGTGCGGTATCATCGTCAATGTAACGCCCTTTGAACCGGGCTTTGAAGGACATATCACCATAGAAATTTCAAACACCACGCCCCTGCCTGCTAAAATTTACGCTAATGAAGGCATAGCGCAGGTGCTGTTTTTGCAAGGTGATACGGCGTGCGATACCACTTATGCGGACAAAAAGGGCAAGTATCAAAAGCAAAGGGGCATCACACTGCCAAGGATTTTGAAGTGAGAGTTGGGTTTAAACGCAAAGGCGTTTTTACTGCCGCGAAATTTGGTGTGCGACATAGACACAATGCAGGATTTAGAATTTGCAAAAATTTTATTTGACATAAAGCAAAACGCCAAAATGACGATATTTAGCCAAAAGGAAAGCAAATGAAAGTTTTATTTAGAGCCGATAGCTCCACGAGGATAGGACACGGGCATATCAGGCGGGATTTGGTGCTGGCAAAAAGCTACGATAATGTGAGCTTTGCCTGCCGTGATGGACTTGAAGGCTCTATCATCGATGAAATCCCTTATGAGGTGTTTTTGCTCGATAGTATGGACATCAGCGAGCTTGTGTCTCTCGTGCAGGACGAAAAATTTGAGCTTGTGGTGCTTGACCATTATGATATAAGCTATCAAGATGAGCAGTATTTGAAGCGAAGCACGGGGGCGAAAATCCTTTGTTTTGATGATGAAGTGAAACCCCATTACTGCGATATTTTGCTCAATGTCAATCCCTACGCAAAGCCAAGTTTGTATGATAAACTCGTGCCCGATTTTTGTGAGCTGCGCTGTGGCTTTACTTACGCGCTTATACGCGATGAATTTTATGTAGAATCCAAAATAAAAAGAGCGAAAATTTATGATATTTTCATCTGTCTTGGCGGCACTGACAACCGCAACTTGTCCGCTAAAATCGCCCTTGAACTTGATAAAAACAAAAAAATTTTCATCGCCACTACGAGCAAAAACGCGAATTTACAAATGCTTCAAGTCGTCGCCAACAAAAGCGACAATATCACGCTGGGCGTGGATATAAAGGACTTTGCGCAAAAGATGAACGAAAGCAAAAAGCTCATCATCTCAGCCAGCTCACTCGTCAATGAAGCACTGCTTTTAAAGGCTGATTTTAAGGCGATTTGCACGAATCAAAATCAATACAAAATCGCCCAGTGGCTTAAAGCAAGCGGCAGGGAAGTGGATATTTACGACTCAAAGGGCGGTTTCTTGTGATTTGCTTTAAGGAATTTAGCGCCGCGACTAAAATTCAGCGAACCTTTAAAAATGAGTGATTTGGGGTAAAGCAAGGCACAAGCGCATTTTAAAATGCCGTTTTCAGTTAAATTTAGCTTTATGACAAAAAAGCAAACACTATTTTAAGCAAAAAATTTCGCCTTTACCGCTAAAAAGCCTTTTTTGCAACCCTTTAAGCCCTTAAATCCCACTCAATAGGGCTTTTGCCAAGTTTTTTTAAGATTTCATTGCTCTTTGAAAAGTGCTTGCAGCCCAAAAAGCCCATACGAGCAAGTGGCGATGGGTGCGCTGCTTCTAGCACAAAATGCCTTTGCGTGTCGATGAGTGCTTTTTTAGCGCGGGCAAAGTTGCCCCAAAGCAAGAAAACAAGCCCATCTTTTTCGGCATTGAGCCTTGAAATAACCGCGTCCGTGAAAGTCTGCCAGCCAAAATTCGCGTGGCTTGCAGGCTTGTTCGCCTCCACGCTCAACACTGAATTTAAGAGCAAAACGCCTTGTCTTGCCCATTTGCTCAAATCCCCGCTCACACTTGGGGCTATGCCTAAATCAGCGTTTAGTTCTTTGAAAATGTTTCGCAAGCTCGGCGGCAAAGGCACGCCAGCAGGCACAGAAAAGCTAAGCCCCATAGCTTGATTTGGCTGATGATAAGGGTCCTGCCCTAAAAGCACGATTTTAAGGGTGTTTAAGGGCGTGAGATTAAAGGCGTTGAAAGTGAGCTTCGCGCTTGGGTAAATCACAGCCCCAGCTTGCAAAGCCCTTGTGTAATGCGCTTTGATAGCGGCAAAATAGGGCTTTTCAAACTCAGCTTGCAAAAATTCTTTCCACTCATCATTCATCAAAATGCGGTTTTTGTCAATGTTTGCTAAATTTTCGCTCAAAATTTATCCTTTAAATTCGCTCAAATTTTGATATTTGTTTTTAAAAATACACCAAATCATCTTGCATAATCAAATCTCTCAACACACCAAAAAAATCCTCACACAAAGCACAAGCTATTTAGCGTTGTGTTAAGGCAAGATAAAACATAAATTTTTGCAACATTTGCTTTCAAAACTTGTCCTTTTTGAATTTTAAAATTGATTTGTAGATTATAGCCTTTTTATGCTTAAATTTTTCCAAGTTTTGATAAAATTTGTAAATTAAAAAGCCCATTAAAGCCACGAAAATTTAGCATTTTCACAAAAACCCTTGACATTTGGTGTATTTGTGCTATAATGGTGGCTCGTAATGATGAAAGGCAAGGAATGCTAGGCAACACAAACACGCTCATCAGGGTGCGGGCGGACTTTTTTAAGGACAAAAATCAAGTCGCTTTTAAGGCGCAAGATGCCACTTACAAGACAAAAAAGGCGCAAGATTTCAAGCTAACTCCCACAAATGCGGACACCACAAGAAACGCATTGCGATTTTTCGATGATGAAAAGCAAGTATCCATCAGCGTGAGCGACAAAACGCTGAATTTTTTGCAAAAGCACTTTTACAGCGGCAATTTCATCGCACTTAAAGACGGCTCTACTGCGTTAAGAGGCGATGCGGCGGTGTTTGTCGAGGGTTGGTATAAGGATATAATGTATAATAGGGGCTTTTTAGCAAGCAACCTTAACGCAAACGCTAGCATTGAGGGCGCAACCGAACACATAGGCTTTAAAAGCTCTATTTCTACGAAAAGTGAGCCTATCAAAGAAGGCTCGTGGCTGGTATTTGGGGCTGGGACGAATGCCGCTTATCAAAACGGCAGCGCAAACGCTGGTAAAATCAGCCTTGATGAGCTTATGGACAAAACCCTGCAAAGCGACAAGAACCGCAACGGCGAAATCACCTTTCTTGAAGCCTATGCGGGCGAGGATAAGCTGGCACAAGGCTATGAGAATTGGCTCAATGCTGCGATGAGAGAGCATTTTAAAAACGAAAATATCAGCATAAACACCTATGGTATCATCGCTCAGCGTTTTGCTAATGAAAGTGCGCAGGCTGTGGGGCTTTATGATGATGCTATTTTTGAAAGCTCATTATATGGTGGTTTGAGTGCTTTAAATGCGAGCAAACTTAAAAAATTAGGAAACGAGCTTAATCCAACACAAGAACAAAGCCCTACAAATGAGACTACTCAAATAAAAAAATCCCCAAAAGATGACAAAAAGGACGATGAAGAAGAGCTTTTAG
>OQVS01000400.1_pt1 | contig 29429 bp, 19 predicted proteins | sample 1691601 | NCBI WGS metagenome assembly OQVS01 (sample SAMN03418268, study PRJEB22391) | human gut metagenome | biome: human-gut; feature: organic feature; material: feces | host: Homo sapiens | place: Tanzania | collected 2013-01 | reverse complement strand
GCGCATAATCATGTCGCCGTACGTGCGGTGCGGATAGTTGCGTTCCGCCTTCTTTTCCGAGTATAGCTCCACGGTGAGTGTCTTCTTTCCGCGTGCTTCCATATCCACCACGAAGGCAAGCTCGTCGTTGCGCAGGTTACGGTCTATGTCGTCGATTTGCGACGGTATCTCCCTCGCCCCGTCCTTCACCACGGCGTCTACCACATTGAACGGCACGTCGCGCAGCGACAGTACCACCGGCACATCGCTCCGTTTCACATTCAGCGGGTTGTTCAGTCTCACCCTCCATGTCTTTGTCTCTGCGTTTGTGTTCGTTGCCATGCCCATCAGCATTGCTGCAACGATGTAGTTGAAATATCTCATTTTCTTCCTTGTTGTTCTATGATTTGGAAATCCGGTGCTAAGTTACTGCTTTTTCCCCTATTCCGCAAATTGCAGCTTGTTTTCTGTCTCTCGTGTCCCGGTTTCCTTTTTCCTCAGCCTCTTTCCAATCGTCAATTGTACCCGGGCTCAGGAAATATACCGAACCTGCCGATAGGGAATTTCATGCCCGGTGGTTTTGTTTCGTTCCGTGCAGACAGCGCATCGCGTGGCGATGTGGCCTGTGTGTCAGGGCGCGTTGCCGCGCTGTGCAGCTTCTGTTGTGCAAAAGTACTTCATTTCCGCGATACGTACAAATATTCCGTCAACATCTTTTATAAAAGGAAAAGGCTCATGGCCTGATATTCGCACAATTGTTGTACTTTTGCATCTGCAAACGACAGAACATACGCATTATGACCTGCACCCAGCGCAAGATAATACATATCGACATGGATGCCTTCTTTGCTTCGGTGGAGCAGAGAGACAATCCCGAGCTTCGCGGCAAACCGATTGCTGTGGGGTTCGATGGTCCGCGCGGTGTGGTGTCCACCGCCAGCTACGAGGCCCGTCGCTACGGCGTGCGCTCCGCCATGTCCGTGGTAAAGGCAAAGCAACTGTGCCGCGAACTCATTATCGTGCCCAGTCGATACGAGGCGTACAAGGAAGTGTCGGCACACGTTCACTCCATCTTCCGGCGCTATACCGATGCGATAGAGCCGCTGTCGCTCGACGAGGCGTTCCTCGATGTGACCGAGAACAAGAAGGGCATCGCCCTTGCCGTGGATATAGCCCGCGAGATAAAGCGGGCGATACGGCAGGAGCTACAGCTGACGGCGAGTGCCGGAGTGTCCTACAACAAGTTCCTTGCCAAGATAGCCTCCGACTACCGCAAACCTGACGGACTGTTCGTCATCCACCCCGACCGTGCGCTCGACTTCATCGCCGGTCTGCCCGTGGAGGACTTCTGGGGCGTGGGGCCCAAAACGCTCCAGACGATGCACAAGATAGGCATCTTCAACGGCGGACAGCTGCGCGAGTGCTCCCTGCGCCATCTCGTCGAGGTGTTCGGCAAGGCAGGTCCCGTGTTCTACGATTTCGCGCGCGGCATCGACCTCCGTCCGGTGGAGAGCGTGAGAGAGCGCAAGTCGGTGGGGTGCGAGCATACATTCCTCGAAGACATAACGCTCCGGTCTGCCGTGATAATAGAACTCTACCACACGGTGCAGGAGCTTCTGCTCCGCATAGCCAAGAGCGGCTTCAGGGGAAAGACACTGACGCTCAAGGTGAAATACTCCGATTTCACCAGCATCACGCGCAGTCTTACCACAAACAGAATCCTCATGCAGAAGAGTGACATACTGCCCCTCGCCAAGGAACTGATGAGCCAGGTGGACAAGAGCCGTGCCATCCGCCTCATCGGACTTAGTGTTTCCAATCCCGACACCGGCTCTGCAAAGCCGCGCTGGGTGGAGGGCGAACTGGATTTCAAGGACTGACATTCGCCATATACCCCGTTTACGACCCGCAAGTGACCCGTTTACGACCCGTAAGTGACCCGTTTGCGACTCTTAAGTGACCCATTTGTGACCCGTAACCCATACGGTGGCGAAACGCAGGCTGCTATATGGCATCGTGGAAAAGGAAATGCAAAAAAAGCGCAACAGCAGTCCGTTGGTATGGAGAAACAGCTGCGGGGAATGGCAAAAACACAAAATTTGTAATATTATTTTGATAATTCTTGCAGATTGTCACTTTTATTAATACCTTTGCCGCACAATAAAAAACACCATTACTATTTAAATTTTGCTTATGATGAAAGCTTTTTACGCAAAGACGTACAGCCGTGTGGCCAAGGCATTTGCCGTGGTGGCGCTGTTGACGGCAACTGTTGCCGTTCAGGCACAGGAGTATTTCCAACGATTGAGCATGGAGGGAGTGGAACTCATCGGTGCCGTGACGTGGGGAAAAGTGGACGAATTCACCTATATGGATGCCGGCTACTATGAGTTCAGCTACGACAACAAGTTCTCGCCTGACAAGACCGCGCCGCTCTACAGAGCCACTCCGCTCGGAGGCTGTGCCTACCACGACGGCAAGATATACTCATGCGAATATACGGCGCTGAACCAGAAGGTGAAGCCGATGTGGAGGATATACGACGCAAAGACATTCAAGCTGCTCTCGGAGCATCAGCTGAAAGACAACTGCGAGAGCACCACGACCTGCATTACATACGACCCCACGACGGGCAATATGTACGGACTGCTCGAAACATTCACCGAGACATTCCTCGTGAAAATCAATCCCGAAACGGGCGATATGGAGAGAGTGGGAGAGATGCTCGACTATCTCACGTATACCAAATATCTCGCAATAGCCTGCAGCCCCACGGGAACAATCTACTGCACATACCTGAACCGGAACACCGACGCAATCAGTCTCGGCAAGTTCAGAAAGAGCACCGGGCAGGTGTCGCTTGTGAAAGGCATCTCGGCAACCAACCTCCTGCCGGGCGACTCGTTCATCAACGGCGCATACGAGCAGTCGCTCTTCTTCAACAACGCCACGGGAAAGATGTACTGGATGTTCCAGGGCTCGAGCGCAATGCTATATAAAGAGGTGACACAGATATACGAAGTGAACCCCACGACGGCAGACGCCGTGATGGTGGCATACACCGAAGACCAGCTGCAGGGACCGGGAGCCTTCTTCCTCGAACCGAAGCTGGAAGCACCGGCAATCATCGAGAACTTCGCCTGGACACCGAATGCAGTAGGATCGTGCAACGGAAACATAAGTTTCTCAATCCCCACGCAGACCTACGGCGCAAAAACGCTCAGTGGCGAAGTGCAGTATACGGTTACACTGAACGGCGAAGAATTCTGCAAGGGAACCGCAACGCCGGGACAGAAGATAACAAAGGCGGCAGAGAACATGCCGAACAAATGGAACGAGTTCAAGCTCACACTGGCAAACGCTGCAGGCGATGGACCGACCGTGAAGCGCGAAGTGTTCGCTGGATACGGCATACCGAAGGCTCCTGCCAACGCCCGGCTGACAGCCGACGGGCTGACCACTACGCTTACATGGGATGCCCCGACAGAGGGAGTGGGCGAGACCGTGATAAAGACTTCCGACCTCACGTACAAGGTGGTGAGATACCCGGGCGAAGTGACCGTTGCCGACGGCATCACAGCCACCGAGTTCACTGAGAGCCATCCGGAAGATATGACACGCTACGTGTATACCGTATCGGCAAAGGCCGACGGAAAGACAGGGCGCGCAGCCATGTCGAACAACATCATCGTGGGCAAGCCCCTCGACGTGCCGTACCTCTGCACCTTCTTTGATGCTGCCGACATGTACAACTATTTCACTATCCTCGACTCGAACGGCGACAGCAAGACATGGATGTATGACAAGGACGGACAGCGTGCCCTCTATTTCTACAGCATGGAGAACCCTGCCGACGACTGGATGATTTCGCCGGCGATAAACTACGAGAAGGGAAAGACCTACGAACTGGCGTTCCGTGCCATGTCGTCGTCGTCGACATACAAGGAAGACCTGCAGGTGACCTTCGGCAACGACAAAACGCCAGTCGCACAGACACAGCTGCTGGTAGACCTGCCGCAGCTCACGGCACAGGGCGAGGACGGAGCCGAAGAGCCGCACAAGGTGCAGTTCACGGTGCCTGCCGACGGAGTTTACTATTTCGCCTTCCACGCCGTATCTGCAAAGTTCCGCGAGTATATCTACTTATGGGATGTGGCTGTGAATGAAGTTAAGCCGACGGCAATCAGCAGCGTGAACGCAGCCCACGGATTCAAGCTGTCAACCAAGGGCGGCAGAATCGCCGTGGAGGCAGCCGAAGGCACGCAGATTGCCGTGCGCGACATGGGCGGAAGAACCGTGGCAAAGGCTGACGGCGGTTCGCTCAACGTGGAGGCAGGAAGAGGAGTATACCTCGTTAGCGTGGGCGGCAAGACGGTGAAGGCCGTGGTGAAATAGCCGCAGCGGAAGGCAGAACGATAATTACGGAAAAAGAGTATTGTGTTTTATAGGGGCAGTGGCTTGTCGGTGGTAAAGACCGCAGGTCGCTGCCCTTTCGTGTTCCCAAAGGTGGGGGGTATGAAATCGTTTTAGTCATTTTATGCAAAATATTGCATGCTTACGGAGAGAAATCGGAATTTGTTTAGTAAATTTGCAGACATAAAAAAACAAATAGAACTTGAATACTCTTATGAAACAAACAAAAATCGTAGCTTCAATCAGCGACCGCAGATGCGGCGTTGAGTTTATTCGCCAACTATTTCAGGCAGGTGTCAACGTGGTCCGAATGAACACCGCACACGCCGACCATGAGGGTCTGAAGGAGATAATAAGGAACACAAGAAAAGTGTCGAGACACCTGGCGCTCCTTATCGACACGAAAGGACCAGAGGTGCGTACCACGAGTACCGACACGCCTATACAGTACAGCACAGGCGAAAGAGTGAAGATTTGCGGACACAGCGCGGAGGAAACCACGCACGACTGCATCAACGTTTCATACCCGTTGTTCGTCAGCGACGTGAAAGTGGGCGACGACGTGCTCTTCGACGACGGAGAACTCGACATGAAGGTGGTGGAGAAGGACGGCGACGCACTCTACGTGGAGGTGCAGAACGACGGAAAGCTCGGGTCAAGGAAGAGCGTGAACGTGCCGGGAGAACACATCGACCTGCCGGCGCTAACCGAGAAGGACAAGGCAAACATACTCCTCGCCATAGAGGAAGACATAGATTTCATAGCACACTCCTTCGTGCGCAACAAGGAGGATGTGCTTGCCGTGCAGAAGATTCTGGACGAGCACAACAGTGAGATAAAGATTATCTCGAAGATAGAAAACCAGGAGGGAGTGGACAACATCGATGAAATCATCGAGGCATCCTACGGCATCATGATTGCGCGAGGCGACCTCGGAATAGAGGTGCCAATAGAGCGCATACCGGGCATACAGCGCATGATAATAAAGAAATGTATCGAGGCAAAGAAACCCGTAATCGTTGCCACACAGATGCTCCACACGATGATAAGCAACCCTCGCCCCACGAGAGCCGAGGTGACCGACATTGCCAACGCTATCTACTACCGCACCGACGCGCTCATGCTGAGCGGCGAGACGGCATCGGGCAAATACCCCGTTGAGGCTGTGAAGACCATGGCGGCTATAGCCGAACAGGCAGAGAAGGACAAAATGCGCGAGAACGACATACAGGTGCCGCTGAGCAACGACTGCAACGTGAGCGAGTTCCTCGCAAAGCAGGCAATCGAGGCAACGGAGCGCCTGGGCGTGAGAGGCATCATCACCGACAGCCTTTACGGACGCACGGCACGCAACCTCGCAGCATTCCGCGGGCCGAACCCCGTGCTCGCCATCTGCGTGAAGGAGCGCGTACAGCGTCTGCTCGCACTGAGCTACGGAGTGATACCCGTATACCAGCACGAGAAACTCCAGCCGCAAGACCAGTTCGTTGCCGCACTGCGTATGCTGCGGCAGAAGGGCTATCTGAAGATGGACGACAAGATAGCATATCTGAGCGGAAGCTTCGGTCGGGGAGGAGGAACCACGTTCCTCGAAATCGACAAGGTGAGCGATGTCTTCACAAAAGACTTCACTCTGCCTAACACAATGAGACCGTAAATAAAATTATATGAAACACATTCTATTGACAGCGATTCTCGCATCCTCGTTCGCACTGGGCAACGCTATGCCGAAGGCGGACGGCAGCGGCAGCAATGCCAAGTATGTGCCGACGGAGGAAAACCTGAAGGCACGCGAGACTTTCTCCGACAATCGCTTCGGAATCTTCCTGCATTGGGGCATATACAGCACCTTTGCGCAGGGAGAATGGTTCCTCAACTATGGTCCGGACAAGGACGAGTATGCCAAGGCTGCCGATGCCTTCTATCCGCACCGCTTCGATGCCGCGAAATGGATTTCGGCAATCAAGGCGTCAGGGGCAAAGTACATCTGTTTCACCACACGCCATCACGACGGCTTCTCGATGTGGGACACAAAGCAGTCTGATTACAACATCATGCATACGCCGTACGGCAAGGACGTGGTGAGGCAGCTTGCCGACGAATGCCACAAGCAGGGGGTGGGACTGCACCTCTATTATTCGCACATCGACTGGACACGCGAGGACTATCCGGCAGGAAGAACAGGAAAGGAGACGGGAAAGGACCCGAAAAAGGCTGACTGGCCGCACTACTACAAGTTTATGAACGACCAGCTCACCGAACTCCTGACCAAGTATGGAAAGGTGGACTGCGTGTGGTTCGACGGATGGTGGGACCACGATGAGGATTCGGTGCCGTTCAACTGGCAGCTGACGGAGCAGTATCGTATGATTCACGACCTGCAGCCTGCCTGCATAATAGGCAACAACCACCACCAGACTCCTTTCGAGGGAGAGGACATGCAGATGTTCGAGCGCGACATACCGGGCGAGAACAAGAGCGGACTCTCAGGGCAGTCGATAAGCCGCTTGCCGCTCGAAACCTGTCAGACGATGAATGGAATGTGGGGATATAAGATAAAGGATCAGGACTACAAGTCGACGAAAGACCTGCTGCGTCTGCTCGTTCGCACGGCAGCAAAGGGAGCCAACCTGCTGCTCAATATCGGTCCGCAGCCTAACGGCGAACTGCCGGCAACGGCGCTCGACCGTCTGAAAGGTATGGGCGAATGGCTGAACGGCAAGGCAGGCGAGAGCATATATGCCACGGTGAGCGGAGGCATAAGTGCTGGCGACAGCATCGTGACCACTATGGGCAAGGGGAAAAAAGCTCCTCTCTATATCCACGTGCTCACCGACAAGGCTATGCCGCAGCTGTCGCTCGCACTGGAGAAGAAGCCCAAGCGCGCCACAAGCCTGCTTACAGGCAGCAGCGTGAAATTCCGCCGTGCGGGCAAGGAGACGATATTCACTCCTGCCGACATGAAGGATAATGAAACCGACTATATAATAAAGGTGGAATTCTAAAACACCATAGCATTGCTGCAAATGGGATATTCCTCCGGATAAGCAATATATTGCGTGTGAATAAATAAAAAGAAATCCATAGCTGTCATCAACAACGGATGAAGCTATGGATTTCTTTTTTTATATAGTTTGATGCTATTTCATGATGCGTACAGCATTCTCGCCATTCTTCAGCATATAGATGCCGCCTGCCAGAGGCGACTGCATGAATCTGCTGTAGGTCATCTTGCCGACATACGTTCCTGCTGCCGTGAATACTTCCATCTCTGCGTTGCCGGAATAAACATCAGTGATGTTTTTGATGCAGTTGGTGCCGGAGGTCTCGATTTCATGCCATGCAGTCCACTTGGACACGATGCCTTCGGAAACAGCCTGCACACGCCACTGGTAGACAGTGTTCGGGGTGAGGTCGTTGAAGGCATAGGTTGTTTCCGTTATGCCGCTGAACTGTTGGGTGCCGTTTGCCGCAGCGGCAAGCAGAGGTTTGGGAGCATTGGCGGCATCAGCGAAGTCTGTTTCGTCGAAAGCACCGTCGTAGATGGCGATGTCTTCAACGTAGCAGCGCTTCTTGGGATGAATCTTCACCTTGAAGTCTTCGCCCTTGATGTTCTCCAGGGATATGGTGGCGGTGGAACCGTTGCACTCGAAGCTTGTCGTGGATATTTCATTGCCGCTTGCATCAATGAGTGTGACGTTGACTTCAGAGTCGCTGTTGTAAGGCTTGGATGTGAGTCGCACGGTTACTGCTGTTGTTGCTGGGGTCGTGATGAGAGGCGAAGCAAGGTAGCCTTTTACTTTGCTGCTTCCGAGCTTTGCCATTCTATTGCACTCAAACACTTTTAGCCCTGTCCATCCCGGGTTCTGCATCTTTTCGTCAAGTTCGGCAGAAATGTCGGTAGTGCCGTCGCCCTTGAAGTCTACACCCCATGTGGTGAGGTCTTCTTTGAGTTTCATGCTCTCTTCGGCAGTAGCCTTCTGGGGCTTTTCTCTGAGTTCGAGATTGTATGACTCCGCATTTTCCACAGCTGTCCAGTTGGCTGTGAACGAGTTTTCGGTTACTCCTGCCGTTGTCGTTTCTTCTGGAGTGTCAACGCTCTTGCCGCCCATAAAGGCGAATGAGATAAGGCGGTTGTTTTCGGCAATATCAGTTATGGGCTTGCCGAGGTAGAATCTGCCGTCGCTGTTCTTGTTGTTCAGTCTTGCGGCAGGTGTGGATGTGTCGGTAAGCTCCGTGTTCTTGCTCTTGCCTGGGTATGTGTCGCCGTCAACGGTTTTGTCTGTAAGTATGTTGTCGGCAGGCACTATTGTCAGTCGCTGTTTGCCAGGTGTGTCGTTCACGGCGTTGTTCTCCCATACCGTTTTGTCGTAGTCAACGTGCAGGACGAGCATTCCGTTGGCAGGAATTTCCTTGTCGGTGTTCGACATCTGTCGGTTTTCGAGCAGGTAGTATTCTGTCGGGGTCTTTTCATTATATATAATATAAGCCTCAGGTTCTTCCGAAAGCGGTTTCATACCGTTCACCATGCATGCTTTATTGAGCTCCGTAGGCTGCAGCCAGCCGCTCACCCATTTCTCGTATGAGTTGTAGCCCACAGGGCGGTAGCCGTCGCCTGCGTATGAACCGGCATCCATGAGGTCCCAGTCGCTCATGCCGAATCCTCCGGAATAGTCAACATCGTAGAGGTCTGGCAGTCCCAGGCAGTGTGAGAATTCGTGGCATGCTGTTCCGATACCGTCCATTGTGCTGCCGGAATCGCCGTACAGTTCCGAAGAACATCCGTAGGTGTTTATTCTTACGCCGTCGAGTGTGAGGTTGTATCCGCCGGCTTGCAGTTCCCATTCGTGCTGCCATATCGTGTCGGGGTATTTGTTGTATGCCGAAGCTTCGCCATATCCGGCATAGATGATGAACACCTGGTCTACTTCTCCGTCGCCGTCCCAATCGTAGTCGGCATAGTTTACAAACGGTGATGCGAGCCTGCATGCTTCGTAAGCCATGCCGGCAGGGTCTTTGTCGTTGCCGTTTCTATCGTTGGCACCGTACTCTGCCATGTTCTTTGACACGGTTACAGGGCCAACAACGTCGAATTCAAGGTCGAACAGACCGTAGCTCTGCGACTTGAAATAGTCGTGTACCGAGCCGGAGTTCTTATTGTTTGAATATCCCTCCTGGTTGAAGAAATTGTTCCACTCCTCCTGAGTGTGCTTGCTGTTCATAGTCTTGTCCTTGAAGTTCACAAGGATGACAAGCCCTTTGCGCTTTCCCGTGATGCCGATACCTTCGCCTCCCCACGCACCGGCGGTGATGCCCTTTGGCTTTATGTAACCGTTCTTGTCTATTGTTCCCCTTTTTGCCATACGTGCCATTCTGCTGGCATTGCGTGCTGCAGCTTTCTTTTTGCCGAGCGAACGTACGGCAGATGCTTCATTGCTGTAGTTGCTGAGGAATGCTGTCTCTGCATTGTTTCGCTGGGAAGCATCGTGTGCCATCTGCTTTGATGCCACGATATCCCCGTCGACGGTAAGTGTTGCATAGCGGTAAGCGCCGTCGGTATCCTTGACGACAGGGTTGCCGTCTTCGGTACACAGAAAATGGAAATTCTCATCTCCACGCATCATTATCGTAAGCGTGGTTCCATCGGGCTGCTTTACCTGCTGCTTTATGCGCTTTGCCGGTACTGCCGCTGCCGAAAGGGTCAGCAGCAGAGCCGCCGCGATTGATAGATAACGTTTTGTCATAATGTAGTTACAGTTCTATTTATAAGTTTTATTCTTTTAGGTGTGTGTGTTGTTATCTTGTTATTTTCTTTCCGTTCCTTATATAAATGCCTTTTGGCAGAGCGTGTATGTCGCTGCCCATATAAGTGCCGTTGATGGAATATACTGCGTTCTTTGCCACATTGTCGGTACGAATCTCTTTGATTCCGTCTGTGGTGCCGCCCTTGAACTTGAAGCTGACGATGCCGCTTTCCGCATCCATGGTAATGTCGGTAAGTGGTTTGCCCATAACGTCGCCCGTGTATACCCATGCGTTCTGTGGTGCGGATGTGTCGGTAAGCTCTGTAGCACCCGATGTTCCGGGGTAGAGATCGCCGGCAGCTTCAGCCTTGTATAGGTTGGGCGAGAACACCTGTCCGCCGTATTTTGCCACGAGAGGAGCATTGTGCTCTTTCACAGTTGCATCAGTGCTTTCCGTTATCGTGTTACCGAGATAATATTCCGGCACGAACATTCCGTCGGCAGCCATTATCGCCATTCGTGGATGTTTTGCTGTGCTGTTCACCTTACAGCCGCCAAGAGAGAATTGATAGTCGTCATAGTCAACGTGTGTCACCATCATTCCGCTGCCCATTGCCGATTTGTTCCATCCTTTCTTCTGGACATTTTCCACAATATAGTATTCGTGTCCCGTCTTGTCGTTGTCGTTCACGATACGGTATGCCTTTCCTCCCTCAGCGAGAGTTGTCAGTTCAATGTCGGTAGCCTTGTCGAGCGTTTCTATTTCCATCCATCCGAAGCGTTCCCTTTCCCATGCCGTGTATTCAGTAGGGCGGTAGCCGTTGTTTGTATATTCGCCGGCATCCATAAGGCTCCAGTAGTCCATATTGTGGTTTATCAGCTGTTCTGCGGTGCTTCCTGCATAGGGGTAGAGGTCAGGCAGTCCCATACAGTGAGAGAATTCATGGCAGAAGAGACCGATGCCGTTAATCATCGTGCCGTAGGTCTCGGCCGATTCCGGTGTGCCGTTCAGTTCATTGTTCACACCGTAGCGGTTTACGCTCACTCCATCGAACTGCTTGTCGAGTGTCAGCGTACCCGATTTCGGGTGGATACAGTCGGTGGAATTGCCAGATATACTCTGTGAGAATCCGGAATAGATGATATACACGAGGTCGATATTGCCGTCGTTGTTCGTATCATATTTGGAGAAATCCACTTCGTCGTCAACTGCTGTGCAAGCATCAGTGAATAGTTCTTTCATCTTTTCCTGCGAGGAGTCGCCGGCTCCGTAGAACTTCAGAGGGTTGTCGAGCTTCACTGGTCCGTATACATCGAACTCTGGGAGAAACTTCCCGAAGCTCATATCGGCAAAATACCTGCCCACGCTGCCGTAGTTTCCCTTGAAGCCGCCTTTGCTGTTGAAGTATCCCATCTCCGGGTCATCAGTCTTGTTGAACAGTTCCTTGCCGTTCAGATATTTGTTGAAGGTCTCTTTCGGATTTGCCACAGTGAACGGCACGTCGCTGAACTCCACCAGTATGACCGGTATCTTCTGTTTGCCCAAATGCGGCAGCAGTGTGCTGTTTTCAGCCAGAGGCTCACGTTTCAGGCGGTTGACCTTTGCCTGTCGGCCTATTGTAGAGAAGAATTTGCTGCGGTCTTGTTCCCTTGCTGCAGCAACTTCCTTGGCTGACCTTTCTTCCGGGTTGTGTGCCAGCAGCTTTGTTGATGTAAGAGTGCCGTCAGCGCCAACCTTGGCTATATAGAAATCGGTGCCTTCCTGATAGAGGAGAGTGCCGTCAGTGGCAACAAAATAGCTCAAGTCCTCGTCGCCGTATGCCCTGACTGTTATTTGTGTGCCGTCGCTTTGTTTTACAACGGTTGCACCTGGTTTCATTTTCACGGCTCCTGCATTAATTGCACTAAGCAGCAAGCCGGCAAGAAGTAATTTCTTCATGCTGTGTACTTTTTTGTTTTTCATTAATTCTATTGATGTTGAAGTGTCGTCGTGATGTGGTATAATGCAGCTGAGTGATGCAACGGCAAAGCATTCTGCCTATGAATAGCTTTGCAGTATTTCGTTGAAAATCTCGTCGAACACGTTGCGCAGCCTTGTCGGCTGGTTGATGTATTCACGTATAAGTTTCAGCTTTTTCTCGTTTTCGCCTCCGGGAATCCACAGTTTGATGTATCCTGTGTTTGAATATTTGTTCTGCAGATGGTCGAGAAAGCGCAGCCACTGCTGTTCTTTTGGCATTTCGGGGTAGTGGTCCTTGCCGTAGAGGATGGTGCGGCGGAACACTGTCATCGGGTCAAGCTCGCGATCAGCTTCGGCAACAATCTTGCCGTAGATGCTTCTGGGTGCGTGCGATGCCGAAGCACGGTGGTCTTCCACAGCTTCTTTCATTATGTTGATCTGTTGTGGCGAGAACCATCGGCGCAAGCGGTTGTCTGCAAGCAGAATCTTTCCGCTTGTTATGTGGTGTATGGCGCGCGGACCTTCCAGTCCGAGGTCGTGGTATGCAGCTATGGCATACGCCATGTTTATGTCGGCGCCGATATTGCGTGCAAGAGCAAACGATTGCTTTATGACTTGCGTGACATGTGGAAGTCTGTGTGCATGGTCGAATGCCGCATAGCGCGGCAGAATCTCCGTTTCAACGAATTCCATCAAGTCCAGGCTCACATTCTTGTCAATCATATTCTATTCTCTGATAATTTTTTGCAAATATACAATATAATGTTTATTTTTGCAAGCTGTTTTCCGCTTTTGCGGTTATTTCACCTATTAAATACAGAGTATAAGTGATGATTAACAATGAAATCAAATGCAATTCGCTGCGTGCCTGGGTTCTTGCCGCGCGTCCGAAGACTCTTTCGGGTGCGTCGGTGCCTGTCATGATAGGCATTGCCCTTTCCTGGGCGGATTTGGGCTGCGAAGGCTTCAAGGTGGTGCCGGCTGTGCTGTGTATGCTTTTTGCTTTCGTCATGCAGATTGATGCGAATTTCGTGAACGATTATTTCGACTATGTCAGCGGAAAGGACGATGACCAGCGTCTCGGTCCGCCGCGTGCCTGTGCCATGGGTTGGATAGGTGCTGGCAAGATGAGGCTTGGCATATTGCTTACCACCGTTGTGGCGTGTCTTGTCGGCTTGCCGCTGGTGCTTTACGGTGGCATAGAGATGATTGCCGTAGGTGCTGTGTGTGTTGTGTTCTGCTTCCTTTATACCACGTTCATGGCATCTCGCGGGTTGGGCGATCTGTTGGTGCTCGTATTTTTCGGCTTGGTGCCGGTGTGCCTTACGTATTATCTGCAGGCGGCAACCGTTACTGGTCCGGTGGTGGCGGCATCGCTGGCTTGCGGATTGGTGATTGATACGCTGCTCGTTGTGAACAACTACCGCGATATCGACAACGACCGCAGAGCAGGGAAGAACACGCTGATAGTGAAGGTTGGTGCCAGGGCTGGCATTCAGACATATCTCTCGCTTGGTGTCGTTGCCTGTCTGATAGGAGTGGTTTTCCTTCTGTCGGGCTATCCGTTTGCCTTTGCGATGCCGGTGGTGTATCTGCTGCTGCATATAAAGACGTACAAGAAAATGAAGCGGATAGGGAAGGGACGGGATTTGAACATAGTACTTGCCGACACCGCGCGCAATATGTTCGTGTACGGACTGGCTGTCGCGTTCGGACTGATTGTCGGATGATGTCCGGGTGAACTGTTTTATGGTTCTATTCGGTTGATGGTAAAAAGATTACAGGAAATAAGTTTAGAGTAACATATATATAACAAAGAAAAAATGAGAACAAGAACATCTACATGGTTTGAGTGCAAGATCCGTTATGAGAAGACAATGGAAGACGGAATGCAGAAGAAGGTAACAGAACTTTATGTTGTCGACGCGCTGAACTTCACAGAGGCTGAGGCGACAATCATAAAGGAGATGTCTGCATATATAAGCGGTGAATTTGAGGTGCGTGATATCAAGAAGGCAGCCTATGGCGAGATATTCTTCAGCGACCAGCCCTCAGCTGACCGCTGGTATAAGGCAAAACTGCAGTTCATCACTATTGACGAAAAGACAGAGAAGGAGAAGCGCAGCAACGTGAACTACCTTGTTCATGCGGCAACTTTCAACGGTGCTGTCCATAATATCGATGAGGTGATGGGCAAGACTATGATTGACTATAACGTGGCTTCGGTTGCCGAGACACAGATTATGGATGTGTTTGAGCACGGTGCCGATATGAAGACGAAGGAACCGGAGGCAAACGACGTGCCCGAGTACGAGCAGCAGGAACAGGCTGCCGATGATGCTGCAGCACCGCAGGAATAATTCTGCATGCATCAGCAATTGACTGAAATCTCTTTATTCGCGGGTTGCATACGTGCAGCCTGCGGAATATTTAAATTATATTACTATGGATTACGATGTAGCAAAACATTTGCATGCCGTGCTCGACAGTCTGCCTGGCGGCGTGCGCCTTGTTGCGGTGAGCAAGTTCCACCCCAACGAGTATCTTCAGGCGGCGTATGATGAGGGACAGCGCATCTTCGGCGAGAGCCACGAGCAGGAACTTGCCAAGAAGCAGGCGTCTATGCCCTCCGACATAGAGTGGCATTTCATCGGTCATTTGCAGACAAACAAGGTGAAATACATAGCGCCGTATATTACGATGATCGAGGCTGTTGACTCCATGAAACTCCTTAAGGAGATAAACAAGCAGGCACAGAAGCACGACCGTATCATAGATGTGCTGCTTGAGCTCCACATAGCCCAGGAAGCAACGAAATACGGTCTGACACCCGATGCATGCAGGCAACTTCTTGCCGACGGCGAGTGGCGTGAACTGAAGCACGTGAGGATTTGCGGTTTGATGATGATGGCCTCGAATACCGACGACGAGCAGCAGATACGCGGCGAGTTTGCCGAGGCAGCGAAATTCTTTGACGAGGTGAAGGCGGAATACTTTGCCGACGAACCCTCGTTCTGCGAGCGTTCGTGGGGTATGAGCCACGACTATCATATTGCCGTGGAGTGCCGCAGCACTATGGTGCGCGTGGGTACTACGATCTTCGGGCCGCGCGTGTATTAACCCCCAAACGGTCTGATGACCGATTTGTGTTAAAAAAATACAGGAAAGGTGCAATGGAGCATGATGTTCAGGAAATGCTTCGTTGCACCTTTCTTCTGTTTCGGGTTCTTCTTCCGACAACAAAAAAAACCGCGAGACTGAGTCCCACGGTTCTTTTCTCTTTTTTAATTGTTCTTGCTTTCGCAGTAGCAATTAGTTCTGAGCTGTAGTGTCAACAGCTGCAGTGTCAACAGCTGCTGAATCAGCTGCTGAGTCAACTGCTACAGTGTCAGTGTCAGCGCCAGTAGCCTGAGCTGTTTTGTTACCACATGATGCGAAAGAGATAGCTGCAATAGCTACGAACATTAAAACCAATTTTTTCATTTTTCTTTGCTTTTTAAATCTGTAAAACAATCATTTGTTTATTAAAACGATGCAAAGGTAAGTAATTTTCTGATACGTTGTTCTCTTTTTTAGTGTTTTTTTTGCCCTTGAATTGTAACTTTTTTATAACTCATTATGAATCAGTTAAATACAGAATTAATTCAAATGTTAAATAATGTGTACGTGTTTATTTACTCCTTCCAAAACAGTATTTTTCGTTATTATTTCGTACCTTTGTGGATGAATTCAGCAGTGCTATATACATATATAATAAGGTGTAGGGCGCAAGTCACTCAGCGGACAAACGTAGATAAAGAATAATTAAGACAAGAATAATGATAGATACATCGGTATTTCAGGGAAAGACGGCAGCTTATTTCACCCTTGGCTGCAAGTTGAACTTCTCCGAGACCTCCACTTTCGGCAGGATGCTGCAGGAGCGTGGTGTTCGCACGGCAGAAGAAGGCGAAAAGGCAGATATCTGTCTGATAAACACCTGTTCGGTGACCGAAGTTGCCGACCACAAGTGCCGTCAGGCAATCCACCGCATGGTGCGCCAGCATCCAGGTGCATTTGTCGTGGTTACGGGCTGCTATGCCCAGCTTGAGGCAGAAACGATAAGCAGGATAGACGGCGTAGACCTCGTGCTTGGCGCCAACGAGAAGGCAAACCTGCTGCAATACCTCTCCGAGGCGTGGACGCAGGAGGGTGCAGCTGCCGGAAGCGAAGCCGCCGACAATTCGCTGCACAGGCATTACTCAGTGAAGACAAAAGATATAAAGACATTCGCCCCGAGCTGTTCGAGGGGCAACCGCACGCGCTTTTTCCTGAAGGTGCAGGATGGATGCGACTATTTCTGCACCTATTGCACAATTCCCTTTGCGCGCGGTTTCAGCCGCAACCCTTCCATAGCTTCGCTTGTGGAGCAGGCGCGCCAGGCGGCGGCAGAGGGTGGAAAGGAAATCGTGCTCACGGGAGTCAACATCGGTGATTTCGGTGCCACGACCCACGAAAGCTTCCTCGACCTCGTGAAGGCTCTCGACCAGGTGGAGGAAATAAAGCGCTACCGCATAAGCAGTCTGGAACCAAACCTGCTCACAGACGAGCTTATTGAATACTGTGCCGGCAGCCGCGCCTTCATGCCCCATTTCCACATTCCGCTCCAGAGCGGCAGTGATGCCGTGCTGAAGCTTATGCACCGCCGCTACGATTCAGCCCTCTTCGCCCATAAGATAAACCTTATAAAGAAGGTTATGCCCGATGCCTTCATCGGAGTGGACGTGATGGTGGGCACGCGCGGCGAGACGCCGGAGCTTTTCGAGGAGACATACCGGTTCCTGGAGAACCTCGACGTGACCCACCTCCACGTGTTCCCCTATTCGGAGCGTCCGGGCACGGCTGCACTCAAGATTCCTTATGTGGTGGCAGACAAGGACAAGAAGCTGCGCAGCAAGCGTTTGCTCGACCTTTCGGAGCAGAAGACACAGGCGTTCTACGCCAAATACATAGGCACCGAGGCAGAGGTGCTTTTCGAGAAAGCCACGCGCGGCAGGGCGATGCACGGCTTCACTAAGAACTACATCCGCGTGGAATTGCCGGCTGCACTCTCGTCCGATGAACTCGACAACCAGCTCCTGTACGTGCGTCTTGGCGACTTCAACCACGACAAGACGGCGCTGAAATGCACACCCATCCTCCCGTCGCGGGAATAGAATAGCTAAAAAGAACGGAACAGAAAATGGACAAGGTAGCTATAGTAATATTGAATTGGAACGGCGAGAAGATGCTCAGGGAGTATCTTCCGTCGGTTATAGAATATTCCGTCGTTGACGGTGGAGTGGTGTACGTTGCCGACAATGCCTCGACCGACGGTTCGATGCTCCTGCTCAGAGAGAAATTTCCGCAGGTGCGCACAATACAGCTTGACAAGAACTGGGGCTTTGCCGAAGGCTACAACAAGGCGCTCGCCCAGATAGATGCCGAACTCTTCGTGCTGCTGAACAGCGACGTGGAAGTGACCCACCATTGGCTCACACCTCTCGTGGAATTTATGGACAGCCATCCGGAGGCTGCCTTCTGCCAGCCCAAGCTGCTCTCCGTGCACGACAGGAACGCCTTTGAATATGCCGGAGCCTCGGGGGGATTCATCGACAAATACGGTTATCCGTTCTGTCGCGGGCGCATCTTCGATACGGTGGAGGATGACAACGGCCAGTACGACTATGTGACGGAAGTGCTCTGGGCCACCGGGGCGTGTCTTATGATACGCTCTTCCGACTACCGCCGCGCCCACGGACTTGACGGCAGATTCTTTGCCCACAACGAGGAGATAGACCTCTGTTGGCGGCTGCGCCTGCTCGGCAGGGCAGGCTATTGCGTCCCCGACAGTGTGGTGTACCACGTTGGCGGCGGAACGCTTCCCAAGGGTAATCCGATGAAGACCTACCTCAACTTCCGCAACAATCTCACTATGCTCTACAAGAACCTTTCCGGCGAGCAGCTGCCACACGTGATGCGTGTGCGATTCTTCCTCGACTGGCTTGCCGCCGTGCAGATGCTGCTGCTCGGCAGGAGCTGGGGCGACTTCAAGGCTGTGCTGAGGGCGCGCCGCGATTTCGCACGATGGAAGAAAGACTTCGCCGCCGATAGAGCGGCGATACAGCGCTCGCGCGTCATACCGTCGGGCAAGGTGGTGGGCATATCCGACTATTCTATACTTTGGAAATACTACGTGAAAGGTATAAAGACCTTCCAGCGACTTTAAAAAACATACAGATATATATATGAAAACACTGAAAAAAAACGCCGTCGCCCTCCTTGCGATGGCTGTATGCAGCATTCCGGCAGCAGCCCAGTTGACCGATGCCCAGAGTGCGGCAGTAGAGAAATTCTTCCGTGAGCGCCTGGAGAACGGCGGACCGTTAACCTGTGCAGAGCCTATGCCGCTGAAGAAACCGCAGGTTGCCGATGCCCGCGCCAGGGTGTGGGCATTGTGGAAAGAGGCAAACAAGGCATGGACTGCCGAAGAGAAACTCATTCCGCTACAGACGCTCGACAGCACACGCGTGGGAAAATGGACCATCCCGGCAGAACTCGAGCCGGATGCCGTGATGAATTATTATTACGGCAAGAAGACTACCCCGTCAGCTGCCGCCGCGCCGATGCCCTTCTTCCTGTATCTCCACGGCTCCGGTCCGCGCGACTACGAGTGGGCAACGGGGCTTACCCTCGCCCGTCGGTTCAGCGACGCTCCTTCGGTATATTTCATTCCGCAGATTCCCAACGAGGGCAAATACTACCGCTGGTGGCAGAAGTCCAAGCAGTTTGCCTGGGAGCGCCTTCTGCGCCAGGCATTGCTCAGTCCGGATATCGACCCCAACAAGATGTATGTGTTCGGAATATCCGAGGGAGGCTACGGTAGCCAGCGCCTCGCCTCGTTCTATGCCGACTATTGGGCCGGCGCGGGACCTATGGCAGGCGGCGAACCGCTGCGCAACGCTCCGGTGGAGAACTGTTCAAACATAGGATTCTCGTTCCTTACCGGTGCCGACGACCAGGGCTTCTACCGCAACATACTGACCCGTGCCACGCAGGCGTATTTCGACAGTATGAGCACCGTCCGCCCCGAACTCTTCAATCACCGCATAGAACTGATTCCGAGCAGAGGCCACCACATCGACTACAGCCCCACCACGCCCTGGCTGCGCCGGCAGACGCGCAACCCCTTCCCTCGCCATTTCTATTGGGAGGATATGGATATGGACGGCAGATACCGCGACGGCTTCTATAATATATATGTGGAAAGGCGTGCCAACAAGGATGCCGCCACACGTATGTTCTTCAAGGTGGACATAGAGGAGAACGTGGTCAGAGTGGACGTGAGCGAAGTGGAATACGAGATAACGGAGCGCGACCCGAACTGGGGCATAGAGATGGCGTTCCGCAAGCACTACAAGGCTCCGGGCAACTGCAGGTTCAGAGTATATCTCGGCGAAGAACTTGTGGATATGGACAAGAAAGTGACGGTTGTCGTGAACGGCAAGACTGTGTTCCGCGGCAAGCCCAGGCTGGATGCGCGCAATATTGTCAGCAGCTGTGCCGCGTTCTTCGATCCCTGCCGCCTGTTCCCGGCAGCAGTGGAGGTGGAACTGTAGCATGAATAGCCCAAAAGGGGCATAGCCCGCCGCCCCTCAGCCCATGGCATAGGGGCGACGGACTCAAATCCTCTGTTCCGTATTATTATATGAGAGCATGTTCTGCGGAACATGCTTTTTTATTGCCTCCACCACGAGGTTGGCGATGGAATGGCGCACAAAGTTCTTGGTGGTCAGCAGCACCACGTCCCTCACCGGTATGGGCAGGGCGAACGGGCGCACGAGTTCTTTCTGCTCGTCGGACAGCTGGCTGAGGGCGAGTTCCGGAATGAAGGTCACTCCCTGTCCGCTCTCCACCATTCTCATGAACGTCTCGATGCTTCCGAGCGAATATTTCGACTTGCTTTCCGTGGCAGATTTCAGGTTGCAGAACTTCACGAGCTGGTCGCGGAAGCAGTGTCCCTCGTCGAGCAGCCACAGAAACTCGTTGCCGAGGTCGGAAGTCTTGATGTTTTTCTTTTCATACAGAGGGTCGCTCTTCGCCACGTATGCGATGAACTGCTCGTAATACATCGAAGTCTGTTCGTAAACATCCAGTTCGTCGAGCCTCACCGCTATGGCGGCATCGATGTCGCCGCGGCTCAGCGCCTTCTTTATTTCGGCAGTCTTCATCTCTATGATATGGAAGTCGATGCCGGGGTTTTCCTTCACGAGTCTCGTGAAGAATCTGGGCAGCAGATAGGGAGCTATCGTGGGCAGGATGCCAATCCGGAAGATGCCCGACAGCGAGTGCTGCTCTTCGGCTATGATATCCTTTATCTTGTTTGCGCGTGCGAGCACCTTCCATGCCTGTTCCACCACGAGTTTGCCGATAGCCGTGGGTGCAACCTGCTGCGACGAGCGTTCAAACAGCTTCACGCCCAGTTCCTTTTCCAGTTTCTGTATCATCGCGCTCAGCGTGGGCTGTGTCACTCCGCAAGCCTCTGCCGCCTTGGCAAAGTGTCTCATGCGGTACACCGCCACGATATATTCCATTTGTTGAAGTGTCATATCCGTTCTCTCCTTTTTTTGATGCAATACCACAAAAGTACGAAAAAAATCAATACACCGAACGGATTATCCGTGAAATATGAATACTTGGCGTCTTTTTCCGTCTTCCGGACGAAGAAAACTGCTACCGCCGTAGATAAATACACCGGATGCCCGGGATTTCTATATTGCGTGGCTTGGAACGTACATTCCAAGCCACGGAATGTATATTCCAAGCCACGCAACATACGTTCCAAGCCACGCAATATAGAAATCTGGGGCATTTGTCGGTCAATGTATTGCTGTTTAATTTGCATTGTTGGATAAATTTTCCTAAATTTGTAGCGCATTTATCTATTGGACTTCAAACTAAAACAAATCAGGAGATGAAAAAGAAAAACATTCTTGCCGCAGCATTGCTTGCCGCAGCAATGGGCGTTTCGGCACAGTTGCCGTATCAGAACCCGAACCTCACGGCAAAGGAGCGTGCCGCCGACCTGTGCGCAAGGCTCACCGTGGAGGAAAAGGCGGCACTGATGCAGAACAATTCGCCGGCAATACCGAGGCTCGGCATACCGCAGTTCGCATGGTGGAGCGAGGCTCTGCACGGCATAGGCAGAAACGGCTACAGCACCGTGTTCCCCTCGTGTATCGGCATGGCGGCATCATTCGACGATGCACTGCTGAAGAAAATCTATACGGCCGTGAGCGACGAGGGGCGCGCAAAGAACACCGCACAGCGCCGTAAGGGAACGCTGACCACATATCAGGGACTTTCGTTCTGGACCCCGAACATCAACATCTTCCGCGACCCGCGGTGGGGCAGGGGACAGGAAACGTACGGCGAAGACCCGTATATGAACTCAAGGATGGGACAGGCCGTGGTGCAGGGACTGCAGGGACCGGAGGGACACAAGTACCGGAAGCTGCTTGCCTGCGCGAAGCACTTTGCCGTGCATAGCGGACCGGAGAAGACGCGCCACCACTTCGATATAGAGAACCTCGCGCCGAGAGACCTCTGGGAGACGTATCTGCCGGCATTCAAGGATCTCGTGCAGAAGGCGAACGTGAGAGAGGTGATGTGTGCCTACCAGCGTTTCGAAGGGGAACCGTGCTGCGGCAGCACGCGGCTGCTGCAACAGATTCTGCGCAACGACTGGGGATTCCGGGGCATAGTGGTGAGCGACTGCGGAGCGATAAGCGACTTCTGGGTGAAGGGCAGGCACGGCGCGTCGGAGAATGCCGCGTCGGCATCGGCAAAGGCTGTGGCGAGCGGAACCGACGTGGAGTGCGGAAGCAACTACAGGCATCTGCCCGATGCACTGAAGGCAGGCGAACTGACTATGGAACAGGTGGACAACAGCGTGCGGTTGCTGCTTGAGGAACGCTTTGAGTTGGGCGACTTCGACAGCGACGAGCTCGTGGAGTGGACACGCATTCCGGAAAGCGTGGTGGCATGCCCGGAGCACAAGCGGCTCGCTCTGGACATGGCGAGGGAACAGACCGTGCTGCTGCAGAACCGGGGAGGCATACTGCCGCTGAGCAAGACCGACGACAAGATAATGCTGATGGGGCCAAACGCCGCCGACTCCACGATGCTCTGGGGCATATACTTCGGACAGCCCACACACACAGTGACGGTGAAGGAGGGAATAGAAAACAAGCTGAACCGCCGGCTGCCATACACTATGGGTACGGACATAACGCAGATGCGCGAAACACTGAGCTTCTTCGACAAAATGACGGCAGAAGACGGAAAGCCCGGAATGACGGGCCGCTACTGGAACAACACGCGCATGGAGGGAGAGCCATGCCTGCAGAAACGCTATGCATCGAAGCTGATATTCGACAACGGCGGCAATACCGCCTTTGAGGCAGGCGTGAACCTGCAGGATTTCACGGCGTCATACCATGGGACACTTGTGCCGGAGGAGGACGGAATGGTGAGGTTCAATTTCTCGAACAGCAACGGACTGCGCCTGGTGGTGAACGGCGACACTATATATAATAGGTGGAAGCAGTCGCGGCTGATGAACAATACACGGCAGATGGACGTGAAGGCAGGGCGGAAATACGACATACGGCTTGACTATATGCAGCTGTCGGGCGGTGCGAGCCTGAGCTTCGATGTGGCGAAGGTGGTGGAACTTACTCCGCAGGACATCGTGGCAAAGGCCAAGGATGCCGAGACGATAATATTCGTGGGCGGCATATCGCCGAACCTGGAGCGCGAGGAAGCAAAAGTGGCAGAGCCGGGATTCGACAACGGCGACCGCACGAGCATCGAATTGCCAGAGGCGCAGCGCCAGGTGCTGAAGGCACTGCATGAGGCAGGGAAGCGCATAGTGCTGGTGAACTGCAGTGGAAGTGCCGTCGCACTCACCCCCGAGACGGAAACCTGCGATGCCATAGTGCAGGCGTGGTATGCAGGAGAGCAGGGCGGCACGGCAATAGCCGATGTGCTGTTCGGCGACTGTAACCCTTCGGGCAAGTTGCCCGTGACCTTCTATAAGGACGACTCGCAGCTACCTGCGTTCGACGACTACAGCATGCAGAACCGCACCTACCGCTATTTCCGCGGTGAACCGCTCTTCCCGTTCGGCTACGGACTGAGCTACACTACGTTCACTCTCGGCAAGCCACGGTTCGACCGCAAGACGGGCAGAATAGTGGTGAGCGTGAGCAATACGGGACAGCGCGACGGCACCGAGGTGGTTCAGGTGTATGTGCGCCGCGATGCCGACAAGGAGGGACCGCTGAAAACGCTGCGCGGATTCGGGCGCGTGGACCTGAAGGCTGGCGAGACGAAGACACTGACGCTGGACATGCCGCGCGAAAGCTTCGAATGCTGGGATGCGGCAACGAACACGATGCGTGTGATGAAAGGCAAGTACACACTGTTCGTGGGCACGTCGAGCCGCGACTGCGACCTGCAGAAGGTGGGCGTCAAGTTGTGATGCGCCGCTGAGCATTGCAGGGGCAATGCGGAGAAAGAAAATATTTTGTCTGCGGATATAATAAAATGTAAACATTGGCGTTAGTAAGATGAAAGGAACAAAAATATAGAGCCTATGAAACATTTTACTACAGAAGAAGCGCAGCCGTCGAAGCGTACGCTCGACATAATCAGGGCAATTGCCTATACATACAGAGCGATGAAGCTCGACGGCAGGATGACAGGCTACTGTCTGACCTGATGTAAAGAAGACGGGCGGGCGGCACACGATGAGTGTGCCGCCCCGCATAGTCTTGTCTGCACGCCGCCCGTCAAGCCTGTTGGCAGGGGGAAAGTTGCTGTGCGGACAAGCATTCCCGGTTAGGATAACGGAAACTTGTGAACTTGAAAAAATAATCAGAAAAACATTTAGAAGAAAAACAATGGCAACAATGGTATCACCGTCGCTCCTTTCAGCGGATTTCGCAAATCTGAAGAGCGATATCGAGATGATCAACAACAGTGAGGCAGACTGGCTTCACCTGGATGTTATGGACGGAACTTTCGTGCCTAACATCTCATTCGGTTTCCCAGTAATCGACGCAGTGGCAAAGATCTGCAAGAAGCCGCTCGACGTGCATTACATGATAGAACACCCCGAACGCTACGTGGAGCGCACGGCAAAGACCGGCGCGATGATGATGAACGTGCATTATGAGGCTTGTGTGCATCTGCACCGTACGGTGCAGGAAATACACGCGGCAGGAATGAAGGCAGGCGTGACGCTGAACCCGTCCACTCCGGTGTGTGTGCTGGAGGATATAATAAACGATGTGGACATGGTGCTGCTGATGAGCGTGAACCCGGGATTCGGCGGACAGAAGTTCATCGAGAACACCATTGCCAAGGTGGAGCGGCTGCGCGGACTTATAGAGCGCAGCGGTTCGAAGGCACTGATAGAGATAGACGGCGGCGTGCAGGCAGAAACGGCTCCGCGCCTTGTTGAGGCTGGGGCAGACGTGCTTGTGAGCGGCAGCTATGTGTTCAAGGCTGCCGACCCTATAGCAACTATCAGGGGGCTGAAGGAGCTTTGATCGGGTATACCGCTTCCAGGGAGGGGTGCGCTAAACCACAACCTCAAGCGAAAGCTTGTTCTTCTTTGCCATGCGGCGGAGGTTGAGAATGGCGTAGCGCATGCGTCCGAGGGCAGTGTTGATGCTGATGCCGGTTGTTTCGGCAATCTCCTTGAACGACATGTCCTGGTAGAAGCGCATGAAGACAATCTCGCGCTGTGTGGCGGGGAGGAGGTTCATCATCTTCTTCACGTCGCACAGCACCTGTTCGTTGACGTAGCGGTCTTCGATGTTTATGTCGAAGATGTTGCTCTTGTCGCAGTCCGTCAGCTCGTTCTCGTTGTTCGTGTCGATGATGTTCTGTGCCTTGTTGTCGCGGTACCAGTCCATTATCACGTTGTGGGCAATGCGCATGATCCATGCCGCGAACTTGCCGGAACTGACGTATTTCCCTTCCTGCAGCTTCGTGATAACCTTCACGAAGGTTTCCTGGAAGATGTCATTCGCCAAGTCCTGCTCGTGTACCACAAACAGAATGTATGAAAACAACTTTGATTGATTGCGTGACAATAGCAAATCGAAAGCCTGATTGTTTCCGTTTACGTATGACAATGCCAACTGCTCGTCGGTCATTTCATTTAGCTTTATCATTTTGTTCAATTTTTTAGTGAAGTAAATGATGTTTCAATAGGCTTTTCTTTTTTACTTGTTATTGTCTGAGGTCTATTAATTGCTGTTTTGCCGCGTACTGGTAAAGCGTTCCGGCGGCATCACGTTTGCAAAAGTAATGATTATTGTTCGTTTTACCAAATTTTTATCATTATATTCCGTTTTTCTTTGTAGAATGAAAAAAAAACAATACATTTGCAGCGGTTAAAGGTTCGCCGATAACGCGATTAAAAGGGAATGGAGTGTAAGTCTCCAACTGTCCCGCAGCTGTAAGCTCCTTTATACCTCTGCCGGCATGAAAGCCACTGCCCCTTGATTTCTGTTTTGACGGGCGGGAAGGTTCCGGCGGCGTGGAGCGTAGTCAGAAGACCTGCCTTTATTGTTATGCAGCGGAATCTTCTCGATGTAAGAAGTGGAAGCACAATTGTGATTTTCGTTGGATAGTCAGTCGGATGTCCATTCGCGTGGATTTTTGCGTTGGATGTTGACGGATAAGGCGTAATGTATAATTGTCAGCCCAAGCCTGCTTCGTGCAGCCGTTGCAATAGCTATGATCTGTTGCGGTTCTGTGTGGAGCTTGCAGATGGTTTGTGCTGAAGTTTTTATACGTGTATTATTTATATAAGTTTAAAAAAGGCGTTGCCGTGAGGCAATGCCCTTTTTATATCGGTGGAGCGGGTGGTCGGGAGCAAGTGCTAATGGGGGGATGCTGTGTGTGGGGGGCAGGGGATATTCCCGTGTCTAATGTTCCTGCTTCATTTCGAAGGCTATGATTTCCTTCATTCCGGAAAGTTTCAGATAGGTGGTCTTCATTCCGCATACTGCTATCGGCTGGCGGTGGTGTTCGGGGTGGTCTGCAAGGTTTAGAGTCTTTCTAGCCTTGGAACCGCTCTTCAGTTGTATGGCGGCGCAGTTGGTCTTGTTTGTTTCCCATCGGCTGTCGGCTATGAGGATTGCCGTGTTGTAGATGAAGGGTGTGGCGAAGCATTCCTTGTAGCCGCCGCTTCCGGTGGCACAGCCCACGATGTAGCCTTTCACCCATACAGCCTCGTCAAAGTCGCTGCTTATGAATTTCCTGACGTTCACTGTGTCGCCGTTCTGCCACGCCATACCGCTGCCGCCGTCGTTGCTCCATCCTCCGTTGTCGGTGCTGTTGCTGCTGCCGTTGTCGCTCTTGTTGTTTTCTTCTTTGCCGTTCTGTTCTTCGGCGATTGCGGGTTTCTCGCACGAGCCGAGCAGGCCTGCGCATAGCAGGAGCAGTGTTGTTGCCTTTGTCTTGTTCATCTTTTTCTTAGTATCAGCTTGGGTTGCCGCTCAGAAATCAAAAGAGGTTGGTGCAGGGAGCTACCAACCTCAAGAGATTTCGTAAATGGCGAAATCATAAATAAGATGTCGCAAATATAAGGCTTTGTATTGGAATACGCAAGGAAATTAATGGGAAATGTTCTTTTTTTAACATTTGCATCTCTATTTCAGCACTGCATAGCCCTAATTTTTAATCTTTATTGATTTGCCGTTTTTCCTTATTATGTATATGCTGCCGTTACCGCCGCGAGTGCTTTTGCTCTCGCGTATGCTGGAGGGTAGTCTTATTCCGCCGATGGAATACATTGCGTCCGCTGCGCTGCCTGCTTGCGTTTCGGATGAGTTTATTCCTGATGTTCCGGCGGTCTGGAACCTTATGTTGTTGGCATTGTTGCTCTTTGACGGGATTGGTGTCCATTTGCCGATTTCGTTTTTATAGTACACCTTGCCGTAATACATGTGGTTTGCTTCGGTTCCGGTCAGTGCGCCGCTGAATGTGACGTTCTTTGTTGAACCGTTCGATATGCTTCCGCTTGTGGTCAGCGTGCAGACATCTTCGTTTGTGTCGAGGTCGGACACGATGAATCTCAGTTCGTCGTTGAAATTCGTTCCGCTGTTTTTTATTTTTGCATTAATCTTCACGTTTTCCGGAGCCACATTTGTCAGGTTGGAGCCGGGCATCAGTATTTGTGAAGTGACAGACAGGTTAATCATTCTTTTAGTGATAGTCGTTGTCTTGTATTCTGTCAGTTGTTTCTCCTTTCCGAGTTCGATGTCGAAAATGGCGACTTGGTATTCCCCGTATTTATTTGGGGTGGTGATGTCGAATTGGATGTTTGTCTTTATGTCCTTGAATATTCTTGACGGCGTGTTCTTTTGCAGGTAGAGCAGTGGGGCGCTGTCGCCTTCCTTCATGAAGCCGATATAGAACTTCTGTGCCAGCAATTCGTCGGAAGAGCATTGTATGGTTGCCTTCAGTGTGCTGGTTTCTCCGGTGTACATTACTTCGGGAACTTCAAAGTCGGATGTCTCCAGTTCGTGTTGGGGATTGTCGTATACAGTGATGCCGCTGCCGTTGACATAGGCTGTGAGGGTGCTGTTGTTGAAGTCACTGCTTGACAGCATCTCATACCAGCATTTACTGTCTTCGCCGTATACAATGGGTGTTATGTAGTATATCCCTTCTTCCGTGGGGAAGTCCTTGAGACTTATGGTGTAGGAATATGCTAAGTCTGCCTTTTGCTCTCCTTTTCTCAGTCGGTCTTCCTTTATGCAGGTTGTCTTGCCGTCAGAGCTTGTTACTTTGGCTCCGAAGGAATAGCTTGATTCGTTTGTCTTAGTCACGAAGACCCCGTATAGGGTCAATTCGCCTTCGGGGGTGACGTTGCTCTTTTCCGACGTTATTGATTCTGTATGTATCGACGAGAGGAACTTTTGCGACAAGTCGTTGGGGTTGAATATATTTGTGAATATCGCTTGGTTGGAGTTGAAGCCGCCGCTGCCGCCGCCAATGCCTTGTACGGGAGGGTCCATTGCGGTGGTCTTGAAATATCCGTCAGCCATTCCGTTCCATCCCCAGTTGATGTGGAAGAATCCGTCGCGGAATCCGTCACATACAAATGCGTGTCCCTCACGCAGGACAGTCGCTCCTGTGTAGTATACAGGACGGTTGTGCTGCAGTTCGTTGTAGATGTATTTGTCCCACGAGGCTGTGGCAAGGTCTTGCTTGCCGACTTGTTGCACCAGGCTGTATCCGAAATAGTTCTTCATCGCGTAGAGTGCATTGTCGTTGTTCGTTCCGCTGCCTGTTGGAGAGTAATTCATGTCCATGGCTTTGCCTAATGCCATCATCAGTGTGGATACGGCGTCCTTCGTGGGCTGCGGACTGTCAGCTTCATACATGTCGAGCATATTGTCCCAGTCGAAGGTTATGTTGTTGAAATCAAGGCCGTTGCGCGAGCCGAAGCCGTGTTCGGGCCATTTCTGGTACCTCATTATTTGTCCAAGGGCTGTTGCCACACATCCCGAGGGGCATTTTTCGTTGTCTTTGATTGGGCATTGGTCGTTGTATGGTTCTCTTTGTCCCCATTTGCTGCTCAGCAACGGGGATATTTCTTCGTAGCTGAAGATGTTGTCTTGTTCTTCATCTTGGTTTTCTGCTTTTGTGTATTGCGTTTCTGTCGGTGTTGAATGCAGGAACAGTTCGCTGTTGTTTTTCATGTATGCAATCTGCCTGTCGTATTCGCCGAGCCACCACTTCATGTTTTCCGGAATGCTGTCGCTGTTGAATTTCCCGTTGTCGGAGTATCCGAGTATGATGTTCTTGGCAATGTCGTCTCCGGCAACCACAACAAATCCGTTGCCGTTTCCGATATTCAGCACGTAATGCCCGTCGGTCTTTGATGCTACGGTGATTTTCTCATCGGTGCGTATGTTGCGCATTGCCTTTGATTTTATACTGCGGTTTACGAAGTCATGCGCTATTGCAACGGCTTTGTTTTCAGGTATCCTGTCGGCAAGCGCTGCGGTGAATGCCGCAATGCCCAGCGTTATGGTGAGGATGGCTTTCTTTCTCATTGATGTTATATTTGCTTTAATATTAATAGTGGGGCAAATGTATATATTTTATGGGCTTTGTGCAAGCGTTTCTTCCTTTTTCTTGAATCGTGACAGTCGTTTATGTATGGGGCCGCGATTTCCAAATAGAAGTGCAACACTCTGAGGTGATTCTCAAGCCGTAAAAAC
>OQVS01000396.1_pt1 | contig 29526 bp, 24 predicted proteins | sample 1691601 | NCBI WGS metagenome assembly OQVS01 (sample SAMN03418268, study PRJEB22391) | human gut metagenome | biome: human-gut; feature: organic feature; material: feces | host: Homo sapiens | place: Tanzania | collected 2013-01 | reverse complement strand
TCGAGGCTGCCAAGGGTCTGGACGAGGATGAGCAGGAGAAGAAATCCGGCAAGTATATCCGCAAGGAGCGTTATGCAGGTGCCTGCCAGCGTAGCTTCTATGTGGGTGAGAACCTGACCCAGGAGGATATCAAGGGTGAGTTCAAGCATGGTATCCTGACCCTGAATGTGCCTAAGAAGGAAGCAAAGCCTGCGGTAGAGACCAATAAATACATCGCAATCGAAGGATAATCTTTTAAATACAAAAACCGTTGCCCCGTAAGGGACAGCGGTTTTTGCGTATATTCAGGACTGCTGGCGTTTCCGCAGGACAGCCCGTTCCTTTTTTATAATATACTGTTCCAGTCCCGGCACCGGATTGTTCAGGCGGCAGCCGTAGAGGAACAGTCCGTTTTCCAGCTCCTGTGTCCGTGCCACAAGGCCATAGAGATGAAAGTTAAAATTCTCAGCGGTCTCGTCCATGTGGTCATTCAGAACCGCATGGACCGTCTGGTTGACCTCTAACTTCAAGTCTTCCCTGCTGACCACGGAAAAACCGTCGTAGCTGATATCCTTAATAATGGCATCGTGGGCGGCACGGTTCAGACCGCATTGTATGGCAGTCTCAATGCCGACGTAGCAGCGGTAGCTATGTCGTCGGTTATAGGTCTTGCTTCCGGCGATGGAGGAGACAGTATAGCACAGTGTTCCATCGGAAAGCTTTACTACATTGGTAGTAACGTTTTTGAACAGCTGCGGTTTATCCTCCGGAAGTGTGACAATGAGATCTACGACCAGTCCTTTTCCACGGAAAGAGATAATTTTATCATCAGTAAACACACCCTGCGCCAGCAAAGTGTGCTTGCGAGGATATACCTCCAGAATTTTGGATTCAAATTGAAGCTGCTCGGTATTAAGATTGATCAAAAAGCTAAGGGATAACCCTGCTGTCAAGTCATCGATCTGCATAAGTCTGGTGATCTCCCATCTTTACAAAATCATTTAATTCACCATTTTTGCATTCGGATAGATGCGTTCCATCCGTGCATCCGGATAATGCGTATCTAAAAATTGTTCCAGTCCGTTAAGCTCTGTAGTTTCCACGGAATAGGAAGCACCGTTGCGCTCCGTATATCTGGCCAGCGCCAGTGCGGAGATCAACATGTTCACAATCATAAATACAATCAAAATATTGCAGACAATTGTGCCGGTTCTTTTCGGAATTCTTTCAATCCAGCCGGAAAGCTTCGGATAGATCAGTTTCAGCCATACCACAGCGGCAATTCCCCAGAAGAAGCAGTACAACAGGTTGATACGGCCGCCTAAGTTAAAGGCAAATCCACTGTAGTCCCAGAAAATTGTACCAAAGACCATTTCCGTGAAGACGCTGCAGATATATTCATAGGCACCGCCCAACAAAGTTCCGGCTATGAAGATGGATCCATCACTCTTATTACGGTAACGATAAAGGAGCAGGGTCAGGAAGGCGCAGCCCAAACCCCAGACAATACTGAATGGTCCATAGATCACACTGCTGCGGCTCATCCAGACACCGGCGGTGATACGGCAGAAGATCGTCTCTGTAATGTCGCCTAAAAAAGCACCGATGAAAAAGAGGGAAAACAGCTTGTAAAAGCAGCAGCCCTCAGCAAAAACAGTGGACTTTTTATGTTCGGCTCTGGCTTTTACCAGGGCATCCAGGCTGATGGCGGGATAAGATTTCTGCAGACGCTTCTGAATATGCCTGGTCAGGGCATTTTCCAGGAAACGGGAGGTCTGGCCCAGGCCCTCTGTGATCTGATCCAGCCGAGCGGACTGCTTTTCCAGAGAGGCTTCCACCCGGTGCTTTGCCTGTACCTGTAGGCTTAAAGTAGATAAAGCGGAACCAACGGTGTCCAACAGGAGCAGCCCACCCAGCACTAACAGAAGTACAACGGAAAGCAGGTGTGGAATGCGGTCAAAAAGTCCGCATAATAACGGATCTGCAAACATTACCGTTACAACACTTAAAGCACCCCACAGCAGGGAAAAAGGCAGACAGATGTAGCCGCCTACGTTGTAGTGGAAACGGGAGTAATCCCACAGCTTTTTCTTATAGACCTTTTCGAAGAACATGCCGGTGGAATATTCCAGCAGGGAAGCCAGTACAAAGCCACCCAGAAACAGGAAAAACGGGTCTTCCGTCAGTTCCGGCAGGAAGATCTCGAACAATATGGCACCGAAACCGTAGATCGGGCACAGGGGACCTGCTACGAAACCACGGTTGACGAACTTCCGATGCTGCACTGCGGCAGCACATACCTCAATACACCATCCGATAAAGGAATAGAAGAAAAACAGCCAGAACAGGGATAACCAGGTTATTGTCATAGGGGCACCTCTTTCGCCGAACTTTGTCGAACACTATCTTGTTTCATCATATCACAACGGCATGATAGAAACCATGACTAAATTACAATGTTGGAAAAATGTACAAAATGGTGATAAAAACCGTTGGAAAAGTGTACGAAATCAGCCTAAACATTGTAGGAAAGAATTATATTCTTCGGTAGGCTCTACACGGTAATTTCCCTGCCCCATCTGAACTAAGATTTCGGAAATCTCGGCGATATGATTTAACTCCTCCCATTCCTTGTCTGTTAGACTGTCCTGCTGCAGACCTTCCCATGCAATGTCACAATTCTTGTCCTCGTGTAATTCCTTCATATTGTTGTAATAGGTCTTATCTCCGGTGATGGCATAAGGCTGTACGGCAGCGGTCAACGTTTTGGAATCCAGGCGGTATTGGTTCATATACATGGTAGCTTCCAGCTGTTGAGAATTGATCCGGCTCAGATATAGATTGGATCCCACGAACAGGATCAGCATAACGATGCTGATGATCAGTATCCGATAGGTAGACCTTGTAAAAAATATAGAAAAAGCGTAAAATTATTTTGAGAACCACCGGTGATGGCTTGCACCCTATACAGGAAGATGGTACTATAAAAAGTAAGAGACATGATTCGGAAAAGAGAAGATAACGGTAAAAATAACGATAAATAAAGAACCAGGGGTGGTTACATGAAAAAAAGAATAGTTGCCGTGACTTGTGTGCTGATGTTTTGTCTGGGATTGATCGGATGTGGGACTCAACGAGCCGACAAAACGCAGCAACTGATCCGGGGTGCGGCACCGGGGTATAATGACGGTCTCATCCGGGTGGGGATGATCCAGACGGGAAAAGAGTCTGACTGGAGAGATGCCAATACCAATGATTATCTGAATACTTTCACCAAAGAAAGAGGATACGATCTGATCTATATCGACGGCAATTCCAGTTCGGAGCGCCAGGTAAAAGCCATGTACGATCTGATCCAGCAGAAAGTAGATTATATTATCCTGCAGCCCATCGTGGAGACCGGATGGGAGGATGCCATACATGCTGCAAAGGAAGCAGGGATACCGGTCATCGTAGCGGATCGTAAAATCGCTGTGGATGAAACGGAATACGTGTCCTGGATTGGTTCGGATTTTGAAGAGGAAGGCCGGAAAGCTGTAACGTGGCTGGATCAGTATTTAACAGAGCAGGGACGGGAAAACGAGACAATCCACATTGTCCTGCTGGAAGGAACTGAAGGAGCTACCGCTGCCATCGGAAGAACGAATGGTATTTTACATGGAGTGGAGGAACACCCGAACTGGACCATCGTAGACAGGGGATGTGCCAATTTCACTCAGGGAGAAGGCCAGACCTATATGGAAAATCTGCTCAGCAAAGGAACGGTAAAGGATATTGATGTTATCATTTCGGAAAATGATAACATGATCTTTGGTGCCATGAAAGCACTGGACCGGAACGGCATGAGCTATGGGCCTGAGGGAGACATCATTATGATCTCCTTTGACGCTTTGTACGAAAGCTTTGAAAATATGATGGCGGGGAAATTACATGCCACCGTGGAGTGTAATCCACTGTTGGCATCCACGGTGGAGACGGTCATAGAAGAACTGGAAGCCGGCAGAGAGGTGGACAAGATCTATAACACTGAGGAAAACATCTATACCTATGAAAATGCAGCCGACTATATAGATCAGAGAAAGTATTGATTTCCGAGGATGACGAATGAAAAAATCATTAAAGTATAAAATCGTTCAGGCTATTGTTATCATCGTATGCATTATGGACGTGAGCTTCATATTTGTAAACTACGTCAATTATATGAATGTCAATCGGAATTACACAGATTCTCTGGCGCAGACTGTGGCGAATACCTGCAGACTGGTGGTAGATGGAGACAGTGTAACGGGCTATCTGGACAACAGACGGAGAAATACGGCGTATTACGAGGTATGGAATAAACTCATTGACTATCGCAACACCAGTGAAAACGTAATGCAGATCAGTGTGGTCAATTTCAGGGATGGCGGAGGATGTTATGTGTATGACACAGATCTGACAGAAAACGGTGCCTTTTTAGGAGATATCCGCCCCTATGATGAGGTACAGAATGCTATAAAAGACGAGTTGATCGCATGTGAGAAAATAGAACCGTTAGAGTATAACGGAAGAAGCGATTACTACATTCCGCTGAATTCCTCATACAATATTCCGGTGGCTTATATTATCGTAGGAATTTCCACAGAAAATGTCAGAAGGGAGCAATTGATTTATTTAGGGTATATTACCATCATTGTTACATCGATTACGGTGCTTTTCGGAGTCTTTATGATCTGGTTTATGCAGCACAATGTGCTGGGACCGTTAAATGCCATGTCCAAGGCGGCTTCCAGCTATTCTATTGACATTTTGCGGGATGGTAAGGAATCTCCCATCAGCCGGATGAACATCAGAACCGGAGATGAACTGGAACGGCTGTGTGAATCCATGAAGAAAATGGAGCATGATATCATTGCGTCCAGTTCCCAGCTGGCTATTGCCGATTGGAACAGCAATCATGACAGCATGACGCAGCTCTACAACAAGAGACACTACAAAGAACAGTTAAAAGAACTGCAGAATGACAGTACCATCGGTGTAATTTATTTCGACATTGACAATTTGAAACGCATGAATGATACCTTCGGACATGAAAAAGGCGATGCTGTGATCCTGAAAGCAGCGGAATTTATCCGGAGGTATCTCACGGAGCAAGCAAGAGGATTCCGTATCGGCGGAGATGAATTTGTAATGCTGATCAGAGATTGTACGGAAGAAAAAGTACAGGAACTGGTAAGTACCATGCGTGGAGATGAGAAAGGAAATTTATCGGATATAACAGCAGAGTTTTACTGCCGTCTTGCAATCGGCGGAGCCTTTCGCAAGACAGCAGAAACTCTGCAAGAAACCATAAAACGGGCAGATGATGAAATGTACAAGAATAAACATTCCGTGAGAAAAGCCTGAAATTTTAGGCTTTATTGAATAGTCAGCCGGAAGCTGTCATCATTGCCTTTCAGCCGGATCCGGTACAGATCATGATCCCATGCTGTTTTCAGGCGTGCGTCCGTGATCGGTAAAGTTTCTATGGCAAGCAGATCAGCCCCTTCGAAGGAGGCAGATGCTTCTCCGATGGAGAGTTTACCGTCAGAAAGAATAACAGGTTTTTCATAAGTAATAAAATTAAGAATAACATCTTGTGCATTTGTATGGTCTTCCAATACGACAGTGTTGGAAGACTTTTTTAAAGTCACCCTGCGGACATAGGTCAGGTCCGGCACGGTGGCCTGTGCGGTGGGATAGGCGGCAGCCAGTTCCATGGAAATAGAGGGTTCGGCTTCGGTCAGCTTCGTCACCACTTTTTCCGCACGGTATTCCGCACCGTCCTTCTGATTCGTGCCGCAGATCGTAGGCAGATTATGATAGCCGGACTGCATGGTCCAGATCTCATAACGTCTGGGAGAGAAGGTCTTCCGGGTGTAGGTCTCCACACCGATATCCGCCAGAACGGGCAGTCCATTTTTGTATAAGGTGATGCTGCCGGTATCATTGTGGTTGTGGCTGTCGGCATTGTCTCCGGCTTTGACGGCGAGATCCAGAGTATCGGAATGCACGAGGAACAGCCCCACGCTGGGATAATAGACATCCCGGTGTGAAAGCGTTCCGGAAGTGTCCTGTTTCATCAATTCCTCATAATGAAATACGGTCTGTATGCGATAGAATAGATTCCCACCGTTCACTTCATCTGTGACAAACTGTCCCTGTCCCGCCTGAAAATCTTTTGCGGCGAACAGGCAGAGATCCTCCTGCCCGGTGGCTTTGCCAAAGAGATATTCCCGTACTCCGGCACGACCGGCGATGGGAGAGCAGTCAGCAAAATTGAAATAGTATTTATCATCTACATGTACATTTAGAATGTAGGCAGCAATATTTTTTACTTTCTCCCATTGGAAGAGGGAAGCAAAATGTCCGTCAGTAACGGTGTTCAATACCGTCATGGCACCGTATAGGCACAGTCCCGCATGGCGATAATATTGGGCACCCTCCTCGCAACAGCCGTCAGTACCGTAATCCTTGAGAAAATAATCACAGCTTTCAGCGGCCTTATGCAGAATCGCCTGCAATGTGACAATTGTGTCAGACGTATTTTCCGGCAGGAACAGCGGAGCATCCCCGGTAAGGGCACGCACCGGAGCGGACAACCGAGAAGACATTTCCACACTCCAGGGCATCAGGAACGTGGTCAGCAGTACATTCTGTGTACACCATACGGTCCAGTTGCACATAGGCTCCTCATCCTGTCCCATCCACCAGAAATGTGCGGTCAGATAGGGCAGCAGGATCCGGCGCTTCAGATTGTCCTCAATGCAGGTCAGGATATAGGGGCTGACAGCGTTGAATTCTTCTTCCAGCAGATAAGCCGCACAGGCAAGCAAAGCTCCCGTCTCGCAGGCGAACAGATCCATGACGGGTCTGGTGACATCCGGCAGGATCAGCTGCGGGGTATCACGGATATAGGAGTTATGCGCCGGAAGCTGCCAGGCAGTCTCTTCGCAGATGGAATAGATGCCGTTGAGGATATCATCCAGAAAACGTCCCTGATGCTCCACACATTCTGCCTGGATCAGATCATTCAACGCATTACGCTTACCAAAATAGAGAGCCTCGAAGGCAGCGCGGTCCCCATCTTTTTTGAACCGCATGTAATCTGTGGCACGTATCACCGGGAATGCATATCCCAGCTTTGCCTTTCCGGCCTGCACCAGCTGTTTTTTCAGGGCTGTAGGAAGTGCTTCGTAAGCCTTCCGGTCCACAGCCTTCGGAAATGGGTGAAAAGGGTGGATATCCCCTTGAAAAGCGATTGCTGTTCTCAAAAAAGGTTTTTCAATAGTTCCGGCCTGCAAATTCATTTCCATAATGGTACCTTTCTGTCAATTCCGTAATTCATACACATTTAACTGTCGTCTATAATGGGAGCTAACTAAATTTATTGTTGACATATTCCGTGGGGGAGACACCCTCCACCCGTTTAAACACCTTGCTGAAATAGAAGGCACTCTCAAATCCCAGAGCCTCTGCGGCCTCGTAGACCTTCATATTTTCTTCTTCCAGCAGGCGTTTGGCTTCCGTGATCTTGCAGATGTTGATATATTCACTGAAGCCGGTGTCGTTGTATTTGCTGAACAGCTGGCTTAAGTAATTCGGGCTGATGCCGAATACCGCCGCTACTTCATTCAGAGACAGCCGTTCGTTCACATGCTCATTGATGTATTTGCGCACATTCGTCACGATGTGATTCTTGTAGTCTTTTCTGCGGTTCTGGAACAGCTCGCACAACTTATCGCAGAAGGACAGCAGCCATTGGAGTACATGCTCTACATTGGACTGCTTATACAGGGAGCGGTAGCCATCCGGATCCTCAGCGAAAAAGCCGGAGACGATGGACTCTCCATCCTGCAGCAGGGAGATGGACAGATACAGGATATTGCCGGCGGCATCCAGTGCCTGCACATAATGCCCCGGATGATCCCGGAACAGATCGCAGAGAGACTGGATCGTGTTCTTAAGAATATCCGGATCATATTCCTCAAATGCCCGGGTAAGATCATTCTTGAACAGGCTGATATTAAAGGAATTCCTGGCGCTTTCCCGGGAATGATCTGTATCGAAGACAACAATGGAAGCATGGTCTTCCGTGTTCTGGAAAATCTGTCTTGCATATTGATAGGAATCACAGATCGTACCGGGGGTCTGCACGGGCAGACCGATACCGCACCGCAGAGTGACATTATAATAATTCTGCAGGGTGCCGCTGATGTTCTGCAAAATCTCTGTCAGACTTACGGCATAGTCTTCGGTATCTGTGGGATCCGTGAAGCAGAAGATCAGTGCAAAATGGCGCAGATCCAACGATAATGCATAAAGCGGCAGATATTTTCCCCCCAGCTCCCGGATCATCTGCAGGGAAGTAGTGAACAGAGAAATCTGTTGTTCCGCAGACAACTGGTCAGCCTGGGGGCTTAAGATCTCGCCGTAGCAACATACGTAAGCACCATAATCAAAATTCAGATTCAGATCTCTGCTCTGTAAGAGAAATTGTTCTTCTGATTCAAATAGATCATGCAGAAGGCTGATCAGAAATTTATCATAAAAAGGATGAATATTTATAGCGGATATTTGCTTTTTCCGGGACTGAGAGATCTGTGCCAGTACCTTGTCTATGGCCTTTTTCAATACTTCGGGTGTGAGTTCCAGTTTGACCAGGTAATCAGATACCTGATAGGACAGGGCATCTCTTGCCATCTGGAAGTCTTCATAGCTGGTGAGGATGATAAAATAAGGGCAGTTCTCCCCATAGCGTTCTCTGCATGTTTTCGCAAGCTCCAGACCGTTCATGACCGGCATTTTAATGTCCGTGATCACGATGTCAGTAGATTTTTCTTCAATAATCTTCAGTGCCGCCTGTCCGTTCATGGCAGTGCCGCAGATCTCTATATTCATTTCGTTCCAGTTCAGCATGGAACGGATTCCTGCCTGAACCAGGGGCTCATCGTCTACGATTAACAGCTGATACATACAAACTCCGTTTCTGGGCGTATGTCTGCCCGGCTTTAAGCATTTTCATCTGCTTTGAAAATGATATTGGGAATATGAATAGACATGGTCGTATATTCCCCCACTTTGCTTTCTATGGTAATACCGTATTCTGCGCCAAACTGATATTGTAGGCGCTTATGTACATTGCTGACACCGATCTCCCGGAAAAAATCTGCCGAGCTGTCGTCATTGGAACTCAATATCTGAGCGGCTTTTTCCGCAGTCATGCCGACACCGTCATCGGTCACATCGATCCGGATCCTGTCGGTAGTATCAGCAGCCTCATATCCTACATGGATCTGAATGTGTCCGGCACAGCCCTTGGGTTCGATACCGTGGAAAATTGCATTTTCCACCAGAGGCTGTAGTGTGAATTTAATAATTTCGTTGTTATATAAAGATTCGTCATCTACCTGAATATCCATAGTGATGGTACCACCATAGCGGTAACTCTGGATGGTAAAATAATTTTCAAGCAGCGACAGCTCCTCCCGGATATCGATCAGCAGACTGGTACCCTTGGAGATGCTTTTCAGCAGTCTGGACAGAGATGTTGTCATTTCAGAGATACCGTTGGCACCCTGTATGGTGGCCATCCATTTGATGGAATTCAGTGTATTATACAGGAAATGAGGGTTGATCTGGCTTTGCAGCATCTTGTATTCCAGATCCTGTTTCTGCTTTTCATCTTCCAGACGCCGCTCCATCAACTGACATACATTTTCCGACAGATCATTGATCCCCCGGCCGATGTCTCCCAGCTCATGATCCCATTCTATAGAAGAATCTCTGGAGAAATCGCCCTCGGCGATCCGTTTCATGCGGGATTGCAGATGGGACACAGGAACTGTGATCATGCGGTTCATCAGGAGCATCAGTACAATACCGATGGACAGGATGCCGATCAGGATGCAGGCGAGGATTCCTATAAATAAAACAGCCTGATTGGTCTGCTCTGCGTGAGAGATGCTCTGACTTAAATAGCAGCCCGGCATATTTAAGGGGGCTGTGACCAGAATCTGTTCTCCCTTTGCGGAGCAGTGGATTCGGGAAATCTGTGTGTCTCCGGTGAGAGAATGGCTGCTCATATCTTCTTTCAGATTGTATTCCGGTTCGTATTCCCGCAGCTCATTGTCTTCATATATATAGGAATGACCGGCAATCGTCAGATAGAGATAACTGTCTTCCGGGCAGCTGTAGTCTTTTAAAGGAGTGGTAAACAGATCTGTGGATACTTCAATAAATAAGTAACCAGCCTGTTTGTTATTATACTGATAGGTAATAGGGCGGAGGATAGGCAGCACCTTTCGCCCGGCACGGTGAAAAGGATCCGCAATAATCCCGGTCGAAAAATCATAATCATCTGCAGTCAGTAATTCTTCATAATAAGGAAGAAGCGGAAGCTGTTCCGCAAGATCCGCTGTAGAAGAATAAGTCGTAGCAACCACCTGCAGATAATGTTCCTGTGATACTACAGCAATTCGCGGCATGTAATTATACGCACCGTTCCGGCTGCATTCTTCACTGAAGGAATCATAGGTGGATACTGACAATACGGATCCCGGATTCGGATTGTGCTCAATGTATTTTGCAATGTTTGAATCCGTCTGACAGTAGCGGACCAGACGGTAAACATCATCGATGCTGGAATCTATGGATTCCGACAACAGCCGTAAACTGGTCTCTGTGGACTGGATCAGCGTGTTCTGTAAATAGTGTTGGAAAATATAGTAACTGAACAGGCTGATCAACAGACACATTCCAAGGATCGCACTTAAAGTAAAAAACAGGATGCGATTTCGTATGCTTTTAGAGTGATAAACAGTCTTTTTCATGCATTCAGTATAACATAATAGAAGAAAAACGGTAGTTGAAAAAACAAGTTGCTAAAAAAAGTGCATATTAAAATAAAAAATTACATCTCAAGAAAGCACTTTCAGAAAAAATGTAAACAAATTATAAAAAATTGTGAATACTATTATAAATTTTTCCATGTCATGTCCCGGTCTTTTTCGTTATACTTTAGTTACAGTCAAGGAACCGGTAACAACGGATCCGGACACATAACATAGTATCAAATTAACAGGAGGGTTTACATGAAAAAGAAAGTATTAAGTTTAGTACTGACAGCAGCAATGATGACCACCATGCTTGCAGGCTGCGGCAGCTCCGATAACGGCAGCACAGCAGCTTCCACCGGTGAAGCACCCGCAGCAGCAACCACTGAGGCTGCAGCAGCTTCCACTGAAGCAGCACCCGCAGAAGAAGTTACTTTAAAGTGGGCTATCTGGGATCAGGAGACCACACAGTACTGGGGTGACATTAAGGACGCATATGAAGCATCTCATCCCGGTGTAACCATTGAGATGGTAGACCTTGGTTCTACCGATTACATGACCGTTCTGGCAACGGAGCTTTCCGGCAGCGGATCCGATTTCGATGTAGTAACCGTCAAGGATGTACCCGGATATGCAACTCTGGTACAGAAGGGATCTATCCTTTCCCTGGATGATTACATCTCCAAAGATGGCGTGGATTTAAGCAAATACGCAGGTGTTACCGATCAGGTAACTGTAGACGGAAGCCTGTATGAGCTGCCTTTTAGAAATGACTTCTGGGTACTGTTCTATAACAAGGATCTGTTTGATGCCAAGGGTGTTGCTTATCCTACCAACGATATGACCTTTGAGCAGTATGATGCTCTGGCAAGAGAGATGACCGATACTACCTTTGGTTCTCAGGTATACGGTGCTCATTACCACACCTGGAGAAGTGCAGTCCAGCTGTTCGGTGTACTGGATGGCAAGCACACTATCCTGGATGGCAACTATGATTTCTTCAAACCTTACTATGAGATGGTTCTGAATCAGGAAGCTGACGGCGTATGCAGAAAGTACACAGATCTGAAGACCGAAGGTTTACATTATTCCGCAGCATTCTCCGGTGGAGATGTAGCAATGATGAACATGGGCTCCTGGTTCATCGCAACCATGATCTCCAACCTGAAGTCCGGCGAATATGATTCCAGCCTGTGCGGTAACTGGGGTATCGTTAAGTATCCTCATGCAGAAGGTGTAGAGCCCGGTTCTACTCTGGGTACCATCACCGGCCTGGCTGTAACCGCTGCAAGTGATACTCCTGATGCATCCTGGGATTTCGTTAAGTGGGTAAGTGGTGAAGAAGGCGCAGCAGTTATGGCTTCCAGTGGTAACTTCCCTGCAATGATGACTGATGAAGTAGTAGACATGATCTCCGGTCTGGAAGGATTCCCCACCGATGAAGCCAGCAAGGAGGCTCTGACTGTATCCAACCTGTACCTGGAAGTTCCTTACGCTCCCAATGTATCTGAGATCAACTCCGCTCTGGATTCCTATCATGGAAGTATCATGACTGGTGAGATGAGCATTGATGATGGTATTGCAGCAATGAATAAAGCGGTAGCTGACCTTCAGGCTCAGTAATGAAGATCTTCTCTATAAAAGTATTGAATGTTTGTTGAATGTTGAATAAGACAGAGGGGTCGTACCTACGGCCCCTTTCTTATCAGAAAAAGACGCAAAAGATGACACAAAAAGCGTTTGAAAGGAGAATTGTTATGCGGAAATTAAGCCGTCAAACCAAAAGAGATCTGGTGGCCTACTCCTTTATTGCACCTAACTTTATCGGTTTCTGCGTATTTACTTTGATCCCCATTATTTTTGCCTTTGCCCTTGCTTTCATGAAGTGGGACGGGAGTAACCCGATCCAGTGGGCAGGCATCAGTAATTTTACAAGACTGTGGAAAGATACCTTCTTTATCGCAGCATTTAAAAACACCATTATCTATTGTATCGGTACCGTGCCTCTGACCATGATCGCATCTCTGGCACTGGCTATCGTATTAAATCAGAAAGTAATAGGAAGAGGCATTTTCAGAACCCTTTCCTTTTTCCCATATGTCGCATCCCTGGTAGCAATCACCGCAGTATGGAAAATGCTGTTCCACCCCTCCAAAGGACCTGTGAACAACATTCTGCTGAATGTTTTCAATGTACCGCAGGATCAGCTTCCCCAGTGGTTCACCGGCGGACTGGTACTGTTCTCCATGATCCTGTTCAGTGTATGGAAATACATGGGGTATTACATGGTTATCTATCTGGCAGGCTTACAGGGTATTTCTTCCGAGCTGTATGAAGCAGCCAGCCTGGACGGTGCGAATACCTGGCAGAAATTCCGTTATGTGACCTGGCCGCAGTTGTCCTCCACGACGTTCTTCGTAGTCGTCATGCTGACCATCAACTGCTTTAAGGTTTATGATATCGCCATCATGCTGGCAGGCGGCGGAAGCGGAGAGTTGACCACTTCAGCAACCGTTCTCGTATATTACATTTATCAGAAAGCATTTATTGACTGGGATCTGGGCTACTCCAGCTCTGTAGCAATGGTACTGTTCCTGATGGTACTGTTCGTAACGATCATCCAGTTCCGCGGTCAGGCAAAGAGGGAGAAAGCATAATGGCAATCTTGGCTTTGAAGGTTCTTGATAAGGACAGCAACACCATCTGCGTCAGCAGTGGTGAGGACTTCGTGGATCTGGTCTGCACCCACACCTATGAAGAAGGTGACAGGATCGTGCTGGAGACCGACGAGAAAAATATCCACGTACATTTACAGGTGGATGATGCACTGGGAGATGCTTTCGTATACATAACCGACAATGTATCCTATTATGTTCCCTTCGGAGAAAAAAGGATCAGCATGTCTCCCAAGGTATTTTCCGGCAACAAGCATTATCTCTATGCGGAAGTGGCAAGAGAAGATGAAATTACAGCTTACCGGAACCTGGCACTGAATCCTGCAGACCAACATATGGATGTTCCCTGTTATCCGCATGCGACAGCCAATGTGGAGACCAGAGGCGAGAGCGTATTTGCAGCGAAAAACGCCATTGACGGTGTCCGGGCGAACCTCTCCCACGGAGAATGGCCCTACGAATCCTGGGGAATCAACATGCAGGATGATGCAGCCATGAAGCTGGACTTCGGCCGACCGGTACTGACAGACCGGATCGTGTTGTACACCAGATCCGATTTTCCGCATGACAACTGGTGGCAGCAGGTAACAATCCGGTTTTCCGATGGCAGTGAACAGGAATTTCCCTTAGAGAAGAGCAGCAGGGCACATGTACTGCCAATCCCCGAGAAAGAGATCACCTGGCTGGAGCTTTGCAACCTGATCAAAGCAGAAGATCCATCCCCCTTCCCGGCACTGAGTCAGATTGAAGTGTACGGCAGGGTAAAACGTTAGGAGGCGCACAGATTATGAAATCAGCACATAAAAAAGCCGTTTTTGGCAAAGTGATCGTATATGCGATTCTGATTCTGATCGCAGTGGTCATGATCATTCCTTTCCTATGGATGCTTTCCGCATCCATCAAGAGCGACAGAGAAGTATTCCAGATGAATCCTTTTGTATGGATCCCTGCGAACCCCAAGTGGGACAATTATATGAAGATCTGGACGAAGATTCCTTTTGGCAGATTCGTGGGAAATACAGTATACTTGACATTGATCGTTACTTTCTTACAGTTACTGACCAGCAGCTTTGCAGCATATTCCTTTGCAAAGCTGGACTTCCGTCATAAGAACGGACTGTTCCTGGCATACATCGCTACCATCGCAATGCCCTGGCAGGTATACATGGTACCTCAGTTCATCATGATGAGGAGAATGGGACTGAATGATAAGCTGCTGGCTATGATCTGCCTGCAGGCATTCTCCGCTTTCGGTGTGTTCATGATGAAGCAGTTCTATGAAGGCATTCCCGATGATCTGTGTGAAGCCGCCAGAATCGACGGTATGAGTGAGTACCGGATCTATGCCAGCATTATGCTGCCGCTGTCGAAACCGGCACTGTCAACACTAACGATCTTCACCTTCGTGGCGACCTGGAACGACTATCTGGGACCTCTGATCTATTTAAAGAGCCAGGAGAAGAAGACCATCCAGCTGGGATTAAAAATGTTCATCAGCCAGTACTCTTCCGATTACGGTCTGATCATGGCAGGCTCGGTATTGTCCCTGATTCCGGTACTGATCGTGTTCCTGGTATTGCAGAAATACTTCGTAGAAGGTGTTGCTTCTACGGGACTGAAGGGATAACAGATAACAATGTATTTTCACAAGCCTGTGCCGGTTCCATGTCACAGGCTTGTATGATAAAGAAAGGGTAACTATTCAGAATCCCATTCGCAAAATCGCCTTTATGAGGCTTTACCCAATAACATGTTTGCATGCTATTTGCGCATGGTGGTTACTGCACCATACAAAACCGCTCATCTGCCTGAATGCAAGCCATCACAGAACGCAGTCTTGCATGGCTCTGAATAGTTACAGAAAAGGGAAAATTATGATAACATTTGACGAAAAAAAATATCCGCAGATCACGGATGCGGAGATCAAAGAGGCATTGCAGTTTTCCATGGAGCAGGTGATCCGGGATCTGCCGGAATTTACCGATCAGTTCCAGAATGCCTACAGTGAGAACGGTTTCTATCAGCCGATTCCGAACAATTACTGGACCTGTGGGTTCTGGACCGGAGAGATCTGGCTGGCCTACGAATATTCACAGGATGAGCGCTTGAAAAAAGCGGGCGAGGTGCAGGTGAAGAGCTTCCTGGACCGTATTGACAATAAGATCGAAGTAGATCATCACGATATGGGATTTCTGTATTCTCCTTCCTGTGTGGCAGCTTATAAGCTGACCGGCAACAAAGAGGGAAAAGAAGCAGCTATTAAGGCAGCAGACCAGCTGATCACCCGTTATCATCCCGTAGGTGAGTTTATCCAGGCCTGGGGTCCCATGGATGCTCCGGAGAATTACCGTCTGATCATTGACTGCCTGCTGAATCTGCCCCTGCTGTACTGGGCATCTGATGAGACCGGGGATCCGAAATACCGTGACATAGCCGAGAAGCACATTCATACGGCAGTAGCCAATGTGATCCGTGAGGACTATTCTACCTGGCATACCTTCTTCTTCAATATGAAGACCGGAGCACCGGATCATGGTGCCACCTGCCAGGGTTACCGTGACGGGTCCGCCTGGGCGAGAGGCCAGGCATGGGGTGTCTACGGTATGGCACTGGCTTACCGTTATACCGGAAGAAAAGAATATATCGACCTGTTCCGCCATGTAACAGAGTATTTCCTGGCACATCTGCCGAAGGATCTGGTACCTTACTGGGATCTGGAATTCACCGATGGGGATGACCAGCCGAGAGATTCCTCCTCTGCATCCATTGCAGCCTGCGGTATGCTGGAAATGGCGAAATACCTGGAGTCAGAAGAAGCAGAGCATTATATTACCCTGGCAAAACAGATTATGAGGTCTGTCTATGATAATTATGCCGTAAAGGATCCGAAGGAATCCAACGGACTGGTGCTGCACAGCACCTACTCCAACCATTCCCCTTACAATACCTGTAATCATTACGGCGTGGATGAGTGCAATTCCTGGGGAGATTATTTCTACATGGAGGCACTGACCCGGTTGCTGAAAGACTGGAGAGAATATTGGTAGTATTATATTAAATTGATATCATACGAAGCCCATACAGATACGCATGCCTTGATGTAAGGTCTCCGAGTGTGGATTTTCTAAAGAAAAGTGGCTTAGTTTTTCTCATTATGACGGGCCCGCCTACAGTCGACATCCATGTCGACGATCGGCTGACGCGAACATCGTGTTCGCTTTCGCCCTGTTGCCAGACCACTTTTCAAGAAAATCTCACGCTCTACGACAAACATCTTCGGCATGGTATCCTGTCTGGGCTTCTGACACCGAAATCATAGGAATATAGTTACTAAGTTTGTTATTATGGAGGGACTAACTGCATGAACTTACATAGCAAAAAAGATTTTCAGGACTGTATGTTATCTATCCTGGAGCCGTTAAAACCTTATTACAGTGAAGAAAAGGCGAGACTGACTCTGGGCGTTACCATGGCGCATTATGACATTGGTGCCACATGGATGGAAGCTTTTTCCCGTCCCTTATGGGGACTGGTGCCCTTTTGGGCAGGCGGGGGATCGGAGCCGGAATTTGAAGAAATCTATCGCAAGGGTCTCACTGCAGGAACCGATGAGAAGAACCCGGAATACTGGGGAGAATGCACTTCCTTTGACCAGAGATTCGTGGAGATGGCAGCTATTTCCTATGGCATTATGTTTGCCCCCGAAGTGGTATGGGATCCTCTCACGGAGGAACAGAAAGAGAACCTCTGTAACTACTTAAATAAGATCAATGAGCATCCCCTGCCGGTCTGCAACTGGATCCTGTTCGCCGTACTGGTGAATATCGCTATGAAAAAGGTGGGACGCCGGTACAGTCCCGAAATGCTGGAAGAATATCTGGAAGGCCTGGAGACGTTCTACCTGGGTGAAGGCTGGTATCAGGACGGAGATTCCGGACAGAAAGATTATTATATTTCCTTTGCCATCCATTTTTACAGCCTGATCTATGCCGTAATTATGGAGAAAGATGACCCGGAGCGGGCGGTAAAATACAAGGCGAGAGCCATGGAATTTGCAAAACAGTTTATCTACTGGTTCGATGAAGAGGGTGAGGCCATTCCTTTCGGCAGATCCCTGACCTATCGTTTCTCTCAGGTCAGCTTTTTCAGTGTCTGCTTGCTGGCAGGACTGGAGCCATTCCCGGTTCCCGTGATGAAAGGCTTGATCGCAAGACACTTACGCACCTGGCTGAAACGCCCGATCTTCGACAGAGATCATGTGCTGACCATCGGCTACGGTTACCCGAATCTGACCATGGCAGAGCGGTACAATGCCCCCGGTTCCCCTTACTGGGGCATGAAAGTATTTGCCTTTTTGCTGCTTCCCGATGATCATCCCTTCTGGAGTGCAGAGGAGGCACCACTGCCGAAGCTGACCCCGGCCTGTCCCCAGAAGTATGCCGACCTGTTCGTCTACCATTACGGCAATCACACCACCGCATTTGCCCCGGGTGTCTACAGCCCCAACGGACATGGACAGATCGTGGCAAAATACGGAAAGTTTGCCTATGATACCCGTTTCAGTATCAGCGTGGCGAAGTCCTGCTACGAGCTGCATGAGAATGCCCCGGACAATATGCTGGCATTTTGGATCGACGGCTATGTCTATGTACGCCGGATCTGCGAGGCATCGAAGATCACGGAGACAGGAGTATGGTCCAGATGGAGCCCTTATCCCGGCATCACGGTAGAGACCACGATCACCCCGGACGCAGGCGGACACACCAGAGTGCATAAGATCACCAGTGAGATCGAGTGCGTGGCCTATGACTGCGGTTTTGCCGTCAGCAGAGGTGATTTTGAAGAGATCGGCTTTGCGGAGAAGGTGGACGGCGCATCCGCCCAGGCCAGCAACGAATTCTGCAGCTGTACCGTCAGCGCAGTACCGGATGAAAACATACGGGTTAACGAACTGGCAGACAAGCCGCCCGTGGGCTACATGATCACCGTGGATCCCAATACCAACCTGCTCTACACCAAGACCAAGATCCCCGCAGTGAAATACCACATCCGCAAAGGAACCCAGGAAATCGTCACCAGGGTGGCTGCGGAAGTCATCTGAATAGTCTGAAAATAGTAACCGGCGAATTCTTATTTGGACACGAAAGTGCATTTAAGAGTTTGCCGGTTTTCTGCTTTTCTACGAATGATATTGAATGCGTAAGTTCTGCTTGAAAAAAGAAATCTCATTGAGTAAGATAAAAAGTGGAAACGAAAAAAATGTTCAAAAGATGAGAGGGAATTGTTTTGGAAAACATAAAGAAAACATTGAAAAATCATTATTTCGCTGTAGGCCTGACGGTTCTGCTGGTGATACAGGTTGTATTGATCGTATATTGTAATTTTACATTGATGGATCAGAACCTGGATTGTGACAATGGTAAATTATTCACCCACATTATGCATATGTGGACAGAGAAGACATTTTTGCTCAAGGACTGGTATTATTCCACCACGCTGGAATGGGACTGCTCCGCATTGTTTGCAGTGTTTTTCTATGGACTGACCGGGAATATTTATGTGGCATGTTCTCTTTCAAATGCGATCCTGCTGTTGATTTTCCTGGCAGCAGTGTTTTACCTGTTCCGCGGAAAAAATATTTTATATCCCCTTTTATGTGCCAATCTTTTATGTATTCCCTACCGGATCGGCATGCTGGATTATTTCAATATGTTGTTTTTCGCCGGAACCCAGTATATTGTGAAAATCACCATACCGTTGCTGCTGATCGGCATTTTGCTTTCTCTGGAACAGGAGGACAAAAGTAAGAGAGACAAAGCTGTAGATGGCATTTATATTGCCTTATACTTTTTCTATCTGTTTGTAAGTTCTTCCTCCAGTGGAATCTATGTGACGGCATGCGGGCTGATGCCTGTTGTATTGGCGTATGTGGCACGTAAATTTTTCAGATGGGAGAAGGCTTCTGTAAAGAGCTGTCTCATTCTGGTACTTACATTTGTGTGTGCCTTGATCGGAATGATGATCAATCGTAAGATTATGGGCGGAACCCGCAGTGACAGCATGGTACTGGCCAGCATCTGGCAGATGCACAATAACGTGGTAGGATGCTTTAACGGTATCTTTGAACTGATGGGTGCTTTGCTGAAGGAAGAAGGCATTCTTGTCTTTTCTCTTCACGGGATTTCCGTGCTGTTGAAAGTGTGCCTGACCATCGCTGCTATCGGTTGTGGAATCCTTTCTATCGTATTTCTTGTGAAAAAGGATGATCTGCGGAGACTGCTTCTGGTATCCGTACCGGTGTGGAATTATTTTATATTAAATGTAGCCTATGTGCGCGCCGGTTCCGAGACCTATGAGTACCGGTATCATCTGATCGGCATGATACCGCTGATGTGTGTGATGGTATACACCGTCCTGGAATTCTTTTTCCGGTGCAGAAAAGAACAGCAGTGGGTTCTGTATGCGTTGGGCGTATGCGTGGTTCTGGCAGTCAGCGGCTCTTCCTTTAAGGAGATGCTTACCAGAGGAGAACAGAATGCAGATCTGAAAGAGTTATGTGCGTATTTTGAAAATACAGACGTAGAGGTTGTATATTTATTTGATGCATCCAATGATTCTGATATGGCTAAGGTCATAGACCAGAGCAGACCATATATCTGCTGCTTTGAGGATGGCCGGACGTATGCATATGATTATTACTTATCATACAAAGATGCGCCCATGCGGATGGATGGTGATGTAATCGTCGCAGTGGCGGAGGATACCTATGATTTTGGTGATTCCTTTGAAATCGCCGGACATCGTCTTGTAAAATATGATTCTGTGGGATACAGATCCTTGTATTACTTTGCAGATTAAAGATAACAGTACGAAAAATGTTTAAATTTGGACAGTGGAAATCACAACATTTATATGCTATCATACATATAACAGTAAGAGGTGATAGCTATGAAGATAGAACGAATTGATGACAAAACAGTGAAGTGCTTTCTTTCCAACGAGGAGCTGGAAGAGTACGATATTGATTATAAAGATTTTTTGACCCGCAGTGATAAAGCTAAAGAGGTGGTACAGGAGATCATCGAACAGGCAGAGGAAGAGGTAGGTTATAAGCCGCCGAAATATGCGTTTGATCTACAGATCATGATGCTGCCGGATGAGGGACTGGTGCTGGTATTTTCTGAGAAGGAACCGTTGGAGAATAAAAACGGTGCGCAGCTGCTACAGGCTCTGCAGGAGATGAAAAAAGTCTTCGAGGAGAAGAAAGCAGAGATCAATGCGACCTTGGAAAAACAGGCCCGGGAAGAAGCTGCAGGAAAGGGCAAAAATGGAAAAGGCAAGGCAGGAGATACAAAGCCTCAGTTTGCAATCTTTGCCTTCCGCAATATCGGCAGGGTGATCGAATATGCGTCAGTATTACCGGCAAATCTGAGAATCAACAGCACGCTGTACCGGCTGGAAGATGGCACCTGCTATGTCTATGTACAAAAGGGCGGAGCTTCCTATGAGCGTTACAGCAGAGCCTGCATTCAGGCTATGGAGTTCGCTGCGCTGTATGCGGCAGATGACCAGAAGGTAAGATACCTGGAAGAGCACGGCGAATGTCTGATCCGGGAAAAAGCACTGAAGAAACTGCGGGCATAATACTGACCCATAGGGAATCTGCAAGACTGCTTGCAGGCTAAGCAGATTCCCTATGAGGGAAGTTAACAGACATGAAGCATGAAGAACGATAGTTCGGAATGCGAATGGATGTTACGATTTCGGGAGTGCAAAGCACGGAGAAATCGTATTATGTTACCCAAGGGGTATTTCCGGCGACAGCCATCATATCTTCAGGAAGCGGTGCGGTAAAGGCAAGCGTTTCCCCTGTGATGGGATGGACAAAGGACAGCTTCCAGGCATGCAGCGCCTGTCGCTGTATCTGCTCCATATCCGGGTTGTACAGATAATCTCCGATCAGGGGATAACCCAGGTATTTCATATGGATCCGTATCTGATGGGTGCGGCCGGTCTCTAAGATGAGAGAGACCAGGCTGTGCCCGTTTTTTTCGTCCAGAACCCTGTAATGAGTAACGGCAGATTCTCCTTTTTCGAAATCCACAGTACGCTCAATGATGGAGCCTTCCTTCCGGCCTAACGGTGCCGTGATAGTTCCTTCAGACGGCTGCACCGAGCCTTTTACAATAGCAAGGTATTCACGCATAATGCCGGAAGCCGCTTTGTTGGCGATCATGGTCGATAGCATTCCGGCACTGACATAATGCTTTGCTACGATGGTCAGGCCGGAAGTATCCCGGTCCAGACGATTGATACAGCGGAAGACAAAAGGACAGTTCTGCTGCTTGAAATAATACGCCAGCGCATTGGCCATGGAATTATAATAATTGTTCATGGAGGGGTGGATGGGCATTCCCGCAGGCTTATTGATGACCATAAGATCCTCATCCTCATAGACAATGTTTAAGGGCAGATCCACCGGAGGTATTTTCTCCGAAGAACGCACTTCCCGGATCCGCAGCGTCAGGGTATCTCCTGGCTGCAGCATATGATTCATAAAGCAGGGGACTCCGTTTGCCAGTACGGCGGCGGGAGCCTTTTTTAACTGCACCAGATTCTGTGAGGAGAAGCCCTTCTGTTTCAGAAAATGACTGACCGGCAGGGGTGTTATGAGGTTTTCCGTGGTATAAGTAAGTGTCCGTTCCATGAAATACTCTCTTTCTCTATGATTACTCATCATAACATAATTCCTGTATATTGTGCGCAACAGAATAAACAACATTTTTTCATTCGGGCAAAATCGGACAGTGCCCGGAGCAAATAATGTCATTTCGGAATCAGGATCCACAGGCTACAATAAAGACAGAATCAGCGGAAATGGGCGATCTGTCTATCTCGATACAGGAAACGTCCGGAATATGAAGAAAGGTATGGTGGCGACTATGGAAAAATACGCATGGCGGGGTAAAATTGTACCGGGAATGCAGGAGGAATATAAGAAGAGACATGACAATATCTGGCCGGAGATGAAAGAAGTCCTGGCAAATGCCGGGATCGTAAACTACTCTATCTGGATGCAGGGGGAGGAACTGTTCGGCTATTATGAGTGTGAAAAAGGCATGGACTATGCCGCAAAGGTACAGGCGGAGAGCGACGTGGTGAAAAAATGGGATGAATATATGAAAGATATTCTGATCATGGAGAAGGATCCTGTTACAGGTGCACAGCCGCTTTTGACACAGGTATTCAGTTTCAGATAAGGGAGGTTTGTGGATATCTTATGGAAAAATATTACCTGGCCGTGGATATCGGTGCTTCCAGCGGACGACACATTCTGGGACATCTGGAGAACGGCAAAATAGAGTTAGAAGAAATCTACCGTTTTGAAAACGGTATGGATCATAAGGACGGCAAGCTTCTGTGGGATGTGAACCGCCTGTTTGGTGAGATTGTTGCCGGAATGAAGAAATGCAAGGAACTGGGCAAGATTCCGGTGAGCATGGCCATTGATACCTGGGCGGTGGATTATGTGTTATTAGACGAAAATGACCGGATTCTTGGAGATACTTACGGTTATCGTGATCACCGCACGGACGGCATGGATGCAGAAGCAGCGAAAATCCTGCCGGAGACGGAACTGTATGCGAAAACCGGTATTCAGAAACAGATTTTCAACACGGTCTATCAGTTAATGGCAGTGAAGCAGCAGACCCCGGAGCTTTTGCAGCGGGCAAAGACACTTCTCATGCTGCCGGATTATTTCGGATTCCGCCTGACGGGCAATAAATTATCAGAGTACACCAACGGTTCCACCACACAGTTAGTGGATCCCGGGACTTTTCAGTGGGACAAAGAATTGATTAAAAAACTGGGCTATCCGGAGGAGATTTTCCTGCCTCTTAAGATGCCCGGAACGAAGCTGGGTCAGTTACTTCCGGAAATTCAGAAGGAAGTGGGCTTTGATCTGGAAGTAGTACTGTGTGGAAGCCATGACACTGCATCTGCCGTGATGGCAGTACCTCAGACAGAAGGAGACGGCATCTACATCAGTTCGGGAACCTGGTCGTTGATGGGAATTGAATCGTTAAAGCCCATTATCAACGAGGATGCGGCAGCAGCCAACTTTACCAACGAGGGAGGCTACGATCACCGGTTCCGCTTCCTGAAAAATATTATGGGACTGTGGATGATCCAGTCTGTAAGACACGAATATAACGACGCATACTCTTTTGCACAGCTGTGTGACATGGCGGAGGAAAGTAAGGAGTTCCCTTCCAGAGTGGATGTAAACGATCAGAGCTTCCTTTCTCCGGACAGTATGGTGGAAGCCATCAAACAGTATTGCCGCAAGACCGGACAGCCGGTACCGGAGACCGTGGGAGAACTGGCATCGGTGGTATACCGCAGCCTGGCACAGTCCTACGGAGAGACCGTGAGCGGTCTGGAGAAGATCGCAGGCAGGACCTACGACAGCATCCACATCATCGGCGGCGGTTCCAATGCTGCATATCTGAATCAGCTGACAGCGGATGCCACGGGCAAGACCGTATATGCGGGTCCCGGTGAGGCAACCGCAATCGGTAACCTCTTGGCACAGATGATCCATGCAGGAGATCTTGCTGATCTGAAGAGCGCCAGAAAATGTGTCCGGGAGTCTTTTGAAATTAAGACATTTGTTCCGGAAAAATAAAAATATAACCTTAGAAAAAGGAGGAAATTATAAATGTTAGTAAACACAAAGGCAAAGATCGGTGTATTTTCCATCGCTCTGGGAGCATATCTGCCCCAGTTCCCCCAGCTGGTGCCTAATTTCGAGGCACAGTATGAGGATTTCAAGAAGACGATTCCCGATACAGTAGATATCGTTGATGGCGGCATGGTGACCACCAAGGAACAGGCTATGGCAGCCGGTGATAAATTCCGTGCAGCGGATGTAGATCTGGTATTTTTACAGCTTCTGACCTATGCAACTTCCTATAACGTACTTCCCGCCATCCGTGATCTGGATGTGCCTGTAGTATGTATCAACGTACAGAAGAAGCTGGCTCCGGACTATGCGAACACAGATATTCCCATCTGGCTGGGTGATCTGTATGCCTGCGGTGCCGTAGGTGAGGCGGTAGCTGACTTAGAACGTGCAGGCAAGAGACATGCTGTGATCACCGGTGTCGTAGAAGGCGGTGACCCCGAGGTGGCAGCACAGATCGCCGACTGGTGTAAGGCAGCACAGGTCCGCAGACGTTTCCGTCAGACCAATATCGCACAGATCGGTCGTCCGTATCCCGGCATGATGGATTTGTATATCGACGAGACCAACCTGTACAACCGCATGGGTCTGTATACCAAGCAGTTCGACTGGGAAGATATGTGGGCCATTGCAGATGATATTACAGATACCGAAGCTATCAAGGCAAAGGCACAGGATATCATCGATACTTTCGAAGTAGAAGGCGGCGCTGCCGCAGATGATGAAGACATTATGGATATGGCAAAGCATGTGCTTGCATTTGAGCAGTGGGCGAAGGACGAAGATCTGAGCATGATCGCTTCTCATTATGCCGGTAAGGCACAGGGGGTAGCCGGTAAACTGGATTCCATGCTGATCCCCGCATTTTCCATGCTGATCAAGCAGGGCACCGCATGTGCGGTAGAAGGTGACATGAAGGTTGCCATGGCAATGTCCATTCTGAAGACCATTTCCGGTATGGGACAGCTGTCCGAGATGTATTCCATTGATTTCAATGAGGACATTTGTATCATCGGTCATTCCGGATCCGGCGATGCGGACATCTCTCTGGCACATAAGCCTACCATGAAGATCGTGAAGGTATTCCACGGCAAGGTAGGCGGCGGATATCTGACACAGTTCTATCCTCCTGTAGGCCCTGTAACGTATCTGGCTATCACGCAGGACAAGGATGGCAACTTTAAGTTCGTAGTGGCAGAGGGCGAGAACCAGCCCGGACCGATCTTCACCTTCGGCGACACCAACATGCGTACTAAATTCTCAATTCCTTGTCGGGAGTTCGTGAACCGTTGGAGTGAGGCGGGTCCTACGCATCATATGGCAGCTGCAGCCGGAAGACATATTGACACGATCCTTAAGGTTGCTAAAATATTAAACGTACCGGTAGATGTGATCACACGGTAAGGCATTTGCGTAAAAATGGCGAAGTAACGGCAGAAGCAAAAAGCGGACTCTGAAAACCGATTTTGCGAATGGGATGCTGGATAGTTACGAATATTTATGATTTAAAAACAATATGCCTGTAGGCGGCAGTCCACAGGCAATGGAAAGGTTAGGTATTATCATGAAATTTTTAGATGCAGAATTTGTACAGGGATTTATCAGAATGGCAGATGACGGCTGGCAGCAGGGATGGCATGAGCGTAACGGCGGCAACCTGTCTTACCGTGTAAAGCCGGAAGAGGTAGAACTGGTAAAGGAGAATTTCGAGCCGAAGGAGTTCCAGCCCATTGGCACTACTGTTCCCGCACTGGCAGGAGAGTACTTCCTGGTAACCGGCAGCGGCAAGTATTTCCGTAATGTCAGCATTAAGCCGGAAGATTCCATCTGCATGATCGAGCTGGACGACAAAGGTGAGAATTATCGTATCGTATGGGGACTGGTAAACGGCGGCAGACCTACCTCTGAGCTTCCCAGCCACCTGATGAATCTGGAAGTGAAGAAGCTGCAGGATCCCGACTACCGCGTGGTATATCATGCACATACCACCAACATTATCGCACTGACCTTCGTCCTGCCTCTGGAGGATAAGGTATTCACCAGAGAGCTGTGGGAGATGGCAACGGAGTGTCCCGTAGTATTCCCGGATGGCGTGGGCGTCGTACCCTGGATGGTACCGGGTGGCAGAGAGATCGCAGTAGCAACTTCTGAACTGATGAAAAAATACGATCTGGCAATCTGGGCACATCACGGAACCTTTGCAGCAGGTAAGGATTTCGACCTGACTTTCGGTCTGATGCATACTGTAGAGAAGTCCGCTGAGATCCTGGTGAAGATGCTGTCCATGCAGCATGATAAGAGACAGACCATTACCCCTGATGATTTCCGTCATCTGGCAAAGGACTTCGGCGTGACCCTTCCCGAAGAGTTTTTGTACGAGAAATAATAAAATAACGATCCGAGAGATACACAAAGGATTCTCGAATCGTTACAGATATAAAACACGTGATGCTATTGGCCTATTGGCGTGATTTTAAGCGCGCTTCGTTAGGCGTCATGTCATACATTTTTTTGAACTGTTTGTAGAAAAAGTTCTGATTCTCATAACCTACGGACAGGGCGATCTCAGACACCGGCAGCGCCGTGTGGGACAGCTGATTCATAGCGACCCGCATGCGCTGCTTTGTTTGTATCTCCTTGAAAGTAGTGCCGGAATATTTTTTGATCATACGGCTTAAGGAAGACGGTGTATAACCAACCTGACCGGCCAGTTCGTGAAGTGTTCCGGTGTCATAGTGCTCTGCGAGATACCTGCGTACCACCACCATCAGGACATTACTCTGTTCATCCTTCTGATCCAATAAAATATTTTCCGCATTGCTTAAGATATGCATGAATAGCAGGGCAAAGGTATGTTCTGAGAGCCTGTGCCAGTTCTGAGGCTGCTGCAACAGCAGGAAGACGGCGTTGTGGATCAGGTTCTGGACGCAGGGATTGTCGGAGACTGTAAAGTACAGATACTGACCGACACAACTGTCACCTTCCAAGGCATTGATAATAAAATCCGCCAGAATGTTGTCTTTGTTGATCAATGTCAGGATATTCTGAAAATATGCCGGACGGATGATGATGTTGATGCCAAGGTCTTCATTACCGCAGGTCATCACAGCATGCTCAATATGCTGGTTCATGAATAACAGTTCTCCGGGGCGGAGGCGGATCTCCTCTTCATTTATGACATGCGTGACAGATCCGGAAAGACAATAGAAGATTTCCACATAATCATGCTTATGCTTCGGAAAATCCACAAAACGAGTGTGACGGCGCAAGGTGATATCATCTTCGGAATGCTCCAAAAACTTATCACTCTCTACGACAAAATCCTGTTTGCTGGTGTATAGATTCTTCTGAACGGCAATATTGCCGTCTAAAATCTGTTGTTCCTCCGGCGTGATATAGGCCGGATCCAGAAAACTGTTCTCATACATATCAATAGTCATTCCTTTCAGTAACCTGCAAATGATATGAATAGCAGGCAGATCCTATGATTGAGTATATTTTACAGGAAAGAGATGAAAACCTCAAGATATGCAAATATGTAAAAAAGCGATTCCCGGATTGCGAGATGCTTTTTTGTGTTGTATGATGAAAACAAATTCACCGGTTGCGGGGAAATCAAACATGAGTAAGCAGGGCAATCAGCCCGGATCAAGGAGAGAATCCTACCATGGCGGACACCACAGCAAAAAAGATCATCTGCAGTTCCTGCGGAGCGGAATTTGAGGATACCCTTCCACAATGTCCCTATTGCGGAAGCCTGAACTATAAGGGCGCCGAAGCGGAATATCTGGGGAAACTGGAAGGCATGCGGCAGGATATGCAGCAGTTAGAGCAGGTACCGGAGAAGGAACTGAAGAAAAAACTGAAAAAGAAACAGAAATTTGTGATTAAGCTTCTGATCTTATTGGCAGCATTGGCAGCTATTCTTGCGGTAATTGCGTTCCGGGCGCAATATATAGAGCCCAGGGATGCCAGAGCGGATTATCTGTGGGAAAAGGAAAACTTCCCGGTTCTGGACCGGTTATACCAAGAGCAGGATTTCGAAGGACTGGCAGATTTTTATGAACAGGCTGTCATAGAGGACAGAGCGATCGACAGATGGGAGCATAGTGGCATTTTCACAAGGCTCATGAGCTGCAGGGATGCGAGAGAATATCTGGCACTGGAACAGAGTGGAGAGACACTTCGCGACTATCAGGAGACACAGCTTTTGGATGATTACTGGATCCTGCGGGGACTGGAATACAGTGGAGGAATGTCGGAGGAAGACAAAGAGTATATCCGTCCCTATGTGGAAGCAACCCTGAACAGTCTGGCAGACCGCTATACGTTTACCGCAGAAGAAGAGAAAAAATTTGAGGAAAGTCTGCGAAATAATTACGGTTATCCCAAATATGAGGATTGCGAGGAATATATTAAGAAGCATAACGAATAGGAAAGGATCATAAAAGCAATGATGAAATGTAAATATTGCGGGGGCAATCTGACATTGGAGCAGGCATATTGTCCACATTGCGGAAGACCGAATGAAGAAGCTGCGCAGCATGTCAAAGACATGGAGCACTATAAGAGCAACTTTGAAGATACCAAAAGTGATGTCTATGAAGTAACGGAGAAAAATACGGAGATCATGTCACATATGATAATCATCACAGTGCTGGTGATCCTGTGTGTGGTGGTGTTTGTAGTATCTGCCCGTAGCTGGAGCATTCACAGGGGCTTGCTGCAGTTTGATTCCAGGATCCGGCAGGGCAGCTATACGAAACAGATGGAACAATATCTGGAAGATGAGGATTACATAGGTTTTTCAGCTTTTTGCGACAGGCATTATATCCGGCCTTATAGCAGCAATAACAATTATGAAAAATATCAGCTGCTTATGGAAGCCAGCGGAGCATATCGTTACTTTTATGAAAGCCTGATGAAAGCAGTTACGATCAGCCCCGGCAATGCATCCATACTTCCCGGTCTGTATGAAGATGTTTCGGATTATTACGAGCAGCTGGAAAGGCTTCTGCATCCTGTGGATAATGAGTATAGGGCAGAACAATATCGGGAACTGCCGGAGGAGAAAAAGGAAGCCATTCTCCGGATGGAAGAGAATATGAAGGCACTTTTGCAGACCTATTTTGACATGACACCGGAAGAGGCAGAGAATTTCGGTACGATGTCAAATGCACAAAAGATCGTATTCCTGGAAGAAAAAGGTGAGGTGATGGGTTATGGTAAATCTGAAGAATAAGCTGAAACAGACACAGAAACAAAGTGGAGC
>OQVS01000394.1_pt1 | contig 29580 bp, 29 predicted proteins | sample 1691601 | NCBI WGS metagenome assembly OQVS01 (sample SAMN03418268, study PRJEB22391) | human gut metagenome | biome: human-gut; feature: organic feature; material: feces | host: Homo sapiens | place: Tanzania | collected 2013-01 | reverse complement strand
GCGCACCATGCCGCCTGCCTCCATGGCACCGCCAAAATACATGGCACAGATTATCAGCCAAATTGTGCCCATCATGCCAGCCATGCCACGTGTGGCCACAAGCGATGTGAGTACGGGGTTGTCAGTTGGTATGGAGGTGCTGCCATAAATGCTCTGCATGGCCCCCTTAAACAAGTTGTCGCCAGCAATGTCGTGCAGCACTTGTTGTTGAAAAATCAAAGCAAAAATAACCGCCAACAGTGTGGATAAAAACAACGTAACAACAGGTGGCAGACGTTTGGCTATCATAAATCCCGTAAGCACAGGCACAAGCAGCAACCAAGGAGTTATGCAGAAGCGGTCTTTAATGGTGGCCGTAAACAGTGATATCTCATGTGTGCTGTTGGTATCTTGTACAAAGCCTGCAATGGCAAAAATCAGCAGCGCGATGCTCAGTGAGGGTATAGTAGTAATGAGCATGTAGCGAATGTGCTTGAACAAAGGCACGTTGACGGCCCCCGAAGCCAATACCGTTGTGTCGGACAATGGCGATATCTTGTCGCCAAAATATGCACCGCTGATAATGGCACCGGCAATCCACCCGTCGTCAAATCCCTGGGCACGTCCAATGCCCATGAGGGCTATGCCAATGGTGGCTATGGTGGTCCACGAGCTGCCTGTCATGACGCTGACAATGGCCGATATGATGCAAGTTGATGCCAAAAATATATCGGGGTGTATAATTTGTATGCCATACTAGATGAGCGAAGGCACCACACCACTCACCATCCATGTGCCGCTGAGGGCGCCAATAAGTAGCAAAATGAGTATGGCACTTGTCACGCTTGAGATGTTGTGCGTGATAGCATTCTCAAAATCCTTCCATGGAATGCGCAAGAAACAGGTACCAATCAGCACGCAAATGGCTGATACGGCCAGCAGCGTAACTTGGCTTGCACCCGATAGCGAGTCGCTGCCATAGGTGCGTACAGTGGCTACCAGCATCAGTACAAGTACAATGATGGGAAGGAGCGATAATAGAGCCGAAGGCGTTTTCTTGTTAGTTGTCATGTTTAGTTATTTGTCTTATGCAAAAATACGGAATAAGGTTAAAATGCTCAAGAATATGCAGCAAATCTATTCAAATATGCAGGTGCGACGGCGTTTTATGCAAATTGGCGTACCGTTGTAGATAGATAATGTTTTACAATGTCCACATTCCGGTGGTTGCGCTGCAGTGTTTGCACTTTACGTGCAGACAGGCGTGCACAAGTGCAGACGCGTGCAGACAAGTGTAGTGTACACAAATCAGAGGCTTGTATTGCCTGTCAGACGAAAAATCTTCAAATTGTCTGCACTCTGCACTTTTGCTTGCAACTGATTGATAATCATATAGATTAAGAGTGTAGACAACACCAGAATTTGTCTGCACTGCCGTCTGCACTACCCCCTAATGGTGGGGCGGCGTAATGGCACGGAAAGGTGGACTTTACGCTTTAGGGAGAGCGGATTTTGGTGTAAATGCAAATTTGGGAGAAAATTTAAGCTCAAATTTTAACATAGATTCAAACGAAAAAGTAGGCTTAAATTTAGATGAAAAAATGGGCGCAAATTTGACTTTAAATGCACTCAATTTAAATAAAAATTTAAATTCAAATACATTAAATTCAAACAAAATAAATTCAAAAGATAGCCTTTTAAAAGAGCTTTTAAAAAGTGTTTGAAAAGATGATGATAAATAAAATTTATTTAATTTTAGCAAGGTTTTTTTAAATGCAAGTGAGCCTAAATAATATCGCTCAAAGCCTTTACACTAGGGCTTTTAACAGCACGACAAAAAATAGCGTAAAAAAAGAGTATGAAAACATAGCGCAAAATTTCGCTCAAAACACCTACACCATCACAGCCCCACGAGTGGAAAAGGTTTTGCAAGAGAGCAAAATCGAGTCTCTTTATCCGTCCGTGTCGCAAACGCCTTTTTCAAGTGCTTTGAGTCAAAAGCAAGGCGCAGTGAGCGAAAGCGCCTACAACGAGGCTATCAAAAGGATAAGCGAGCTGATGAATGAGCTAAGTGCCTTTGTCGCCGCCCAGCAAGGCGATAGCGAGCTTGCCTACTTTTTAGACACGATGAGCGTGTTTTTTGCGGGGCAGGCGAAATTTAACGATGAGAATTTAAACGCTATCAAAAATCAAATCAACGATTCAAAAAGCGATGACAAGGACATTATAAACGCAATCAATGCTTATTTTACGCTTGGAGCAAGCACGGCTGAAAACGCGATAAGATTTTTTGACTATGCAAGCGATAAAATCAAGGGCTTGCCTGTGGCGCAAATAATGCAGGATTTAAGCACCATAAAAGGCTGGTGGGACAACAATTCTAGGGAGAATTTAAGTTTTGATGATGGCACAAAAGTGAGCCTAAAACGAGTGCTTGACAAAAATGGCAACGCCAGGCAAATGCTTGAAATAATGAGTGCGGTTGTGGCTAACAATGTCAAATTTAACGAAACAAAATTTCAAAACGAAAATATAAAAACCTTGTTTGAAATGTTTAAACAAAGGGAGAATTTAAGCGGTTTGGAGAGTGAGAATTTGCTTTTGAATTCAAGTGAAAATTTACACTTAAATTCGCATTTAAATTTAGCAAATTCAAGCGAAAAATCAAATACAAATTTAAATTTAAACACGCTAAAATTGAGTGAAAATTTAAGCAAAACAAATTCAAAAGATAGCCCTTTAAAAGAGCTTTTAAAGAGTGTTTAAAGACTTTTTGCCATCGTAAAATACTCAATGCTTTTTAACTTACCATTGCAAGCAAACACAAGCGTGGCATAGCTATGAGTAAGACAAAAGAAAGATAAATTTCATTCGCTAATGCAGTTTTCAAACAAAAATTTATGCTCATCTGGCAAGGCGTTATATATGGCGTGAGCGAGCTTTTGTATCTCCCAAAGTGCGCTTTTACCACTTCTTAAATGCAAGAAATTTTGCAAAGAGCGGGCATTTACCGTCCAAGTAAGCTCAGTTTTGTAGCTTTCGACTAGGCAATACTTTGCGATGTCAAGGCTAATGGTGCTTTGCAGGATAAGGCGTAGGTTTTCAAGTGCTGCTATGCTCGCATTATCCACACTTTCATTGCCGCTTAACACAAGGTATTTGGCGGCTCGCTCAAACTCACCTTGCTTAAATTCGCTTTCATTTCGCAGTTCTTTAAGGGTGTAGCGCGTGGATTTGACGCTCAAACTTGCGTGGCGGTGGCGGGCAAGTTCTTGCAAGCACGCCCGCGAAATGCCCTGAATGTAAAAGGTGTAGTTTAAATGCTCCAAAGTCGAAGCGTGCTTGAATTTGTTGCCTACCCTGTCGATAAGCTCTTTATCCACAGCCCCGCCGTCATCGCTTTTGGCAAAACTTTGCCAGCAGGTGCGTATGGCGTGGGAGCAGACCTTTAAATCCGTGTGCGAAAGTAAGGTGATAATCATCATTTGTCCTTTATGGCGTGGCTTTTGTGCGCTTTTGCAAATCTTGCTCGATGAGCTTAAATGCGCCTTTTGCGCCCTTTACACTCGCACAAATTCAAGCACTCAAAGCCCTTGCCTTGTAAATCGTTAAATTTAAGGCTTAAATTTGCCTTGTCAAAATACTTGCGAAATTATAATCAAGTAGAGTGAATTTTAGTTTAAATTTTTGCAAAATTTTGTTTTAAAATTCATAAATTTAGGCTAAAATTTGCCAAGCAAATGTAAAAATTTGCGCCAAAGCGTGAATTTTTAGGCAAACAAACAGAGAAAAGCTCATAAAATGGGATTTAGATAAGATAAATTTAGCGCAAAGTGCTAAAAGAAAGAAAGATTATGAAACAAACCAAATACATTTTCATCACGGGCGGAGTGTTAAGCTCTCTTGGCAAGGGCATTGCCGCAGCAAGCATAGCAGCGCTTCTTAAAAATTCGGGGCTTAAAGTAAGCATTTTAAAGGCTGACCCTTACATAAATGTCGACCCCGGCACGATGAGTCCTTTTGAGCACGGCGAAGTGTTTGTTACGCAAGACGGTGCTGAGACGGATTTGGATTTAGGGCATTATGAGCGTTTTTTGGACGAAAATTTAAGCCAGCTTAACAATTTCACCACAGGCAAGGTATATCAAAGCGTGATAGAAAAGGAACGGCGCGGGGATTATCTTGGCAAAACTATACAAGTGATACCGCATATCGTGGGCGAAATCAAAGAACGCATCGTAAAAGCGGGGCTTGGCAAGGACATACTCATCGTAGAAATCGGCGGCACTGTGGGCGACATCGAGGGGCTGCCCTTTTTGGAAGCCATTCGTGCCTTGCGCCTAGAAGTAGGCAAAATGGGCGCGATGAATATCCACTTAACCCTTGTGCCGTTGATTAAAACCACAAACGAGCTTAAAACAAAGCCCACGCAACACAGCGTTAATGAGCTTCGCCGCATAGGCATAAGCCCAGATATGATAATTTGTCGCTGTGAAAAGCCACTTGATAAGGATTTAAAGCTCAAAATCGCCATTTCTTGCGGCGTGGAGAAAGATTGTGTCATTGAAAGTGTCGATGCAAAGAGCATTTACCAAATACCGCTGAATTTCTTAAAGCAAGATATACTCGCTAGCATAGCAAATTTGCTGAATTTAAAGACTTTAAAGCCCGATATGAAAGAATGGGACAAGCTCGTGCGCCGTGTGCTTGCGCCTAAAAATGAGCTGCAAATTGCCTTTGTGGGCAAATACATTGACTTAAAAGAAAGCTACAAAAGCCTAACAGAAGCCATTATCCACGCTGGTGCTGCGCTTAATGTGCGAGTTAAGCTCAAATGGATAGACAGCCAAAAACTTGAAAGCCTAGATGAAAGCAAGGTGTTTAAGGACATAAGCGGGATTTTAGTGGCTGGGGGCTTTGGTGAGCGGGGCATTGAGGGCAAAATCAAAGCCATAAATTTCGCTCGCACGCACAAAATCCCCTTTTTAGGCATTTGTCTTGGTATGCAGCTTGTTTTAGTGGAGTTTGCGCGCAATGTGCTTGGCTTAAAAGACGCGCATTCTACTGAATTTAACCCCAAAACCAAAAACCCTGTCGTTTTTCTCATTGATGAGTTTATAAATAGCGTAGGCGAAAAGCAAATCCGCACCCAAAAAAGCCCGCTTGGAGGCACGATGAGGCTTGGAGCGTATGAATGCGCTATCAAGCCAAAAAGCCTTTTAAGCGAGATTTATGAGGGCAAAAAAAGCATCAATGAGCGACACAGACACCGCTTTGAAGCAAACCCACGCTACAAAAAGGACTATGAAAAAAATGGACTTATCATAAGTGGCGAAAGTAGCGGACTTATCGAGGTTGTAGAGCTTGCAAAGCACCCATTTTTCATCGGCGTGCAGTTTCACCCTGAATTTACTTCGCATTTAGTGCGCGCAAATCCCGTTATACTAGCGTTTATCAAAGAGGCAAGCGAGTATGAAAGAGCTGAGTAAGGAAGAAATTCGCCAAATTTTAGCGGCTCGTTTTGCCAAGGACACGCGCAAAAGCCTTGCGGATTTGCCCTTGCCAGCCACGCTTAAAGACAATTTTAAAGCCGCAAAGCGCATAAAAGTGGCGATTGAAAAGGCTGAAAAAATCGCCATTGTTGGAGATTATGATGTCGATGGAATCGTCTCTTGCGTGATGATGGCTGAATTTTTTGACGAACTTGGAGTGGATTATGTGGTGAAAATCCCAAACCGCTTTAAAGACGGCTACGGCTTAAACGCAGACATTGTCCGCGAGCTAGATGCCGCGCTTATCATCACTGTGGATAATGGCATAGGCGCTGTGGAAGCGGGCGAGCTTTGCAAGCAAAGGGGCGTGGATTTAATCATCACAGACCATCACATACCGCCACAAACCTTGCCGCAAGCCTATGCTATCATCAACCCAAAGCAAAAGGACGATGAATTTGCGGACATTGAGATTTGCGGAGCGCAAGTGGCGTGGTATTTGCTGGCGGCTTTAAAAGAAGAATGCAAGCTTAAATTTGATTTGGGTAAATTTTTAGAACTGCTTGCCATAGCCATAATGGCTGATATGATGGAGTTGCGCGACTTAAACAGAGTTTTGGTGCGTGAGGGCATAAAGCGCATAAATTCGTCCAAACGCCCAGCCTTTCGCGCCATAAAACAGCTTTACAACAAAGATAAATTCAGCCTTGATAACATAAGCTTTCTCATCGCGCCCCTAATCAACAGCGCAGGGCGAATGAGCGATGCAAATGTGAGTTTTGAATTTTTATACACGCGCAGTTTTGAAAAGGCATTTAAACTTTTAGAGCAAATTATCGCCTTTAACGACAAGCGCAAAAGCGAGGAAAAAAGGCTTTTTGAGGCGTCTTTGTCTCAAATAAGTGCTGATGATAAGGTAGTCGTGGTAAGCGGCAAGGGCTGGCACGAGGGCGTTTTGGGCATAGTGGCAAGCCGCCTTGCAAGGCATTTTGGCAAGCCCGCCTTTGTGTTTAGTGAATTTGAGGACAAGGCAAAGGGCAGCGGGCGAAGTGTCGGACAAATCGACATTATAGAGCTTTGCGAGACACAAAAAGAGCTATTTTTAAGCTACGGCGGACACAAGGGAGCTGGCGGAATGCTAATTGAGCTTGAAAATTTAAGCACCTTAAAGGCGAATTTAAATGAGCAATGCGCTCAAATTCCAAGCGAAAAATTTATAAGCAATGATGAAATTTTAGGCATTTTGCCCTTAAAGAGCGTGGATTTTGATTTGCTTTTAATGCTGGATTTTTTCGAGCCTTTTGGACACAAAAACCCGCGCCCCTTGTTTGAATTTAAAAATGTGCGCGTGAAAAGTGCTAAAACGCTTGGCAAGGAAGGACGGCATTTAAGGCTTGTTTTGGGCGATGAAAACACGACCGTTCAAGCGGTGTTTTTTGATTTTGACAAAGAAATCAAAAACGGACAAAGCATTTCTTTCATCGCAAATGTCAGCAAAAACGACTTTTGCGGCAGCATAAACCCGCAGCTTGTCATCAAAAGCGTAAAGGATGAAAATGAAAAAATGGTTTGATGAGGATTATGAATTTGAGCTTGAAGTAAGGGGCTTTTTGCGTGGCGATAAAACTGAGGGGTATTGCCGAAATGGCGAAGAAATCGGCGACAGCTACAAATGCACCTATGGTTGCCCCACAAATTCGCAAGGGCAAGGCATTTGCTCGAAAATGATGATGATACTATTTCCGCTTATGGAGACGGTGCGAAGTGGCGGAGATTTGCGAAATTTAGGCGGGCAGAGCAAATTCAGCAAGGATATAGTTTGCCCCGATGGTTGCGTGATTTTCAAACTCACAGCCAACAAAACAAACAAGCCAAATTTCTTTAAAGTCATCAACGAAAGCAAAACATAAATTTGAAAACAAAATTCAAAAAGGAGTCAAAATGAGTCATATTTTAATCATAGGTGCAGGCGGAGTAAGCCGCGTAGCTACCATTAAATGCGCGATGAACGCGGACACTTTCACGCAAATTACCCTAGCAAGTCGCACGAAAAGTAAATGCGATGAAATCGCAAAATTCATCAAAGAACGCCTCAATGTCAGCATAAACACAGCTCAAATTGACGCTGATGATAGCAAGGCAGTAGCAAAGCTTGCAAGCGACATAAAGGCGGATTTGCTTTTAAATGTCGCCTTGCCTTACCAAGATTTGACACTAATGGACGCTTGCGTAGAGGCGAAAATTCCTTACATCGACACGGCAAATTACGAGCATCCTGATGTGGCTAAATTTGAGTATAAAGAGCAATGGGCGAGAGATGAAAAATTCAAAAAAGCTGGAATTTTAGGGCTTTTGGGAAGTGGTTTTGACCCTGGTGTTACAAATGTTTTTTGCGCTTACGCTCAGCAAAATCTCTTTGATGAGATTCATTTTATCGACATACTTGATTGCAACGCTGGCGACCACGGCTATGCTTTTGCGACAAATTTTAACCCCGAAATAAACTTGCGTGAAGTGAGCGCAAAGGGGCGTTTTTGGCAAGATGGCGAGTGGATTGAAACCGCGCCTGTTTCAGTAAAAATGGAGTGGGATTACCCAGAAGTTGGGGTAAAGGATAGCTATTTGCTTTATCACGAAGAGCTTGAAAGTTTGGTGAAAAACATTCGCGGACTTAGGCGAATTCGCTTTTTTATGACCTTTTCGCAAAGCTATCTTACACATATGAAATGCCTTGAAAATGTCGGAATGCTAGGCATCAAACCCGTGCTTCATCAAGGGCGTGAGATAGTGCCGATAGAGTTTTTAAAGACGCTTTTGCCAGACCCTGCAAGCCTTGGAGCGCGCACAAAGGGCTACACGAACATAGGCTGCGTGATTCGCGGTGTAAAGGACGGCAAGCAAAGGCAAGTGTATATCTACAATGTCTGCAAGCACGAAGAGTGCTTTACTGAAACGGGCGCGCAAGCGGTGAGCTACACCACAGGCGTGCCAGCGATGATAGGCGCAAAGCTCGTAGCAAAGGGCATTTGGAGAGGTGCGGGTGTGAAAAATATGGAAGAATTTGACGCAAAGCCCTTTATGGACGAGTTAAACAAACAGGGCTTGCCGTGGAAAATTTTAGAAATGTCGCCAAATTTGGGAGATGAGTGAGTGCAGGCTTTTTCTTTGGGTGCATTTTGCGTGAATTTGCTGAAAAATGAGAGCAAAATTTGGCTCAATCAAGGACACAAACGATGAAAAAACTTCTTTTTGCTCTTTTGTGCTGTGCTGTGGCGTTTGGGGACAATGCCTTGCGCGTGGGCGACACGCAAAGGCTTGAATTTAGCGCGGTGCAAAATGCTTATGATGAGTATAAGGGCGTATTTGTGGCGTTTGATAAGGGCGCGAGTATCTTGCAAAGCTATGAAAAGCTCGCTAAAATCCACGCTATCGTTGATGAGAGCGATTTAAATAGCCCAAATGACGCTGATGGCTGTGCTTGTTATGGCTTAAAGCCTACCATAACGCCATTTAAGGACTTCAATCATCGCAAAAACACCTATGTATGGCGCGACAACACAAGGCTTGTCATCGAGCGTGAGTGCTGGGGCGGTGGGGAGTATTTTTTTGAGCTAAAAGAAACAAGCGGCGGCGTGCAAATCACTACGAAATTCAGCAGAGACAAAATGTGAATTTTAGGCATTTACGCAAAGCAAGCGAGCTTAAAACCTTGTAAAATCAAAGGTTTTTGCTTAAAATGCTTTGATTTACGCCTTGCGTGTTTTTTGCGAGCGGTTATTAGCGTGGCAGATTGCTACGAGCAAACAAGCGCAGGCTTAAAACTTGTTTTACGCTGATTAGGAAATTTAGGCGATTAAGGCTTGAATTTTAGCTAAATTCGCGTTCATTTGGGCTAAATTTTGCTCTAAATTCAGCTTTGGGCTGATGAAAAAAGGATTTTTTAGGCTTGCAATCAAAGCAAATTCGCCTTTTACAAAGAGCCTTTGCGTGTCAAAGTCCGTGTGGCTTAGCCTTTCAAAAAGGGCGTTTTCATCAAGGCTTGGCAAATCTGCTTTAAATTTAGCATTTTTAAGGACAAGCAAAACGCCGATAAAGGCTCCGCCGCTTGCGTTTTTAAAACTTATGTCATAAAGCACAAAGTGCGAAAACTCCACACCCGCGCTCGTTTTTACCCGCTCAAAAGGCAAGGCAAGCCTTTGCAATGCGCTTTCATCAAGCTTTCCACCTTTAAATTTAGCCTTATGCCTTGCCAAAAATGCCCTTAAAAACTCGCTTTCAAGCGCATTTTGCCTCGCTAAAAGCCTGCGTGATAAAAAGCGGTAAAAAAACACACCTACGAAAATGGCTATGGCAAGGGAGATTATGGCGTCTTTGCTCAGCACAAAGGCAAGATATAAGGCGATAAGGCTTTCTATGAGGCTTAAAAATTTCAAAATTTTAAGCCTTTTGAAAATAAGCTGCCGCTCGGTTTCAAGGGCGTTTGTGTCGTTCATCTTTGTCCTTTGCTAAATGCTAAATTTAGCCTTGTTTTTGCTTTAACTCCGCATTTTCGACAAGCAAAAAGCTCAGCAACAACAGCACAAAGCCCGGCATAGCGCCCAAAACAAGATATACAAGCGATTCGCTCGCCTCAAACAAATGCCAAGCCCCAAAAATCAAAAGCGCAAATGAGACGCCCTTTAAAAATTCATAAAAATAAATCACTCTCAAAAGCCTATGTTCCTTTGCGAATTTGTAAATTTTCGCGCCAAATGCCTAAAATTCAGCCAAAATTCGCTTAATGTCCCTCGCTAATAGCCGTAGCACCAGCCAAATACACATAGGTTAAAATCATAAAAATAAAGGTTTGCAAAAACGCCATAAAGGTAAGCAGCACATAAGCAGGAAGCGGCGCAACCCACGGCACAAGCGCAAGCACCACGCCCAAAAATAAATCATCGCCCTTAATGTTGCCAAAAAGCCGAAAAGAAAGCGAGATGACACGCGAAAAATGCGACACAACTTCGATGGGAAACATAAGCGGGGCAAGCACAGGCACAGGTCCCATAAAGTGCTTGAAATACTGCAAAACCCCTTGCAAGCGGATACCCTCAAAGTGATAATACACAAAAACGATGATAGCCATAGTCGCCGTGAGATTTAGGCTGGCTGTGGGGGCTTCAAAGCCGGGTATAATGCCGATAATGTTGCTGAAAAACACGATGAAACCGATGGTAGCGACAAGCGGCAGGTATTTGCGGGCAAGCTCTTCGCTTCCCATCGTGTCGCGCCCCATACTCACAACGCCCTCCAAATAAGCCTCTGCTATGTTTTGAATGCCGCGCGGCACGAGCTGCATAGACTTTGTCGCCGTTTTAGCGATGATAACAGCGATGATAGCGACAAGTGCTAGGTGAAAAAAGTAGGCAAACTCGTGGCTTCCATCGATAAATGAGCTAAACAAAAACAAATCTTTCATCAATTTTCCTTTGGTAGCGTAAAATTTTTAGGCATTATAGCAAAAAATGCTTAAAAAATTTTAAATTTTCTACAAATGTGTGAATTTTGGTTTTTATCTAGCAAAATGGGGATTTGAGTTAGATTATTTTGATTTAAGCTGGCGTTTTGGGTTTTGGTTGAAAAATGAGGTCTGAGTTTCAAAGCGGAGTTTTAAAAAGTGGATATTTCGGGCTTTGTCATCAAAACAAGTCAGTATGACAAACAAACCCTTGTCATTTTGAGCCTTTTACAAAAGGCGAAAAATCCACGCCCTAAAAACGCAAACTCGCACTTTAAATTCGTGGATACTTCACTTTGCTCCGCAAAGTTCAGTATGACAAAATTTAAGATATTTTCTTTTATTTAAAGTCAGTATGACAAAAAATAAATCAGCAAGGCAAGTTGGTATAGCAAAACCAAACTCACTCCAAATCCGCACGACAAGGCAAATCCGCTTAAATTCACTCAATTTTGCCTAAAATTTAGCGAATTTGTGGCTTTTTTTGCTATAATGCCCCTTTAAATTTCACAAGAAAGTTGCCCGTGATAAGTATAGACAAGCGCATTTTCACGCATTTTGACTTCGTGCAGGTTGTTTTGGTAGTCCCTATTTGCGCTATCTCGCTCGTGCTGGTGTGGGAGGCGAACACTTTTTTGGGCGAAAAGCAGCTCATCTATACCATAGTAGGCTTTTTGGCGTGGCTTTTGTTTTTCTTGCTGCCTATCCGCAAACTTGCGTGGCTCATACCCTTTCTCTACTGGATAAATATCGCCTTGCTTTTAAGCGTGGATATCTTCGGTGTAGAAAGGCTTGGAGCGAAACGCTGGCTTGAAATACCCTTTACTCACTTTACTTTGCAGCCAAGTGAGATTTTCAAACCTTCATTTATCCTAATGCTGGCTTATCTCATCTACCGCAAACCGCCACCAAAAAACGGCTACAAGCTCAAAGACTTTTGCAAACTCAGTTTTTACATACTTTTGCCCTTTTTTCTTATCGCTAGTGAGCCTGATTTAGGCTCAGCCACTGTGCTTTTCATTGTGGGCTTTGGGACGCTTTTTATCATCGGGGTAAATTATAAAATTTGGCTGAGTATCTTTCTAGTCGTGGCTATAAGCTCTCCGCTCGTGTATGCAAACCTTTTAAAGCCCTACCAAAAGCAGCGCATACACGATTTTTTGTCCGAAAAGCCCAGCTATCAAGTGCAGCAATCCATCATCGCCATCGGCAACGGCGGTTTAATGGGCAAGGCGCACGAAGAAGCTACGCAAACGCACTTTAAATTCCTGCCTATCTCCACGAGCGATTTTATCTTTGCCTACACGATAGAGCGCTTTGGCTTTGTGGGCGGGGCTTTGGTGCTGTTTTTGTATATGCTGTTGATTTTTCATCTTTTGAGTCTAAACCGCAAACTTAGGGGGGATTATTTCGCGCGAGTGGCTGTAAATGCTGTGGGGATGTTTATTTTCATCTACGCTGCTGTCAATGTCTCGATGACGATAGGCTTTGCGCCTGTTGTGGGCATACCGCTGCCCTTTTTTAGCTATGGTGGAAGCTCTTTTACTATCTTTATGATATTTTTTGGCATAGTGCAAAATTTAGTAACATTTCGCTTTTTTTCCGTGCGCCAGACGATAAAGTTGTCGTAAAATTTGAATTTTAAGGTTAATTTAACTTTAACAAGCTATAATTGTTTTTATTTTAAAAAGGTTTTTGATGACAAATGTGATTTTGTGTGGGGGCAGTGGAACGAGACTTTGGCCGCTTTCAAGGAAGCTGTTGCCAAAACAATTTATCAAAATTTTCAGCGCAAATTCTTTGTCAAATTCAAATTCTCATTTAAATTTGAGTGAAAATTCCCTTGCAAATTCAAATTTAGGCGAAAATTCAGCCGACAAATCTCTTTTTCAACTCTGTGTCGAAAGAAACCGCCCCTTGTGTCAAAACTACCTTATCGTGTCAAATGAAGAGCAGTATTTTTTAGCATTAGACCAGCTCGAAGAGCTAGACGGGGGGGGGGGGATTTGACTTTTTGCTTGAACCCCTTGCTAAAAACACCGCTGCTGCCATTTGTCTTGCGGCTTTATCCTTGCCAAAAGATGAAATTTGCCTTGTAACGCCAAGCGATCATTTAATCAAAAATCAAGCACAATACGCCAAAGTCATCACACAAGCCTTTGAATTTGCCGAAAACAACTTCATCGTAACGCTTGGCATAAAGCCAGACACCGCTCAAACAGGATTTGGCTACATAAAAATGGGCGAAAACAACGCTGTTTTGGGCTTTTATGAAAAGCCAGATTTAAAAACCGCACAAGCTTACATAAAAAGCGGAGATTTCTTTTTTAATAGCGGAATTTTCATCTTTAAGGCTGAATTTTTCTTAAAACAGATGAAAAAATTTGCCCCAGACATTTTAAAGGCTTGCGAAAACGCCTATAAATCAGCCTTTAAAGAGCAAAATTTGCTCCGCATAAGGCGCGATGAAATGAGCAAAATTCCCCAAATCAGCATTGATTACGCCTTAATGGAAAAAAGCGACAAGATAAAAGTGATACCAGCAAGTATGGCGTGGAGCGATGTAGGCAGCTTTGACGCCCTTTATGATGAGTTTGTGCGCGATGAAAAGGGCAATGTCATCAAGGCAAACGCTCTAAACCTTGACAGCAAGGGCAACTTCATCTACGGCTCAAACCCTAAAAAACTCATCGCCACAGCCGACATAGAAAACCTCATCATCATCGATACGGAGGATTCGTTGATGATTTGCCAAAGAGAAAAGTCCCAAAAAGTCAAAGAACTCGTGGAAAATTTAGACGAAGAAAACAAATTTCGCAAAATCCACACCACAGCCCATCGCCCTTGGGGCAGCTACACGGTGCTTGAAGATGAAAAGGGCTACAAGCTCAAACGCCTTGTAGTTAAGCCTCACAAAAGGCTATCCTTGCAAAAGCATTTTCACAGAAACGAACACTGGATAGTCGTAAGCGGCACGGCGACTGTGGTAGTGGGCGATGAGAAAAAGCTCGTGCGCCCAAATGAATCAACCTACATAAAAATGGGGCAAATTCACCGCCTAAGCAATGAGGGCAAAATTCCTGTGGTTTTAATCGAAGCGCAGGTTGGAGAATACACAGAAGAAGATGATATAGTGAGAATTGAAGATGAATTTAATAGAAAGTGAGTTGAATTTGGTGTGAATTTTGAGTTCTCAATTCACGCCACAGCGTGAATTTTTGAACGAAAGATGACAAGGTTTTGTATCTTGGACTGAATTTGTGGGTTGTGCAGAAAAATCGCACAAAACTAGGCATTGAAGCCTGTTGAAGTGTGATTTTTTCAAACTTCCGCAAATTCAGCCAAGAGACAAGTCGTTAAAAGAAAGGACAATGATGAAAAAAGCTTTGATTACAGGTATTACAGGGCAAGATGGGGCGTATTTGGCTGAATTTTTGCTGGATAAGGGCTATGAAGTGCACGGCATTAAACGGCGTTCATCGCTTTTTAACACCGACAGAATCGACCATTTATATATGGATAGACACGAAAATGATTGCAAACTCTTTTTGCATTATGGGGATTTAACCGACTCTATGAATTTAACGCGCATTATCCAAGAAGTGCAGCCTGATGAGATTTACAATCTTGCGGCGATGAGTCATGTGGCGGTGAGTTTTGAAACGCCTGAATACACAGCAAACGCCGATGGCATAGGCACTTTACGCATTTTAGAAGCCGTGCGTTTGCTAGGACTTACGCAAAAAACTAAAATTTATCAAGCCTCCACGAGCGAGCTTTACGGGCTTGTGCAAGGCATTCCGCAAAATGAAAAAACGCCATTTTACCCACGAAGCCCTTATGCTTGCGCTAAACTTTACGCCTTTTGGATAAGCAAAAACTACCGCGAAGCCTACAATATCTTTGCGAGCAACGGCATTTTGTTTAACCACGAAAGCCCCATTCGCGGCGAAACCTTTGTAACGCGCAAAATCACGCGAGCCGCAGCTAAAATCGTGCTTGGCTTGCAGGACAAACTTTATCTTGGGAATTTATCGGCTAAAAGAGACTGGGGACACGCAAAAGACTATGTAAAAGCTATGTGGCTCATCTTGCAAGCACCAAAGCCCGATGATTTCGTCATCGCCACAGGCATTACCACGCAAGTGCGTGAATTTGTCCGCCTTGTCTTTAATGAGCTTGGCATAGAGCTTGAATTTAAAGGGCAAGGCGTAGATGAAAAGGCTGTGGTGTCCGCTTGCAAGGGTGAATTCAGCTTGCCGCTTGGCAAGGAAGTGGTGTGCGTGGATAGTGGCTATTTTCGCCCCACAGAAGTGGATTTGCTCATAGGCGATGCGAGCAAAGCAAAAAAAGAGCTTGGCTGGGAGCTTGAATACGACTTAAACGCGCTCATCAAAGATATGGTGCAAAGCGATTTGCAGCTGATGAAAAAGGACAAATACATACAAGATGGCGGTTATAAAATTTTTAGGTATTTTGAATGAAAACATTACTCATCACAGGCGCTAGCGGAATGGTTGGGCGCAATGTCAAGGAAAATGCGGGCGCAAGCGAGTATGCTTTGCTCACCCCGACAAGTAGCGAGCTAAATTTGCTCGATAAAAACGCGGTTGAAGCCTACATAAAAGCTAAAAAGCCCGACATAGTCGTGCATTGTGCTGGGCTTGTAGGCGGGATAATGGCAAATATGCAAAATTTAGCTAAATTTCTCACGCACAACGCTTATATGGGGCTAAATCTCATCAACGCTTGTCAGCAAAATAGCGTGAAGCGTTTTTTGAATTTAGCAAGTTCGTGTATGTATCCTAAAAATGCCGCAAATCCTTTGAAAGAAGAGATGATTTTACAGGGCGCGTTTGAGCCGACAAATGAGGGCTATGCCCTAGCCAAAGTGCTATCTACTAGGCTTTGCGAGTATATAAGCAAGGCTGATGGAAGCTATCTTTACAAGACTATCATTCCTTGCAATCTTTACGGCAAATACGATAAATTCGACACGCAAAACGCTCATATGATACCCGCTGTCATCGCTAGGGTGTATAAGGCAAAGCTAAATGGCATAAAAGAAATCGCCATTTGGGGCGATGGTAAGGCAAAGCGAGAATTTATGTATGCGCAGGATTTAGCGGACTTTGTGTTTTGTGCGCTGAAAAATTTTAACGCCTTACCGCAAAATTTAAATGTCGGCTCAAACAAAGAGTATAGCATTGACGAATACTACCACACCATCGCAAAAGTGCTTGAATTTGACGGAAAATTCACGCACGATTTAAGCAAGCCTGCGGGAATGCAACAAAAATGCGTAGATGACACGCTTTTAAAGGCTTTTGGCTGGCAAGCAAAAACCACACTTGAAGAGGGCATAAAAAAGACTTATGAGTATTATCTTACTCTGCCTGAATTTGTGTCTTTAAAGGGGATTGTTTTATGATTTGGCTTGATTTTGCGTGCAAAAATTTATGCTTACAAGGGGCAAACTATGAAAAAACCGCAAATTAAAATGCGTGTAGTGAATTGGTGGATACCCGATAATGAAAAGAATTTTTACGATAATTTTTTCGTGCAAATTTTAAGCAAAAAATATGACATTGTTTATAGCGAAAAGCCTGATTTTTTGCTTTTTAGTCAAATCGATAACTACGAAATGATAACACACTTTTTTGATTATGATTGTGTGCGAATTTTTTACACGGGCGAAAATGTAAGGACGGACTTTAATGTCGCTGATTATGGTATAGACTTTGATTTTATGGAATTTGGCGATAGACATTTGCATTTGCCCTTGTTTGCGTTGGGAAATATAGAGCAAAACCGAGCGCTTAACAAAAGAGAAAATTTTTGTGCTTACATTGTAACGAATGGTGGCGAAAAAAACAATGTGCTATTAAGAGAACAATTTTTTGATAAATTAAGCAAATACAAAAAAGTCGATTCAGGTGGCAGACACCGCAACAACATAGGATATTTCGTTGAAGATAAACACAAATGGTTGCAAAATTATAAATTTAATCTTTGCTTTGAAAATTCAAGCTATCCGGGCTATCTTACCGAAAAGCTATTTGATGCTTATAATGCTGGTTGTGTGCCTATTTACTGGGGTGATACAAGTTTGAGAGTAGGTTTTGCTGACAATGCTGGGGGGGGGGATTTGACATTAGCGATACTGAGTGCATAGATATGCGTGTGCCTGAAATTCCTTTGCATTTGATAGAATATAAAATCAACCCCAAAGCCTTTATCAACGCCCATAATTTTCCAAATTTAAACGCCTTGCTTGAAGAGGTAAAACGCATAGACAATGACGACAAGGCTTATGAAGCGATGAGAAATGAACCTTTGTTTTTGGATAATTTCAATCCAAACGAATTTTATGAAAAGAAAATTTTTGAATTTTTTGATTATATCTTTTCACAAGGTGCGGATTTGGCGTTTAGAAGAGGAAAGGGCAGACATTTAAACGCTCATAATAAGCGTATCAAACTCACTCATCTTACACGAGATGCCCTAAATATAGCTAAATTTATCAGCGACACCCAAATCAAAATCAAAAGAGTATTCAAATTTCATAAAAAATAAATCCTTAATTTTATTGTTTTATTAGTCTTTTTTGTGTAAAATGAGTTTTTTGTTAAATTCACATTTACAAGGGGCAAACTTATAAAAAAACCGCAAATTAAAAAGCTTAAATTTTGGAGCAAAGGGTTAAATTTAAAAGCATAAAACCTTATCAGCAAGCTGCGATAAAACGCAACAAAAAGGGCTTTTACAAGGTGCTGTTTTGCAAGATTTTGCCAAATTTAGATAAATTTGCAAAAAAATTTCATTTTATGCTTGCAAAGAAACTAAAATTTTGTTACAATGCAAGAGTTGAACAAATGAAAATTTAAAAATTCAAAGGAAAAAGCTTATGAGAATGCTTGTGCTTTGCGTGATAGTGCTTGTTTTCAGTGCTTGCGGTGGCAAATCCCCTAATCAAGCCCAAAATTTCGCGCAAACTAACACTCATCAAGCCACGCAAGAAAATTTCACGCAAGCTATCTTAACTCAATCCCCACGCGTGCAAAACTCAGCCCAAAGCCCACGCCAAGTGTCCCCAGACAAGCCAAAAGACGCGCCCATAGCCGTGCGCGTGCAAGGCAATGCTAAATGGTGCTACGCCCCGCAGTTTTCAGCCTCTGCGCAAAATTATTCTTATCTAGCCCTTATCAGTTGCTCTCGCGGCGAAGCACTTAATGCTCGCTATGATGTCTTGTCGCGCCTAGCTTACAAAATCAACAACACTTGGGTTTGCATAACCGCGCCTACTTCTGTGTATCGCAGTGAAAGGGAAGTGGATATGCTTTACCTTAGCCCTTGCGTGATAAATGATGAACGCCAGCAGTGGAAAATCAAAAACGGGCAGTTTTGGAGCTATGATGACAGGTATAGCATTAAAGATGACGGGGATTTTCTTTATGCTGCGTGGCTAGGCGATGAGAGCTATAATGAGCATATTTTAGATAGCGCGATGAGAGAGTGGGAAGCGACTGTGGCTCCTGCTGAGACGCTTACATTTGGCTTTTTTCTGTTTTGGCAGACAAAGAATTCACAAACGGCTTATTATATCTCAAACGGCAGCTCAACCACGACAAGAACGGCTATGTATTATGATTTAGAGCGCGGACATATCGCAAGCTATGATGCCTTTGTGCCGAGATTAAATTGTATGTATTCAAATTTAAATGGCGGAGATTGGGATTGGGTAGAGTGGGGCAAGTGCGATGACACCACGCCTCCGCCCAAAAACCGAGCCTTTTTCAAGCCTATTTTAATCGGCAACAAAAAGCTAGCCATTAAGGACGCAAATGGCAACTACCTACGCCTTACGCACTATGGCACTCATTGGGGCGTGCCTTATGTCGTAAAGCCGTCTTATATGCAAAAAGATGTCGCAAATGAAGCAAGCTCGGAGTTTTTAACCACTACTGAATTTCAAAATTGGCTGCGACTTATCAGCGCAAATGAGGGCGACAATCTGCCCTTTTGTCCAGCACCGGGCGGAGGTAGATGATGAAAAATTTCACTTTAAAATGCCTAAAAAATGCGCCTTTATTGCGCGCTGTGCTTTTTGCTGGCTTTGCCATTTTAGCTTTTAATGGTTGCGCGAAACAAAGCCAAATTTCAAACACAAATCAAAGCACAAGCCCTTTAAATTTAGCCCCAAATAACGCCTTGCTTGATGAAGCTTACCCGCACAATGCTTTAAGCACAGCTGATACAAGCAACACAGATTTAGGCTATGCAAATGCTGATTTATTGCACGCCAATTCTTTGGAATTTAAATTGCAAAATGCGATAAATACTATCAACACAAAAGCTATTTCAAAGGACTTTGAAGCCTTTGTTAAAAATGCTGATGCTGTGAATTTAAACGCAAATTCTAACGGAAATTTGGGCGCAAATTCGAGTGCAAATTCAGGCGCGAATTTAAACAAGCCTATCTTGCAACTCCCGATTGATTTTAATCTCAGCGCTTGGGTTGCAAGACTGCTTCAAATCATAGGCACAACCAACGATGAAGCCCTAGCCACTCGCACAGGCATTTGTGGCACTTGTATGCTGCATAGCTATCAAATCATCGCTGAATTTATGCACTATCACAACAGCCCACCTTTGGGCGGAGGCTATTTTTTCGATGCTGTGCCAAACACAAACCCATTTACTAGCTTTCAAAACCGCAATCCTTTGCTTTATGACACGCTGAGTGATATTGTGGATTATTATGGCAGGACAAATCTCATCGGACACACGGAGATTTTCACAAACACTGTGGAGGTTGCCTTTGCAAGCTCTATCTCAATGCTACCGCAATATGAATGGAATCTCATCGCATCAGCCAGCACTACGCGAGAAATCAACGCTTTGTTAAGTAATATCTTTAATGTCGCACGACCGGGGGCTATGTATTTTACCGTGCTTATGCGCTATGTGCCAGAAACGCGCGACATTCGCGGACACGCTGTGGTAACGATTCGCGCATCAACGGGCTTTATCGTAATTCCTACCAACATTCGCGGCATTTCTTTAAATAGCTTGCGTGCTTACACACAGCTAGCCACTACGCCGCAAGAGTTGCAAGAGCGCTTTACGATGAGGCTCACAGGCTCGCCGTTAAATCTTGTAGCACTTGCGTTTATAGAGGTGAGAGAGCCTTTTAACCTGCCCTTTGCAAGTGCCTTGTCTTTTCAAGATTGCGGTGGCTTTGGCGAGGACAGAAGAGGCAATGCCGCACTACCACGAGCAAGCACGCTTAATCAATGCAGCAGTGGTCGGTGTATAAAGTAAATTTAGCTTTATAGCTTAAATTTTTGCGATAAAATGGCTTTTTTAAAATTTTTTAAAAAGCGTTGATTTGTGGCTTGTTTATTATCGTTTCTCTTATAAAAATTCGCAAAAGTCGCCATCATTGCAAGCCGTTTATTTCAAAAAACGGCAAGCAAGCCACAGCGAACATTTAAGACATTAGCCTTGAATTTATGGATACTTTGCTTTCTTGCGAAAGCTCAGTATGACAAAATTTAAGATATTTTCTTTTGTTCAAAGTCAGTATGACAATGTAAAATAAATACTCTGTTCTGTATAGATACTTCGTCAAAGGCTCGGTATGACAGAATTTATCATTGAGAGAGAGCTTTTCAAGCGTGGTGCAGCCATAAAATCAAACACAAAATTACCTTATAGATTGCCACGCTGTTTTTGCGAAAACGGCTTGCAATGACGAGTTGGGGTAAATTTGCTACATTATTTTTGTTCGCAATGACGGATAATGGCAGATCATTTTGTCTTCGTTTTGTTTGTAAAAACGATTGAGCGGGCTTTGTGTGTTTTTAAGGATTTGCAAAAACGATTTAAAGAACCTTATGTGCTGTTTGTTAGGGCTTGCAAACAAAAAATTTAGCGAAATTTGCTTGTAAAATCAGCACTTGAAAAAGTCATTAAGCATTTTCGTTTAAATGGCTTTTTTGCTTAAATTTTTTCGCTTGTATCAGCACATATTTTCTCTTGTCAAACTCGGCGATTTCATACTTTGCAAAGCCTTTTAACTCATCATAAACCTTTGAGCCTTTGTAAAGCAAAAAAAGCGTGTTTTCATCAAAAAAACCATCACAAAGCTCCACAAGCTTGGGCGCGCTCATTAAAGCTCTTGAAGTGATGAGCTGGGCTTTAAATTTTAGCTCAAAACGCTCTATTTTTTCTTTGACAACGCTCGCATTTTCAAGCCCTAGCTCGCTTTTTACGAGCATTAAAAAGGCTGCTTTTTTTGAATTTGGCTCAAAAAGAGTGAAATTTGTCTTTAAAATAAGGGCTAAAAAAAGCGCAGGAAAACCCGCCCCAGAGCCTATATCAACGGCGTTTTTAAAGCCACTTAAATCCTTAAAATCCAAAATTTTAAGGCTATCAACAAGCTCTTTTTCAAGGGCTTTAAAATGGCTGATATTATGCACCTTGCCAAAGCTGTGAAAAAGGCTCTCATAGGCGTTTAGCTTAGCTTTGAGCACCTTTAAATTTGCTTCATCAAATTCGCGCAAAAAGTCTAAATTCTCACGCAAAAGCTCAAAATTCAAAACAAATGCCCCATTTTTTCGTGCTTTACTTGCAAGTAGTCTTTGTTGAAGCTGTTTGCCTCGATGATGACAGGCACGCGGCTCATCACTTGCACGAATTTTAGGCTTTCAAGCTTGCTTGGGTTGTTTGTCAGTAGGTTGATTTTGCTGATGCCATAGTGCTTAAAGATGAATTCAACTATTTTGTAATCCCTTTCATCGTCCTTAAAACCGAGCTTTAAGTTTGCTTCAACCGTGTCAAGCCCTGTGTCTTGGAGTGCGTAGGCGTTGATTTTGTTTAAAAGCCCTATACCACGCCCTTCTTGGCGCAGATAAATCACCATACCGCCATTTGCTTGTATGTAACGCAGGGCAAAGTCTAGCTGCTCGCCACAATCGCACTTCATAGAGTGCAAGGCATCGCCCGTAAGGCACTCTGAGTGAATTCGCACATTTAAAATGTCCTTAATCTCGCCCTTTGTTATACACAAATGCTCTTTTTCGCCATCTTTAAAGACTTGCAGCTTAAATTCGCCCAAGCGACTCGGTAAATTCGCACTTTGTGAAATCTCTACTTTCATCATCGTTCCTTAATCTCTTTTTAAAAACGGCATTTTAGCACAAAAAAGACAATTAAGACGAACAAAGTCGCTTTTTTTAAGCCCTTAATACAGGCTAAATCAAGCTACATTTGCTTAAAATAGCTTTTCAAAATGCTGATGAGATGGGCGGTTTGCTCTTCTCTTTGCGCCTTTGTCTCGGCTAGAACGAAACTTTTCTTTAAATGCTCGTCCAAAATCATCTTCATCAAAGCATCTACGCCACCTTTGATGGCTGTGGCTTGGTTAAAGATAGCCTCACAACTCTTTTCCTCAAAGATAACCCGCTCCAAGCCGTTGATTTGCCCGCGAATTTTCGCCGCGCGCACGAGTAGCTTGCGTTTGTCTGGCGGTGTGTCAGCTGTGAGATAGCTTTCTTTCTTTACCTTTGGGGCGTTCAGAGGCGGGCGTCCGCGTCTTTTAGGCTCTTTGACGACAGGTTCTTTGTTGAGCCTTGGGCGTCCGCGCTTTTTCTTTACCTTGACTTCTGGTGTAGAAGTTTCTTCTTTTTTTGCCATTGTCCTTCCTTTAAGCGTTTTTTAAGATATACTAGGGTATAGTATCGTATTTTAAATTAAATTTAGCTTAAAGAAAGGTAAAATTTTTATGAATTCGCAAAAATTTTTATTTCACGAGCCGCTAGCAAGCAAAAATGCTAGCCACAAAGCCTCTCACTCTTGCGACAAGCACGCTCACCACGAACACTCACACAGCCATTCGCACGAGCATAGTCATTTTGATGCAAGAAAGGCTGACAAAAAAGTCCTGCTCATCGCCCTTGTGATGACGAGTGCGATGATGATTATACAATTTATCTACGCCTTGCGGACGAATTCTTTGGCGCTTTTAAGCGATACCTTGCATATGTTTTCTGATGCCTTTGCGTTGGCGCTGAGCTTTTTGGCTATTTTAGCCACGCAAAAATGGCACAGCGAGCAAAAAACCTTTGGTTACTTTCGCCTTGAAATCCTTGTAGCCTTTATCAACGGGCTTACCATACTGCTTGCGGCGGGATTTGTGAGCTATGAAGCCATTGAAAAGCTCATAAAACCGAGCGAAATTGACGCTCAAACTATGATTGTAGTCGCTATCATCGGGCTTTGTGTCAATGCCTTTACGGGATTTTTAATGTTTAAGGGCGGAAATTTAGAAAATATCAACATAAAGTCCGCATTTTTGCACCTTATGAGCGATTTGTTAAGCTCAGTTGCCGTTATTATAGGTGGTGTAGTAGTTTATTTTACGCAAATTTATTATATAGACACCATTTTAGGGCTTTTAATCGCTCTTTTACTCTTGCGCTGGGCGTTTATACTCATCAAACAAAGCGTAAATATCTTGCTTGAAAGCTCTCCCATTGACATAGCGCAAGTAAAGGCTGAAATTTCAAGTCATAAGGCTGTGGTTAGGATTGAGGACTTGCATATTTCGCAGATTACAAACAAAATGTTCGTGGCGACTATGCACTTGCAAGTAAGCGAAAATTCCATTAGTGAATTTGAGGCACTTTCAAAGCAAATTTCTCATCTTTTGTATGAAAAATTCGACATTGGACACTGCACCATTGAACCGAGCCTAGCCAAAAGGTAGCAAAGTGTTTAAAAAATGTTGAAAATTCATCAAAACTCTTTGCAAAATTTAAAATAAATGCTAGAATTTAGCTTATAAATTCACTTGAAAGGACACTTATGGCTACGGCGAGATTTTTTAACCGCGAGCTGAGCTGGCTTCGTTTCAACACACGCGTGCTAGACCAGTGCAGCAAGGATTTGCCCCTGCTTGAAAAGCTCAAATTCATCGCCATTTACTGCACGAATTTGGACGAGTTTTATATGGTGCGAGTGGCGGGGCTTAAACAGCTTTTTGCTGCGGGCGTGGGCAGTGGCGGCGATGAGCTGAGTCCTTTGGAGCAGTTAGAGCAAATCCGCGCCTACTTACACAAAGAGCGTTTGACGCTTGAAAAGTATTTTGCTCAAACCATCAGCGAGCTTGAAAAAGAACGGCTTTTTATCAAAAATTACCAAGATTTAAGCGCGAGTTTGCAAAAAAAATGCGATGCGTATTTTCACTCAAACATACTTGCACTCATCGTTCCTATCGCTGTTGATAGCACTCATCCCTTTCCGCACCTTGTAAATTTAAGCTTTTCGCTTGCGGTAAAGCTGTGCGAAGCCACAAACGCCGAGCTTGTGAAATTTGGTATGATTAAAATCCCAAGCGTTTTGCCACGCTTTTTTGAAGTAAGCTCAAACACCTATGTTCCCATAGAAAGCATACTCCATCACCATATAGAAGAAATTTTTCCCGGCTACAAGCTGCTTGCCTCCGCACCCTTTCGCGTAACGAGAAATGCGGATTTAAGCATAGAAGAAGAAGAGGCTGATGACTTTATGATAATGTTAGAGCAAGGCTTGCAGTTGCGGAAAAAAGGCGCGCTCGTGCGATTGCAAATCCAAAAAGGCATAGACAAACAGATTTTGGAATTTTTAAATTCACATATGAAAATTCACCCCGATGACATTTATGAGTATGGCACTTTGCTGAATTTGCCGTCTTTGTGGCAGATTGTGGGCAACAAAGCCTTTACGCGCTTGCTTTATCCAGCCTATATGCCAAAACTTTTGCCGCCCTTTTCAGTGGTAGAAAACACTTCAATGTTCGAGCATATCGCCAAAGAAGACATTTTGCTTTTTCACCCTTATGAGAGCTTTGACCCTGTATATAGCTTTATCAAAGAAGCCAGCACCGACCCGAGCGTCATCTCCATAAGAATGACACTTTACCGCGTGGCAAAGAATTCAAACATAGTCGGGGCTTTGATTGATGCGGCAAATGACGGCAAGCAAGTAACCGTAATGGTCGAGCTGAAAGCGCGTTTTGATGAGGAAAACAACCTACACTGGGCAAAGGCACTTGAAAGTGCAGGCGCGCATGTGATTTATGGTATCACGGGCTTTAAGGTGCACGCCAAAGTGTGCCAAATCATACGCAAAGAGCAAAACGCCCTTAAATTCTATGTGCATTTAGGCACGGGCAACTACAACGCAGGCACGGCGCGAATTTACACCGATGTGAGTTATTTTACGAGCCGAGCGGACTTTGCGGACGATGTAACGACATTTTTTCACATACTCACGGGCTTTAACAAAAAACGCCGTTTAGAAGTGCTTTCGATGAGTCCAAAGCAAATCAAAGAAAACATTTTAAAGATGATAGCGACTGAAACAGCGATGAAAAACGATGGTGTCATCATCGCTAAGATGAATTCGCTTGTAGATAGCGATGTCATCAACGCCTTGTATGAAGCCTCCCAAGCGGGCGTACAAGTGGATTTAATCATTCGTGGCATTTGTTGTTTAAAGCCCAACGAGCCTTACAGCGCAAATATCCGCGTACGAAGCATAGTCGGCAAATACCTAGAACACGCAAGAATTTTTTATTTTAAGCACTCTGCGCCGCATTATTTCATATCAAGTGCGGACTGGATGCCGCGAAATTTAGAACGCAGGCTTGAACTGATGACGCCCATTTATGATGAAAAGCTCAAAGCGAAACTTTTGCGGATTTTGAAAATGCAGCTTAGCGACAACGAACTAGCCTACAATCTCAAAAATGACGGCGAGTATGAAAGAGTCGGCAAAGCCCCACGCGCAAGGGCTGTAAATTCACAAGAAAAGCTCGAAGAATATGTCAATCAAATCGCTAAAAAAGAAAAAAAGGGCGATGAAGAAGGCAGAGCCTTAAAGCTGGTGTCAAAACTTTTTAAGGAAAGCTAAAACGCCTTTTCTAGCTGCCTTGCCAGCTCCACACAAGCCTTAATGCTTTGTTTTTCGGGGATAAAAACGCTTTGTTTTTGTGGCAAAGCCGCTGCTGTGGTTTCTCCGATAGCCACGCATTTATCATTTTCATCAAGGGTGTAAATTTGCAAGAAATTTCGCACGCTTGATGGGGAAACAAAGATAAAAATAGCGGGTTTTTCGAGCTTTATAGGCTTTTTTGGCGGGGTAAAGACATTTTGATAAGCGATGATTTGACACAAATCAACGCCCGAATTTATCAGCGTTTGAGGTAGGTTTGAAGCGATTTTTTCAGCCCTTAAATACAGGCACTTTTTGCCTTTAAGCTCAGCTTTGTAAGCCTTTGCTAAGTCCTTACCATAAGCCTTTGGCGGAGTTTTTACGCTCGTAAAGCCCATTTTTTTGGCGCATTTTGCACTCTCATCGCCCACAGCATATACGCTTATGGCTAAATTCAGCTTACTTTTGCTTTGTGCAAGTGCATTTAAGGCATTTTTAGAGCTGATTAAAAGCGCGTCAAAGTCGTTTAAATTCACGCAAAAAGGCTTAAATTTAAGTGAATTCAGCACTATGCTTTTCACCCCGCGAAAGCGTCCCTTAGCGATAAGATATATCATCTTACGCCCTTATGCAAGGCATTTGGCAAGGCTTGTTTGAGAGCAAGGCTTGCTTGGTAGGGATTTGGCGCGTTTAAAATAGCACTTGACACTGCTACACCAGCGATTTTGCAGGATTTTAGCAAGGCAATGTTAGCAGTGCAAATGCCGCCTATGGCTACCACAGGCAGTTTGCTTTTCTCGCAAAGTGCGTTAAGTCCAGCCACGCCGATGATAGAGCTATCTTTTGTAGGGCTTTTAAACACTGCTCCACAGCCTACATAATCCGCCCCGCTTGTGTTTTCAAGCTGAGAAAGGGTTTTTGCGCTCAAACCTATGATTTTATTCTCACCCAAAAGCGTCCTTGCCACGCTTACAGGCAAATCCTCTTGCCCCAAATGCACGCCCGCCGCGTTTATAGCTAGGGCGATGTCCATTCTGTCGTTGATGATTAGGGGCGTTTGAAACTCATCGCACAAGCCTTTGAGCCTTAAAGCCAAAGTGTAAAATTCGCGTGAATTTAAGGCTTTTTCGCGCAGTTGCACCACGCTCACACCGCCTTTTATAGCGGATTTGACGAGATTTAAAAAACTCTCATCGTCTAAATTTCCACGACTTGCGACAAGATAAAGGCTTAAATCAATCATTTTCTAGGAATTTATAAAAGTGATTTGTAGGACCGCAGCCCTTGCCAAGACTCAAAGAGTGCAAAATCGCCCCAAATACATACTCTTTTGCGGCTTTAACTGCGCTCAGTTTGTCCTTGCCAAGTGCTAGGTTTGAAGCGATGGCAGAGCTTAGCGTGCAGCCCGTGCCGTGCGTGTTTTTGGTGTCTATGCGCTTGCCTTCGAGCAAATGTATCTCTTGTCCGTCAAAAAAAATGTCATTTGCGTTGTCCTTGCGGTGTCCGCCTTTAAGCAGCACGGCTTTTGCGCCCTTTTGGCAAAGGGCTTTTGCCGCCTTTATCATCGCGTTTTCATCTTTTATCTCAAAACCGCACAAAAACTCAGCCTCAGGGATATTTGGCGTGAGAATGTCGGCAAATTCAAGCATAGTTTGAGCAAAGAATTCGCAATTTTGCGGAGGCATTAGCGCGTAGCCGTTTTTGGCAAACATTACAGGGTCGATGACGACATTTTCGGGCTTAAAACGCCTTAAATTCTGCGCAATGCACGCCATAAGCTCTTTTGAAGGGAGCATTCCTATTTTGGTAGCTTTTGGCACTATGTCCTCAAAGACGGCAAGCATTTGTTCATCGACACTTTGCGCTGATATGTCAAAGCAAGAGATGACGCGAGCGGTGTTTTCAGCCACTACACTTACGATAACGCTCATTCCAAAGAGCTTGTGCGCACTAAATGTCTTTAAATCCGCCTGAATTCCAGCCCCACCACTACAATCGCTCCCAGCTATGCTTAAAATCGGCGTTAAATTTGAACCTATGGCTTTCATTTACCTCTCCAAAAGTTTAAAATGACATAATTATATGATTTTTGAGGCAACGAAATTTAAAAAATTTAAGAATTTTACTCATTTTAGAGCATAAAAACAAATTCACGCCCTTTGTCAATAAATCGCCTTTTTGCTGCGTTTGGCTGCCCTGCCTAAATCCTTGCGTGAGGCTTTCATCATTCTGTTTGTGTCCTTGCGAGAAATATCCGTGTGCCTGTAAGTAACCTCATCAGCCCTTTGTATCGACCTGTCGATGAGTTCAAAGGCGCGTTTAGAATGTGTATCAATACTGCGTTGCGAGTCGATAAGTCCAGCAAAAGCAGCTCCCACGCAAAGGCTCAAAAGCCCAAGCAAAGATAAAATCGCTCTCATAAAAGTCCTTTTGGCTTGATTTCGCAAATTCTTTGCGATGAAGTGCCATCAGACAAATTCGTCCAAAATTAAGGTTTTTTTATACTCTCATCAAAGTTTTGCGTGAATTTTTTTAAATACAAGCCCAAAAACGCTACTTTTTAACGAAATTTTGCGGGCGTTTTGGCGATAAATTCACATAAAACTTGGTGTGTCGTTTGAAAAGAGAATTAAATCCCCGTTTTTTGTCTGTGTGGCGAGGGTTTGAACGAGCGTGGCTTTGTCTTTCAGCACGATTTTTGGCACGCTCACATTTTCGCTCAAAGTCCTTGAATTCACTTCGCCGATGATGATGACAAGGTCAAAGCACGAATTTATCGTTTCACAAAGGGCTTTGTTTTGCTCAGCATTTACTTCAACGATGCCCGGCGTTACCAGCACGCGCCGCCCAGCGTAGCTTTTGCAAAGCAAATAACTCTCGCTCATTCCTTTAAAATTGCCATTAAAGCCATCATCTATGATAAATTTTGGCGTTTTAGAAATGATTTGCAAACGATGCTCAACGCCCCTTAAACTCGCCACGCTCGCCCTTATGCGTTCTAAATTTACGCCCAAAAATTCAGCGCACATTATGCAAGCGCTTAAATTTTCGCCGTTAAAACTACCAAGTAAATTCGCTTGAAAGCCTTCGTTTTTGTCCTTAAATTTAAGCTCAAATTCAAGCCCGTCAAGCGTGGAATTTACGCTTTTTAAGGCTTTATCATAAATAACGCATTGTTTATTTTCATTTTGCAAGGTGGAGCTGTGGCAAAAGGCTTTTTGCAAACGCTTGCTTTGCAAGGCTTCAAGCTTTGTTGAGCGGATATTTTCAACGCTTTTGCCAGCAATGCAATCAACTCTTTATTAGCTTTGCCTTTTTCGGGAACAACTGTGACCGTGCCTTTTAGAAAAACATTTCCTTTTTCATCACAAAACACTCCTTTAAATCCGTTTTGTGCAGAATTTGGAGTAAGCTTTATCTTGAGCAGATAACCTTTATCATCAGCAGTGAAAAATGTCATTACATATATTGTTCAATCCAACGGCTTAAATGGGTTACAAACGAACCGACAAAAGCGATACCAAGTAACAAAACATATGGTGCAATGTCATATCCGGAAACAGGCGGAACTTTAGAGCGGATAAGGCACAATATACTACAGCTATGGTAATGATAGCTAGTGGTATTCTTCTA